>JABLTO010087064.1_pt1 | contig 10717 bp, 9 predicted proteins | sample 7160091 | NCBI WGS metagenome assembly JABLTO01 (sample SAMN14651225, study PRJNA627086) | human gut metagenome | isolation source: feces | host: Homo sapiens
AAAGAACAGCACATTACAATCACTTCTTCCACCAACATGTCACAGGAGGAAATTGATAAGGCAGTGAAGGATGCGGAGAAGTTCGCTGAGGAAGATAAGAAGCAGAAGGAAACCATTGAAGTCAAAAACCGCGCTGAGTCTCTTGCATTCCAGTGCGAGAAAACGCTGGGTGAACTGGGCGACAAAATTGACGAGGCTGAAAAGGCAGAAGTACAGGCTGCAGTGGAAAAGCTGCGTGCGACGCTTGCCGGCGGCGACACAGAAGCAATCAAAGCAGATATGGAAGCTTTGGAGAAATCCTTCTATAAAATTAGTGAAAAATTGTACCAGCAGAGCGGTGCAAGCGCAGACGCAGGTGCTGCCGGAGCAGGTTTTGCAGGTGATCCCGGTGCAGGCGCACAGGGAGGCGATGGTACTTTCTACAGCGCAGACTATGAGGACAAAAGCGACAACCAGTAAAATTGCATAGGCTGACGGGCAGGCGCCGGGGTGAGATTTTGCCCCGGCTGTTTCCCGCTAATCAGCCTGTGCACCCAATATTGCAGGAAGGGTAAAACAGTACATGGCAGATAAACGTGATTATTATGAAGTGCTGGGCCTTTCAAAGGGAGCATCCGAGGACGAGATCAAGAAAGCGTATCGAAAGCTGGCAAAACAGTATCATCCGGATATGAATCCCGGCGACAAGGTAGCAGAAGGAAAATTTAAAGAGGTCAACGAAGCATACGATGTGCTTTCCGACCCAGATAAAAAAGGAAAATACGACCAGTACGGCCACGCGGCGTTTGATCCTGCTTCCGGGTTCGGCGGCGGGGCAGGCGGATTTGGTGGCTTTGACGGTTTTGATATATCAGATATTTTTTCCAGCTTTTTCGGCGGCGGTTCCTCCTCTCGCAGGCCCAACGGTCCCGTTCGCGGGGACGATGTACGTCTGCGCGTAACGCTCAGTTTTGAAGAAGCTGTGTTCGGCTGCAAAAAGGAAGTGCAGTATCAGAGAATTCAAAAGTGCCCGGATTGTAACGGCAGCGGCGCTGCAAAGGGAACCAGTGCAAAACAGTGTCCCGATTGCGGTGGACGTGGACAGGTGAATGTGCAGCAGCGCACGCCTTTCGGGGTTATGCAGACATCCAAAACCTGCGACCGATGCCGCGGTACTGGTAAGATTATAGAAACGCCTTGTAAAAACTGTCGGGGCGGTGGATATGTTCGGGCTTCGAAAAAGCTGGAGGTATCCATTCCGGCGGGTATTGATGATGGACAGGGAATCGCGCTGCGCGGGGAAGGAAGCGACGGCAGAAACGGCGGCCCTGCAGGGGACCTCACCATTTCTGTGAATGTGCGTCCTCATGCCTTTTTTGAGCGGGACGGATATGACATATACTGTGATGTTCCAGTCACTTTTGCAGATGCAGCGCTTGGCGCGGATTTGCAGGTACCTACAATTGATGGCAGCGAAACCCTGCATATTCCCGAGGGAACCCAGACCGGCACTACTTTTACGCTGAAAAACAAGGGTGTGCAGGTGGTCAATTCTAAAAACCGTGGAAATATGTATATCACCGTAGTGGTGGAGGTTCCAAAGGGACTTAACGGAAAACAAAAGGATTTGCTCCGTCAGTTTAACGAATCCTGTGGAAGCAACAACCATTCCAAACGGGAAAAATTCATGAAGAAGTTTTTCAGAAAGGATTCGTGATGGACGGCTGGATTCAGATAAAGGTGACAGTAAAGCAGGAATACTTAAACGATTTGTGTGCGGTGATGAGTATGGTGGATAATTCTCTCATGGTGGAGGATTATTCCGACGTGCAGCAGGAGTTGGACGGGGTATATGGTGATCTGATTGATCAGGAACTCTTAGAGCGAGATCGGACTATAGCGGCAGTTTCCGTATTTATTCCCATGGAAAAAAGCCCTGCCGAGTCGGAGGGCTTTATACGGGAACGGCTTTCTGTGCTGGATATTCCCGCTGAAATTGAATGCATTGGCGTGCATGAGGAGGACTGGGCGAATTCCTGGAAACAGTATTACAAGCCCATTAAAACAGGTGAAAAACTGGTGATTGTTCCCGAATGGGAAACATATGATCCGGCAGATGGGGAGATTGTGGTACTGATGGATCCGGGAATGGCGTTCGGTACAGGCACCCATGAAACGACCCGGCTTTGCGCAATGCTTTTGGAGAAATATGTCCGCTCGGGCGACCGGATGCTGGATGTGGGCTGCGGAAGCGGTATACTGGCAATTTGCGCTGCAAAGCTTGGTGCGGGCAGTTGTTTTGCCTGTGATATCGACCCGGTAGCAGTACGGATTGCCGGGGAGAACGCCGCGCTGAATCAGACTGCCCAGGTGGAAACCGGGGTATCCGATTTGTTGGCGCAGGCAAAGAAGGTACCGGGCGGTTATAATGTGTGCTGCGCAAACATTGTAGCGGATGTAATCATCCGTCTGTCGCCGGATATCGGTGCGTTTATGGAGCCGGATGGCGTGCTGATCGTGTCCGGGATCATCACGGAACGGGCAGAGGAGACCATATCTGCACTGGAAGCTGCCGGATGGCATTTGATCGATGAACGCAGAGAAAACGGCTGGTTTGCCGGTGCACTGAAAAGAAGTTGATATGGAAAGAATGGCACAAACAAAAAGCCTCCCTTGTGTAAAGGGAGGTGGCATGCCATAGGCATGACGGAGGGATTGTTAAGTCAGACTATTAATTTGAAGATTATATAAAATGATAGATAGACAATCCCTCAGTCGCTACCGCGACAGCACCCTAGGATCCGCGTAGCGGCTCCAGCACAAGGGAGCCTTTTTTGTTTGGCTCTATTTCTCACATGTCGTTGCGGCACAAATCCTCGTAGGATTCCCTGCGCACGGCAACATAATCCTTCCCATCCCGCAGCATAACTATAGGCGGGCGTGGAATCCGGTTGTAATTGGATGCCATAGCGTAGTTGTATGCGCCGGTAACAAGCACGGCCAGCGTGTCTCCTCGAACAGGGCGGGGCAGCATTACATCCTCCTGGATGATGTCACCGCTTTCGCAGCAGCGTCCGGCGATGGTTGCACAGAAATCTGCCGGATCCTTTGCACGGTTGGCAAGGAGCGCGGTGTAATCCGATTCGTACAAGGCGTACCGGATGTTGTCGGTCATGCCGCCGTCGATGGACACGTAGCTTTTATATCCGGTAATGGTTTTTACACTACCTACCGTATACAGTGTCATACCGCTGTCGGCGACAATACTCCGTCCCGGCTCCATGAGAATATCCGGCTGATGGATGGAAAGCTCTGCGCAGATGCGCTGGATTTCTCCTGCAAGTCCCCGGATGTTTGCCTCGTAATCAATTACCGGATCACTTTCAACGTAACGTACGCCGAATCCGCCGCCCAGATTCAGAGTGCGGATTTCGTGACCGCATTCGTCCAACAGTGTGCGGATAAAACGCAGCATGATTTCCGCCGCATCCCGGAAAGGATAGTAGTCGAAAATCTGGGATCCGATGTGGCAGTGGAATCCGTCCAACTCTACTGCAGGCAGTCCCAGCGCGTATTTGCAAAGCTCCAGAGCCTGTCCGGTTTCAATGGCGGTGCCGAATTTGGAGTCCACTTTTCCGGTGGAAATTTTTTTCTGGGTGTGGGGATCGATTCCGGGAGTAAGCCGCAGCAGGATTTTTTGTCTAATTCCCCGCCGTGCGGCGCATGCGTTGACTGCGTCCAATTCTTCCCGGTTGTCTACGATAAAACAACCGATGCCTGTTTCCATAGCGTATTCAATATCGGCGTCTGTCTTATTGTTTCCATGGAAAAACGCATTTTCCATAGGAAATCCCGCCGCGTTTGCCGTATACAGCTCGCCGGGGGACACGATATCCGTACCCATGCCCATGTCCGCAACAATTGCATAAATCCGTTTGAAACAGCAGGACTTGCTGGCGAAAATCGGGCGGGAACCTTCTCCCATATATTTATGCATAGCGTCAATATATACGCGACAGTTTTCCCGGATGCGGTTTTCATCCATGAGATACAGCGGTGTTCCGTATTTTTTTGCAAGGGCAACGGTGTCTGCGCCTGCAAGGGTCAAATGCCCTTCTTCGTTGACGGATAAATTTGTGTGAAGCATATATTTTTCTCTTTTCTATTTGGAATGTGTACAGGGGTGGTCAAACGGAGAGGCTGACCATGCTTTTCATATCGTACAGGCCTGCCGGCTTACCGATAAGGAATTTTGCGGCGGAGATTGCACCTTCCGCAAAAACGGCACGGGATTCTGCTTTGTGCTCCAGGCGAATGGTTTGATAGTCTGTGGAAAGGATTACCTGATGGGTGCCGGCTTCGTTGCCCATACGCAGGGCGTGAATGCCGATTTCCTCGGGAGCGCGCTTGCCCATCCCGTGCCGACCGTATACAAATTCCGCATTCTGGCGCACTGTTTTCAGTTCGTCGGCGATCATTTGTGCGGTGCCGCTGGGTGCATCCAGCTTCCGATTGTGATGGATTTCCACAATTTCAATGTCTGCATCGGGAAGCAGTGCTGCTGCTCGACGGGCGAAATCTGCCAATACTGCGATTCCCAGGGACATGTTGGCAGAGTAGAATACCGGAACGGATTTTGCCGCTTCATAAATCAGCGCTTTTTCGTCCTCTGTGTGACCGGTAGTGGAAAGCACAATGGGAAGGGAGTGCCCGAGGGCATAAGAAATCAGTTCGCGGACTGCGCTGTGGTGGGAGAAGTCGATGATGACATTGGCTTCTCCTTTATAATCTGCAATATTGTGCAGGTCGAACGCTTCTGAAAATTTGTCAATTTCTGCAGCGATAATTGTATCGTCCGCGCTTGCCGCAACCTGCTCCCGCACCGCGGCGCCCATCCGTCCGCCTGCGCCGTTTAAAATAATTTTTGTCATATTAATACTTTTGCCTTTCTCGTCTGAAAGAAACAAAATTTCATTTTTGCATTTTTTCATCTTTCAGACTGTTGATCCTTTTGTTTTATGAAATCAGTCCATGTGTACGCATAATTTGCAGCATAGCTGCTTTTTTGACTTCATCCATGGGAGTTAGCGGCAGACGCAGAGTGTTTTCACAGAATCCCATTGCAGCCATTGCAGCTTTAACAGGAATGGGATTTACTTCAGAGAAAAGGGCGCTGATGAGCGCATGATACTGATACTGAAGCTGCGCTGCGCCGTGGATGTCCCCTGCAAAAAATTTTTCTGCGATCTGGCAGGTCTCTCTCGGAAGTACGTTGGAAAGAACAGAAATGGCGCCGATTCCGCCTACGGACATGAGCGGCACGATCTGATCATCGTTTCCGGAATACAGATCCAGCTTGCCGTAGACATAGGACATGGTTTCCACGATTTTGGAAAGATTGCCGTTTGCTTCTTTAATGCCGCAGATATTTTCATGATCTGCCAGGATACGGTAGGTATCCGGTTCAATATTTACACCGGTGCGGGAAGGAACATTGTACAGAATCACAGGCGCGTCGCTCATATCTGCAATATCGGTGAACATTTTCACAAGTCCCTTTTGGGTTGCTTTGTTGTAATAAGGCGTTACTACCAGCACTGCGTCTGCGCCTGCCTCACAGGCACAGCGGGTCAGATCTTTCGCATATCCGGTATCGTTGGATCCGGTGCCTGCAATAATGGGCACTTTGCCTGCCGCACGCTTTACGGCAAAGGCGATGGCATCCCGGTGCTCGTCATCAGTAAGAGTGGAAGCTTCGCCAGTGGTGCCGCAGACGACCAGCGCGTTGATGCCGGATTCAATCTGCCAGTCAATGATACGGCCGAACTGCTCGTAGTCGATCCCTTCTGCATTGAAGGGGGTGATCAGCGCAGTGGCAATTCCCTTAAAAATTGTTTTTTTCATGTTGTTCTCGCTTTCCTGAACATAATATATTTTTACCAAAGTCTGGCGCATTTTTGCATTTCCTGGAAAAACAAAAAAGCCGACACACGGGTCGACTCTGCAAACAAACTGATATTCCTGTAGAATTCAGATAGCTCTCCGCAAAAGCGACAGTCGGGATGATCTTATTCATCCAAACCAGGACAGACGTGACCTCAATCTTCCTTCGGCATTTGCCCCTTTCCTGCTGACAACGGGCGGTCAACCCTTTTGCATCCGCAGTACTTTTGACACAATGCACCTCTACCGTGTTGCGGATATTGTAGCACAGATTTTTCCTGCTGTCAAGTAGGATTTTCAGCATTTTTGAGGCTGAAAAGTAAAAGGATCTTTTGCAGGAAAAAGGGCTCTCATGTATTGGAGCATAGCACGAACCAAAGCCTCCTTTGTAAGGATCCATTGCGCGGCACAGACAAAAAGGCTCCCCCAGTAAAGGGGACTTCCGTGGAACACAAACCATAAAAAGGCCCCCTTGTGCGGGGATTCGTTTTCGAATCCCTGGGGCATCCCGCGTAGCACAAGCCATGAGAAGGCCCCCATGTGAGGATCCACTGCGTGGCTCCATAGGGGGCTCCCGCGTAGCGGGTGGGGGATTGTAAAGCTATCATTTGGCAGGATCATTTAGACAATCCCTCCGAGCTTTGCTGCGCAAAGCCCACCTCCCTTTGCACAAGGGAGGCTGATGAGGTTAGGCGGGTGCTTGTGGCAGTTCCCTTTGCTGTGGGAGCCTTTTTTGTTTATGCGAAATACTAAAAATAGATTTTCCGCTATAGCGCGAAAAATAACCCCCTTTTCCTTGACTATAATTCAACTTTGTTATATAATAAAAAGTAAGAATGATTAAATTGCCATAATATTGCCATTTGCTGTCCAGCGGCGTTTGCGCAGTATCTCAATATGGCTTTTCAGGACTATTTTTGAAAGGTACGGTAGAAAAATGGCGCAGAAGAAAAAAGCAGCCGCACCCGCAGCGGAATCCACTGCGGATAACAAAAAGAAAGCATTGGAAACTGCAATTTCCCAAATTGAGAAAAGCTTTGGACAGGGTACAATCATTAAAATGGGTGAAAATCCGAAAATGAATGTGTCTGCCGTTTCCAGCGGATCTCTTGGGCTGGATATTGCCCTTGGCGTAGGCGGATTTCCCAGAGGCAGAATTATTGAAATCTATGGACCGGAATCTTCCGGTAAAACAACGGTGGCGCTGCACGCAGTGGCAGAGGTACAGAAACTGGGCGGCGAAGCTGCTTTTATTGATGCAGAGCACGCGCTGGATCCTTTGTATGCAAAGGCACTGGGCGTCAACATCGATGATCTTTTGGTGTCTCAGCCGGATTCCGGAGAACAGGCGCTGGAGGTATGCGAGGCACTGGTGCGTTCTGGTGCGATTGATATTGTTATTATCGACTCCGTAGCGGCGTTGGTGCCCCAGCAGGAAATTGAAGGGGATATGGGCGCATCCCATGTGGGTCTGCAGGCACGGCTGATGTCTCAGGCGCTGCGGAAACTGTCGGGAACTGTTGCCAAAACGAACTGTATTGTTATATTTATCAACCAGCTGCGCGAGAAAGTAGGCGTGGTGTATGGAAACCCGGAAACTACCACAGGCGGACGGGCGTTGAAATTCTATGCGTCTGTGCGGTTGGAAGTCCGCAAGGCGGAGGTGCTGAAAAACGGTACGGAGCCTTACGGTAACCGGGTAAAATGTAAGGTAGTGAAAAATAAAGTTGCGCCGCCGTTTAAGGTTGCGGAATTTGATATTCTGTACGGTCACGGCATATCCAAAACAGGAGAAGTTGTGGACCGTGGCGTGGAAACAGGTGTGATGGACAAAAGCGGTTCCTGGTATTACTATAACGGAGAGCGTGTCGGACAGGGACGTGACAACGCACGCAAGTTTTTGGAAACCAATCCGGAAATTCTCGCTGAGATTGAGGAGAAAATCAAGGCGCTGGGAACAGAGCAGGAGGAAGAACTGCCTGCTGCCGGTCTGGAGGATGAGGAAGATCTGGATATCCGCCTTTTGGATATGACTTTGGATGAATAAAAGAAAGATACATAGAGAGGGAAAATTTTGATTTGCAGCAGCATTTCGTTCTGCAATTACCGGAATATTTCATTGGAGACAGTCTCTTTTTCCGATGGCGTCAATGTGCTGTTCGGTGATAACGCTCAGGGAAAATCTAATATTCTGGAGGGAATCTACTTTTTTGCCAGAGGACGTTCTTTCCGAGGTGCGCGGGAGCGTGAAATGATCCGGTTCGGGGAAAAACAGGCGCAGCTATCTCTGTCCTTTCAAAAAGACAGCGCGCAGTATCCTGTAACGCTGGAGGCAGATTTGCCCCATACGGGGAAAAAAGTTCTCCGGCGGGGTGGTGCACGACTGTCCGGCGTCCGCGAGATGATCGGTTCGTTTCGTGCAGTGTTGTTTTGTCCCCTGCACCTTTCTCTGGTGGGTGGTGGACCGGCGTTGCGGCGCAGCTTTTTGGACATTGCACTGTCCCAGCTTTATCCCGCATATTTAGACAGCCTTTCCCGATACAACCGGATTTTGGCGCAGCGTAATGCGCTCATTAAATCCGGTGTTATGGGAGATATGGCGGTGTGGGAGGTATATGCCCGGCAATTGGCGCACCTGGGCGCGGATATTGCTGCACGGCGCTGTGCTTACATGAGCAAACTGGAAAAATATGTAGCAGATATTTTTACCGGAATGACGGAGGGGCGGGAAGCCCCTCGCCTTACATACCAGTCGGGCGCTTTGCCGGAAGATACGTCTGACGCTGCGGATATCCGCAGCGCCGGAGAGGAGCGGCTGTTCGCTGCACTCACCGGCTCCATCGAGCGGGAAGTTCGATATGGCGCTACTTTGTACGGCATTCATAAAGATGATATCAGCATTCGACTGAACGAGCGGGAAGCTCGCAGCTATGCATCCCAGGGACAGCAGCGCAGTCTTGCGCTGGCGATGAAGCTGGCAGAAGGGGAAATGGCGAAAACAGTCGGCGGCGAATATCCAGTATTTTTGCTGGACGATGTACTTAGTGAATTGGACGGACAGCGCAGAGAGTTTATTCTTCGTTCGCTTACAGGGCGGCAGATTATTGTAACTTCCTGCGAGCCGGCCTATTTTGACACAGGAGCGGCAGATGCAGTCAGGATGCTGCATGTGCAGGACGGAGCAATTCTGCCGTCGTGAAATGGTCGTACGCACATATGAATAAAAAGCACGGTGCGCTTGCACCGCGAATAGAATGGGGGAGGAAATATGCAGTATCAAATTACGGACGTATATGAAACCCGAGCGGGGATTTCCGTTGTGTTATCCTGCGATGATGGGGACGGGACGGAGAAAACCCTGCTGTTCAAGCCTTCCCTGTGGCTGGAAGAAGGGCTGCAGGCTGGAGACATTCTGGACGAGGAGCGTATGGATCAACTATGCAGTACGGCGCAGTACTGTCAGGCAATCGCACGAGCGGAGGGACTGCTGGCAAATTCAGATTATAGCCGGATGCGGTTGATTCACCGATTGATGCGGTTTGGATTTGATCGGTCTGTGTGTGAGCGGGCAGCGGACTACATGATAGAAAAAGGATATATCCGCGAGACGGATCAGACGCTGCGTATTGCTCGGTTCTATTGTAAGAGCAAGCATTGGGGTAAAAAACGCATTGCCGCGGAACTGATGGGCAGGGGATACTGCCACGATGCGGTGATGAACGCGCTGGGGTCCCTGAGTGATGAGGAATATTTTGCATCTCTGATGCAGCTTGTTGAGAAAAAATATTCCACCCCCTGTACAGATGAAAAAGAAAAACAGAAACGGATTGCGGCTCTGTCCCGTTTGGGATTTTCCTTTGGGGAAATTCAGCGGGCATTTGAAAAACTGGATCTTAAAGACGAAGCTGTCGGCATAGTATAAACTGTAAAAGCTGCAGCAAAGGGAGCTGTCAGTCAAGCCACACAAAAAAGGCCCTCTTGCACAGAGGGAACTCCCGCATAGCATAAGCCATGAGAAGGCCCCCTTGCACAAAGAAATTCCCGCGTAGCGCAAACATGAAAAGGCCCCCTTGTGCAAAGGGGGCTCCCGCGTAGCGGGTGGGGGATTGGTTATCTATCATTTGGCAGGATCAATAAATCGGCAGTATTGTTTAGACAATCCCTCCGAGCTTTGCTGCGCAAAGCCCACCTCCCTTTGCACAAGGGAGGCATAAAGTATGATAGAGTTTGCAGCAATCCACCTTCCCTTGCACAAGGGGGGCATGAAGGTTGATAGGGCTTGCGGCAATCCACCTCCCATTGCCCAGTGGAGACATGAAGATTGATGGTGCTTACAGTGATCCACCTTCTCTTGTACAAAGGCCCCCCGTAGCACAACTCCATAAAAAGGCTCCTTGCACAAAAGGAACCCCTGCGTAGCGCAACCCCATAAAAAGGCCCCCTTACACGGAGGGAACCCCCGCGTAGCGCAACCTCATAAAAAGGTCCCCTTGTGCCAAGGAACTCCCGCGTAGCGCAACCCCATAAAAAGGTCCCCTTGCACAAAGGAACCCCCGCGTAGCACAAATCATGAGAAGGCCCCCTTGTGCAAAGGGGGCTCCCGCGTAGCGGGTGGGGGATTGTAAAGCTATCATTTGGCAAGATCAATAAATCGGCAGTATTGTTTAGACAATCCCTCCGAGCTTTGCTACGCAAAGCCCACCTCCCTTTGCACAAGGGAGGCATAAAGGTTGATAGAGCTTGCGCGATCCACCTCCCCTTGCACAGGGGAGGCATAAAGGTTGATAGAGCTTGC
>JABLTO010248484.1_pt1 | contig 10712 bp, 9 predicted proteins | sample 7160091 | NCBI WGS metagenome assembly JABLTO01 (sample SAMN14651225, study PRJNA627086) | human gut metagenome | isolation source: feces | host: Homo sapiens
AATGCGGGAAGACATACGCTGTTTGTTGATGCAATTGATAAGATTTTGCAATATGGGGTCACAATCGAACAAGAAACATTTCTGGAGTAGAATTCGTGCGAAGATAAAAACGTACTATCATTCTTCCCCAATGCCCTGAAATTTTGGCACCCGCTCAGGCTGCGATCAAGAACCCCCGCAAGTAATCGCGTGAGGGCTTGAGAAAGCACGATTAAAGCATAATGAACCGCCCCGGTTTCCGTAACAGGAAGCTGGGGCGGTTTTTCTGTACAAAAAACGGCCGGAAGTTTTATGCGTTTCTACAAACATGTAGGAAAATATTGACAACATAAAATTAGTATGGTATCTTGATGCCGGACAAAGTGAACAGTTCAATAGATAATAAAATTCCTAGCAATAATCAGCAATAGACTTATGGAGCTGTCCCTTTATCCATTCTTCGCTTGGCGGAGGTGCTCCAAGTTCGATAGAGAAATCAACTTCGTGAGCTCATGTTCCCCGCATACGCGGGGGTAGAGGGAGCTTCGACTCCCTCTTTCTTTAAAAATGCCACTTAAAGTCCAATTTATTGGACGATAGAAAGCTATATCTATCTCGGAAAATAACACACACCGGACGAACAGGAGGTGCGGCATGAAACTGACCCATTCAAAGTTTCTGGCGGGCAAAACCGATCCGAATAATACGAGCCTCTGGCTGCCGCTCTGGATGCATCTGCGGGATACGGCAGAGATCATGGAATTGCTGGTGCGGAAGTGGCTGCCGGAAAGCGTGAAGAAAGCAACCGACCTGGACGAAGAAGCCCTGATCGCGCTGGCACGCTTTTTGGGCTGGACACATGATCTTGGTAAGAGCGTTGTTGCCTTTCAGAGTGTCCTGATGCCGCTGCTGCCAGAGGCAAAGCAGCGAATGGAGCGCTTTACCACCTTGACCTGCCCGGAGCAGGACCGGAAGAAAACACCTCACGCCCGGGCGAGCGAAGCGATTCTGATAGAGCTGAAGTGTCCGCCAGGAATCGCCTCCATTGCGGGGGCCCACCACGGCAAGCCGCAGGAGCAGGAAGAAGTGGAAGCTCAGCTGGTGAGCTGGACATGCAACTACTACCCCAAGGGAGAAAAGGCATTTTGGGAAAGCTGCTGGGATGAGCTGTTTGAGACCGCGCTGAAAGATTGCGGCTACGACGACCCGGCAGAGCTGCCGGACTTGACTCCGCCTACAGAAATTCTGCTGACAGGACTGCTTATCATGGCGGACTGGATTGCCAGCAATACCGAGTATTTTCCGTTGATCCCGGTAGAAGAACTGGGGAACGAAGTGGCTTATCCGGAGCGTGCGGAACTGGCCTGGAATAAATGGGATGAGAAAGACCTGACGGCACCCTGGGAGGCGCAGACTTCTATTGTGGACGAAGAGGAGTTCAAAGCGCGTTTTGGATTCCCACCCAACGCGGTACAGGCTGTTGCCGTGGAAGCAGCCAACAGTGTGAGCGCCCCGGGAATTTTGATTTTAGAGGCCCAGATGGGTGTAGGCAAGACGGAGGCTGCGCTGGCAGCCGCGGAAATTCTGGCGGCGCGGTTTGGCGCGGGTGGAATCTTCTTTGGTTTGCCTACGCAGGCAACGGCAAACGGGATTTTGGGGCGGCTGGTGCAGTGGGCGGACAACCAGCCGGACAGGCTGCTAAAGTGCATCCGGCTGGCCCACGGCATGGCAGAGCTGAACGAAGAGTATATCCGCTTACAGGAACAGACCGTTCAGGTAGAAGACGACTGGGACGATTCCGAGACAAACGAACACCGGGTGCAGGTGCACCAGTGGTTCCGGGGCAGCAAGCAGGCGCTGCTGGCCTGCTTTGTCATTGGCACGGTGGACCAGCTGCTCATGGCGGCGCTCAAACAAAAGCATGTGATGCTGCGCCACCTCGGCCTTGCGGGCAAGGTGGTGATCATCGACGAGTGCCATGCCTATGATGCCTACATGAACCGCTACCTTGACCGGGCGCTGGAATGGCTGGGCTGGTATCGGGTGCCGGTGATCTTACTTTCAGCCACCCTGCCGGCCCGGCGGCGGGCAGAACTGGTGGAAGCCTACCAGCAGAAGCGCACACCCGCACCAGATGCACCGTGGAAGACCAGCTGCGGCTATCCGCTCCTGACCTGGACGGATGGGGAGGAAGTCCGCCAGACGACCATTCCGCTGGATACGCCCAGCCGGACGGTACAGACGGTTCCGCTGACGGAAGATGGCCTGCCCGGTTTCCTGCGCGAAAAGATGCAGGCGGGCGGCTGCGCGGGTGTCATCGTCAACACCGTTAAAAAGGCACAGGCCGTGGCCCGGATGCTGCGGGAAGCTCTGCCGGAAAAAGAAGTGCAGGTGTTCCACGCACAATTCCTGATGCCGGACCGCGCCGCGCGGGAGCAGGAGCTCATGGAGCGGATCGGCAAACACTCGACTCCGGCCCAGCGGGATGGACTCATTGTGGTGGGCACGCAGGTGCTCGAACAGTCGTTGGACATTGATTTTGACGTTATGGTGACGGAACTTTGCCCGATGGACCTGCTGCTACAGCGCATTGGCCGTCTGCACCGCCACACCTGGCGCTGCCGCCCGCAGCCGATGCAGGCAGCAGTCTGCGCGGTGCTGGATACCGGAGAGGATGCCTTTGATGAGGGCAGCGCGGCAGTCTACGGCAAGTGGCTGCTCTGGCGGACACGGGAACTGCTGCCTCAGACCATCCGCCTGCCGGAAGAGATCTCCCCGCTGGTACAGCAGGTGTATGGCTGGGCGGCGGAGGACAAACTGCCCGAAGATGCCGCCAGTGAGAAGCTGCGCCATAACTATGAACTGGAACAGGGAAAGCGAAAGGACCGGGCAGAGGCTTATCTGGTGCGTCACCCGAAGGTGTATAAAAAATTCCCCCGGCTCAATACGCTGGACGGCTGGATGGCAGACGAGGGTGCCTGTTCTGACCCGGCGGCCCGGGCAGCCGTCCGTGACGGCGACCCGTCTGTTGAGGTGCTGGTCATGGTGCAGGGGCGGGATGGCAGCATCCATTTCCTGCCGTGGCAGGAGGGAGGACGGACGGTAGCGTCCGACTGCCCGCCGCCGCCGGAGGAGGCGCTGAAGATCGCGCGGCAGAAACTGCGGCTCCCGGCAGTGTTTGGCAAGGAATGGAACGTGAAACGCGTCGTTGACGAGCTGGAAGCGGACAACCGCCGTCTGCTGGCCCAATGGCAGCTCTCCCCGATGCTGCGCGGGGAGCTGGTGCTACTGCTGGATGAAACGCTGACGGCCCATCTGGCGGGGATGACGCTCCATTATGACCGTGAGAATGGTCTGATTTATGAAAAGGAGGAAGCTGATGCAGGAAATTGAGTTTAACCTGTTGACGGAACCCTGGGTCCGTGTCCGTCTGCCGGACAATACCGTGCAGGAAGTTTCTCTGACGGATGCACTGGTCCATGCGCAGGAGTACATGGACCTGGCAGGGGAAATGCCCACCCAGGACGCGGCCATGCTGCGGCTGCTGCTGGCGGTGTTGTTTACGGTCTTTTCCCGCGTGAACGAAGTGGGGGAGCCGGAGCCGCTGGAAGACGAAGAAGCCGCTCTGGAGCGCTGGGGAGCACTGTGGGAGCTGAAACGTTTCCCGGAGCAGCCCATCCGGGACTATCTGGAGCAGTGGAAAGACCGCTTCTGGCTCTTCCACCCGGAGCGGCCATTCTGGCAGGTGCCGGAGGCGGCTATCGGCACGGAGTACGGCGCGGCAAAGCTGAACGGCGAGATGTCGGAGAGCAGCAATAAGATTCGGCTGTTCCCACTCTATGCCGGGGCGGGCAAAACAGAGATGACCTATGCGCAAGCGGTGCGGTGGCTGCTGAGTGTCAACGGCTATGATGACACCTCGGCAAAGCCAAAGGGCAAAGGACTGCCCTCGGTAGGTGCAGGCTGGCTGGGCAAAATCGGCTATATCCAGGCCAGCGGCGAAAATCTGTTCGAGACGCTGATGCTGAATTTGACTCTGCTGAAAGACGGCACTGAATGCTGGGGTGAAAATAAGCCCTGCTGGGAGTTGGATGCGCCCAAGAGCGCAGAGCGAACAGAGATTTTACAGCCGGACAATCCGGCACAGCTGCTCACACTTCAATCCCGTCGGCTGCTCCTCCACCGGGAAAATGGAAAAGTGGATGGTTTTTCTCTGCTGGGCGGCGATTTCTTCCCGCGCGAAAGTGCTTTTGTGGAGCAAATGACCATCTGGCGTAATGCTACGACCAAAAAGAATGAGCCGCCGGTGTTTGTGCCCTGCCGCCATGATGCGGCAAAGCAGTTCTGGCGAGAGTTTCCGTCCGTGTTCTGCAAGGGCGAGGGCAATGTTCATCAGCCGGGCGTGGTGCGCTGGGTAGAAAAAGTACAACAGCTGCGGTTTTTGAGCCCAAAACGAAGAATCAATTTCCGTATCTCAGCGGTGCAATACGGGGACAAAGACTTTTTCGTGAATGATTCGTTCAGTGATAGTCTGGCATTTCAGGCTGTTTTGCTGGACGAGCTGGGCTATGGTTGGCAGAACCGCATCACTGATGAAATTAGCCGGTGCGAGCAGACAGCCTCTCTGGTGGGGCACTTGGCGCAGGATATTGCCACTGCCGCAGGCGATAAAAACGGAAATGCCAGCGCCCCGGCCCGTTCCCAGTTCTATTTTGCAGTAGACCAGCCGTTCCGGCAGTGGCTGCGGAGCATTGACCCGGAAGAAGACGACATGACCGAAACCACAGCCCGCTGGCAGGGGATCGCCCGCGGCATTGCAGAGCAGCTGGGCCAGCAGATGGTGCTGGAGGCTGGCAGCGCCGCACTGGTAGGGCACCGGGTCAAGCGGGATGCCGGGAAAAAGACCGAACGGATGGAGCTGTACACGGCTCCCAAAGCTTATAACCGCTTCCGGGCGGGGCTGTACAAACTTTACCCGAAAACAAACGATGAGGGAGGAACGGCATGAGTGAGAAAAACGAGAGCCGCACACAGGCCATCAGGGGCTATGTGGACGGCAAGATTCAATGGCTCTGGGGTCTGCCGGAGAACCAGCGGCGTGCAGAGCTGGCAAAGCTGCGCCGGGGCATCGGACATGCACCCGGGGAGCTGCCGGAGCTGTGGGGCGGCCTTTTGCAGGGGATGCCTGCGAGCTTTTACGGTACAAATGGCCCCTCCCATGAAGAGTGGGCGGTCTATCTGGCACTGACCCTGTATGCCCTGCACCAGCAGAGCAACGATACTGTGTGCATGAGCCAGCTCGGCTGCACGCTGGGCCGGGCCGTGCGCAGGCTGGCGGAGCAGACCGTGGCCAGTGGGCAGGACTGGACCGAGAGCAGCATTCTGCGGCGGTTCAACGCGCTGGCTACCGCCGAAGAAATTACCGAGATCAGCCATCATCTGCGGGGGATGATTCAGTTGCTGCGGGCCGCAAAGCCGGACAGCATCCCGCTGGATTACCCGCGGTTGGCTGTTGACCTGTACGGGCTGCAGTGCGATGCCCCGCAGCTGGCACAGCTGCCCGCCAACATCCGCCTGCGGTGGGGACAGGACCTCTACCGCTACGAGAAGAACGAATCGTCCGAGACGCAGGAAAAGGAGAACTGACTTATGAAAAAGCGTTTGTATGTTGACTTCCATGTGCTGCAGACTGTGCCGCCCAGCTGCATCAACCGGGACGATACGGGCAGCCCCAAAACGGCCATTTACGGCGGCGTGACCCGCGCCCGGGTCTCCTCTCAGGCGTGGAAGCACGCCATGCGGCAGGCCTTTGTAGAGGAAAGCCTGCTGGACGAAGAGGATGTGGGCAAGCGCACCAAAAAGGTGACGGAGCTGGTGGAAAAGGAGATCGCCGCCCTTGCCCCGGAAAAAGATGCTGCCAAGCTGGCCAAGAAGACGCTGGACAATGCAGGCATCAAGAACGATGAGAAAGGCACCAAGGCCCTGTTCTTCATCAGCCAGGCACAGATCAAGGCGCTGGCACAGCTGGCCGTGGAAGAGTGTGCAGACAAAAAAGAGTACAAGAAAGCACTGAGCACAGCCCCCTCGGCAGACATTGCCTTGTTTGGCCGGATGGTGGCGGATGACCCCTCCCTGAACTTTGATGCCGCTGCACAGGTGGCCCACAGCATTTCTACCCATGCAGTGCAAAACGAATACGACTACTTTACCGCCGTGGATGACTGTCAGGCAGAGGACAACGCGGGCGCAGGCCATCTGGGCACCGTGGAGTACAACTCTGCAACCCTGTACCGCTATGCAACCGTCAATGTGATGGAGCTTGAACGCCATCTGGGCGCGAAAAAAGCAGCCGAAGTGGTGCGGAGTTTTGGTGAGGCGTTCATCCGCTCCATGCCCACGGGCAAGCAGAACACCTTTGCCAACCGCACTCTGCCGGATGCCGTCTATGTGACCATCCGGGAGGACCAGCCGGTAAACCTCTGTGGTGCCTTTGAGCGGGCGGTGCGGAAGAGCGCGGAGGGCTACGCAGAGCCCTCCAAGAGCGCGTTGCAGGCCTATGCACAGCAGCTGTATCAGAGCTTTGCGGAGGCCCCGGCAAAGAGCTTTACCGTGGGCACCGGGCTGGAAGCACTGGCCCCGGCCCAGCCGCTGAACACTATGCTGGATGCACTGGAAGAAGCTGTTAAGGAGAACCTGACCGGAAACGAGGTGGAATGATGGCAACACTGTTGCTTCGGTTGGCAGCGCCTTTGCAGGCGTGGGGCGCGGATTCCAAATTCGAGACCCGGAAAACGGCCCGGGAGCCCACCAAGAGCGGCGTCATCGGTCTGCTGGCCGCGGCGCTGGGCCTGCGGCGGGATGAGACCGAGCCATTGACCCGGCTGGCCGGGCTGCGGTTCGGCGTCCGGGTGGAGCGGGAGGGCCAGCTGTTGGTGGATTTCCACATGGCCCGCAACGAGGAGAAAGATCGCTCCTATGTCACCTACCGCCATTACCTCGAAGATGCTGTTTTTCTGGTGGGCCTGGAAAGTGAAGACACCGCTTTGCTGCAGGAACTGGCAGAGGCGCTGACCCACCCGGTGTTTCCGCTGTACCTGGGCCGCCGTGCCTGCCCGCCCACCCTGCCGCTCTGCCTGGGCCTGCGGGAGCAGGGCCTTGTGGAGGCCTTGCAGGCAGAGCCCGCGCTCTGCCCCGGCGGGCCCAAGCCGACACGCATCGTGGCGGATGCCGCACCGCAGGAGCCGGGGGCTGTCCCGCAGCGGGATGTGCCTCTCTCCTACGACCCGCGGCACCGGCAGTACGGTTACCGCTCGGCCCGGGAGATCTCCCTCCGGCAGCCCGCAGGGGCCCCGGAGCCGACCGCCCATGACCCATTCTGTGAATTGTGAGGTGAAGTGCAGATGTATTTATCCCGTGTAGAGCTTGACCCCATCCGCCGCAGCACCATGACGGCGCTGGCGGCACCACAGAAATTCCATGGCGCGGTGGAAAGTGCCTTTTCCGGGGAGCGCCGCCGTCGGTTGTGGCGGCTGGACCGGCTGGGCGAAAAGCTGTATCTGCTCCTCCTCAGCGAGGAGATGCCGGACCTCTCCGGCGTTGTGGAGCAGTTTGGCACCGGAGCGGCACCAGAGTCCCGGAATTATGACCCGCTGCTGGCGCGGATCACACCGGGCAGCCGCTGGCAGTTTCGGTTGGCGGCCAACCCCACCAAAAGCTGCAAAGACGCCCAAAAACCCGCAGCGCGGGGAACCGTGGCCGCACACTGCACGACACAGTACCAGAAGCAGTGGCTGTTGGATCGCGCCGCAAAGCACGGTTTTGCCCTGACGGAGGATTCCTTTACCGTGACCCGGGTGCAGTGGCACCACTTTGCCAAGCGCGGCACCCGCCCGGTGTCGCTGCTGGCGGTGACGTATGAGGGCGTTTTGCAGGTGACGGACCCCGAGGCGTTCCGGAACCTGCTGTGTCAGGGCATGGGCCGGGGCAAAGCCTACGGCCTTGGCCTGCTGACCGTGATGCGTGGAGGATAAGACCATGGCGGAGATGCCGGGCGTGATCCGACCGGACCTGCAGGCGCTGCCGCAGGTGCGGGACCGGATGACCTTTTTGTACCTCGAACTCGCCCAAGCTTGCGGTCAGATTCTGGATGGAACTTTTCCCCGCATACGCGGGGGTGATCCCAACTACCGCCACCTCATCCTGGCCGCACAAAACTTTTCCCCGCATACGCGGGGGTGATCCCGCCTACAAGATCTTGGAGGAGACCCTGAACCTCTTTTCCCCGCATACGCGGGGGTGATCCTTACGTTGTTCTCTATCAGATGTTATGTCTCAACTTTTCCCCGCACACGCGGGGGTGATCCCATGCTGGAATGCCATAGCTGTTTTCCTCCCATACTTTTCCCCGCATACGCGGGGGTAATCCCCAGTCGCAGCCGTCGCCAAGGTCGGTGCACCCCTTTTCCCCGCATACGCGGGGGTGATCCCTGTGCCATTGCCTGCTCAAGCGGCTGCTCTGGCTTTTCCCCGCACACGCGGGGGTGATCCCAGTATATCGACCTGATGATCCAGTCCGACCGCCTTTTCCCCGCACGCGCGGGGGTGATCCAAAAACGTAACGGCTGGGGTGGACAGAGCATCTTCTCCGACATACTCAGAATACTATTTTTTCTCCACAAAGCAAAAGCAGCGACCTTGTTCATTCAATCGAACCAGGTCACTGCTTTTTGCATGTGTGAAATTTTAATGATTTACAGCGATGTTTTGCGATTTTTCCTGAAGCTCGGCTTGGATATCGGTGAGGCATTCCAACAAAAGGGGATTGAACGCGCCGCATTCCCCGTTCAGGATCATCCGCATGGCGGTCTCGTGGGAGAACGCCTTTTTGTAGCAGCGCTCACTGGTCAGGGCGTCGTACACATCGGCCAGGGAGACGATCTGCGCGCTGATGGGGATGTCATTGCCCTTGAGGCCGTCCGGGTAGCCCCGGCCATCCCAGCGCTCATGGTGCCAGCGGGCGATGTCGTAGGCGGTTTGCAGCAGGGGTTCATCCTCAAAGTTTTCCAGCCGCCGCAGCATGTTGGCACCCTGCATACAGTGGGTCTTGATGACCTCGAACTCCTCTTTGGTCAGCCGACCGGGCTTGTTGAGGATGTTTTCGTCAATGGTAATTTTGCCGATATCGTGCAGGGCGGAGGCCAGCGGGATGTTGTCCTGCTCCTCTGCCGAAATTTTATAATCACTGGTCTTTTCCAGCAGGTGGTCGAGGATCTTTTCGGTCAGCACTCGGATGTGCTGGACATGCAGGCCGCTCTCGCCGTTTCGGAATTCCACGATCTGGCTCAGCACGCCCACCAGCCTGGATTTTGTCGGATTTACTAGAAATCGTTTTCGGCTTCTGTGCAACAATTTTCTGCGGGGTGGGGGTAAATGGGCAAAAGATTGCAATAAAATCAAAAATCTGGTATGATAAAAAAACGTTTTGCATTGTATCTGTATAGGAGGGAAAAGCCATGCTGATTCCGGTTGTTTTATTTATCATCGGCCTGCTCTGCCTGATCAAGGGCGGCGACTGGTTTGTGGATGGCGCTTCGGCGCTGGCCCGGCGGTTCCACCTGCCGGAGCTGCTCATTGGTGCCACGGTGGTGTCCATCGGCACCACCCTGCCCGAGGTGATGGTCTCCACCATGTCGGCGGTGTCCGGCCATGGTGAGATCGCCTACGGCAACGCCATTGGTTCTGTCATCTGCAACGCGGCGCTCATCGCGGCCATTACCATCGCCGTCCGCCCGGGCAAGGTGGACCGTAAGACGCTGGGGATGCCAGTGGCGTTCTTCTTTGCGGCGGCGGCCATCTACTGCGTGGCAGCCTACGGCTTTGGCAAGTTCACCCGGCCTATGGGCCTCATCATGCTGGCCCTGTTCGCGGCCTATATGGTGGCCAACGTGCTCCAGATGAAAAACGCCCCGGCGGGCGCTGAGGCTGAGGCCGAAGCAGAGGCTGCCGAGGAAGAAATGACCCTGACCAAAACGCTGGTGCTTCTGGTGGCGGGTGCCGTGCTCATCGCCGTGGGTGCCAACCTGCTGGTGGACAACGGTACCCTCATTGCCCAGGCGCTGGGCGTGCCCGAGTCCGTCATTGCACTGACCTTTGTGGCCCTGGGCACCTCGCTGCCCGAGCTGGTCACGGCCATCACGTCCCTCGTCAAGGGCTGCAGCGACCTCTCGCTGGGCAACATCGTGGGTGCCAACGTCTTCAATCTGGTGCTGGTCAGCGGCGCGTCCGTGACCATTGCGCCGTTCACCATCCCCCAGAGCTCCACCCTGTTTGGCATCAATTCCAGTCTGGTGCTGGACCTGCCCGTGATGCTGGCCGTCATGGTGCTCATGTGTGTCCCGGCGCTGGTGCGGGGCAAGCTCTCCCGGGTGCAGGGCGTGCTGCTGCTCTGCATCTATGCGGCGTTCTGCGCCATCCAGTTCACCATGTGAGCTGGGGCTGAAACGGAATCAAAACCACAAAAACGTCCCGCAGGACCTGAACCCTGCGGGACGTTTTGTTGTATCATGACGAAAGATTACTTTGAATAAGACTCCCAGCGGACAGAGGCGTCCAGCTGGGCGGGGGTCAGGTTGAACACGGCGTCAATGAGGTCGGTGCGGAACGTGGCGTTGCCGGTGCCGTGGGCAAGGCGGCGGGCCTCGGCCAGCTCTCCCACAACTCCCATGGTCGCCGCC
>JABLTO010245953.1_pt1 | contig 10709 bp, 6 predicted proteins | sample 7160091 | NCBI WGS metagenome assembly JABLTO01 (sample SAMN14651225, study PRJNA627086) | human gut metagenome | isolation source: feces | host: Homo sapiens
CGGGGAGGAGAAGAACAACAAGAATCTGGTGCGGATATTGTCGGCGGTGCTGCTGGTGCTGCTGATCGTCGTGATCCTGCTGCTCCTGCGGAGCTGCCAGGGACAAAGCCCTGCAGGCCCCTCCAAGGTGCTGGAGCCGGATTACCCCCAGATGACCGAGGACCCCAATGCGGACACGATCCCGGACGACGATTCCGAGAAGCCGGTGGTGTCCAACGGCGGCGGCTCCGTGACCATTTCCTTCATGGACAATGTGACCTACAGCCTGTCCACCGGGGAATTGAGCCTTTATTATCAGAATCCCAACGCCTCCACCCACAATGTGGTGGTCCAGGTCATCCTGGAAAGCGGCGAGGATGAATATCTGCTGGCCCAGTCGGGCATTCTGACCCCCGGCCATCAGGTGACGGCATTGCAGGCGGACGCAGGTGCGCCGCAGCTGTCGGTGGGCGGCTACAACGGAAAGTTGAAGCTGCTGTTCTATGACCCGGAGACGGGGGAGCGTGCCATTGTGGACACGGACATCCCCTGCACGGTGTCGGTGGTCGAGTAAGGCCACCCCCAAAGTTGTGCCTATCGGTCCGGGCGGCAAAGCCGGAGGCATCCGCGGCCAGAGGGCGGCGACACCCGGAGCGACAAGCAAATATATACTATAGAAAGGAAGAAACCCATTATGAAAAAAGCATTGAGCATGATCCTGGTCCTGACCATGGTCCTGGCCCTGGCCCTGCCCGCAATGGCAGCGGATAACGAAACTATGCCGACCAATACGACCCAAGAGGTCACTGCGACTTACAAGGGCCCGGAGGCCATCAGTACCGGCAAGGTTTACCGTGCGACGATTTCTTGGACTCCTGACCAGTCTAGCAACCTGACTTATACTGGCCTTAAGAGTTCGTATAAGTGGGACACGGACCAGATGAAGTATGTGCCTAACGAGACTGGCAATGTCGCTGCCAAGTGGGCAGGCTCCCTGACGTACAAGGTGAAGGTGGAGAATTTCTCCAACGATGCCCTGTCCTTCAAGGCTGCAGCTGGCGAGAACAAGTATGCGATGCAGGTCAAGATTACCGCAGACGACACTACTTCTGTGCGGAATGAGGCTACGGTGACTGTGGTTGACCCGACGAATGGCGATACTGACTATGCGAAGGGTACGAAGCATACTCAAACCTCCAAGGAGATGACTTTCGAGTATTCTCCTATAGCCACCACTAGCACGAGTGTTACTTCTGACGCAGAGACTGTTGTGATCGACACCATCACTGTGACCATCACTCACAACTAATCGGGCCCCAAAAAACAAAAAGGGAGAATCAGTCGTATGAAAAAGATCATGAGTCTGGTGCTGGCGCTGGCACTGGTGCTGAGCATGGGCGTTACCGTGTTCGCTACTGAGAACTCCGGTTCTACAACCGTTACGGACCCCACCAAGGACAACAGCAAGGACATCAATGTGACCGCAGGTTACACCGAGCCGAGCTACACTGTTGCTGGCACTGTCTACCATGTTGTGGTCGCTTGGTCCCAGACCGGTACGATTACTTACACGGGTGACCAGTACACCTACACTTGGAAGCCTGGTGAAGGCAACTACGGTAGGTATGATCAGACCGGAGTGGCTGCACACTGGACTGTTACCGACGCAAAGGTCGCTATCACTGTGACCAACAAGTCCAATGCGGCTATCACTGCTACCTGCGCTGAACCGAAGAAAGTGGGTAATGTTACCGTGACTGGCAGCTATGATGCTACCTCCCATGGCCAGCTGGAGCTGGAATCCGCCGCTCCTGCTGAAAGCGAACTGCCCACCACTCTGAATGGCACGGAGCGGACAGCAACTGCCACCTACACCATCACCGGTGTGGACGGTACCATCACTGGCGCTGGCGCAATCGCCACCATCAACGTGTCTATCAGCGCAAAATAATCACCCCCGCAACAAAACACCAGAACGCCCGGAGGTCGGAACGCGGAGCCGCCGCAGGGCGTTCTAAAAACCCCAAAAAGGAGGAGCCTGCTTTATGAAGAAGGTTCTGAGTTTGATCGCAGCGCTGTCGCTGACCCTCAGCATGAGCGCTACCGTTTTCGCAGCCGACAATGACCCTATTGAGGATGTGAACACCGGCAACACCAAGGACATTTCCATCACGGCGCAGTATGAGAAGGGCAAGGATAACATCCAGACCACCTATCATGTGACCGTCAGCTGGGAACAGACTGGCACGCTGGTCTACAATGAGGATGGCGATAACCTGAGTTGGAATCCCAACGACCTTACCTACACCCGCACCCCGGTCAGCACCGGCAGTTGGAAAGTGGGAACGGATGCCGATGCTCCCAAGGTCAACATCACCGTGACCAACAAGTCCAATGCTGCCGTCAATGCTTCCATTGCGGAAGTCAAGGCACAGGATTCTCTGATTGTCACCGGTAATGCTTCTGAACTCGTGAAGGTGAATTCCGCCGCCAAGGAGGACTTGAACGCACCGGGTGAGGAGCAGAAGGGCTATCTGACCTACACCATCACGGGTGTGACTGGTGAAATCACTGAGAAGTCTACTATCGCCACGCTGACCGTGAAGATCGAGGCTGCAAACTAAAGAGGCAACGCCATGAGAAAGACCATTGCCATCGTACTGACGCTGGTGCTGGCGCTGAGCATGAGCCTGGGTGCTCTGGCCGCTGAGGTCAGCGTTCCCGGTTCCGGCAGCACCGACATCAACGCCGAGTACCAAAAAGAAGCCCCTACCGTGAATCACAAATACTATGTGACCATCGAATGGGGCTTCGAGGGAAAGCTGACCTATACCGTGGAGAAGGACACCTACACCTGGAATACGTACAAGCTGACCTACGACAAGCAGTTGGTCACGGACGGCACTTGGACCGTTGAGAACGGCACCAAAGTGACCGTCAAGGTCTCCAACTACTCCGACCTGCCCGTGAAGGCCACCTGCGCTGACCCCGTCCCCGCCGAGGGCCTGACCATCACCGGCAACTTTGACACCAAGTCCTTCACCGTGGCTTCCGCTGCGACTAACGGACTGGACACCGTCACGGGTACCGTGCAGACTGGAGAGACCGCTTACAACATCACCGCCATGTCCGGGGCCATCGCAAAAAGCGGCTCCATCGGCACGTTGACGGTGAAGATCGAGACTGTGGAGGGCTGAGAACATGAAAAAGTTCCTGTGTCTGGCCCTGTGCGCCGCCATGCTGCTGGCTCTGGCCGTTGGCGTGGGCGCTCAGGAGATCACCAGCAGCACCGGCAGCGGCAACGTTGAGATCCAGGCTTCCTATACGGCCAAGTCCGACAACAAGGCGGACATCGAGGCCGGGGCAGAGGGCACCAAGGTGTACTATCTGACCCTGAACTGGGAGCAGACCGGGTCCATCAGCTACAATGCCGGCAAGACCACCTACAGCTGGAACCAGAAAACGCTGCGCTATGACGGGCAGGAGTCCGGCAAGGGCTGGAGCGTGGGCAGCGACGCCAAGATCGTCATTTCCGCTGTGAACCGGAGCAACCGGGACATGGACATCGCCTGTGGGAATCCTGTGACGGTCAGCGGCGTGACCATCTCCGGCAAGTATGACCACAATGCCTTTACCGTGGCCAGCGCCGCCATCAACGGTTTCGACGGCATCGGCAAAGAGCAGTCTGGCAGCGCCACCTATGCCATCTCCGGGGTGTCCGGCGATGGCTGGAACGGCGAAGGCGGTATCGGTACCATCACCGTGACCATCACGGGCAAGTAAACCAAGGCCGGGGCGACCGCCGCCCCGGCAAAACAGGAGAAAGACATGAAGCAGAAAACTACGAGATCTGACAAGACCGTCATTTGGGTGCTGTCCGGGGCCTGTGTCCTGGCGCTCATCGCCGTGATCGTGCTGCTGTTCGTCCCCATGGGGACAAAAACGGCGGCCTTCACGCCGCCGGAGTTCGATCCGGGGGCCGTGGCCGGGGAGCCCGAGGTGCCGGATGATCTGGGCTGGTCGGAGATCGCCATCCGGGAGGGATATAAGGTCAAGGTCTGCGGCGTTCTGAACGCAAACGCCGACGGCAGTCTCCCCTTGTGGTTCTATTCCGAAGCGGACAACGAGCTGTGGGTAAAGCTGCGGGTCCTGGACGCCGAGGGGAACACGCTGGGCGAGACGGGACTGCTTCGTCCCGGAGAGTATGTGGAGCGGGTGCAGCTCAATGAACTGGCCGCATCCGGGGCCGTAAAGCTTCATGTGATGGGCTATGAGCAGAACAGCTACTATTCCGCCGGAGCCGTGGATTTCCAGACCATGCTCCAGGTGGAAAACTGAAACATTTTTCGAAAATTTTTGAAATAATCGTTGAATGTCCCAACAAAATGTGCTATTCTATTTATAGTGCTATCCTGCGGAAGGTCTGCCCTCCGTCCTGCGCTCGGACGGAAGGAGAAAACGGACGTTTCGCAGTCTTTGCAGATTTTGTGCCTGGAGCACAAAAATAGGGAGGATCCATTCAATGAAAACAACGACATCGTTCTGGAAGCGGTGTCTCGCCTGGGCAATGGCTCTGGTACTGCTGGTATCGGGGTCTAATCTGGGCGTTGCACTGCAGGCCTTCGCCACGGAAGACGGCGGAGCCAGCCTGACGGCCGGTGAGATCGTCGCTGCACATTACGATCTGCCCGAGGGGCAAAAGGCGCTGCTCAAGTCCGGCTTGCTGGACTACGGCGACACCTATACCTTCGCAGACGTATGCGCCGAGAAGGGTCTCGTCAGCGTGGATACCAAGACCGGTGCGATCACGGCCAAGACCTTTGGCCAGTGGAGCCCCGTGTCTGCGGAGATCCTCGTGGATGGGAAGACGGTCCAGACCGTTTCTCTCACCGACGGAAAGGGTACCTATAAGACCAATTTGGGCAACGCCTTTACCGTTGCGGTAAAGTATGTGGCCCGGCAGAACGTTCCTGCCGATGTTCAGACCGCACTGCTCAACGCTGCGGGCTATCTGAAGCAGGGCGTCGCCAACACCGAGGCTGTGGCCGACCAGGAGGGCAACCTCTATGCCCTGGAACAGGCTATGCCCCAGCTGGTGGATTTCTGCGAAAACGGTATCAAGACCCAGTATGCGGTCTATAAGCCCAACGCAGAGACCCGCGAAGCAATCACCGCACTGAACAGCCAGATGACCGCCAATGACGGCAAGCTGGACCTGAGCGTGATGATCAATACATACAAGGCAAGCACCAAGACTGGCTACCTGATGACCAAGGGCAGCGACATGAAGCAGAGCGTTCTGGACACCAGCGCAAAGTTGGCGATCATTGCCACCAACTTCACGAGCCTGAACGATAAGGTCCAGGCTGCTGCGGCTCTGGAAATGATCACTGCTGAGGCTGCTGCTCAGTTCAAACTGCTGACCGATATGGTCAACAACCTGAACACCGCACTGACTGCACTGACGGCGGATCCCTGGGATGCGCTGAACGTGAAGCTGGTGACAAATGCCGACTACGCCAAGCTGGACACCCTGGTGGCGGCGCTGGACGAGACCAGTGTCCCCACTGTGGAGAATCCGCTGACGGCAGCCACCGACACCGTGAAGGTCAACGTGGCCCTGGTGAACGTGACGGTCAACTACATTCTGATGACTGTAGAGGACAAGGCGGACTCCGATAAGCTGGTGGAAGCCGGCAAGGAGACCGTGACCCTGACCCTCAGCGAAAATGCCACTGCTGAGGACGTGCTTGCAGCCGTGAAGGCCAGCGGCATCGCCGACAAGGCTGCCGAGGCCTGGGGCGAGGCATTCTCCGCCGAGCATTTCGAGTCTGCGTCCACGACGCTGCCCGAGACGCTGACCAAGGACACCACCTACACCGTTACTTACACCCCCAAGACTTACACCGTGAGCACCCATTACAGCGATGACCTGACCGTTCCTTACGGCTATAAGCTGACCCTGCCGGTCCATGAGGACAGCAGCAAGGCTTATGACTATAAGGTCAACGACGTGGCTTTCGCCCAGGGTACCGTGGTCGTGATCACGGGCAACACCAACATCACCCGCACTGCGGGCAAGGCTTACACCGTTACCGATCTGATGAGCGTGATCGCCGATAACTACGGCAACAGTGCGGTGCAGGCCATTCTGAAGTCCGGCGCTCTGCTGGGCAATCAACCCATCAGCGTCCGCAAACCGGATCCTGCGGATGCCGAGAACATCCTGCGCCTGAAGGACGGCGTCCTGACGGCCAATGCCACCTATGCGGCAGATTTCAAGGACCTGAACTGGGTACCCTACACCTACGGTGTGGAAGGCACTGAGAATCTGTTCTCCGGAAATACCGCTCAGTGGGAAGGCAAGAAGGAAGCCAAGGTCCAGTACATTCTGAACCTGACCTATGTGACCGAAGCACAGGCAGAGGAGATCCTGACCCTGGCCAAGACGCTGAAAAGCGAGGCCGATGGCCAGACCGCTGCCCTGACTCGCCTGATGGGCTATTACAGCACCATCGGTGAACTGGACCGTACCAAGTTGGGCGCCATCAACGGCGTGGTGGATGTCACCGACTTCACCCCCGACGACGGCACCGACGAGGACGAGGCCAACCTGGCCATGCGGGCTTACTTCAAGGACCTGATCAGCAAAATCCTCCGGGAGAGCGTCGATTCCGACGGTCACCTGAAGATCTACAATATGCTGACCGGTTACAGCGCCGAGAACGGCGGCCTGCGTTACTACTACGCCAACAATGAAGCCATTCTTCACGAAGTCAGCACCCTCAGCGGTTATCTGACCGGTCTGGTCGCTGACGACGAGAAGGAAGCCGCTCTGCGGATCATGGTGAAGGCTGCCGGTTATGAGCAGTACGCAGACAAGATCTCCAATCTGGAGCAGGCTCTGGCCGAAGTGAACCGGGACCTGAAGGCTCCCAATGCTGCCATCGATCTGACAAGCAGCAGCCTGGGCAAGCTGGTGGATGCCCTGAACACCAAGGACACCCTGGAGACCAAGCAGGCAGGCACCCCCCATCTGCTCTCCGATGTGCTGACCGCTCTGGACGACACCCAGGTCAATGTGCAGGTGGTCCTGCAGATCGGCTCCACTTCCAAGACCTTCACCACCACCGGTTTTGACATCGGCCATGTGGTGACCAAGGCGGAGATGGATGAACTCCAGGCTCGTCTGGACGAGGCCGTGAAGGCCCAGCTGGGCGAGAAGGCAGACTTCTACGATGTGACCGAGGACAGTGTGGACCTTTCCACGCTGGTGGGTACTACGCTGAACAAGAGCTTCACCGGTTATCTGACCTATGAGGTCCGGACCTATACCGTCAAGATCGACGGCGAGAAGGACCAGCTGGTGACCATCGAGAAGTCCGAGATCGAACTGCCCAAGAACAGCAAGGACGGCTGGGTCTACTACTACAACGTCGGCACCAAGACCGACGTGAAGGAAGGCCACTACACCCTGACTGCTGCGGACCTGCTGACTGCCGACTCCAACAACGTCCTGACGCTGACCCGTAAGGCTGTCAACGAGGGCGGAGAGAAGCTGGAAGCCACCATCGCAAAGCTGAATGCCAACGCACAGAGCGGCAACAGCTATGCCCTGGAAAAGAACACCGAGGGCAACATCACCGGTATCGTGGCCAATGTGGCCGCCAACAAGAACGGCCTGACCAGCTTCGGTAAGGACCTGGTCAACTGCGGCTACTCCTATGTGGGCCTGAACGGCGAGGGCTTCCTGTACCTCACCGAGTCCGATTCCCTGGAGCTGTGCCTGCAGGCACTGATCGACGCCGTGCTGAACAACGACGAGTTCGGCAGCCAGACGCTGATCGACCTGGGCCGGAAGAACGGCGGCAAGGTCATTACCACCAATATGCAGCTTGGTCAGTCCGCTGACGAGATCGAGTACAGCAACCTGAGTTTCACGCTGAATCTGACCAGCGTGCCGGACAAGATGCTGACCGTCTCCAAGGGCCTGGACAAGATCCGCAACTACTTCTCCTTCCATTGCGGCGACGGCCATGTGGCATTCGACGTCACCCTGCCCGAGAAGGTCTATCAGGTCTACCTGACCGGCCTGCTGGCTACCGGCGACGTGGACAAGAGCGACATGAACGCCATCGACAGCAAGATCGCCTACCAGTTCCTGTATGACTATGTGATGGACGTGGTCGGGGATGACACCGTTACCACCACCACCTTCTCCAACACCCTGGAACTGCTGGGCAAGGACAAGGACCTGACCGGCTACGAGGAATACTACCAGCTGGTCCGTAAGGCCCTGAACAGCGATGGAATGAAGATCGACATCACCACCGATCCCTGCCAGATGAGCGCCGAAGCCAGCGGTCAGGCTATCCTGAACGTGGTGGAGTCCCTGGGCTTTGACCTGTCCAAGTACGAAACTTACATGGGCATGGTGAAGGAACTGAAGGACGGCGGCAGCATCCATGCCGATGCGACCGCTCAGCTGACGGACACGGAAAACGACTATGAGGCTGCCCTGATCGACCTGAAGGCCGACCGGAAGCTGAATAAGTTCGATTACACCAGCGATCTGGTGGCAAGAAGCCAGACCATTGCCAACCAGGCAGCCATCATGCTGCTGGGCGATGTGGACGGCGACCTGACCTTCAATGGCTTTACGGTCCTGGACCTGAACGGCCATACCATCAACGGCAACATCACCTCCAACAAGAACCTGTTCATCTTTGACTCCACCATGGACACCTTTGCCTGCGGCGGCGTCAATGGTACGATCTCCGGTACGGCCACCATCATCGGCGGCAAGTACACCTCCGACGTATCCGCATTCCTGAATGACGGCTATGTGCAGGAGAACGGGACCGTGCGGAACAAGGCTTACACCATCGAGTCCAACGGCAACGACGTTACCTTCCTGCTGGATACCGGCTTCATCCGGGACGGCGAGAACGTGAGCCTGAAGACCCTGGCTGCCGACATGGCTGTGGATCTGGCGCTGAACTACTTCACCGCCGCTTCCCTGAGTGCGGACGGCCACGACATCTACGCTGCCAACTTCAACGACCTGCTGGGTCTGTGGAAGAGCGACACCACCCGCACCGATCTGGTGAACATGATCTTTGAGTGCTTCCAGCCCAGCACCAATGACTTCATCAACGAAGTCATCGCTGACCTGCTGGACTTCGCATCCATTGAAGAGGCTCTCAAGAACGGTAAGGACGTGGCCACCTACACCGTGGCAACGACGCCCTGGGCTGTGGAGCTGGAACACATTGAGGACGGCGATTATCTCTCCGCCGGTATCGTTGCAAATACCGAATCTGCCAACGCCAAGAGCTTCACCGCAAGCCTGCGTGTCAGCGGCAAGTACGCCGATAAGGCTGCCGAACTGGCTGGCGCTCTGGCGGACATCGTTGTGGCCGACAATACCTTTGCCAAGGTCCACATCGAGCGGCCCAGCTACAGCGACAAGACCGTGTATGTGTCCGGCAGCGGCGAGACCTCTGTGGACATCGACCTGACTGTGGACAAGGATTACCAGACCGTCCTGGCTGTGATCCTGGCCTACGGCGATGCGGACAAGGCTGCGGACATGGTGGCCGGTATCGGCAACAGCCCGAAGCTGCGGGAAGTCTTTGACTCCATGACCGTTGAGGAAGTGTTCACGGCCCTGAAAGTGATGAGCCGCAATGTTTCCTTCGAGCAGATGGCCGCCAGCGTTGGTGCTGGGGACATCGGCAATGCCGCTGAGCTGGAGCGTGTGTTCCACGTTTACCTGTGCGCAGCCGGCAAGGCTCTGGAGAAGCTGGACATCACCGGCTACACCGACAAGACCATGGGTCAGCTCCGTGGTGAATGCGGACGTTACACCCTGACGACTTCTGCAAAGAAGCACGCCGATGTGACCAAGCGGGGCTACACTCTGGACGCTACCAGCGTTGCGGAGAGCGTGACGCTGAGCGTGAATATCTTCGGCAATGAGCACGTTTGGGGCGAGTGGCAGTACGACGAGGACGGCCACTGGCGTGAATGCACCGCCTGCGGTGCAATCGAGGAAAAGGAACCCCATGTCTGGGGCGACTGGACTGTAACCAAGGAAGCTACCTGCACCGAAGAGGGCGAGGAGACCCGTGAATGCACCGTCTGCCACAAGACCGAGACCAGAGTGACCGAGAAGATCGACCACTCCTGGAGCGATTGGAAGCATGACGAGGAAAGCCACTGGCGTGAATGCACCGTCTGCGGTGAGATCACTGATAAGGCTGCCCACGAGTGGGGCGACTGGACCGTGACCAAGGAAGCCACCTGCATCGAGAACGGCGAGGAGACTCGTACCTGCTCCGTGTGCGGCGAGAAGCAGACCCGTGAGACCGAGAAGGTCGACCACGTCTGGGGCAAGTGGAAGGTTACCAAGGAGGCCACCTGCACTGAGGAAGGCGAAGAGACTCGTGAGTGCTCCGTCTGCGGTGAAAAGGAGACCCGGAAGAGCGATAAGATCGACCACACCTGGAGCGACTGGAAGCATGACGCCGACAACCATTGGCGTGAGTGCACCGTCTGCGGCGAGATCACCGACAAGGCCGCCCACGAGTGGGGCGACTGGACCGTGACCAAGGAAGCCACCTGCGTTGAGAACGGCGAGGAGACTCGTGAGTGCTCCGTGTGCGGCGAGAAGCAGACCCGGGAGACCGAGAAGGTCGACCACGTCTGGGGCAAGTGGAAGGTTACCA
>JABLTO010111105.1_pt1 | contig 10694 bp, 10 predicted proteins | sample 7160091 | NCBI WGS metagenome assembly JABLTO01 (sample SAMN14651225, study PRJNA627086) | human gut metagenome | isolation source: feces | host: Homo sapiens
AATATGTATGTCAGAACATTTAGAACTTCTTAGATTCAATACATTGTATATCAAATGAATTATATTGAAATATATGTAGAATAAATAAGATGTTTCGTAATTGCCGGATATATGGAAAGGTGTTTGATTATGGGTGAGACGATTGCTGCGATTGCAACCGGAATGGGAGATTCCGGCATAGGCATTATACGAATCAGTGGAGATACAGCGTTACAGATTGTAGATCAGATATTTCAACCGGTGAATAAAAAGAAAACAATTTTAAATATGGATAGCTATACCGCTGCTTATGGAAAGATCATCTATGATGGGGAACTCTATGATGAAGCAGTTGCACTCGTCATGCGTGCCCCAAAGACATACACAACCGAAGATGTTGTGGAACTTGATTGTCATGGTGGTATCACCGTATTAAAACGTGTGTTAGATCTCGTGATCCGGCTTGGTGCAAGACCAGCTGAACCGGGTGAATTTACGAAGCGTGCATTCTTAGGTGGACGGATTGATATGTCACAGGCAGAATCTGTCATGGATCTCATTCATGCCAAAAATGATATGGCAGCAAAATCATCTCTGCTTCAGCTTCGTGGTGAATTAAAGACTGTGATTACAGACTTGCGTGATACTTTACTTTATAACATCGCATATATTGAATCCGCCTTAGATGACCCTGAAAATTATTCATTAGATAACTTTCCACAGCAATTACACACCACTGTGGATAACATGTTGATAACTGTGAATCATTTACTGTCAACCAGTGAGAATGGACGTATTATCAAAGAGGGAATCCGTACAGTTATTGTCGGACGTCCAAATGCAGGTAAATCCTCTGTTTTGAACATGCTGTTAGGCGAGGAACGTGCGATTGTTACAGAGGTTGCCGGTACAACGAGAGATACGCTGGAGGAACTGGTCAATATCGATGGAATTACGCTAAATATCGTGGATACAGCGGGTATTCATGATACAGAAGATATCGTAGAAAAAATCGGTGTAACCAAGGCTATGACAACGATTTCTGACGCGGATCTGATTCTTTATATCGTGGATGGAACATGCGCTCTAAATGATGATGATTACCGTATTATGGACGCTTTACATGGCAAAAAAGTCATCACTTTGATCAATAAAAACGATCAGAATCTGGTTGTGGATAAGTTGGGGATAACTTCAAAATTAGAGACTAAAATACTGGAAATATCAGCGAAAGAGGGCACTGGCAAAGAACAGCTTCACGACCTGTTGAAGTCCATGTTCTTCAATCAGGAGCTCACCTATAACGACGAACTTTACATTACCAACCTGCGCCACAAATCATTACTCTATGACACAAGAGAGAGCCTGAACAAAGTCTTAGAAAGTATCGACATGGGAATGGGAGAGGACTTCTTCACGATTGATCTGATGTCCGCCTACACATCGCTTGGCAAAATCATTGGAGAAGAACTCGAAGACGATCTCGTCAACAAAATATTCGCCGAATTCTGTATGGGTAAATAAAGGTCACTTATCTCGCAGAAGAAAATTATAATATAAAAAATAAATTCATAAGGAAAATATTAAAAATTCAATTATATTCTTAATATAAATTAATAATTGCAAAACACAATCAATACTTGAATTCATATATTTCAATATGAATTCATTCTAATATACAATATGTTTGAATCCTAGAAGTTCTTAATGTTCTGTAATTAGACTAGCCATGTTTGAACACGATGTTCAAACAAGCCGCCACTGAGCCATGGATGGCGAGCAGAGGGCGCATATGAACGAAGTTCATATTTAGGATGCGCCCGACAACCTGCCGACGAGCAAAGCGAGGGGGCAATACCCGTGCGGCGGTGGCGTATTATATCAATATATAAATCAGAACATTTAGAACTTCTTAGATTCAATACATTGTATATAGAATGAACCATATTGAAATATATGTTCAATTACTACTGTGTTTTGCAATTATTTCAACACACTAAAAAAGGATACTCGTAAAAGAGTATCCTTTTCTTTTAACTTTAATTAAGCATTTTTCTTCAAGTAGATAACAACCTTACGATAAGGCTCTTCACCCTCACTTCTGGTAGCTACATATTTATCATTCTGAAGAGCAGAATGGATAATTCTTCTCTCATAAGGATTCATAGGCTCTAAAGTAAAAGGTCTTCTTGTTCTCTTAACCTTGAATGAAATATTCTTTGCAAGATTCTCGAGCGTATCCTTTCTTCTTGCACGATAATTTTCTGTATCGAGCTTGACACGGATATAAGATTCACTCTTCTTATTTACAAACAGACTGATCAGATACTGCAGAGAATCCAATGTCTGTCCACGCTTACCAATCAGGATACCCATATCCGGACCTTCCACGTCAATATCCATCGTTGCTTCTGCTTCATCGTAATCGATTGTAACCTTTGCTTCGATATCCATAGCCTTGAATAAGTTATCAAGGTATTCCTGAATATCATCTAAAAAGCTTTCCTTTTTCTTTGCCTTAATGACTGCCTGCTTTGCACCGATTCCAAGGAATCCTGAGGAACCCTTCTCGATTACCTCATAATCAAGCTCTGTGCTTGCACAACCGAACTCTGTAGATGCGAGTGTAATTGCCTCATCAACAGTCTTGGCCTTAAACTCTCTATATTCCATCTTAACTCCTAAATATTACTTATCCTTGTCATTGTTATAATTCTGCATGATATTTGCTTTGGAAGCAAGCGATCCTGCACGATATTTTGTTCCGGCATCATTGCCAGACTTCATTGTGTTAGAAGAATAACTCTTTAAACTTGCATTCTTTACGCCGTTTTCAATCTTTCCTTCATCTGAAGAGGAAGAAGATGCCTGTCCATAAGCAGCCTCCTGCATTTTCTCCATAAAGGATTTCTTGTTTTTCTTCTTCTTTTTTGCATTCTTCTTTGCAGCCTTTGCCATACTCTTTTCCAAAATCTTGTCCATATCACAATGCTTAAAGTAAGCATTTGTACAAACAGTTGTAAGGAAAGAGATAAAGGAACCCATTGCCCAGTAAAGACCTACACCACAAGGTACATTCACACAGACGAAGAAAGAGAAGATTGGCATGACATACATCATTGTCTTCATTGTTCCCATTGTAGCCTGCTGTGCCGGATCATCCGAACCCTGCATTGGTGTAACCTTCATACTCAAAAACTGGAAGATAAGTGACAATATCGGGATGATAATTGCAGTTGTCAATGCAAAATGTGGAACGGCTGTCAGATCCAAACCGAAGAAGTTATAAATCTGCTTAATATTATCCACATTGCCGTTGGCTGTCATTGCATCTACGACTGCACCTGAATTGCCAAGCTTCTGAGCAAATGTATCCCACAATGTTCTTGGGAAGTTTGCAAGCACATCAATGATTGTATTTGTATTTTCATAATTGATGGACTTCATCGCATTTGTAAGCTGCTGTCCACCATCTGCTGTTACCGCTTCCAAAGCCTTCTGCGCAGCAGAATCACCCTGGATTGCAGTTGCAATTGGCTTGTACATATCATATACCTTTGGAACATAAGCAGGTATATTCTGGATTACACGGTACAAAGCAAGGAAAATAGGAAGCTGGATCAACGATGTCAGACAACCACTTGTCATACTGACACCATATTTACTCTGAATCTCTTTCGTGATTCGCTGTACTTCCATCATTGACTGCTGATCTGTCTTACCTCTGTACTTCTTAGTTGCCTTGTTGATTTCCGGCTGAATCATTGACATAATCTTGCTTGAACGATTCTGCTTATACATCAACGGGAATATGATCAAACGTACGATCAGCGTAAAAAGAATAATCGCAATACCGATTGATTCTACGCCGATTGCATTCAACCCGCGATAGAGCAAACTAAGAATAGCTCCTAAAAGCCTCGAAATTGGCTTAATAATAAAGCCACCTGACTGTGTTAAAAACATACTGTCCTCCAATTAGTCGTGTAAGACCCTGTCTTACATATTAAGGAACTGGATCATATCCACCTTTTGAAAATGGATTGCATCGAAGGATTCTCCATACTGTCAGGGCTGTTCCTTTGAAAAAACCATATTTCTGATATGCTTCAATCGCATAATTGGAACAGGTTGGATAATATTTGCAGTGACCATAACGTTTCCAGGGTGAAATGTATTTCTGATACAGACGTATCATCTTAATACATGCCTTTTTCATTCCATCACCTCCGGAACAGTATCCTGCATCAAAATCTCATGTTTTTTCGCCAGATGCAAAAAAGCAGAATCTATCTCATGAAAAGATTTACCTTTTGCATTCATTCTCGCGACAACCACAAGATCATATCCCGGTTTTATCCGATATTGATTCAAACGATACGTTTCCCTGATCAGTCTGGTCAAACGATGCCTGACCACACTATTACCAACTTTCTTACTAACAGAGATTCCAATTCTACTGTAATCCAAGTTGTTGGCCCTCAGATACATCACTAAATACTTATTGGCAAACGATTCTTTTTGGTTATACACCTTGCCGAACTCTCTGTTATTTTTAAGTGTAACTATATGTCTCATACAATTCTCCACTTAATGAAAAAGGTCACAGTACCTGTGACCTACGCTGATAACTGCTTTCTGCCCTTAGCACGTCTTGCGGCCAATACCTTTCTTCCGTTCGCTGTGCTCATTCTCTTTCTGAAGCCGTGAACTTTAGAACGCTGTCTCTTCTTTGGCGGAAATGTCATTTTCATAATGAAAGTCCTCCTTTTCTATATAGTTATGCCCGAAAACTGCATACTCGCCTATTATATTGAAAAAATAAGCTTCCGTCAATAGAAGTTATCCACAAATATATAGGGATATACCCACCTAATTTACATAATGTTATCCACAAATTGTTATTAACTTGTGGAAAACTTGTATATTTCATGTTCATTTATCCTCAAAATGCCTATTTTACGTCATTTTGGATATACACAATTTTCCAAGTAAACCTAATTTTACTTTACATAACATTTTATATCACTCATTATTATTTTTCTTCTTATAATTATGTAGTAAAAATCTCCGAAATCCACGCCCAAAACTTGCTAAAATTCTGAATTTATTGTAAAATAGAATCCAAGTGTGCGGATAAAGGAAGCACGGTATTTAGGAGTTATGATATGAAAGAATTAATCGAATCAAAATGGGAAGAGATCCTGTCTCTTCTGGAAACTGAATATGACATTTCCAGTATCATGATCAATACATGGATTCGTTCCCTCAAAATATATGAGGTTAAAAACAACACGGTTTATTTTTATGTAGATGAAAAGCTCGGTGAGAATGCGCTCAAGTTTTTAAAGCGCAAAGAGTTTGACATTTTTTTACTTTCCTCTATTCGCGAGACATTAAATGACAGTACGATTGATATTGTGATTGACGAAAAGAAAAATCTGATTGAAAGCGACGAAGAAGCCAGAAAAGAGTCTGTACAAAAATCCGACTCTTACAAGGAAGCAGTCAGCCGCAGCAATCTGAATCCAAAATATACATTTGATACGTTCATTGTCGGAGAAGGAAACCGACACGCTCACGCGACATGTCTGGCAGTTGCCGATCTTCCAGGACAGGATAATTTCAATCCATTGTTCTTATATGGAAACTCCGGACTTGGAAAGACGCATCTCATGCAGTCCATCGCACATTACATCCTGCAGAAGGATGATAAGACGAAAGTTTTGTATGTACCATCTGAGACATTTACACATGAGATTATCGACGCGATCAAGAATCATACAACAAATGAATTCCGTGAAAAATACAGAAATGTGGACGTCCTGTTGATTGATGACATTCAATTTATCATCAAAAAGGAGAGTACACAGACGGAATTTTTCAATACGTTTAATGAACTTTATAATAATAAGAAACAGATTATTCTTTCTTCCGACCAGCCTCCAAAGGAGCTGCAGTCTTTGAATGAAAGAATCCGTTCCCGTTTTGAATGTGGTATCCCGATTGATATTCACGAGCCTGACTATGAAACACGTATGGCAATCCTCAAGACGAAAGCGGAGATGGATCATTTAAATGATATTCCGGAAGAAGTGTTCCAGTATATCGCTGAGAATGTAACCAACAACATCCGGGAGCTCGAAGGTGCTCTTCATAAGATAGGCATTTTCTCCAAGCTTATGAAAGAAGAAGTTACACTAGAGACAGCCAAGGAATCTCTAAAGGATCTGATCAACAAAGAGAAGAATGAAACAATTACCGGTGAGACAATTCTCAAGACAGTATCCGAGCATATGAATATCTCTCCAGATGATATCCGCTCCAAGAAGCGTAGTCAGGATATCGCGACAGCCAGACAGGTCGTTATGTACTTATGTCGAAAGCTTACTGTCATGTCTCTGCAATCTGCGGGCAATATCGTCGGCGGTCGTGACCATACGACAGTCATCAACGGCATTAACCGTGTTGAGGCGAAACGGAAAGAAGATCCGGCATTCAACAATACGATTGAGACGATCATCAAAAAGCTGGATACAAACGCATAGATTTACACATAAATTTGTGATTTGATTGAATATAACCTGTTGACACTTTTTTGAACCATTCTTATGTTAACTTTAATGTGTGAAGTTATCCAGATGCTTCCACAGAGAGTGAAATGCATTTCAACATGGTTATAAAGGTGGATTTAACCAGCAGCCATCAATGTTTTTGAGGGTTATATACATATCCACAGCTACTACTATTACTACTACTAATTTATATTCTATATTTATGACTCAGGCACAGCCTCGAAAGGAGTTTCAACTAACATGAAGATAAAATGTTCAAAAGTAAACCTGTTAAATTCTCTTAACATCGTTTCAAAAGCAGTTTCTACAAAAACAACATTACCAATCTTGGAATGTATCTTAATTGATGTATATGCAGACAGCATTAAGCTGACAGCAAATGACCTTGAGATTGGTATTGAAACAATCTTAGATGGTGAAGTAATCGAGATGGGACGCATTGCGATTGAAGCAAAGCTGTTCAATGATATCGTTCGTAAGCTTCCAAACAGTGAAATCTTTATCGAAACAACACCGGATTATAATACAATCATCCGTTGTGAAAAATCAAAGTTTGTCATTCCATCCAAATCTGGTGAGGACTTTACAGAACTTCCTCAGATTGAGAAGGAAAAGAGTATTGAACTTTCCCAGTTTTCTTTGAAGGAGATTATCCGACAGACAATATTCTCTATCTCAGATAATGAGAATAACAAGCTGATGACTGGTGAGTTGTTTGAGGTAAAGGATGGTGTGCTTCAGGTCGTATCTCTGGATGGACATCGTATTTCACTTCGTAATCTGGCATTGAAGGGAAATGCTTCGAATGTAAGCGTTGTTGTACCGGGAAAGACACTCAATGATCTGTCAAAGATCATCACAGGTGGTGTCGATGATATGGTAACGGTTTACTTTACAGACAGACATATTTTATTTGAGTTTGAGAATACAATAGTAGTATCCCGTCTGCTTGAGGGAGAATATTTCAAGATCGTACAGATGCTTTCTATGGATCATAAGATCAAGGTTCGCGTAAATAACAGAGAGTTGTTTGATTGTATCGATCGTGCTTCTATCCTTATGCGTGAGTCAGATAAGAAGCCAATCGTTGTCAGTATCAAAAATGATAACCGTATGTATCTCAAAGTCGATACGATGATGGGTTCCATGAATGAAGAAATCGAAATCACAAAGGATGGAGAGGAAATCATCATTGGATTTAATCCAAGATTCCTGACAGATGTGTTGAAGGTTATTGACGATGAAGACATCTTTATCTACATGCGTGATGCAAAATCACCATGTATCATCCGGGATGATGCAGGAACTTATATCTATGTTGTATTACCAGTCAATATCAATGCGGGGGCTTATTAATCATGGGTGAGATGCATATTTTAAAGCTTCGCGAGGGCGAGGAATATATCAAATTAGGACAGGCACTTAAAGCGACTGGTCTTGCAGATTCTGGAATTGATGCAAAGGAAATCATTCAGCAGGGACTGGTTTTAGTCAATGGTGAGATTGATGAACGTCGTGGAAGAAAGCTCTATGATGGTGATGAAGTCGTGTTTGATGATAATAAGATTAGTATTCAGAAATAATTTCTGTGCAAATGAGGTGTAGGCATGTATATTGAAAATCTGGCACTGCAAAATTACAGAAATTATGCGCGTGCCGAGATTACATTTTCCGATGGTATCAACATTTTATATGGGGATAACGCACAGGGAAAGACCAACATATTGGAAGCTATCTATCTGATTGGAACGACAAAGAGTCACAGAGGAAGCAAGGATCGGGAAATCATACGGTTTGATGCAGATGAAAGTCATATCCGCGCAGAAATAAAAAAAGATGGTATGCATCGACGGATTGATATGCATCTGAAAAAGAGCAAATCAAAAGGAATTGCGATTGATATGGTACCAATCCGCAGAAGTTCTGAGTTGCTTGGCACGATGAATATGGTTTTCTTTTCCCCGGAGGATCTTTCTATCATCAAAAACAGTCCGGCAGAGCGAAGAAATTTCATGGATATGGAATTATGCCAGTTGGATAAGATTTATGTGAGTCTGCTGGCAAATTATAAAAAAGTGTTAGATCAGAGAAATAATCTGTTAAGGCAGATTAGCTTTGATAAAAGTAAAATGGATATGCTGCCAGTCTGGGATGACCAACTGGTAAAATATGGTATAGAAATCATTAAAAAAAGGAATCATTTTATTGATTTGATAAATGAGATAATTCCTGATATACATAGCAATTTAACGTCGGGAAAAGAACATTTGTGTCTGGTATATGAGAAAAATGCAGAAGAGGAAAGCTTTGCATCGATGCTTGCAGAAAAACAGGAGATGGACTTACGTTATCAGACAACACAGACCGGTCCTCACCGCGATGATATCGCGTTTTTGATCGACGGTATGGATGTGAGAAAGTTCGGTTCGCAGGGACAGCAGCGTACCGTAGCGCTTTCACTTAAGCTGGCTGAAATTGAACTGGTAAAAAGAGTTATTAATGATAATCCTATATTACTGTTAGACGATGTAATGTCGGAACTGGATCGCAGCCGTCAGGATGCGCTGTTGGAATCTATTCAGGGAATCCAGACGATTCTTACGTGTACAGGATATGATGATTTTATAAAGGAACGGCTGGCAATCGATAAAGTCTATAAGATTGTTGCCGGAACAATACAGGAGGAGTTAGATGGGTAATCAAAATGAAAGCAATTATGATGCGAATCAAATCCAGATTCTGGAAGGTTTGCAGGCGGTTCGTAAAAGACCGGGTATGTATATCGGTAGTACCTCGACAAGAGGACTTCATCATCTTGTATACGAGATTGTAGACAATGCGGTTGATGAGGCATTGGCAGGATTTTGTACGGAAATCGATGTATCAATCAACGAAGATGGTTCCGTGACTGTTATCGATAATGGACGTGGTATCCCGACAGGTATCCACAAGAAGGCCGGTATTCCGGCTGTGGAAGTTGTATTTACAATCCTGCATGCCGGCGGTAAGTTCGGCGGTGGCGGATACAAGGTATCCGGTGGTCTGCATGGTGTAGGTGCATCGGTTGTAAATGCGCTTTCGAACTGGCTGGAAGTTGAGATTTCCAGAGATGGAAAGGTCTATAAGCAGCGTTATGAACGTGGAAATGTGGTGTATAAGCTAAAAGAGATTGGCAAGACCGACAAGACCGGAACGAAGGTTACATTTATGCCGGACGATACAATCTTCGATGATGTTATCTTTGATTATAAGGTGCTTCGTACGAGACTTCGTGAGATGGCTTTCCTCACAAAGGGATTGAAGATTAATCTTGAAGATAAGCGTGAGGGCAAGGAACAGAGAGAATCTTTCCACTATGAGGGTGGTATCAAGGAGTTCATCTCTTACCTGAATAAGACAAAGACTGCACTTTACGACAAGATTATCTATATCGAGGGTAATAAAGATGATATCTATGTCGAAGTGGCAATGCAGCACAACGATTCTTACAACGAGCTTACTTTGAGCTTTGTAAATAACATCAATACACCGGAAGGTGGTATGCATCTGACAGGATTTAAGAGTGCTATCACGAAAGTCTTCAATGATTATGCAAGAAGCAATAAGATTCTGCGTGACAAAGAAGAAAACCTGTCCGGTGATGACCTGCGAGAAGGTCTGACTGCTATCGTAAGTATCAAGATTCCGGAGCCACAGTTTGAAGGACAGACAAAGCAGAAGCTTGGTAATGCAGAAGCGAGAACCGCGGTAGAAGGACTTGTGACAGAAAAACTTACGTATTTCTTAGAGCAGAATCCTCAGGTGGCAAAGGCTATCGTAGGAAAAGCAGTTGTCGCACAGCGTGCCCGTATGGCAGCCAGAAAAGCAAGAGATGTTGCCCGTAAGAGTACACTTGAGACGAACATGGCGCTTCCCGGTAAGCTTGCCGATTGTTCGGATCCAAATCCAAAGAACTGTGAAATCTATATCGTAGAGGGAGATTCCGCCGGTGGTTCTGCAAAGACTGCCAGATCCCGTGCAACACAGGCAATCCTTCCACTGCGTGGTAAGATTCTGAATGTAGAGAAAGCAAGAATCGACCGGATTCTGGAAAATGCAGAGATTAAAGCCATGATTACTGCATTTGGTACCGGTATTCGT
>JABLTO010112624.1_pt1 | contig 10694 bp, 9 predicted proteins | sample 7160091 | NCBI WGS metagenome assembly JABLTO01 (sample SAMN14651225, study PRJNA627086) | human gut metagenome | isolation source: feces | host: Homo sapiens
GCCTTCGGAAAGGAAGATAGTTACGAAAGAAACCCATCAGGGGTGTCTTTCGTTTTCAATCATCGCATTTTCAGAACTTTTATGAAAGTTTTGAAAATGCTTGTCAGCTTGTCAAAAATTTTTTTGACAAGCTGACATGCCCTGGGCACAACGCCCAGGGCATGCTCTTGTCATTTTTTCAGCTTTTCCCAGATCACCGGCTGCCCGGCGGCCAGGGTTTTCGGCAGGTCCAGCACCCGCTGGTTCCGGCTGCCCCGGAATTGCAGACTGATGTCCTTTTCTGCCGCCACGAACCGTCCGTCCACCAGCACGTCGATGCAGGAGAGCAGGTCGTCCGTCACGGCACACCGGGGATGGGACCCCTCCCGCAGCAGCTCATCCTCCAGCCGGAAGCCGGTGAAGCACCAGATGGTCTTTCCCGGGTACCGCCGCCGGACCTCCCGCAGAAAGGGCAGCAGGTCCCTCTGGTTTTCCGGCTCGAAGGGCTCGCCCCCCAGCACCGTCAGCCCGTCCACATAGGACTTGTCCAGCTCGGCGAAAATCTCCCGCTCCGTGTCGGCGGTGAAGGGCCTGCCGAAGTGGAAGTCCCAGGTCTGGGGCTGGAAGCAGTCGGGGCAGTGGTTGGTGCAGCCGGACACAAACAGCGTCACCCGCACCCCGATGCCGTTGGCAATATCACATTTTTTCAGGTTGCCATAGTACACGATATTGCTCCTTTTGGATAATATACACTACCAAACAGCGACCGAAGCGGGAACCTCTTACAGGTGCAGCACCCGGTCCTTGATCTCCTGGGTGCGGCCCTGGTTCCAGAACTGGGTCCCGATATAGCCGCAGGTGCGGCGGGCCACGTTCATCTTGTCCTGGTCGGTATTGCCGCACTGGGGACACTTCCAGATGAGCTTGCCGTCCTCCTCCACGATCTGGATCTCACCGTCCCAGCCGCAGACCTGGCAATAGTCGCTTTTGGTGTTCAGCTCGGCGTAGATGATGTGGTCATAGATGAACTTCATGACCTCCAGCACCGCAGGGATGTTGTTCTGCATGTCCGGCACCTCCACATAGCTGATGGCGCCGCCGGGGGACAGGTGCTGGAACTGGGCCTCAAACTCCAGCTTGGTGAAGGCGTCGATCTCCTCGGTGACATTGACATGATAGCTGTTGGTGATATAGCCCTTGTCGGTGATGCCCTTGATGACGCCGAAGCGCTTTTGCAGGCACTTGGCAAACTTATAGGTGGTGGACTCCAGAGGCGTGCCGTACAGGGAATAGTCGATGTTCTCGGCGGTTTTCCACTCCTTGCACTTGTCGTTCATCTTCTGCATGATGTCCAGGGCGAAGGGGGTGGCGGCGGGGTCCGTGTGGCTCTTGCCGGTCATGTATTTCACGCACTCATACAGGCCCGCATAGCCCAGGGAGATGGTGGAATAGCCGTTATACAGCAGCTTGTCGATGGTTTCGCCTTTTTTCAGCCGGGCCAGCGCGCCGTATTGCCACAGGATGGGGGCGGCGTCCGACGTGGTGCCCAGCAGACGCTCGTGGCGGCACCGCAGCGCCCGGTGGCACAGCTCCAGCCGCTCCTCGAAGATCTGCCAGAACCTGTCCATATTTCCGCCGGAGGACAGGGCCACGTCCGGCAGATTGATGGTGACCACGCCCTGATTGAACCGGCCATAGTATTTGTGCTTGCCGGGCTCGTAATTCCCGGCGTTGGCAACGTTGCCGATCCCGGCGTCGGTAAAACGGTCCGGGGTCAGGAAGGAGCGGCACCCCATGCAGGTGTACACGTCGCCCTTGAGCTCCTTCATCTTCTTTTCGGAGATATAGTCCGGCACCATGCGGCGGGCGGTGCATTTGGCGGCCAGCTCCGTCAGGTACCAATAGGGGGAGTCCTCATGGATGTTGTCCTCCTCCAGGGTATAGATCAGCTTGGGGAAGGCGGGGGTCACCCACACGCCCTGCTCATTCTTCACGCCCTGATAGCGCTGAAGGAGCATCTCCTCGATGATCATGGCCAGGTCCTTCTTCTCCCGCTCGTCCCGGGCCTCGTTCAGGTACATGAACACGGTGATGAAGGGGGCCTGTCCGTTGGTGGTCAGAAGGGTCACCACCTGATACTGGATGGTCTGCACGCCCCGGCGGATCTCCTCCCGCAGACGGGCCTCCACCAGCTCATGGATCTTCTCCTCGCCGGGATCCACGCCGATGGACGCCATCTCCGCCAGGACGATGCGGCGGATCTTCTGGCGGCTGACCTCCACAAAGGGGGCCAGGTGGGTCAGACTGATGGACTGGCCGCCGTATTGGTTGGAGGCCACCTGGGCCACGATCTGGGTGGCGATGTTGCAGGCGGTGGCGAAGGAATGGGGCTTTTCGATCATGGTGCCGGTGATAACGGTGCCGTTTTGCAGCATGTCCTCCAGGTTCACCAGGTCGCAGTTGTGCATATGCTGGGCGAAATAGTCGGTGTCGTGGAAATGGATGATGCCCTCCTCATGGGCCTCCACAATATCCTGGGGCAGCAGCAGACGGTTGGTGATATCCCGGGACACCTCGCCGGCCATATAATCCCGCTGGGTGGAGTTCACCACGGGATTCTTATTGGAGTTCTCCTGCTTGGCCTCCTCATTGTTGCACTCGATGAGGGAGAGGATCTTGTCGTCGGTGGTGTTGGCCCTGCGCACCAGGGACCGGGTATAGCGGTAGGTGATGTAGTGCTTGGCCACCTCAAAGGCCCCATGGGCCATGATGTGGTGCTCCACCATATCCTGGATCTCCTCCACCGTGGGAGCGCGGTTCATCTTCTGGCACTGCAGCTCCACGGACTCGGCGATGCGCCCGATCTGCACGGGAGTCATGCGGTCCGCCTCGGCCACAGAGTTGTTGGCCTTGGTGATGGCCCGCTCGATCTTCTGAATGTCAAAAGCAACCTCCGCTCCGTTGCGCTTGATGATCTTCATGTGTAACGTCCTCCCTCTCCTCAGATTTTTCTCTCTCCACAGGAAAAGCTGCCTCAATGGGCAGCGGTCAATCAGCCTCTTAATCATATACCATATCCTGTACTGATGCAAGCCCAAAGCCCTAAATATGGGGAAAATGCCTGACGAAAATCCCCGGGATATTTTGTCCATTCTGTACAATGGACACAAGATATGGGAGTATTGACCACTGTGTCACCTACAATATATAGTATGACAAGACAGTTTGCAGCTGCAAATGCAACAAAAGAGGCCGCCGGGAGGATATTTTCCCGGCGGCCTCGCTCATTTGATAAATTGTATCACGCCGCAGCCAGCGTCCGGTTGGATTTCCAGAAGCGTACCATGAACGCCAGCGCCATGGCCAGACACACCACCTCGGAGATCACCGGTGCAAACCAGATGGCCTCGCCGCCCCACAGGGCGGCCAGCGCCAGCAGGGCTCCGGCCTGCAGCACCAGCCCCCGGCCGGTGGAGATGCAGATAGCCGGACGGGGCTGCTCCACCGCCGTCAGGAATCCGCCCATCAGCACGTTGAAGCCAACCAGCAGATAGCACAGGCCGTACCGCCGCAGAGCGTCCACGGACACGTCGCTGAGAGCGGCGTTGTCGTCGCCCAGGAAGATGTGGACGATCTGCGGGGCGAACAGCTGCACCGCGCCGAAGCACAGCGCCGTCATACCCGCCAGCGTCACCAGGCCGTATTGCAGCAGGCGGCGGCAGCCCTTCCGGTCCCGCTGCCCGTAGTGATAGCTGACCAGCGGCTGAGACCCCTGGGACACGCCCAGCATGATGTTCAGGATCAGTGTATTGATGTAAGCAATGATGGTATAGCTCACCAGACCGTCCTGGCCGATGCAGCGCAGGATGGTGCGGTTGAACAGGAAGATCATCAGGCCGTTGCACAGCTCCGTGGCCCCGTCGGCCACGCCGATGGGCAGCAGCCGGCGGTAAATATGCCGGTCCGGCCGGAAGCGCACCAGGTGGAAGGTGGTGTGCTTTCCCAGAAAGTGGGTCAGATACATGACGCAGGTCAGCAGCTGGGAAAGGCCCGTGGCAAAGGCCGCGCCCCAGGCGCCCCAGTCCAGCACGAAGATGGCCACATAGTCCAGCACACAGTTGGTCAGGCACCCGGTGATCACCGTGACGATGGCCAGGGCAGGCCGTCCGTCGGTTTTCACCAGGATCTCCATGTTGTACGACACGATGAAGCACACGGCGAAGGGCGCCAGTCCCCGCAGATAGTCCTTGGTGTACTCCAGTGTTACGTCCTTGGCGCCCAGCAGCATGGCGAAGGGCTCCAGAAACACCAGCACCAGCCCGGTGATCACCAGGCCGATAACCACCAGCACCGCCAGATTCTGGGAAAACAGACGGTTGGCGTTTTCCCGGCGGCCCTCGCCCAGATAGATGGCGATGATGGTGCTGGTGCCCACGGCGAACAGCACGGCAATGGAGAACATGACATTCATAAAGGGAACGGCCAGATTGACAGCGCTCATGGCGTATTCGCCCACGCCCTTGGCCACGAACAGGCCGTCTACAATGGAGTACAGGGAGAACACCATCAGAGAGGCCACCGTGGCGGCGGAGAAGTGGAGGAACTGGGAGAGCAGACTGCGCTTGTTCAGCATTTTGGATGATTTTCCTTTCCTTTCAGCGGCGTACCGCAAATTCTACTGCCATTATATCCGAAATTTTCCAGCCAGTCAAGTCCCACGATGCTTGAAAACCGGCGCAGAGTTTAGTATAATAAATAAAAAGAGAGTTTGGGGAGGTTTTTGCCGTGAAAATATATGTCATGGATGCATTCGCCGCCAAGCTGTTTGGCGGCAACCAGGCAGGGATAGCCCTGCCGGAGGGGGACGTCAGCGACGAGACCATGCGCCTGATCGCCGCCGAGCTGAAGCATTCGGAGACGGCCTTCGTCCGCCCGCAGGAGGACGGCAGCGTGGACCTGCGCTATTTCACCCCGGCAGGAGAGGTGGAGCTGTGCGGCCACGCCACCATTGCCGCCTTTGCCCTGCTGCGGCGGCTGGGGCGGCTGTCCGACGGATGCCACATTGCCCGCACCAAGGCCGGGGAGCTGCAGATCTCCGTGGACGGCGACGTGGTGTGGATGGACATGGCCCCGCCCCGGTGGCTGGGGGAGCTGACCCGGGTGGAGTGGGAGCCTCTGTACCGTGCCTTCGGCCTGACCGGTGCGGACCGGCCCCGGGACCTGACGCCCCAGATCGTGTCCACGGGCCTGGCGGATATCATGATGCCGGTGCGGGACCGGGAGACGCTGCTGCGGGCCCGGCAGAACGAGACGCTGGTGGCGGAGCTGTCCCGGCGGCAGAAGGTCACGGGGGTGCACATGTTCTGCCTGGGGGACGACACCTGCACCGCCTGGTGCAGCAATTTCGCCCCGCTGTATGACATTCCGGAGGAGTGCGCCACCGGCACCTCCAACGGAGCCCTGACGTATTATCTGTACCGCTGCGGCCTGGTGCAGCCGGACCGGGAAAACGTGTTCCTCCAGGGGGAGCATATGCGCCGCCCCTCGGAAATACGCAGCCGCCTGACGGTGCAGAACGGAAACGCCGCCGTTCGGGTAGGCGGCCGGGCTGTGCTGAGCCTGGCGGGAGAAATTTTCGCAGAATGACCTTCAGCTTGTCAAAAAAGGCATTGCCTTTTTTGACAAGCGAACAAGGCCCGCAGGCTTTTGCCTGCGGGCCTTGTTCAGGATTCCGCTTATTTTCCCAGCCATTGGCGCAGCTTTTCCCACAGCTCCACGGACCGGAACCGGAGCTGATAGCCCTGGTCCTCCTCCGCCATCAGGGACAGGTCGTCCTCGGCCAGCCCGGCGTCCCGTCCGGCGTCCTGCCAATCGCAGGCGGCGGCGGTGCACAGCGGCGGAAACACCACGCACCACCAGTTCTGTCCCCGGCCCTCCCCGATGATGACCCGCAGGGCCAGGTATTTCCCGGCGGGCAGAGAGAAGCCGTCATAGTCCTTGGTGGGGAATTCCGCCGGCTCCAGCCGGGCCCGGACGCCGTCGCCGCAGCCCGCCGCCGCCAGGACCTGTTGGGCTTCCCGGGTCAGCTCCGGCAGGGCGGAGGTCAGGACCTCCCGGGCCTGGGCCATGTCCGCCGACTGCTCCAGGAGCTCCTGGGCCCGGGCCAGCACCCGGTCCCGGACCCGCAGCTTCAGGGCCTGATCCTCCGGGCTGTCGGAATTGGCGATCACATGGAGCCGGATGACCTTTCGCCCCAGATCCTCCTGGCGGCTCAGGGACGCCGCGCCCCACAGAATGGCGGCGGCCAATGCCAGCAGCAGCGCCAGCTCCCAGACGTGGAGTCTTGTATTTTTCGCATTTTTCATAAGTAAACACCGTCCAGACTGTAGATTTTTCTTTGGTTTCCTACAGTTTAGACGGCGTTTTTTATTTTTATACCGGGATTTACAGCCGGGGGGCAAAAAAGGTCAGGGGATAGGACTTTTGCAGCTCCCGGGCCGCCAGACGGGCGGTTTCCTCCTGGCGGAACAGGCCCATGACCGCCGAGCCGGAGCCAGTCATACACGCTGCGTCGGCACCCAGCTCCGAAAGCTGGCGGCGGATGGAGAAAACCTCACTGTCCGGCGGCAGGGCCTGTTCAAATACATTCCCCACCAGGCGGCAGATTTGCGCCAGGTCGCCGTTTTTCAGTGCGTCCACCATTTTATCGGAATCTGGGCGTTCAGAGATGGAAATTTCATCCAGCTTCCGATACATGGCGGCGGTAGAGTTGGCCACCGGGGGCTTCACGATAACGAACCAGCACATAGGCAGTGCCGGAAGAACGGTAAGCCGTTCGCCCCGGCCCTGGGCCAGAGCCGTACCGCCCCGGATGCAGTAGGGAACATCACTGCCCACCCGGGCGGCCATGGCTTCTAACGATTCGTCGGATATATCCGCATGAAATAAACGACGCATTCCCCGCAGCACGGCGGCTGCGTCGCTGCTGCCGCCGCCAAGACCGGCCTGGGAGGGGATTTTTTTCTCCAATCGGATAGAAATCCCTGTGCGGGGGATATTCGTCTCCTGAAAAAAGACATCCGCCGCTTTCCAGGCCAGGTTGTCGGGGCCGGTGGGCAGATCCGTGCCCGGGCATTCTATCGCAATACCGCCTGTTTCGGAGAAATCCAGCGCCACAACGTCATACAGGGCGGCGCTCTGCATGATGGAGGTGATGTCGTGGTACCCGTCCGGGCGGCGGGCTCCCACGTCCAGGGTCAGGTTCAGCTTGGCCGGAGCCAGCTCGGTGATGCCCATCATTCGTCCTCCTGTTCGTCAAAATATGCCTTCATATTGCGTTCCACCGGCAAAATCAAGGCAAATGCCCCGATTATTTGCAGAATAATGGCGATGTACAGCAGGATCTGCTGGCCGCTGCTTCCCATCAGCCGCACGGAACGCATGATCATAAACGACAGGGCCGCAAAGGCAAGGCCGAACTGCCACAGCAGCTTCAGCAGCAGACGGTCGGCAAATTCCTGGCGTTCTTTCGTCAGCGGACCCAGGGGGCTGCGGTATTTGCGGCCCGGCAGCAGCCGCCCCGCAAGGCCGCACAGCACCATGATACACGGAAAGACATATGCGGGCCACCAGATAGAGAACATAATATTACCTCAAATATCGTAAAAATTGTCCCGATACACGGCGGGATGTCCCGCTCCTGTCCCGGTAAAGCGCCGGGACAGGCCGGGACAAGGGCGGGTCAGTGCATGCGCTTCAGCGTTTCCACCACCATGGCGTATACCCGCTGCACGGAGGACACGGACAGGGACTCCCGGAAGGTGTGGATCTCCTTCAGGTCGGGGCCGAAGGACACGCAGTCCAGACCCGGCAGCTTGGCGGAGAACAGGCCGCACTCCAGACCGGCATGGATGGCCTCCACCTTGGGGGCGTAGCCGTACTGGTCGGTGAACACCTGGACCATCAGGTCCCGCAGGGGGGACTGGGGCATGAACTCCCAGCCGGGGTATTCGCCGTGGGTGCTGACGGAGCCGCCCAGGCTTTCCGTCAGGCAGCGGAGGCGGTCGATGAGCATCTGCTTCTGGGTGGCGACGCTGCTGCGGACGCTGAAGGAGGCGTGGACCGCATCGTCACCGGTGGTGAGGATGCCCAGATTCAGAGAGGTCTGGACCAGGCCGGGCATGTCGGCGCTCATGGCCTGAATGCCGTTGGGCAGGCAGGCAAGCAGGCACACGGCGCTGCGGCTGGAGGCCTCGTCCATGGGCAGCAGAGAGGACTCCGCCGGACGGGCGGAAACGGTGATGGCGGGGTCGTTGACCCGGTATTCCTTTTTGAAGGCGGCGTCCATTTCGGCGCAGACGGCCTGGACGGCGCCGGCGTCGGCGGCCACCAGGGCCACGGAGGCGGTGGGGATGGCGTTGTCCTTCAGGCCGCCGCTGACGGAGATCACCCGCAGGGGCGTTTTCTGCTCCAGGGCGCACAGGACCCGGCCCAGCAGCATGCTGCTGTTGGCGCGGCCCTTGTCGATCTCCGCGCCGGAGTGACCGCCCACCAGACCGTTGACGGCGATCTCCTGCACCGGGGCGTTGAATTGCTGGCGGCGGATGGGCAGGCAGCAGTCAGCCCGGGCGCCGCCGGCACAGCTGACGGTGAAAACTCCCTCGTCCTCGGAGTCCATATTCAGCATCCGGCGGCCCTTCAGCACGGAGACGTCCAGCCCCTCGGCGCCGTACATGCCGGTTTCCTCGTCCACAGTGAAGATGGCCTCGATGGCCGGGTGGGACAGGGAGGTATCGTCCAGGATGGCCAGGGCCATGGCTACGGCGATGCCGTCGTCGCCGCCCAGGGTGGTGCCCTTGGCGGAAACGGTGTCGCCCTCCAGCACCAGGTCCAGGCCCTCGACAGCCATGTCCTTGGTGCAGCCGGGCTCCTTTTCGCAGACCATGTCCATGTGACCCTGGAGGATCACCGGCTCCGCCGACTCATAGCCGGGGGCGGCATCCTGGAAGATCACCACATTGTTCAGCTGATCCTGGACATACCGCAGGCCCCGGGCCTTGGCAAAGTCCACCAGCCAATCGCTGACGGCCTTGGTGTTGCCGGAACCGTGGGGAATGGCGCACAGCTCCTCGAAGAAGTGAAAGACACGCTGGGGCTCCAGATGATTCAAAACGACCATAATGCATGCTCCTTTGTTTAAATTTCAAGGTCAGTATATCCTATTTGCCCGGGATTTGCAAGGGGCGGGGAGAGACGGGACTTGCTATTTCCAATACAGAATGTTATCATAGGGGTGTATTCATACAGGATGTATTCTTTATGCGTGAAGCTTCCGGAGAAAAATTCTGATTTTCTCCGCTGCCGGCGCCGATCATCGCCACCGATAGCGACGACCTGACGCTGAAGCAAAGAGAGCATAAAAATTTGTCATTGGGCGACCAGTCCGCAGACTGGCCGCGGCAATCCGTTTTTGCATCAAACGACTATTTCACAGTCCCCTTGATGAGGTGCAACCGCTGGTTGCTAACTTTTCAACCCCGCTTGGTGGACTTTTCGTGCCCCATTTGGTAAACTGAACACAGAAAATCTGCGAAGGAGGATCCCCCCATGACACTTGGAGAGAATATCGCACGCCTGCGCACACAGAAAGACTGGTCGCAGGGCGACCTTGCCGACGCACTGGGCATCTCGCGCCAGAGCATTTCCAAATGGGAGACCGACACCTCGATCCCCGAACTGGAAAAGCTCATAAAGCTCTCGGAGCTTTTCGGCGTGACACTTGACCAGCTGGTGCACGGCGAGGACGCGCCGGAGACAGAATCTGTGCCTGCGTCCTCTGCACCGCAGGCGGCACCCAAGCGGGAAAAGCGCCATACCATCGCCGGAACAGCTTTATTGTGTACCGGCGCGGTCATTTTGGTTCTCTGGCTGCTGCTCACCGGTGATCTGCTGACGGGACTGATGTTCGCGTCACCGTTTCTCATCTGCGGCATCATCTTCCTTGCGGTGAAGCGGCACACTGGTCTCTACTGCGGGTGGGCGGTCTATCTCTGCGTGGATTTATACCTTCGCTGTGCGACCGGTCTTTCATGGATGGCCATCTTCGTGACGCGCTTCTGGACGGCGGAGCTGAACTATGTGCGCCTTGCCATCGCGTGGGCGCAGTTCCTCGTCATGGTCCTGATGATCGTCTGCACGATGCGCTCCTACCGGACGCTTCGGCTGCCCGCGACGAAAAAAGAGGTCACATGGCTTATTGCCGGATGGCTTGCTGCGCTGGTTGTGCTTCCGCTTTTGATGAGCTACGGCATCATGCCGCTGTGGAGAGATAATCTGCACAACGACAGCGATTTCTCCCTGTATTCCTTCCTCAGCGTTCTGTACAGCTATGGACGTTTGGCGCTGGTCAATGTTTTGCTTGTGCGCACATTTGCCGTCTGGCGCGTGAAGCGGGAAGAGAAGAAAGCAAACCGCAATGGGGCGAAGACTTAGGAGAGTATGACGCATTGTCGGTTGTCCAATGGGTTTGGGACTACCCCGAAATCAAAACCTCCGGCCTGGATGGGTGGTCGTAAAACAGTCAATGGAGCGTATCGATACAGATACGCTCCATTTCTCATGTCAACATACTATGTAATGGGGTGCAGCCCCTTGGCTCTCCCTTTGGGAGAGCTGTCACCGCAGGTGACTGAGAGGGTCTTGCAGCCTTTTTCGAA
>JABLTO010110667.1_pt1 | contig 10693 bp, 14 predicted proteins | sample 7160091 | NCBI WGS metagenome assembly JABLTO01 (sample SAMN14651225, study PRJNA627086) | human gut metagenome | isolation source: feces | host: Homo sapiens
CCAAGGCGCTCGCGCGCAGCAAGGCGCATCCGATCGCCGAGCTGCAGACCGAGCAGGAGCTGCGCTTTTCGACCGGTATGGGCGAGCTGGACCGTGTGCTCGGCGGGGGAGCCGTTAAGGGCTCGCTGGTGCTCGTCGGCGGCGCGCCGGGCATCGGCAAATCAACGCTGATGCTGCAAATTTGCAGTCAGCTCTGCCGCTTTGCCAAGGTCCTGTATGTATCCGGCGAGGAATCGCCGCACCAGCTCAAGATGCGCGCCGAGCGGCTCAAGGTCGCGAGCGGGAACCTTTATGTGCTCTCGGAGACCTGTCTCGGCGATGTGCTCGAATGTGTCAGCGAGGAAGCGCCGGACATTCTGATCGTGGACTCCATCCAGACTCTCTACAACGAGGAGCTGGATTCACCCGCGGGCAGCGTCAGTCAGGTCAAGGACTGCACGATGACGCTCATGCAGCTCGCCAAGGGGCAGGGCATCACGGTGTTTGTGATCGGTCACGTCAACAAGGAGGGCTCCATTGCCGGTCCCAAGGTGCTCGAGCACATGGTGGACTGCGTGCTCTATTTCGAGGGCGACCAGCACATGACCTACCGCATCCTCCGCGCGGCGAAGAACCGCTTCGGCGCGACGAATGAGATCGGCGTCTTCGAGATGGAAAACGACGGTCTCATTGAGGTCGAAAATCCCTCGGAAATGCTGCTCTCCGGCCGTCCTGCCGACGCGCCGGGGACCTGTGTGACCTGTGTGATGGAGGGCGCGCGGCCCGTGCTCGCGGAGATCCAGGCGCTGCTGGCAAGCTCATCGTACCCGACGCCGCGGCGCACGAGCAACGGCTTTGACTACAACCGCGCGGCGATGCTGCTGGCGGTGCTGGAAAAGCGCGGGCAGCTCAAGGTGTCGCAGTGCGACGCGTATCTGAACATCATCGGCGGCCTGACGCTGGACGAGCCTGCCGCCGACCTTGCCGCAATTTTAGCGCTGGCATCGAGCTATCTTGACAAGCCCATCGGCGCACAGGTCGCCGCCATCGGCGAGGTCGGTCTGACTGGCGAGTTAAGGAACGTGAACAATCTGCCGCAACGGCTCAGCGAGGTGCGGCGGCTCGGCTTCACGGAGTGCATCATTCCAAAGCAGCATGGGAACCGTCTTGGACGTCCGGACGGCCTGAAGCTGACGGAGGTGCAGAATGTCGGTGAAGCGCTGCGTGTGCTGGCGAGGTCGTAACGCCGCTGACCGCAGAGCGCGGGATATAGTGTACGCAGGCGTTGCTGCGGCACGACGGCATCCCGCAGGCTGTGGAATACTTGAAGCCGCAGCGTCCGCCAGACTGAAAGACGCAGTTGGCATGACAGAAAAGCTCGCTCATTCGATCAGACCCTTTCCAATGAAAAGTTTTCACGGAAATAGTTTGCGCGAAGGAGCGATGAATTAAACCGGTTTTTTGAATCTTCAGTATACTCAATGCCTTTAAGCAGTTATCCTTACGGAAAGGAGGAAAGCGAAAACAGCTGAAGAAGCGATTTAGGGCTGCCCTCTTTTGAACAAAATTGATTTTTATATGCAATCCTGATTTTGTTCTAAGGCCCATAGCTGCGAATCCGTGAAAACGCGCATACCTGACAAGCTATATTCCTTGACGTATTGGTCAAGCAATTCTTTGAAAAGCTCTTTCTTTACCGTGACAGGGGAGAAGAGCTTTTCTCTGTATTTTGCGCGGATATTCCGACTAAAGCAGAGCAGCGCTTGATTGATATTCTCCGGAGCAACGTACTGCAAGCAGCGGCCAGCACCGTCTATGCCGGAGATATCCATACGACTGAATTGGTCGAATGTAAAATCGAAGTCTCTATTTCCTCGCTGCTCCCACTCGAAGCGCGTCCACTCAAAGCCGATATCCTCACCAGCCTTGTCTTTCTGCTCCTGCCGCTTATCATACACGCGCAGATAGCCGGACGAGCCACGAATGCCATAATAGCGCGTTGTGCCGAAATTCGTCTCCGTCTTGCGAGAAAGGACATAGAACGCACTCAGAGGGCCTTGCACGTCGAGCGCATAGTCTACACGCGAAAAGTGCCAAGCGTTCACCCAGCCGCAACGGACGAGGAAACGGAGCACATTTTTCAAAGCCGGATTATCATAGTTCTTGTTCGGATTAAATTTCATCCGAAGAAACCAATGAATTTCCTTGATGATAGCGCTTGTTTTTTGCATATCTCCGTCAGCGTCCGGCCTATCTATGCCAATATCACGGAACGAGGAGCGCGGCCAAACCTCAACATGAAAACCGTCGAACTGCCACCAGTGCAAATCATACTTCGCCAAGTGCTTAATGCCGGAATCACAATCGAGCTTGCCAAAGTGCCGTACCTTCTCAAACTCCAAAGAGCCGAAGAGCAGGGTAACCACATCATCAGCCAAGCACGCAAGGCCGAAATCTATTTGCAGGAAATCGATAGAATAGACCATATCATGGTCAATGATATGCCGATTATAGAGCATGATTTTTCTCCCTTATTTGATTGTCAATGCACACTCACAGGGAACTATCCCTATGTATTACGATAGATAGGGATAGTTCCTTTTCCGCGCTCACGCGCGGGGACGAGGGAAACGAACGCCGCCAGAGCCGCGCCACGCTCCGCTGTGCGCGCGGCATCTGATCGGCGTGCGGTTTTTAACGCGCCACTCTGGGCGCGCTCTGAAAGCCCCTGCAGAGCCGCCGAGGGCAGGAGGGGAGCGGAGCACCCTACCCGCGCCATTCGGTCTATAGCTTCGCTCTCATGCCCTGCAAGCCGCAGCAAACAAGATAATCCGTCAGCGTCATGCCGGCAGCAGCGGCTTTTTCCTTTAGAGCTGCTTTTTCTTCTGGCGTTACGCGAATACCTATATAGCCAATTCGCACTTTCGGATTGCAATTCATACCTGTAAATTAACGCTCCTATCCTGAAAGCCGGAATCCTTGAGGGCTTCAATGACTTTCCAAGTATCGTAACTCTCGCGCAGTTCCTTGTTATGAACAAAGTAATACCAGCCCCTATGCTTCCACTCGCACACATCGCCGTTACTGTCCAAGTCAGGGTAGACGCAATGCACGAACGTAAGGCAGCCGAAGAACGTATAGCAACGCCTGACCTCGGTGGCCTGCTCGCGGATCGGCTTCGCAAGGCGGTTGAAGCTCTGAGCCGTACCCATGATAACGCGCCGGTTCTTCCGGTTCTGTGTAATGACTTCCAGCATTTCAGGCGGGAAATTTTTAGACTGGTTGGAGCTAAACCAGTTTTGCATCTCGTCGATGCATGCTATCACACCTTGTATGCCGTTCTTATAGCCCACCAGCAGCCGCCAATCGTCCAGTTTCGCGCTCTGACCTTGCAAGGCAAAGTTAGTAATGCACTTTGCCCGCGGGTATTCCTTACGCCAGCGAAGCGCCTGTTCGGCCATGGCAATCGTTTTGCCGTAGCCCTGCCGGCCAGTAAAAACAATGCAGCCTTGATAGCGGAAAAACTCAGGGTCACGAGCGAAATAGTCCGTAACCATTTGTTTTGGCAGATAGTAGAAGAAATTCTTCCAAAAAGGGACTTTCGGAACGTGGATATGCTCGCCCTTTTTGAGCCGTGCGCCCTTGCGATAGGCCATAAAGCCATAAATCGCACAGCACAGACCGAGCAGGACGAGCACGGCAGCGACAGCAGCAAGCGGCCATTTGATGATGGTAAAGAACGCTTTGAGGATATCGAGAACAACTTGCACAGCAGCACCCCCTTACACGATAGGCAGGGAGGCCCACAGGGAGTGCAGGAACGCAATAACAACACGCAGCACCCACAAGGCAAGGGTAAGGCCGCAGATAGCAAGCACGGTATTCATCGGAAAGAAATAAAGGGCAGCACGAAGCCATTGATAAATGGATGAGGAAGAAACGCCAGCATAGTCGATGCTGATTTCAGGCACACGGTTTAGAATCGGCTGCACCAAATTCCAAATAGCAGTAATAACAGCGGTCACTATCATTTAGACCTACCCCCCTTATCGCGCATTGTAAAGCCGTCTCCCCGGTACATGGTCGAGCCATCACCGGCGCCAAGGCGAGGAGAGCTAAGAACATCAGGCATATCTACCGAGCGCGGAGCATCGTCAGAAGAAAGCTGCATACCGCCGAGAATAGAGGGAGCACGCTTGAAGAGCAGCCACAGATAGCCGAGCCACAGGAAGCCGGAGAGCAGACCATCGACAGAAGCCTTATATTTTTGATACCATGTCATATCAAAAATCTTTTGCTTATCTCCGTAATTGTAACCAAACTTACTTTCCGCATTTTCCAAATGCACCCATATCACGGGCGGCTCGGTCTCCGGCGTCATGCCAAAGAGGTCACTGCCGAACTGCTTCAAGGTGGAGAAGAAGCCGAATTTACCCTTGAAAGTGTCGGTTATCTCCGTAAGCAACGCTTCATCCGGTTTGAAAAGAGCACCTATCTTTTCAGCAATGGCAGCGGGCAGGGCCATAATCGCGTCAATGATGCTTTGAAGCCAGCCCCAAAGCGTGGTAAAGAAAGCGCCTATCTTCTCCGCAATGGCGGCAGGGATGCCCTTGATGCTCTCCCAAATATTGGCGAGCGTTCCGGGCAACTCTTTGATTTTCTCGAAGATTTGCGGGATATAGGGCAGATAGGGCTTTGCGTCCTCGTCCGTGCCGGTATTGCCGCCTGTCTGCGTACCGGCAAGGTCGAGCGTGGGAGCTAAGGTATTGGCTTGAAGCTGTTCGAGGTTTTTTTTCAAAAGCTCCTCAATGGACGTGGCCGTGCCGTCACCGACACCGGTTATACCTACCGGAGTATCCTTTTCATCGGCTAAATCAGGAGTTTGAACGCCGGCAGGAGCCTGAACGCCAACAGATGGTTGAGCAGCTCGAACGATCGGATAGCCAAGAAGGTCTTCCCACATGAAACTACGGGAATAGGCTTTATACAAAAAACCGTTACGCTGCCAAAGCTCCCCATTCGCACCGACATAGTTGCCGTTATAATCTGTTATCCAAAAAAATTGGTCAGTACCAGACGCATAGCCCATGCCCGCTCTAAAACTATGCGAAAAACTCATAGCAATAACGCGCTTACCATCAACATAAAGATCAGCAACATAGCTCCCTTTTCCATTAAGCCAAGTTGTTTCACTGGTCGAGGCAGCAACGTGGACATCGATATATGAACCGGAAGAGCCTATCATATAAGTATCAGTTACCCCATACTGAGGAATCTTAAAAAAGAAGCACGACGAGGGAGACGCAGCGGAAAGGTCGGTATTTTGTATCCGTTGTGCAATACCATCAGAAAGCACATAAGTACCACCGGCAACCGAAGAAACCGCTTTTTCCTCACCACCAGCAGTTACGCCTAAATTCTGTGTAAGCCACGTTGTAAAATCCGTGAATTTCCGAGCGACCAAACGAGGGACTGTCAAAGCATTTCCGCCCGAAAGGACAATCGCTTGCAGAAGCGCATCCATATCTTCATAGCCAAGCCAGCCTGCAAAGGTCGTATCAGTTTCAAGCACAGCAGCCTTGTACTCGTTCCATTTGTTGGTCAGGCCCTGCGCCAATTCGCTGCTCGTCATGCCGTTATTGGAGAAGATAAGGCCGCAGCCACCAGCAAAGGCCGAGAGCAGAGCGCCAATGACTACGGCATCATCCACGCCAACAACGGCTTTAGCTTCGCTCGGACGGTACGCGAACGCGCCGAGGGTGAGGGTGAAACAGAGGGCAAGAGCCGCTATTCGTTGAAAAGGACTTTTCATAAAACCTCCTAAAGATAGAAATAGAGCAGGGGAAACAGATTCCCCTGCTCATTGTCTCGCCCAAGTTAGGCGGCACGAAGCATACCAAGAACAAAGCTAATGCCCTTGCGAAGAGCAATAAAGCCGATCATGGTAGGAACGACGACGGGCAGCAGGCCCACGATCTCGTTGAGGACACCGGACAGCATGGAGCTGGTCACGACGCCGGACAGAGTGGTAGCGGCAGCAACGACTTCCTGAAAGCAACGCTCCTTTCGTTATAGATTAGCTTGAGTAAAAAGGGGAAAGGCCCCTTTGGTTGCGGGTGAGGGAGTCGAACCATCGGCTGCAGATTCAGAGCCTGCCGTGTTACCGTTACACCAACCCGCGATATAGCGTTAGAAGAACATCCGGAAAAACTTGTAGGTAGCCCACACGAGAATGCAGACAGCGCCGAAAATGAGAAAGCCTTGAATACCGCCGATTAGCGTGGTAATCTCATCGGCGCGCTCCGTGAGCGAGGAGAGATAGCCGCTATAATCCGGTGCTTCCATCATAACGATTTCAGGGACCTGCTCAAGAACTTCTTCCATGTACGAACCTCACAAATCATAGTGCATACTGGGGACTTCGCCCCCAGCAAGGAAAGAGATAAACGAAAGCCGGGTAATAGCCCCCTCTATCCTTTTTGAAAAGAAAAATTTGTATTTTTGTTTTGTAACGGATAGGAGAGGGGAGAAATGGAAGGGGAGAGGGGAGGGAGAACCCCTCACCCCTTGTTCGGAGAAATGCCATGCTCGCGAAGTATATCTTCCAGCCGTAGGTTAATCTCGCACTCGTTCATATACTGCGACCGGAGATAGTCTCGCTCACGCCTGAGACGAGCATTTTCGTCCTCCAGAGCAGCCACGTCCGAAGCCTTTGCAAGACGAACTTCTATGACCGGATGCCAAGCCATCAGAGGACGGTAACACCGGCGACACGGCCGAAGCGGTTATAGCCCAGCGAGACCTCACAGCCAACCTCAATTTCGTCGGAGTACATCTCAGGGGAAAGCCACTCGGAATAGCAGCGGACGCCGAGAACGTTCTTATCATCGACTTCCTGCGTCAGATAGAGGTTATAGCCCTCGACGTTCTTACCGGTTTTCTTGCTCACATAGGAGCGATGCTCGATACCAATGACTGTGTACTTTTCTTCCATGATTCTTTTTTCCTTTCGTGATTAGATTAGTTATTATCTTGACGCAACCCATTAAGAGCCGCGTAAAGCTTCAAATAGTCAGACCGAGAGAGCGTGTTACGGAATACCGAAGCATAGCGAATCATCCCCGTAACAACATCATCCAAGGACACAGAAAACGGACGGTCTGAAAGCTGATAAGGGCAGTCCTGCGGAAAAGAAACCTTAACCGAGCCGGAATCACTCAAACACTCGACAAAGCCGCGAGACAAACGAACACGAGTAATACCAGCAACATCAACAAATTTTCCGTCTTTCTCATACCGTAAATACATAAGCTTTTTACCTCACTTAATTAGATTAGTTTTCAGCGGTCAAAGCTCATACAGGCAATTTCCGGTGGTCGTGTCTTTTACATCGGGATGGATACCGAATACCGGAACCATAAAACGTGAGCGCCCATCTTGTCACCGCTTAGGGACATATATGTCCTACGAATAATATATAGACATATATGTCCGAAGTCAAGACAAAAATGTCCATAAAAGATATAATTCGTCAAACAAAACAAAAGAGAGGTTGGACATTTATGTCTTATTACAGAAATTTAAGCGCGACAATAGAAGATAGTGACATCAAAATCAAAGAATTAGCCGAATACGTCGGAGTAAGCACAAAACAAGTCCAAAGATGGAAAAAAGGCACAAGCGAAATGGGCATTGACAAATTAAAAAAAGTCTGCCAATACTATGGAGTATCAGCAGACTATATTTTAGGCTTGCCCAAGGGGCTGCAATGGCCGCGCTAAGCTGCTACAAAGGTCAAGCCAAACGACAGCACCATAACGACCATAAGAGCGAAACCGCCAGCAGCACACAAAAGCGCAAGGCCGAGCAAGTGCACTTTTTCAAAAGTCATGAAAGCACCTCTGTAAAGTAATTATCCTTACGGAAAGGAGGAAAGCAAAAACAGCCGAAGAAGCGTTTCAGGGCTACCCTCTTTTGAACAAAATTTTTATTTTGTTCAATTATATCTTTAGGTCGATCGGGGTCCCCCGCTTTGAACGACAGCTGTTTTTGCGAAAGCTCATGAACGATTACCGTGCCGAAGCGCCGCCGATCCTGCGCGACTTTCTTTCCTACCATGAAACGATCAAGGCGCACTCCAGAAAAACCGTGGACGAATACTTTCTCGATCTGCGGAACTTTTTCCGTTATCTCAAGCAGACGCGCGACCCATCGCTGCGCGATCTGGAGCTGAATGAAATATCCATTCTGGACGTCGACCTCGATTTCGTGTCCTCCGTCACGCTCACGGACATCTACGGCTATATGACCTATCTGAGCCGCGAGCGCGTACTGCACCAGAACAGCGACGCCTCCGGCTATGGTCTCAACGCCGCCTCCAGAGCGCGTAAAATTGCAACGATCCGCTCTTTTTACAAGTATTTGACCAACAAAGTCCACCTGATCAAGGAAAATCCGGTCAAGGACCTCGATTCGCCGAAGCTCAAGAAAACGCTGCCGAAATACCTCACCTTGGAAGAAAGCGTGCAGCTGTTGTCCTCGGTGGACGGACAGAACCGTGAGCGGGATTACTGCATCCTGACGCTCTTTCTGAACTGCGGCCTGCGTATTTCCGAGCTCTGCGCGCTTAACACCACAGACATTCAGGACGACGCGCTGCGCGTGCTCGGTAAGGGCAACAAGGTGCGCATCGTCTACCTCAACGACGCGTGCAAGGAAGCGCTCAACGGCTATCTCGCCGTGCGCCGTCCCATCGTCGGGCACAATCAGAACGCCCTCTTCCTCTCCTCCCGCAACGAGCGCGTCAGCCGCTCGACGGTCCATGCGTTAGTGAAAAAGCACCTGGGCGAGGCCGGGCTCGACTCGACGCAGTATTCCGCGCACAAGCTGCGCCATACGGCGGCGACGCTGATGCTGCAAAACGGCGTGGACGTCAAGGCCGTGCAGGAGGTTCTGGGCCATGAGCACCTCAACACAACGGAGATCTACACGCATATCGACAACGAGGCGCTGCGCGTTGCTGCAAAGGCAAATCCCTTGTCATGCGTGAAGCCGCCGAAGAAAAATGAAACAGAAAAATGAGAAAGAGGCGGAGCATGCTCCGTCTCTTTCTGCTTTCTCAGCTTTCCTGCATCTGTACGCTTTCCGCCATGGCGATCAGCTCGTTCTCGGTGAGCTGCAGTTCCTCCCATGCAAAGGATATCTGAAATTGGAAATTTGTCTCTTCATCCATCCAGATGATGGAATTGCAGCGCTCGCTGCCGTTCTCCTCCCGATAGATGCCGAGCATTCCTTCATGGCCGTTTACGGCCACGGGACGGTAGACATATCGTTCCGGGTCCGCCGGATAGTGCCATCTTGTGTCATCCTGCATATACGTATAGGTCAGCGAGATGGAATAGTCCTCGCCCTCATCGGCCTTGTAATAAAACGAAGCGGCGATCGTGCTGGCGAACCGGGCCCGCTTGTCGGCTCTCTCTTCATAGCCCTCCGGCGGCGCGGTGATCGTAAAAACCGGCATCGGCTCGTCTTCCGAGGTGTACACAATATCGCCGGTAAAGAAATAGCTCAGCCATTGGTTCTCCCCTGTCTCACTATATTCGGTAAACCAACGTGCCACCGCCGCGCGGACCGTTGGGCTGGCTGCCATAAGCGTGCCGAACAGGAGCGTGCCGATAAGCAAAAAGCACGCGGCCCCGCGGAGCATCCGTTTCCACAGCGGCTTTGCCTGCTGCCTTGCCCAGCCGAACGGAGACGCGCACAGGCGCAGCCGTTCTCTTTGGTAATGTGCGGAGCGTCCCGGCGGCGCGGAGATCTCCTCCGCATCAAGCGCGTTTGCTTCCATCAGCGCACGGCGCAGCAGCTCGTCCATATTACTACTCATAGCAGTACCCCTCCTTTTTCAGCCGTTCCCGAAGCATTGCCTTTCCGCGTTGGATGCGCGTAGCCACAGTGGACTCGTTCAGTCCAAGACGGCGAGCGATCTCCTGGTTGCTCTGTTCCTCAACGAGCTTGAGCTCCAGCACACGGCGGTAGCCCTCCGGCAGCGCCCGTACGAGCGAGACAAGGTAGGCGTATTCCCCTGCGCTGTCCGTCGGCGCGGGCGGTTCCCATTCATCCGAAAAGGATACCGTGTGCCGCTGTGCGCGCAGCAGGTCGATGGCTGCGTTCTTTGCGACCGTGACCGCATAGCCGCACGCCTCCTCCAAGCCGAACGTTGAGACACGCTCCCAGCTTTGCAGAAGGCGGAGCCACGCCTGCTGAGCAGCGTCCTCGGTCGGCGCAGGATCACGCAGCACCCGAAATGCCGCGGCGTATACTCTTTTCTCACACGCCCCATAGAGCCGCAGAAATTTTTCCCGCTCGGTCTGATCCTCGGGCATCGTCATCCATGTAACCATGAGCTCCCTCCGCTTCGTGAACGGTGTTTCTGCCAATAGAACGGCTAAGAGTCCGCCAATATCTCACCGGCTCAAAAATTTTATTGTCTTTTTCCGTCTCTGTCAATCATCCCTGCCGGTATACGCCGCCGATGTGCAGGAAGCGCGCACGGACAAATTCATAGGTGGACAGCGGGCGGTCATCGGCGTCGAAGCTGTGCGCGGCGACGAGGATGTCCGCATAGCTGCGCGGACGGTCCGCCGCCACGACGACCGGTCTATAATCTTATCATAATTCATCACCACACCGATCCCCACTCCCACGATCAGGAGCA
>JABLTO010246635.1_pt1 | contig 10689 bp, 8 predicted proteins | sample 7160091 | NCBI WGS metagenome assembly JABLTO01 (sample SAMN14651225, study PRJNA627086) | human gut metagenome | isolation source: feces | host: Homo sapiens
TATATACTCGATATAAGTCATTTCTATAGTTCTTTGACAATTTAATAAAATTACTTACACAAATTTCTTGACATTCCCTTTTAAATCGAGAATGTGTATTTATTACTTTAAAAGTAATTTATGCTTTTATTATATCTTCAACAAGCATTTCCAAGTATTTTTACCAACAATACCATCAACTTGTAAACCATTATCTTGTTGAAAGCTTTTAATTGCTTTTTGCGTATTATTACCATTTATCCCATCTATTTCACCACAATCATAACCTAAATTATTTAATCTTTCCTGCACTATGGCTGTAATATTTCCTTGAGATTTATTTAATAACAAAGGACATCCTTCTAATGTAACTGTACCAGCAATGCCATCAACATCTTGATTACTAAAGCCTTGATTATTACATTCTGATTGTAAACGGGCTATCCAATTATCAATGTTATCTACTTGCTGGTATTCGATATAAGGACTTTTTCCATGTTTTAACCATTTTCTCTCTTTTTGACCATTGCTAATATTTTTACAGGTTGTGATTTGTACTCCATTATTCCATTTCGGTGTAGCCTCAATTACATAACCATTACCTATATAAATACCCATATGCCCTTCTATCCACACTATTTCCCCGACTTCAATATTACTAAAATCATTACTTACATTTAAACAATTTGAAATAATTGTATCTGCATTTTGATCTAATACACCATTTGATGCATATTTACCATTTTCTGGATAGCCCCAAAGAATGCCTTTTAGTAAACCACTACAATCCCATTGTGTTTTCCCATTTGTTTTTTTATTACCAAATGTTCCTAATTTATATTCTGTAGCACTATTAGCCACAGACTTTACTTTTTCTACTAATTGTATAGCTGTCATTATCATCTTATTTTTCTTCCTTATTAATCATTTTATCCGCAACCTCTAATCCTTTAGTAAATATCATCGGAATATTATAGCCAGCTTCTACTAAATTCTCTACAATACTTCTAAGTTCATTTATTGCTAGAGAGGCTAACACGAACCATCCTAACAATGTCGTAATTTCTAGATTAATTCCTAAAGTATTTCCAATTTCAATAAACAAAACAGATGCCAAAAATGAGATCATAATTATGATCCAATATCCTAATTTCTTTAAAAGACCCATTACCCCTACTACAGAGTTTATCTTATTACTCATTTTAGATTTCATCCAGCCTGTTATATAATCAATAACATTGAATAACAAAAAAATTGCAAATAAAATCCAATGTTCTCCAAAAATAAAACTTAGAAATGCGATAATAGCACCTATAACTGCATTATATGTATCCATATAATTTAAGTTCTCTAAAAAATTCATTTTTTTTCCTTTCTGTTTTTATATTTATAATTATTTTTATCTTATATCATTCATCTAAAATGCCATAAAGTTACAAAGTTACTCTAAAAATTTTTGTAAATAAAATTGGCTGATTAAAACTATGATTATTTCCCATTAATCAATAATATATTTTTAAAACTGTAGAGATATAAGTATTTAAAGCACTTATATCTCTACAAAACTAATGTAATATGTATTTTACACTAGTTTTTTAACAAATCATCTTACACCATAATAATTAATCTAAAACAATATCCTCTAATTTTTTATATTGTATAAAAGTAACTATAACTTGTTCGAATATGTATATATAATAATCTATCAAAAAATACTAATAGATTCCCATTTCTCTTTGAGCTATCATCACTCCATACTACACCTTCTATATGTACCAAGCTACCATTCATTTCCAATAATCTTTCAAATTTTTGTGCTTCCAAAACCAGCCAGTAAAAATACCATCTGTATAGTTTTCATCCCCAATAAAATGTAATTCTAGATTTGGGCATGTTAAAGTATTATCATTAATCCCTCTAGTTTAATGGCTGTATTCATTTGCATAATTTTTGCAATTAGCATCAACCTCCTTCTTTCTTTAATTTTTCGTGTACTTAATTGTAGTGTACGAATGATTCCAACTACAAAAAGCACCTAAAACAATTTCTACATTGTTTCTATTAACAACAACAGATGTACCGTCACGTACGTCATCCTTGTGGGCAGATGGCAGTTTCCAGAAATTGTAGACTCCAGTATTCCAAGCAATACTTGTAATATCTATAACCATATCTAGATCTTCGATTCCATGTGGTACCGTTTTATTTTGGTTGGCAGTAGTACCTACTATTTCACCTGTATCGATAGTTTTTATATATATTTTCTTACCATCTATCCAATAATTGCCAGTCCATTGTTCTTGACTAGAATATTTAAAGTTTACGATATTTCTTCCCTCTACTTGTAAAGCACCTCCAACATCAGGATCATAGAAAGCGCCGAAGGCAACACCATTTTGATGAATTGACATTTGAGGAATCCCGCTTTGAAGTATTGTTTCTTTAAAAATACCTGTCGTTATTTTATCTGAAATAACGATTTTAAAATCATAATTATTTTCAATCTCGAAACCATTGGCTCCTAAATCACCTGCTATTTCTGCTTCAATAATAAAATTATTATTACTTGCACTATAAGTTATTTCCGTATTCCCTTGTATCCATGTACCGCTTCCTTGAGCCTTGTAAAAGTACTGTATAGATAGTTCATTATCAACGTTTCCAAAATTCCCATTAAAAAATTGTCCTTTACATACAATTACTGCATTTGAATCTATTCCGCCTTTCTCTCGGGATACAGTTAATTCTAAAATTGCTGGTGTAAAATAATCTATAAAATTAGGGATTACTGATTCTTTACTTATAACATTTCCTCGACTATCTTCTACATAATTAACAATAGTATTAGAAGCAGCATTATTTATTATAAAATTGTTATTTTCGGTATTTCTGATAACATTGTTTCCGCATATTATACGATATTCTTTAATTGTTGCTTCTTTTACAGCGTTTGCACTATTACCTGTAAAAGTTATTTTAGAATATCCTTTTATTACTGTTGTATTACCTGCCAATTCTCCATTATCTACTGTTAATGTTTCAAGTCCTGAATTCCATGTCGGATCTGGATTTTTTATGGTTATTGTCCGATCCCGATAATCAGGATTAACCCACTGGCCATTAATGTTTGTGTAAATTCCAACCCGTATTGTTTGTGAATTTCTAGTACATTTTTGACGAATTAATTTTCTTTCTGCATCTGTCAAATTCCAATCCAAACGTCCACCTGTACATGTTCTTTCACAAATATGATCACCAGTAGGATTTACTTCCAGCCATGCTTTTACCCCTAAACCACCAGGATTACTATAAGTAAGCCAGGGATCATCTTCATCTGTAAAATTTTCAATCATGCTTGTTAAAGTTGCTTGTCTAGGAATTGTTGGAAGAGACCACGAACCAGTCACATCTTCATTTACTGTATTTGAATAAACAGCTGCGACAACATGTGCACTAAAATTAAAATTACCATTTACATCATGATATACAGTTTGATATCCATTTGCTAAATCACCTTTATATCGTTGTGTACGACTATTATTATTAACCAGAACTGCACCAAAAGCATCACAATAATCTCTATAGTGATAATAATATGATGATGTTCCTCCAACAACAGTTACCCGCCAGTAAATTACCGATGAATTAGTAGCAATATCCTGACTTACCAGCGCCCATGCAAATTCCAGATATCTGCCCTGATATCCACCACCGCCTAAAACACCACTATTCGCCATTTTCATATACCTCCATTTCATTAGGATTGATTCTATTAATTATTGTTTGATCATTAATATTCTGAATCAGTAAATTAACAATCGCTGCTTTATTCTTGACAACAGCTGTGTTTGTTACAATACCATCACTATCGAAGATAGTTATATATTCGCCCTGTTTATTCATGAAACCAATAATATCCGCAAGAGCCACAAATTCTACATCAGTACCAATAGAAGAAATACGAACACCGCGACCAATCTTGACCGTATCCGACCAGGTTTCATTAGAGTTAAGTGACCATTCCATTTTTTCATCACCTTTATTCAGCATTAGATTTATGATTGGACAGGCATTATCTGTATCACATTCAAATACGATCGTTATATAACCGTCTGATATTTCAAAGGTATGTTTAAATTCGGTATAGTCATTATTGCTTAAAATAAATTCATCTCCATTAATAAGCAGCTTAACATTAGCTAAATTAACCAGTTTTTTATAAACAAAAGACAAAGTATATACACCGTTGGCAACATTTACCTGTTGCTTTAAGCTATTATTTTTTAATAATAAAGCATAGCCATACTGGTTTCTGTAGCGTGTTTCTGCAGTTGCATCAAGATTGTAATTTCCTTGCCAAGAACCATCATTAAAACAGCCGATACTATCTCTAATAAGATTATTACTACTTGTCGTTTTTAATGTATTAGTTAGACCATCTAAGCCTAGAATCATATTTTCTACTGTTTCTTTTACTTTTGTTTCTTCACCATTGATTTCAATAGTTGAATCTTTTACCAAAGCTTCTATTTTACCTTGTTCCAGTTCTAAAGATGTATTTAGACTTGATATCTCACCTTTTATAAAATCAATATCACCGGTATAATCGCTGATAGAAATCCAGCTATTATCTTCGTAGATTTTTAAAACATTAGGATAATTAGAAGTATCAAGCCATTTAATGTTATTTACAGGATTTTCAGGTTCAACATCACTAATAAAGATATTATTGATACTTTTGTATTCCTCAAATGCTTTTATTATTAATTCTCCCTGTTCATTTAAATAAAAACTAGGATCAACAATTTCACCATTATTATTACGTTTACCAATTTTTATTGTTCCTAATATTAAATCAAGTTCAAACATTTCACCTTGTAACACCCCTGTAGTTATAACATTTGCATTAAAATTACCCTCTAAATCAAATGCTATATTTTTAAAAGAGGATCCCCCATCTTCACTATAACCTAAACCACCAGACGTGAACTTCCATAATTTTGTGTACGGCTCTAAAGTAGGCGTATTCATGATCGTCCAGCCACTAGGCTTACCATCATCATTTACATCAATGACTAGATTACCACCATGCTGGCCTAATATTGTTTCACTACTATGTTTAAAAGCATTTGTTAATGTATTATAAAGTTTATTTAACTTAATTTCTGTAGGACTTGATGTCTTCATTACTACATCGTTATCTAACTTCCCAACACATTCAATTTCACTGCTAAAACCACCATCTAACATTAATGTTTGCTTCATTATTACAATATTTTTATTTACAAGTTTAATTACGTCACTATTTTCAATACTAGGATTACCACGCCATTTGAAAGTACAGGGCTGATAGCTAAAACCGTTGACTTTTAAAAAGATTTTATTAAGTAATTCTTGAGTCATATACGGATTAGCAAAACTAATCCCATTACCTGATCCACATGTATATGTATGTTCTTCATCACCACTAGTCAGTGAATTAATAACAAATTCACTTTCTAAAGTCTCTTGGTAGCTATCTTGATAAATTAACTCTTCATTAATTATTAAATTAGTATTACTATACCAATAAAACTCCAATTCACCAAAACGATTAATTCTTGCATTACATCCCATTAAACCAGCTAAATATCCAAGTAACTCTTTACATGAAATATTTTCATAATAATGATCAATAATCAAATTTTCATACTCATCTAAATCAATTTCTGCCAATACAACATTACACTGCCTTAAAAGATCATTTAAGACATCAATAAACTTTGTTTCATCATTAAAAACAATCTCTGGTTCAAATATATCATCAAATCTTTTCATAGCATCATAGCCATTCAATTTAATTGAATATTCTTCTCGAGATACTTCATTTACAATATATGTTCCCAAATCGATCCACTCAATTTCATCACTAAATTTTAAACCACTTTTAACCACTATTTTTGCCTGTTCAAAAGAAATAATCTCTTCAGGAATAAACATTTCTAATTCAAATGCATTACTACAAACATCTCCAATTGAAATCACTTCACCACTACAACTAATTTCTTCTATCTTAATACTTTTAAGATATTTACTATCAATTTCCTGATCATTAATAATAACTTTAGTTACAAACTCTCGCATTGGAGAAATAATCGCATTTTTATATTCATTGCTTACATTCAACATTACTTATTCCTCCTAACGCTCTATAAATTCTATTGCAAGTCCCTGCCATAACCATTCATTAGCATCTTTATCAAAACAATAGACAGGTACCGTACGATCACTAACATAAACATTCATTGTCACATTTTCACCTTCTTTAGGATCTGGATATGTAATATCAAAAAATACTGGTTCAATTGCTTTTAATATCTTTGACATTTCGCTTGTAAGCATCGGCGGGAAGGTAACGGCAAGCTTACGCTTTACCGTTATTCGATCTCTAAACATATCACCTAGTACATTCCTTCCTGAACCTTCACTACTATCCAAATCTGATTCCTGCCATTGTAAAGAACTAGGATTAACAAACAAATCTTTTCCAATTTTTAATATTTCCATTTTTTTCACCACCTAAATCAATAATGGGCTTCTACCCGTTTGCATAACTTCTCGATTATGCGCATTAATCACCTGTTTAGCCACTTGTTTTCCATCAACCTGGAAGATTGCTGTAACTGTTGTATTAGCTTGATGACTTCTCGACATGGCACTAACCATAGCGTTATAAACACCAGAACTAATTCCTGAAACTATTTGATCATTATTAGCAACAGCTGTCTTACCATTTATTCGTCCTACTAACTCCGGCCCTGCTTCCCGTGCAATAAATAATTCACCTGTATCTACAAAACCTCCAGCTGCTTTATGTTTAACATTATTTTTGACTTGATTTTCTAATGTATCCATTACTAATGTTATGGCAGCCTTCATTCCAACAGGCAATTTCATTTCATCTATTTTTTTTCTTGTAGTAGATATCATATCTGTTATAGCATCTTCACCAGGACCTTGTGCCTCAAATTCCAATTCAAGTTCTGCATTTTTTGCTAAAACCTCCATTTCAGAAATGATATCCTCTGTTTCTGAAGAAATTTTACCACCGTTTTCCGTTATACTTCCTGCTAATTTATTGCATAATTCCACACCACCTTCAATTCCACTATCTCTTAAAATAGTAATCATATTAGTTAGTCTAGATCTTGTTTCTTCATTCATTCCATCAAGACCTGTAGATAAATTATTATTTAACATTGATAATGTTTCATCAAATATTTGTGTTTTTTCAATACCCTTATTCTTCCAAATTTCACATCCTTCTATTAATATACCTTCCTGTGTACTATTAAATTCAATCCCAGCATCTTTTAATTTTGTTAAAAGAGTTTCAGTATTTAAAGCTTGAATTTCTTCCTTGGTTTTTGCATTTCCTGCCCAATTTAATATTTCTGTATTTAAAATTTTTTGTTGCTCTTCATTAAAAATCCCACTATTTTCTATTAACTGGGTAAGCATATTATCAAAACCTAATTTTTGCAATTCTTCTCTACTTTTAATATTTTGCTTATGATTTTCATATTGTTTTTCCCATTCTTCAAGTTCTAATTCAGATAATTGTGTTCCCTCTTCCTCTAATATTGAAATCATTTTGTCAAATGAATAACCATATGCATCTGCTTTAGCAAAACACTGTTGCCTAATTAATTCAGAAGTTTTAGTATTTAATTCAATTTCTTTACTATCTCTACTTAAACCGTTTTCAAAATATTCTTGTTCTTGAATATCCAAATTTTTTATAGCATCAGCCAGACTATTCCAGCTTGATGTTCCTCTATTGCCCATTTCTGTATACATTTCAGCTTGTAGATGAGCCGTTGCTTCAATATTTCCATCTAATGATTCATACGCATATCTACACATATTTATAATTTTTTCATTTTGAGCAAATTGACTCTGAGCTTCATAAAGAACCTTATTTTGTTCCTTTAAATTATTTTTTGCATTTATTATCTCAAGATAATATTCTGTAGTATTTCCACTACCACTAGCCATTGCCATTTGATATCTGTTTTCTGCCGCAGTAACTGCATCCTTGGCTTTCTCACTAGCTTTTTCTGCAGCTGTTAATTCAGCTTGATATTTAGCACGATTTTTTAAGGCTTCAGCAGCTTCCTTTTCATAAGATTCTAATACCGCTCTTCTTTCTAATTCTTTAATACTAGACTTTATTGCTTCTGCATTTTCTTGAACAGTTTTAGTACTATCTTTCCATGCTATTTTTCCATCCTCTGTTAATTTAACACTTTCAGGTAAAACATCATTAATTTGTTTCACTAAATATTCAGCTTTTTTAAGATTAGTAGCATAGCCTCCTTCCCCAGTTAACTTAACTAACTCGTCTACCTGTTTAAGAGTAAAGCTATAATCATTTTGTATCGAATTAGCATTTTTTACCATTGCTTCAGAATTCTTTTTCATTTCTTCAGTGTTATCACGTAATGCTTCTCTTTTTTTATTTAATTTCTCTACATATTTTTCTGTTTTATCAGCTGCTTCATCAGTACCTGTAATTAAAGATCCAATAACCGTCACCACACCTACTACTGCTGTTGCTACCGCGAGAAATGGTGTAATATTTGAAATAATTCCTGTTAAACTTGATAATGCAGGTATACAATTACTTACAACATTTAATATATCTGTTAAATCACTTTTCAACTGATTATAACCGTTAATAATAGTAGTAATATTCGCAAGATCCCCAAACGCATCACTGATTGAGTATTTGCCTAATTCTTTGCTTACTTCTGTTAATTTACTTAATTCATCGTTTATACTAGATAATGATCTATTCATATTTTCCAATGTTTTTGTAGAATTGATAAGATTTTTATATGATGTGTCATCCATAAACACACCTCCTTTATAATATTTGTTTATTTTTATACCTTCCTAGTTTATAATTTACTTATAATAAGGAGGTATTTATGAAATTATTTCGTTCAGAAGAAGAAGTACTACAAGATGAGAAGAAAAACCAACAAAGAGAAATAGAAAAACAAGAAGAAGAAAGAGAATTAAGAAAATTTTATGAAGATATAAATTTTACTAATTCCGAAGAAGATCTCGAGATTTTAGAACAAATAAGAGTACTTATAAAAAAAGATACTTTATTTTCTTTAAATCACATATCACATGCTACAACTGGAGCTATATTTGATAGTATAACTAGATCTACATTTCTTGAATTTTACATTTTAAAACAATTATCTAGTAGTAGAAAAGCTATTGATACCCTAGTAAAACAAAATGAAGAATTAAATAATAAATTTGATCAGTTAATTGAAATCTTAAAATCTAAATAGCTATTTATTATAAAGTGGTTTACTTTATTGAAGTTAGTTTCTAACTTCATTTTTATTGTAAAATAAAAACATATAAAAGATTCGTTATCATTTATAATATAAAAGCATCTATAAAACAGCTTGATGATAATTACTGAATTATAGATGCTTTTATAGTTGTTAAATCACTTTGTTATATGATATAATCTGACTAGATATACTTGTAAATTTTTAAAAGGAAAGAGAGTACATGTAAAATGAAAGAATTTAAAGCTTTAAGCGGGTATAAGGTTGAAATTGATGGAGAAAATCTTTTTTTAAAAAGTAACATTCTTAAAGAAAGATGTTTTTTGCCCCATCTTGAATGGGTTCAATTAGATGATTTAAATTTTCAAGGTAGAGGAACCTTGCATATTACAACTGATGATGATGCGACTTTTAATCAGGTATATGGCAGAAAACAACAAGAGACAATGAAAGAACTTTACGAAATATTACTTCCATACACTAGAAGAATGATCGTTGATGCTGAAAATAAAAGAATTACTATTTTAAACAAAGGCAATAAAGATAAAGTTAAAAAACCTCTTAATAAAATAAATGTTAGTGAACCATACACATACGTGAGTTTTGATGATATCAACAGCTATGAAATAATCAATGACTCACAAACAATTAATAATAATATCTTCACTAATGCAGCATCAGGAAAATATGTTGCTGGTGATTTTGGAACAATAGTCGGAATATTATCATCTTTAGGAAATGGAACATTTATTAAAAAACTTCAAATAAAACTTAATTTAAAATCTCTTGAAAAACCATATGTAATGATAAATTACATTACTCGTAAAACTGATATTGATTCCGATATGGGATGTTTCCTTATTGATATGTTTCAATCAGATATTTCAAAATTAGAACAGATCTTAAAAAAAGACCAACAAGCTGATTCAATACCTAATTCTAAATCTTCTAATGATATTCCTTTAGATGAGTTAAAAAAACTAAAAGAATTATTAGAATCTGATATCATAACCCAAGAAGAATTTGATGCTAAAAAGAAACAATTATTAGGATTATAATCTCTCAGGATGTACTTCTGTACATTCTTTTTTATTCCTGATATCATTTAATAATCCCATTTATATTGTAAAATAAAAATATCTAAAAGATTCACAGTACTTATAGTATTTATTTTTTATACCTTCCTAGTTTATAATTTAATTATAATGAGGAGGTATTTTTATATGAAATTATTTCGTTCAGAAGAAGAAATACTACAAGAAGAGAAGAAAAGCCAACAAAAAGAAATAGAAAAACAAGAAGAAGAAAGAGAATTAAAAAAATTTTATGAAGATATAAATTTTACTAATTCTGA
>JABLTO010147743.1_pt1 | contig 10669 bp, 10 predicted proteins | sample 7160091 | NCBI WGS metagenome assembly JABLTO01 (sample SAMN14651225, study PRJNA627086) | human gut metagenome | isolation source: feces | host: Homo sapiens
AAGCAGGAAAAAACGGTGAAGATTTAGTATTAAAAGTTCCACCAGGAACAATAATAAGAGACGAAGCTACTAATTTAATAATAGCTGACTTAAAAAATGAAGGCGATGAAGCAGTAGTTGCAAAAGGTGGTAGAGGCGGAAAAGGAAACCAACACTTTGCAAATGCTGTAAGACAAGCACCTAGTTTTGCTAAATCTGGAACAGATGGAGAAGAAAGATGGGTAATACTAGAGCTTAAAATGATCGCTGATGTAGGTCTTTTAGGATTCCCTAACGTAGGTAAATCAACATTCTTATCAGTGGTAACTAAAGCTAGACCAAAAATAGCTAACTACCACTTCACAACTTTAACACCAAACTTAGGTGTTGTTAAAACTAACTTTGGAGATAGTTTCGTTCTTGCAGATATACCAGGACTTATAGAAGGTGCTGCAGAAGGTGTTGGTCTTGGACACGACTTCTTAAGACACGTAGAAAGAACAAAAGTATTAATCCATATCGTCGATATATCAGGAATTGAGGGAAGAGACCCAATAGAAGATTTCGATAAAATAAACGATGAATTAAAATTATACAACGATAAATTATCTACTAGACCTCAAATAGTAGTTGCAAACAAAGCTGATTTATTATTTGATGAGTCAGTTTATGAAAACTTTAAAAAGACTTTAGAAGATAGAGGATACAAAGTATTCAAAATGTCTGCTGCAACTAGAGATGGTGTAGACGAAGTTATAGCTTATACTTCACAATTACTTCAAGAAGTAGAAGATATAGAATTAGTATCAGAAGAAGAATACTACAGACCAGAGCTTGACAACACTGTTGAAGAAGGATTAAGTGTTGAAATAGATGAAGATGGAACTTATGTAGTAACTGGTAAAAAACTTAGAAGAATCATGTACTCTGTTGACTTTGAGGATATGGAATCTATCCAATTCTTCCAAAAAACTATGGAAAATGAAGGTGTATTCGATAAACTTAGAGAAATGGGCATAGAAGACGGAGATACAGTTAAGATATACGAAATAGAATTTGAATTCTATCACTAGAATTTAAATACAAATTAGGAGGAAGACATGCTAAATAGTAAACAAAGAGCTTACTTAAGATCTCTTGCTAACACTATGAAACCTATAACTCAAATAGGTAAAGATGGTGTAAATGAGAGATTCTTAGAACAATTAGATAATATGCTAGATTCTAGAGAACTAGTTAAAGTTAATATACTTGAAACTGCGGGACTTGACGCAAAAGAAACTGCAAATGCAATATGTAATGCATTAAGAGCAGAATACGTTCAAGCTATAGGTTTTAAATTTACAATATACAGAAAAAATTTAGAAGAGCCTAAAATATTATTCCCAGGTCAAGTAGCTAAGAAAAAAGTTCAAGAAGAAGGTACTACTAAAAAAGGTAGACCAACTAAAAGATCAAGAAGATAATTGACTTATATAATATAAAAATATTTATTTAAATAAAAACTTGAATATAAATAAAAAAAAGAATTGCTAAAATTTAAACTGGCAATTCTTTTTTTAAGATAAATTTCAAAATAGTAAAGGATACTTATAAAATTCGATATGTAAATCTAAATTCCTCTATAAATTATAAAAATAAAATAAATTTTTAAAATTACAATCAAATCAATTCTTATAAGATAATTTTAAAGTTAATCCGTCTTCTCCAATAATAGTATCTTCAAAAAGATTAGTGGCGTTTTGGATAAAGTCTTTTGGATTTTCAATAGATGGACTAAAATGAGTTAGTAGTAATTTATCTACATTTCCGGCATTTGCAAGACTAGCAGACTCTCTAAAAGTCATATGTTTGTTTTTGACGGCTTTTGATATATCTAAATCATCTCCATACATACCTTCACATATAAATAAATCGCTCTCATATATAAACTCTGGTATTTCAAAAGTAGGTCTAGTATCAGTTATAAAACTAAGTTTTATTCCCCTACGATTTTCACCTAACACCATATCAGCATAATATGTCTTATCTTTATAAATTGCTGAAGAGTTTTCTTGGAGTTTTTTCCATAGATTTTGAGGAACTTGGTTCAAAATTGCTTTTTCTCTATCAAACTTAGGTTTTCTTTTAAAATACAAGCTATATCCGATACATTCAGTAGAGTGGTCTAAATTTATTGTAGATATATCTATATCTTTTAAAATATCATGTTCTAAAGAAAATGTTTGTTTTGGGTTTTCAATTATATTAACTTTATATGGAAGATATTCAACCAAAACTTTTATAGCCTTTATAGCATCTATTATGCCGATTGGCCCTACTATAGTTAAATCGTCTGTTTTCCCGCTATTACCCATTGTCTGTAAAAGACCAATTAATCCTATTATATGGTCTCCATGTAAATGAGTTATAAGTATTAAATCTATATTTTTAAATCCACAATTGTATTTTTTCATAGCAACTTGTGTACCTTCACCACAATCTATAAGTATTTTACTACCCTTATAATTTATAAAAAGGGAAGATAGAAATCTATTAGGCATAGGAACATTGCCACCACATCCTAGTAAAGTTAAATCAATCATTTAAATCTCCTTTTAAATTAGTATTTAGAGGTATTTCTTAAAAAATATTTAAGAAATTTTATATAATATGTAAAAATAAATAGTAAAATCTATTGTAATATTAATATTATATATATTTTAACCATTTAGTATAGTATTAGTAAATAGAAAGGGGAGTATTATGCAAAAAAGAAATGCTTTGGGATTTATTTTGTGTGCTACTTTATTTATATGTTGTGGGTGTAGTAGTGAAATAAATAAAAGTAGTACAACTTCTAAAATCAATACAGTAGACAAAACTGAAACGATTTTAGTAAATAAGGAGAAAAATACAATAAAAGAGAGGTATGACGTACCTAAGGGATATGAAAGGATAAGCGTAGAAGAAAATAATTTTGGGGAATTTTTAAGAAATAGCAAATTAGAAAAATACGGCGAGAAGGTAAAGTATTATAACGGAAAAACAAAAAATAAAGAAAATGTATACGATAGTGTTTTCGATGTAGATATAGGAGATAGAGATTTACATCAATGTGCAGATGCTGTGATGCTTTTGAGGGCTGAATATTTATATCAAAACGAAAGATATGATGAAATAAGTTTTGAGTTTGTAAATGGATTTAAGGCTGAATACAGTAAGTGGAGAATGGGATATAGAATAAACGTCGGTGAAAATTCGTGTTCATATTATAAAGGTGCACAACCTGATAATTCATATTCGACTTTTAGAGATTATATGGATTTAGTTTTTGCATATAGTTCTACATTATCTTTAGAAAAAGAATTAAAAAGTGTAGATATAAATGATATGCAAATAGGAGATGTATTTATAAAGGGAGGTTCTCCAGGTCATTGTGTAATAGTAGTAGATATGGCACAAAATAAATCTACAGGAGAAAAAGTATTTATGCTAGCACAAAGTTATATGCCAGCACAACAAACACAACTTCTTATAAATCCAAACGACAAAAATTTAAGTCCATGGTATAGCTTAGATTTTGGAGATACTTTAAATACACCTGAGTGGACTTTTACAAAAGATCAATTAAAAAGATTTTAATACAATAACTGATTTTCTATTTTATTTGTAGGAAATCAGTTTTTTAATTGCACCCATACAATTACTAATTTATACTAAACTGTATTGAAATAAAGGCCATATAATATATAATATGCTTATATGATTGTTAAAAATTATATGATTTTTATTATAATTAATAATACAATACAAATTTATACATTAAAAATAGGGGGACAAAATGGAGAAAATGAATAACAAAATAGTTTACACACCAGGGCCATCAGAAGTTAGAGAAAATGTAAGATTAAAAAGAGCAGAAAAGACTACTAATCCTGATGTAGACGTAGATTTCTGTGAGTTTTATAAAAATACGTGTGACAAAATGGCGCAAATCTTAAAAACACAAAACGATGTTTATATTTTAAGTGGAGAAGGTATTTTAGGATTAGAAGCAGCGTGTGCATCACTTACAGAAAGCGGAGATAGAGTTTTAGTAATTGATAATGGTATTTTTGGAAAAGGATTTGACGATTTTGTAAAAATGTATGGAGGAGAAGTAGTTTATTTCTCTGATGATTATCATAAAGCTATTGATGTAGAAAAATTAGAACAGTTCTTAGAAAAAGATCACGATTTTAAATACGCAACAGTAGTACATTGTGATACTCCTACAGGAGTTTTAAATGATTTATCAAAAATAGGACCATTACTTAAAAAATACAACATACTTACAGTTGTAGATTCAGTTGCCGCTATGGTTGGAGAAAATATCGAAGTAGACAACTGGCAACTAGATATAGTTTGTGGTGGGTCACAAAAGGCTATTTCAGCTCCAACAGGTCTTACAATTCTGTCAGTTAGTGAAGATGCTAAAAAATCTATGAAAAGTAGAAAAACACCTATTGTAGGATTTTATTGTAACTTAACAATATGGGAAAATTATTATAGAGATAAATGGTTCCCATATACAATGCCAATAAGCGATATTATGGGGCTTGATGTAGCATTAGACAATATATTAGAAGAAGGCATTGAAAATGTTCAAAATAGACATTTTAAAATAGCAAATGCGACAAGAAATGCAGTAAAAGAATATGGACTTAATTTATTTTTAGAAGATGGATATTCAAATACTGTAACAGTAGTTGATATTGAAGAAGAAATTGGTGCAGGAAACTTAGTAAAACATCTACTAGAAAAATATAATGTAGTCATGACAACTTCATTAGCTCAATATACTGGTAAAATACTTAGAATTGGGCATATGGGAGAAAATGCAAAATACGAAGCTATAGTACCTATTCTTAATTATGTAGATTTAGGTCTTAAAGACTTAGGATTTAAAACAGATAAAAATTTAGTAGATTTATTTAATAAATATTATAATGCATAGAAAATAAATTAAAAATATATATAAAGGGGAGATGAAAATGCAACAAGTACAACAAACAAAAGTCAATACTAAAGACTTAGTAGAAACGGCGCTTTTAGTTGCGCTAGTTTATATAGCGACGAGATTTATAAATATAAGACTTCCAATAGCGGCATCTGGAGGATTAGTTCATCTAGGAAATACAATGTTGTTTATTTCAGCAATAGTTTTTGGACCTAAAAAAGGAGCAGCAGCAGGGGCATTTGGAATGGGTCTATTTGATTTATTATCAGAATGGGCAATGTGGGCTCCATTTACATTTGTAGTAAGAGGAATTATGGGATATATAATAGGAAAAATAGCTTGGTCTAATGGAAGAAACGGCGATAATATGCTTGTAAATATTGCAGGAATATTAGTATCAGGAGTTTGGATGATAATAGGATATTATATAACAGAAGGTGTTTTATATGGAAACTGGGTATCTCCAGTTATGTCAATACCGGGAAATATAACTCAAATAGTAGTTGGATTAGTAATAGGTGTTCCAGTTTCTAAAGCACTAAAAAAATGTATTAGATAGTAGATTAAAAGAGCTTAAAAAAGGAGGCAGTGTTGCCTCCTTTTTTTAGCTTATAAGGTTTATAAGTGAGTATATTAGTCTAAATCCATTGCGAATTCTATTTCTACAAGTCCCTCACGCCAAGAATTATTAGGTTTTTCACTTACTTTTTTAAATCCGAATTTTTTATATAATCCCATTGCTTTTTCTAAGTCATTACTTGTATCTAAATATATACTTTTGTATCCACGTTCTTTTGCAAATTCAAGAGCAGATGTTAATAACTTTTTACCTAGACCTATTCCCCTGTAAAGAGGGTCTATTAAAAACCAACGTAGTTGTGCTTTTTCTTCGTGCCCAACTATACCAATACAGCCAATAATTTGTCCATTATGCTCTGCACACCATAAACGGTCCTTTTGAGGATTATAGTTTAATAAGAATTTAAAAAAAGATTCTGCTACATATGCTTCAAACGATGGAGAATAATTGTATTCTTCTTTGTAAATTAAGCCATGTAAAAATGTAATATATCCAGCATCCCCTGCTTTAATTTCTGTACGAATAGAAATATCAGTATTTTTAATTTCTTTTCCATCTGTTAAGATTGTTTCGATAGATGTCATATTTTGTACCAATCTTTCTTTATGTGTGTCTGATAAAGTCTTAATCATATTTGCAATTTGTTCATCAGAAGACTTATTTAATATATTAATTTTTTCTTTCCCCTTTTTTGTTAATTTAAGATAAATGACTCTACCATCACTAGTTGAGGGTTCTTTTTCTAAAAGACCCATATTTTCAAAACGTTTTAATATTCTACTTAAATATCCTGCATTTATACATAAAATATCTGATAACATTTTTGAAGTACAGTTTTGAGTTTTATCTATTTCGTGTAAAGCTCTTACTTCAGATAGAGATAAACCACTTTCTAAAATGTGTTGATCTAATAAACCAAGAATATTTGTATAATATCTGTTAAATTTACGAATTGTTCTTACTTGATTTTGCAATTTTTGAATCACTTTTTTACCTCCCCAATTAAATTTAATATAATTATATTGAATTTAATTGCTTTAGTCAAGTAAATTAGTTTACAAAAGCAACGAAATTTAAGTTGTGTTACATGACATAAAATTGTATAAATTTAGAGATTTTAAAATGTTAGCTTTAATTTTACATATAAATAAAAAAGTGATTACAAAATATAGTAAAACCTATTTTTGTAATCACTTTCTTTATTTCATTCTATCTTGTTTATATAAATTTCTAATATTGTAAACACCAAGAATTACGCATACTATTGCTATAGCTATTTTTGCCATACTTTACCTCCGATTATAATTAACAAGAATATTCATCAACGTCGTTAAAAAGTTTATTTAATACTTTTTTTATTATATCATAGTTGAAACCTTTATAAGCTAAATGATTGCCGATTTTTTGATATGCTTTTCTAGGATCTTCATTTTTTAATCTATCATATCTTTTTTTACCAAGATAAAGAGCATTTTCAAATTCTTTATCAGTATCTATATCATCTATTGCATTTTCGATAATATTTTTATCGATACCTTTATTGTATAAATTTTGTTTTATTTTATTTTTTCCGTATTTGTTTAAATTGACATTAGTATTTACTATTCGACTTGCTAAATCTTCATCGTCTACAAATTTGTATTTTTGTAAAAATTCAATAACCATATCTATAGTATCTTCTTCGTAATCTGAAGATAGTTTTTGTCTTATTTGTTTTTCTGATTGACTTGCCTTTGAAAGTATTGATAATGCTTTATTTTTAGCTTTCATATACATTTCATTGTCTAGTATACTTTTTAAATTATTAGGGTCGATTTCTTGTCCTTTTTTTAAATTAAAAGTAAATACAAGTTCTTTATAAATTGCCATAAAGAATTTTTCATCAACATATATATTAACTCTATCATCTCTTTTTTTCTGAGATTCTATTTTTGTTATAATTCCCATGTTTATTCTCCTTAATTTTTGTTAATATTTATATTATACTACAGAAGATTATTGACAAAAAACAATCATTTTAAATAATAATTTATGAAATAGTAAGATAATAAAGATTTTTGTACCCGACATAATTAAAAATGATATAATACTATTATATTTGTAAAAAAAGGAGAGTATTGATGAGTATTTACGATTTAGTTATCGAATCTAAATTTTATAATAACGATAAGATAGCAGATTTTGAAAGAGATTGCGAGGGACTAAGAGTAGGGGTTTTGGGAGGGACTTTTGATCCAATACATTATGCCCATTTGGCAACTGCAGAATTTATAAGATGTAAATATAAATTAGACAAAATTATATTTATACCATCTGGGGACCCGCCACATAAATTATGGAATATTACTAACAAATACGATAGATATAATATGGTATTATTATCAATTGCTAAAAATAAAGATTTTATAGCATTTAATACTGAAATGGAGAAAAAGGGAAAAACATATACTGTAGATACACTTAGACATCTAAAACAAAATTATCCGGGGGCACAATTTTTCTTTATAACAGGGGCAGATGCTATATGTGATATAGAAGAGTGGAAAGATGTCGAAGAAAACTTTAAATTAGCTACATTTATAGCAGCTACTAGGCCGGGAATAAGCCTGCTTAGAGCACAAGAACAAATTGAAAAACTTGAAATAAAATATAATGCAAACATAATAAGCGTATATGTTCCATCTTTAGATATTTCTTCTACATACATAAGAGACCAATTAAAAAGAGGTAATTCAGTAAGGTATTTAATCCCTGAAAATGTAGAAAAATACATATATGAGAAAAACTTATACGGGGTTGGAGATGAATAATTTGGATATACATAATATAGATAAAGACAAAATAATAGAAAAATTAAGCACAATGCTAAAACCAAATAGACTACAACATTCGATTAATGTTGCAAATTGTGCAGTTAAACTGAGCGAAATATACAGCTATGATAAAGATAAAGCTTATTTAGCTGGGCTTGTGCATGATTGTGCAAAATACTTTACAAAAGATCAAGTAGATTTTTATGTAAAAAAATATAACATAAAATTAGACCCACTAGAAACAAACAATATAGCACTATCTCATAGTGTTATAGGGTCTTTTGTAATTCAAGATGTATTTAATATACAAGATATGGATATAATAAATGCAGTGAGATATCACACGACAGGAAGAGAAAATATGTCTACACTAGAAAAGATAATATTTATGGCAGATATGATAGAAGAAGGTCGTAATTTTCCAGGAGTTGACGAGCTTAGAAAGCTATCATTTAATGGACAGCTAGATAAGGCATTGATTACTTCATTAAACAACACAATAAAATTTGTAATAGAAAACAATCAAATAATTCATCCAAGAAGTGTAAGCGCTAGGAATTATCTTATGCAAGAAAATATTTAAATTTGTTGGTTCAAGTCTAAATATATGATATAATAGATGAATATGTTGTTTTATAATGTATGAATTATACATTATATATATAAAAACAATTTTTTTGAAAGTGAGGTAACTAAATGACAGTTGAACAAATGGTCAAAGTTGCGTACGATGCAATTGACGATAAATTAGGCCAAGATATATCGATAATTAATATAGGAAAAGTTTCTAGTCTTTGTGACTATTTTATAATAGCTACAGCTTCTTCATCTAGACAAGTAAAAGCTATAGCTGATAGTGTACAAGATGCATTCACAGCAGAAGGTATAGAACCAAGAGCTAAGGAAGGATACGACACACAAACTTGGATATTACTTGATTATGCAGATATAATAGTACATGTATTTGATGAAGAAAATAGAGAATTCTACAACTTAGAAAAACTATGGAAAGATGCTCCATACGTAGATGTTGACACATTAAACTAAAAATGATAATATATTGAATTATAGCGAAAAATTTGAAATTTTATGTATAAACTGAAAATTTTATCAAATAAACTAAAGTAGTAGGTAATAGAATTTATTCAGAGAGCTAATGGTAGGTGTGAATTAGTTAAATAATATTTCCGAACTTGTTAGTATTAAATTATTTGGCCGTAGTTGGCTTAAAGACTATCTAAGTGAGTCTTTTTATAGGCTAATTAGGGTGGTACCGCGAAGAATATATCCTCGTCCCTAAACAAATTTTGTTTAGGGCGAGGATTTTTTTATTATACAAATAACTTGGAAATAAAAAACATTATATTTATTAAACAAATCAGAATTAGGAGGTAACATAATGAGCGTTTACAAGTTTAAAGATGTTGAAACTAAATGGCAACAAAAATGGGAAGAAACAAACCAATATAAAACAGATACAAGAGATACATCAAAACCTTTATACTACACATTAGAGATGTTCCCTTATCCATCAGGGAAAATACATATGGGTCACGTTAGAAACTATTCAATAGGTGACGTTGTAGCGAGATTTAAAAAAATGGAAGGATACAATGTTCTACATCCAATGGGATGGGACTCATTCGGTCTTCCAGCAGAAAATGCTGCTATAAAACACGGAATACATCCAGCAAAATGGACTTATGAAAACATAGATGACATGAAAAACCAATTAAAATTATTAGGTTTAAGTTATGACTGGGAAAGAGAAATAGCAACTTCAAATCCTGATTACTACAAATTTACACAAGAAATATTCTTAAAATTCTTAGAAGCAGGTCTTGCATATAAGAAAAAATCTTTCGTAAACTGGTGTCCATCTTGTGAGACAGTTCTTGCAAATGAGCAAGTTGTTGGTGGACAATGTGAAAGATGTGACGCTGTAGTAGTTAAAAAAGAATTAGAACAATGGTACTTCAAAACAACTGAATTTGCTGAAGAATTATTAAATGACTTAGACAAATTAGAAGGTTGGCCAGAAAAAGTTAAAACAATGCAAAAAAACTGGATAGGAAAATCTCATGGTGCTGAAATAGTATTCGATATAGATGGTTCAGATGACCAAATGATCGTTTATACAACTAGACCAGATACAGTTTATGGAACAACTTTCATGGCATTAGCTCCAGAAAACCCGCTAGTTAAAGAATTAGTTGCTGGTACTGAATATGAAGCTGATGTAGATAAATTCGTACAAAAAATGCATACTCAAACTGAAATAGAAAGAACTTCTACTGACACAGAAAAAGAAGGTAT
>JABLTO010116036.1_pt1 | contig 10668 bp, 9 predicted proteins | sample 7160091 | NCBI WGS metagenome assembly JABLTO01 (sample SAMN14651225, study PRJNA627086) | human gut metagenome | isolation source: feces | host: Homo sapiens
TAATTATACAAATGATAAATATGATGATGAAAAAGATGAAGAAAAAAAAGAAGAAGAAAAATCTTTTAGATCAAAACTTCTAAAACCTATTATAGCAATATTAGTGATAATCGTTATTTTATGTATTATTACAATTTGTACAACAAAAATAAATAAACCAAAAAAAAGTCCTATAAAAGGAACTGACGTTACTGTAATATCAAAGAAAAAAGAAATAAACTTTGATGAAATGTTTCTAAAAGTAAAAAATGCTTCTTTAAAATTTTTTGATGAAGAACGATTAAAACAAGCAACAGTAGTAGAATTAAAAACTTTAAATACGGTACAATTACTTGATGATATTAATGGCTATAATGATGAAAAAAGTGTTGCTAAGTTGATAAAAGATAGTACTAGTAATAATTATCAATTAACAATAGAATTAGTTAAAGATAATGTTAAGAAGACTAAAACTTATAATATTTCTAACTATAAGTATTGTACAGAAACATATTTATGTGAAAAGCAAAATGATACTGAAAATATAAAAGAAACAGATGTTGATGATACTGAAAAATACTTATATGAATATGTTAAAGAGGAAAAAAAATCAAGTTGGAGTACTTGGACTAATGAAATAGAAACTTCGTGTGATACAAAAACAATCACTTGTAATGATGATACTTGTAATAAAGAAGTAGAAGTAACAAAGAAAAATGTTCAATTAGCTAGTGAGAAAAAAATATATACAAGTTCTAGATCAGCCTTTAAAACAAACGGAAAAGAAATAAAACAAGTTTGTAGAAACTATGATTATATAAAAATAAATGGAATATATTATAGAACTGAAAGTAATAGTGGTTTCAAGGATATAGGCTTGATTAAGAAAACAACCCAAAGCAATTATAATAATTGGATATATAGAGGTAGATCAAGTTTTAAGAATCCACCAAATGATACATTAACAGTAAGATATGTCTTTGTAGAAGCTGATTATTCTAAATGTGGCGATACATGCTCAGATGGACCTAATTATTACTACGATATGTACACTTTTAGGTATAGTTTAAGTTACAGTGCTAACCCTCAAAGTGATTGTAATAATTTAATTCAAAAAGGTATACCAGACTATTCTATAAATCCTCAACAGATATCTGTTGCAAGATTAGAAAAAAAATATACAACGGTCTGTTATAAAAAAGAAAGAACAAAAATAAATTCAACTGGTGTAAAAGAAAATAGATGGAGTACATATAACGATGAGAATTTATTAAATTCAGGTTATATCTATTCAGGAAATAAGAAAGAGAAATAGGAGTGATTTTATGAAAAATATAGATGTAAGAGATTTAGTAAAAATTTATTTTTCAAATGATGAAAATGGGAAAGCAGCAGTTATTTACGAAAAGAAAAAAGGCGATGGTTATATTTATAAAGTAACTAAAGTGAGTAAAGATGAAGGTAAACAATTACTTAGTAAATATGCAAAAAAATATAATTACGCTAATGTAGAAGAGTTAAAAAATGATGGTTTATATGAAGTTGTAGATGCAGCAGACTTAGTTAGTATAGCAGAAGAATATAAAGAAGGATTAAATGATAGTAATCAAAATAAAAAAGATAAACAAAAAGAGGAAGAAGTTAAAAAAATAGCTATTAGAGCAGGTATAGTTGCAGGTAGTCTAGTTGTTGGAGCTTTGGTTTATGATTTGGGTGTTCAAAAAGAAAGAAGAAAAGCTTTAAAAGAAAGCAAAACAACAGAAGAAATTACAACTGAAGTAATACCTACTACTACTGAAGGTGTTATTGTAGAAGATACTAGTTATGCTGGAGTAGATGATATTTTAACTAATGCATATCTAAATGATTCTAAAAAAACAGCAATAGATAGTGTTTGGACTTTCATCAATTATTATAACGATGATTTTGCTTCAAAACACATTTGTAGTGATGGAACACGTCTTGCACTTTCATGGGACGAAGTTATGGTTGATTATTTAGTATATAACAGCATTAGTGGAGAAGAAGCAATTCAAATATTCGATGACTGTAATTTGGATTCAACAGTTTTAGAAAATGCTTACACTTCATCAGTTGATCAAGCAGTATTTGCTTATACTGTCATAACAGAACCTACATTTAAAGAAGATTTAATAAAATCTGAAGTAGGAAAAGAATTTTATCAAAAATATGAAGATATGATTATTAGATTTAATAAAGCTGGTGACGATGTAGAAGCAAAAGAAAAAATTGCTCAAGAGTTCTATACTGAAGTATATGCTGATTTTTTTAATGGAAGGGGTATAACAACAAATGAAAAATATAAGTTGGCAGTTCTTCCAATTGTAAAAGCATTTAACCAATTAACAGCAAAAATAAATTGTGACAATAAAATAGATGAGGCTAACTTAGCTAATATTGAAAATTTAATAAATGTAAATTTTGTAAGTTCATATATATACAGTATTTGCACTACAGTAAATTATAAGACCTCAATGACTCCTACTCCTAGTGATGAATGTAGTTATACAGAAATTGAAGATATGGCAATAGAAGAATTATCAGACAATAATGCCTATAATCTTCAAAATAGAAATATTAGTAACTCTCTAGAATACAAGAGTATGTTTAAAGAATCAGAAGAAAAAGAAGAAGCAACTACAGAAGAAAAAGCAAACAACAATAGTGGTTCTTCTGGTGGATATTACAACAATAATAGTGGTTATAGTAACAGTAATACTGCTGGAGAAGTTCCTGACGAACAACCAGATCAAATACCTGATTGGTTATTAAATGATGATAATCAAGATAATAACTCTAATACAAATAGTGATCAAAATAATGATGTAGATGGTTCAGTTAATGAAGATGTTCCTGATGTAGAAGAAGATACACCAGATATGAGTTTCTTTGGTTCAAATCGTAGCAACAGACAAGCTTATTATGAACAAGTAGCAAATGCTATAGTAGAAAAAATGGCTAAACCAAATACAGAAAATGTAAAACAAGCTGTATATGTAAAGAGAAATGTTTAAATAAAAACAGTTTAATTTGACAAAAAGAATAATTTGTGGTATAATGTGTGTACTTTAAAGATGAGGGGTTAAAGTAACAATTAGTTATTAATTTAGGGGGTTGAATATATGACAACTAATTCTTATATATTTGAATATTTAGATGAAAATGATTTTAGAAAAAAAGAAAGATCTGTTAGAAAGTATAATATGTTAGCATACAAAAAATTAACATTTAATTACTATCCAGAACTTCGTAAAGGGAACTTCTTAGGTGAAGAAATCTCTAAAGATGAAAAAGCAAAAACTATCTCTTATGAATTAAAATTACCTACAGATGAATTATTTGCTAAAGTACATGGAGAAATAAGATTACATTATACAGTATATACTGAAAAGAAAGTAATTCTTTTAACTAATATTACTCCAGAAGGTATTTTAGATGAAGGACATAGAGCAGAACTTTCTACATATAAAGGTGTTATGGTATCAAAAACTGATCCAGAACGTGATATGTTTAAAATTAATTTATTAAATATGTTAGGAAAATAGAAAATAATTTCTATTTTTTTCTTTTTAAGAACTAGAATAATGTTAGTAAATATGATATTATAATAATATAATTTGTATTAAGGGAGGAAATAAGATGAGTGGACATTCAAAGTGGGCAACAATTCATAGAAAAAAGGGACTAATTGATGCAGCTCGTGGTAAAGTATTTCAAAAGTTAGCAAAAGAATTATTCGTAGCTGCTAAAAGTGGAACTCCAGATCCAGATCAAAATGCATCTTTAAGAATGGTAGTTGAAAAGGCAAAAGCTGCTAATATGCCTAAAGATAATATTCAAAAAGCTATTGATAAAGCTAAAGGTGCTGGGGAAAACGAACACTATGACCAAATAAGATATGAAGGATATGGTCCTAGTGGTGTTGCTGTTATGGTTGACTGTTTAACTGATAACAAAAATAGAACAGCTTCATTTGTTAGAAGCACTTTTACTAAAAAAGGTGGTAATCTAGGTACAGATGGTTCTGTAAGCTATATTTTTGAAAGAAAAGGTTCAATTGTAATACCAAATACTTATGATGAAGATGAAGTAATGCTAACTGCACTAGATAATGGAGCACTTGATTTTGATAATGATGGAGAAAGCTTTAATATAACAACTTCAGCAGAAGATATGTTAAAAGTAAAAGATGCTTTAACTGAAATCGGCATAGATAATTTCTTAGAATCAGAAGTTACATATATACCAAATATGGAAGTTGAAGTAGATGATGAATCTAAAGAAAAAGTTTTAGAATTAGTTGAACAATTAGAAGATTTAGATGATGTTCAAAATGTATATTTTAATATGAAAGATTAATATCCTGCTATTTGGATATTTTTTCTTTTTCATAAAAATAAGAGTTGAAGATATAATTACAATTTGGTATACTAAATATATATGATAGAGTAAGAAAAGAGTGAAGTTAAAAATGGGAAAACAAAAAAACACAATTAGAAATAAAAGAAAAATAAAAGTAGAAAATTATGAAAATAACTATGTAGATAAAAATGTAGAAGTTAAGCAACAGGTATCAAAAGCTTTTACTCGTGAGACGAAATTTACTATTTTATCTATCTTTGTTGTTACAATAGTAATGATATCATCAGCTTATGCAATATTTTCAACTGTTCAAAAACAAGAAGATTATAATACTTTAACTGTAGGTACTTTGAAAATAGATTTTGATGCAACTTCTACTGATATGGGTAATATTATTAACTTAAACGGAGCTTATCCAACAAGTGATGAAGAAGGACAAAAGACAAATCCCTATAGTTTTAGAATTACTAATTCTGGTACTTTAGCAGCAGCATATAAAGTAAAAATTATTGATGATCAAGATATGATTAATGAAGATAAATGCCAAGATAACTTACTTCCTAAAGCAAATATAAAGGTAAGTATTAATGGGGGAACTCCATTCTTATTAAATAGTGTTGAAGAAAATGAATATGTAATTAATTCAGATACGTTAAATCCTAGTGGAAATAAAAACTTTGCTATTAGAATCTGGATAGATGAAAATAGTGGTAATGAAGTCTTAGGAAAACACTACCATGGTAAAATTGTAGTAGAAAGTGTTAATACAAAAGAAAAAGAACCAGAAAAATTATGCAAAAGAGCAACAACACTCCATACGGAAACATGTACAAATGAGGATGCTACAGGATATTGTCAAGCAGATGGATATGCTTTAAATGATACAATAACATATGGAAACTTAGGAACAACAGGAACATTAACAAGTGGAGATGCCTTTGATTGTGATGTTAACGGTGATGGTGTGTATGATGCGGAAGCAGAAAGATTTTATTATGTGTCAGATATGACAAATGGAGTAACGCAAGACTCAAATACAGCAGTATTAATCTATTATAATAATGTAAGTGGGGGAGTAGCCTCTAATTCAACTACGTATGCGTATGATTCATCTAGAAAAAACAATAATGGACCGGTAACAGCGATTAAACAACTTCCGACAACAAGTCAGTGGAGTAACGTGAGCCTAACAAATTCAACAAGAGCAATCACAAATGAAAGTGGAGGAAATACGACAGGTGCAGGAGACCTTCCCACAGCATTTAGTTACGAAGGTTATGCTGCTAGATTATTAACATATCAAGAAATATATAGTGGATGCTATGATGGAACAATTAATATAAATTCAACCAAAGGTTTAAAAAGTAAATGTGGTTATTTAGTGGAAAACACAAAATACTCATCAAACGATTTAAAAACATATGGAGAATGGTTAGAATCTCCTTATTTATCTGATTCTAGATTTGTTTGGTCCGTGTATGGTGATGGGCGTTGTGTTGGCAGCGATGCAGCTAGCTATACAAGCATAATCGGCGTCCGTCCTGCAATTGAAGTAGCAAAATCAAGGATTGACTTTTAAAAGAAAATATCATAAGATATTATTATACTTAATTTATAAGTAAATACTCTCGCTCCCGGATGGTGCGAGTAATAAATTATTCCGGTCGTCGATGTTTCTCGCTCTCGGATGGTGCGAGTAATAAGTTATTCCGATAGAAAATAAGGAATTGCAAAATGGTAATTCCTTTTCTAATTTTATGTTGACGAACATATGTTTTTGTAATAGTGTAAATAATGACTAGGAGGTATGGCATCATGAAAATTAAAGAAGGATATTTGTACCATATTAAAGATGAATTATTTGATATGGTAAATGACGAAAATATAATGTCAAATCATGAAAAAGGTAAAAAATGACCAACTTATTTTACAATAAGAGACGAAGAGGGAATATTATGGTTTATACCATTAAATAGTAAAATAGATAAATACAAGAAAATAGTAGATAGAAAAATAAAAAAATATGGCAAATGTGACACTATCTTGATTAGAAAAATAACAAATAGAGAATCTGCTATTCTTATTCAAAATGCTTTTCCAACTACTTATAAATATAATAAAGGTATACATACCATTGAAGTAAGAAAGATAAGAGTAGCAACTGCTGTTGAAAGGGAAATTATATCTAATTTTAAGTATCTTCTTTCATTAAAGAAAAATGAAACTAATTTGTTTTTTACTGATATTGATAGGATTAAAAGTATAATGGATAAAGAATTAAAAGAGACTAGTTACGTACATAACTAGCCTTTTTCTATTAGTTTTTCAATTTTCTCATAAGTTTCTTTGATTTGTTTTTCATATCCTATATCTTTAGGATGATAGTATTTTTTATTTTTTAGTTTATCTGGCAAGTATTGTTGTACTACAAAAGCTCCTTTATAATCATGTGGATAAATGTAGTCTGTAGAGTCTGTTCTTAAGTGTTTTGGTAATGTTCCTACATTTCCTTCTTCTACATCTTTTAAAGCTTCATCAAAAGCAGTATGAGCTGTATTACTTTTAGGAGAAAGTGCCATTTCAGTTACTATAGTTCCAAGAGGGATTCTTGCTTCTGGAAGTCCAACTCTTTCTGAAGCATTTATAGCAGCATCTAATCTTGGACCTATTGCAGGATTAGCAAGACCTATATCTTCATAAGCTATCACACTAAGTCTTCTGTAGATTGAATCCAAATCACCCTCTAAAACTAGTCTTGCTAGATAGTGAAGAGAGGCATTTACATCACTTCCCCTTATTGATTTTTGAAGACCTGATAATACATCATAATGGCCATCACCATTCTTATCAGAAAAGAATACTGGTTTACTATTAATTGATTTAATTTTTTCTTCTGTTACTGTTTTATCATCAGTAGAGTAGAAAGCTATTTCAAGTAAATTATAAGCATACCTTAAATCAGATCCAGATAGTTTAGCAATTAATTCAATAGATTTATTATCTATCTTTATTCCATCTAAATCAGGATATTTAATTGCTTTTTTTAAGGCTTTAATTATGTCTTTTTCTTCTAATGGTTCTAGTTCAAATAATTGACATCTACTTCTAATAGCAGGATTTATGGAGTGATATGGATTTGATGTAGTCATACCTATTAAAGTAATTAAACCACTTTCAAGTTGTGGTAATAATAAATCTTGTTTATCTTTATTCATTCTATGAATTTCATCCATTATTAAAACAATTCCACCATACATTTTAGCTTCTTCAATTACTATTTCTAAATCTTTCTTATTATTTATAGTAGCATTTAAAAATCTATACTTACATTCTAAATCATTTACTAAAGCTTTCGCAATAGATGTTTTTCCTATACCTGGTTTACCATATAAAATCATTGAAAATATCTTTTTATTTTTTACTAAATTAGTTAATATTTTATTTTTACCTATTAAATTACTTTGTCCTATTACATCTTTTAGTGTTTTAGGAGAAAGTTTCACTGCTAAAGGGGTATTATCCATATAAATCACCTAGATATATTTTACTAAATGATTATTGTTTCGTCAATTTTTGAAAAATATTTCTAAATAGTCTATAATATATATAGGTGATAAGTATGGATATTTCTAAAGCAATAGATGAATTTATTAATTATTGTATTTTTGAAAAGGGTCTTTCTAATAATTCTAAAGCTTCATATGAATATGATTTAAAGACATATAAAGAGTTTTTAGCAACAATTGGTATAACTACAGCAGAAAATATAAAAACCATCGATATAGAGGCTTATTTGCGTTATAGAAGTGATATTAAAGAAATGACTTCTACTATTGCGCATAATTTAACTGTTATTAAGAATTTTCATTCTTATCTATTAAAAGCTAATTATTTAGATAAAGATGTAAGTGAAGGGATTTCTAGACCAAAACTAAGAAAATCTCTTCCTAAAGCTTTAAGTGTTGAAGATGTAGATAAACTACTTGATATTAATCTTAAAACTAATTTTGATTATAGGAATAAAGCAATGCTTGAATTAATGTATGGATCTGGTCTTAGAGTATCTGAATTAATTAGCTTAGATGTTCATAGTATTGATTTTACTAATTGTATTATTAGAATCACTGGTAAAGGTAGTAAAGACCGAATTGTTCCTGTTGGAGAATACAGTATGTACTATTTAAATAAATATCTAGAAACTAGACCTTCTATGTTAAAAAAAGAACATACTGATGCTTTATTTTTAAATAATCATGGAAAAAGGATGACAAGAGTTGGTTTCTTTAAAAATTTGAAGACTATTTTGAGAAATCAAGGTTTAGATGAAGATATTCATCCTCATACTTTAAGACATTCTTTTGCGACACATTTGCTTGAAAAAGGAGCTGATTTAAGAAGTATCCAAGAACTACTTGGTCACTCTGATATCGCTACTACTAGGATATATACTCATATTAGTGATAATAAAGTAAGAAGTGATTATGAAACCTATCATCCTAGAGAACATAAGGATGTATAATTTGACTACAAACTAGTTGCTATGATAGAATATATTATATTAATTAATGAGGTGTATTGTAATGAAATTTAAGAGAGTATTTTTAGTTGTTTTAGATTCAGTTGGAGTAGGTGAAGCTAAAGACGCATCTAAATATGGTGATATAGGTTGTAATACTTTAAAGCATATTAAAGAAAATACTGATTTATTTATTCCAAATCTAAAGAAAATTGGTTTTTTAGATACAATTAACATGAATGAAAATGATAATGTAGATGCCTATTATACTATAGCAGAACCAAATAATGCTGGTAAAGATACCTTAAATGGACATTATGAAATGATGGGAATTACTAATGATATAGAGTTTAAAACTTTCAATAATGGTTTTCCTACAGAGTTGCTTGATCAAATAGAAAGTGTTACTGGAAGAAGAGTTATCGGTAATAAATGTTGTAACAATGATGATATTATTAAAGAATTAGGTGAAAGACAACTTAATTATGGTTCTTTAATTGTATATACATCAGCCGATTCTGACTTACAAGTTGCAGCTCATGAAGATGTTATTCCAGTATCTGTATTATATAGTTACTGTGAGAAAATAAGAGCAATTACTCTTCGTGAAGATTGGAGAGTAGGTAGGGTAATAGCAAGACCTTTCTTAGGAAGTAATGGCCACTATCGTTTTTCTAATAGCGGTAGAAAAGATTATGCTGTAAAACCTCCTAAAAAGACGATTCTAGATAGTTTAGCTGAAAATAATTATAATGTTATAGCAATAGGTAAAATAAACGATATATTTGATGGTACTGGTATTAATAAAAGTATTAAAGCTACTAATAATATGGAAGCCATTAATAAATTAACTGATATTATGGATAAAAACTTTACTGGTTTATGTATGGCTAATCTTTCAGATTTTGATAGTTTATATGGTCATACAAGAGATGTTGAAGGCTATGCTAAATCATTAGAAGAATTAGATGTAGAAATACCTATGATAACAAATAAGTTAGAACTAGACGATTTATTAATAATAACTGCAGATCATGGAAATGATCCTACTTTTGAAGGATGTGACCACACAAGAGAAAATGTACCAGTAATATTCTATAGTAGAAGTTTCCTTGAACCTAAACTTTTACCTAAACTTGATACATTAGCAGATATTGGTGCTACTATAGCTGAAAACTTTGAAGTTAGGGCACCTGAAATAGGGAAGAGTATCTTAGAAGAATTAAAGTAAAATAAAAGAGTAGAGGGGTTCTACTCTTTTTTAGTTAGTAATTATTCACTATCTTCTATATCAGTATCAAAACTATCACAAACTGTATCAACACTGCATGTACAATCATCATTATCACAAACACAACTTACTTGAATTTCATCTAATTTGCATTCACATTTATCAGAATCTTGGTGTTTGCAACTTTCTACATTACATTTAATTTTACTTTTCTTATCCATATAAATTAAATCCTCCTCACTTATATTGTTAACTAGATTTAAATTTATTATACACTTCCCCTACTTGTTTTTATTTAAATAAATAGAGGAGAGTGAGTGGATGTATTTATTTTAAATTTAAATGAATAATTATACATCTATAGATAATTAAATTGCTTAGAATGCATTCTAGTATATATTATATAGTATAGTAACAATACAATCATAGTTATTGAATGTTAATTATAAAATATCTTATAGATACAAGAATTTATAAATTTAATAATTTATACAAACAAATTATTAATTATAAATAAGGATATAAACTAATTATATGATATAAATATATATTTTAAATA
>JABLTO010002329.1_pt1 | contig 10664 bp, 8 predicted proteins | sample 7160091 | NCBI WGS metagenome assembly JABLTO01 (sample SAMN14651225, study PRJNA627086) | human gut metagenome | isolation source: feces | host: Homo sapiens
GCCTGAAGACTAGAATGTCTGCTGGTGATGCTCACTACGCTGGCGAATTAGTAGAAGGTGCACACATCGTAACTGCATGGGGAGATGTTGGTACAGAACTGGCTATCAGACTGTTTGGTGATGAATCTCTGTTCGTAGGATACTCCGAAGTAAGATATACAGCTCCTGTATTTGCTGGAGACTGGATGGAATACGGCGGATACATCGAAAAGGTTGGTAACACTTCCTTTACTTGCAAATTCTTTGCTTACAAGTGGATGAAGGATTCCAAGGACGAAAACGGCAACGTAATCAACGGATCCGGAGCAGAAATGATCAATCCGCCTGAACTGTGCGCATACGGAACAGGTACTCTGATGGTTGCTAAGAACCTGCAGAGACCGGAATTCGGCGATCCTAAGTTCGCAGCAGACGCTAAGGCAGCTGGAGCAAAGGCATTCGCATAAATCTCACGGAGATTACCAGTTGAATAATAGGAGACCGTACCTTCGGGTACGGTCTCTTTACGTATAGAGGCTCTTTGCAGTGAATGGAGAGCCTTCTTTTTTTGCACCAAAACGCGTTTACGATGAAAAAACTGCAGCCCTGTAAAAAACTTGCAGCTTTAAAACTTATCGCCTTCAAGTTATAATGAAAGAAATGATAACTTGAGGGCGGCTTTTTTATGGCAAGGACCATTGAACTGCTGCAGTGTCAGAAGTGAGATTATAGATAATTCAACCACAAGTCGTTAGGAATATCATGTTAAGAATGTTACTGTATTATCAAGGAGGTGATCACGTGTTACAAGAGAAATTTGGTGAGTTCTTGATAGAGCAGCGTAAAAAAAGAAATTTAACACAAAAAGAAATTGCGAAGAAAATAGGCGTATCAATTGCGGCCGTCAGTAAATGGGAGCGTGGGCTGTGTTTACCGGAGATTTCAAAATTTGAAGATATTGCAAAGGTTTTTAATATGACTCTGGCTGAAGTGATGCAGTGTAAAGAAGAGGATAATAATGCGGAATCATTTTCTGAAGTCCTCAGAGAAACAATAAATACTTCTGAAGAGCAGCATAAACACAAAGCAAGAAAGATAGGGGTGATTATGCTGGTTGCACTTGTTCTTTGTGCTGGCATATATTTTTTCCCCATTTATCATGTTTTTCAGGTATGGTCGCTTGATTACTTTTCGACTGGGGAGGTTTCTAAATTGATTTATATTGGAGGTCATGATGATAGGAATCTAGCCAGGCTGTTTATGGCTCAGGCCGACGAAGCATTTTCTGATTTATCGACACCTGAAAATCAGATGAATGAAAAATACGGATTGTTATCACAATATGCCACAGGCGTGGAGGCGGGGGGAGTAAGTGAAACGCATTCTCTCAAACTTTGGTCAGCGCATTTTGGAGACAATGTTACAGATGGTTATGGTTACGTGTGGGTGTACTATTCCAACGAAGTAAAGGATGCAAAGGGAAATGTAGTACAGGCTAGTTCCCGGATACCGGCCCTCTGGATCTTCGAGAAACCTAACGACGGAAATTGGAAGTTGATTCAGATTAAAGAACATCCATAAGGAGGTTTAGATCGTCAAATCAGGAACTGGAACAGATAGCCTTTGTAATTCATAACAGCACCAGTAATTCTAAAGAACATCCCCTTTTTAAAAGAAATTTCATTTTTTTTCAGGTCCTTTGCAATATGAGTCAACGATTCCATGGACCCGTTGGGAAGTCTGATGAGGTGGAGTCCGTCAGCATTCATCCTAACTGCTTCATAATCCAAGATTAACGATGAAACGCCCTCTAATCCACGCTCCTTACAAAGACGTTCATCCTTATTTTGAGATGTTGCGATTTTAGGATGAAAAACCACCTAAAGATTTCCATTTTTTCATCCTGACTCGCACCAGATATATCAAACGTTAGGGCGACAGCCCCTTTAGGCGTAGTGTGATCGATCGTAAGGATGAATTTCTGGGAGAGCCGATGAGGCTGTGTGAGAGAGCCGATGAATTTCTGGGAAAATTTAGGCGGTTATTCATCTTTATGCAGCGAAATCAGGGAATTAAGGATGATCGCCCTTTTTCAAACCTGGGTTAGGGGGATGATTCATCTCAAATTGGTAAAATAAACGTTTTTAAGATGAAAATTTCGTGCCGATGAGGAATTCTGTGATATTCCTAGTCGTTTTCTTTTGGATTTGGTATAATAAATTAGAAGATATAGTAGAGAAGCGTATATGCAAGGAGAAGAAGGTATGGGTAAGTGTAGTCGATGTGGAACAGAGTCAGACACACGGTTTTGTCCGAATTGTGGCATGTCTATGGAGCAGGACACTTCGATATCCGGGCTTGTAGAACAGGGAGATTACCCTAATAAGGAATCTGCTATACCACAAAAGAAAAAATCCAAGAGAAAACTTATAATTGGACTTATTGCAGGGTTTGTTTGTATATTGATCATTGCTTTTGGAGCGTATTATGGATATGTTTTTGAACAAGAAGCACGGGAAGAGGAATACATATCGAATTTATTTGATTATGCAACAGAGGTATCGACAGGACTTTCTGATGCTGAGGCGCAGTGTAATTTGGTAGTGGCTGTTTGGAATGATGCGATTTGGGGTGATACCACCCAGGAGGATACTAAGAAATACGTTGCAGGAGCTAAAGATTTCGATGCGGCTTTAGATAATTTGTATGAAGATGAGGAAATCAGTAAGAAAATCTCCGCATTATACGATAATCAGGAAAAGGTTTCTTCTTTGATGAGAAAATTGAAAAATCCGCCGGAAGGATATCAGGACTGTTATGATGCGGCAACTGCTTTGTATCAGAAATATACTTCCTTTATTATTATGGCAACAAGCCCAACAGGATCATATAATTCTTATTCGGAGGATTTTTTGAAACTAGATAAAGAAACAGCTGATGAGATTAGCCAGTTTATTATTTTACTGCCAGACTAATTCTAGCTGATGTATGTTAGATCCTTGTTTTGAAAGGTAGATAGGCATGGGAATTGTAGTTTTCGCCATTTTAGCAGTCATTGCATATGTTGCATATCAACTTGGGAAATACGACCCTCAAATACGGGGAGCAAAAGGAGAGCGACGAGTCGCTGACATTTTAAGAAGATTGCCAGAAGATGAATACAAGGTTTTAAATAACCTTCTAGTACAGAGTAGGTTTGGAACCACACAAATTGATCATGTCGTTGTTTCTGTTCATGGAATTTTTGTTGTTGAAACAAAGAACTATTCAGGATGGATTATGGGCAGTGAACATGGAGAGGAATGGACAAAAAATATGTATGGACATAAGTATTCCTTTCGAAACCCGCTAAAACAGAATATGGCGCATATAAGAGCTTTGCAGGAAATTTTAAATCTTTCAAGAGATAAGTTTATTTCTATCGTAGTTTTTTCTCCACATAGTACAATCAAAGTAAATACTTCGCAAAATGTAATTTACACGAGTGATTTATTAAGGGTAATCAGGCAGTATCATTCAATGATATTTTCAAATCAGGAACTGGAACAGATAGCCCTTGTGATTCATAACAGCAGCAATAATTCTAAAGAACAGCGTGCAGAACATGTAGAGCAGATACGAAAACGTGTACGATATAATCAATCGCAGGTGCAGAAGGGGATTTGTCCTAGATGCGGTGGAAAGCTCCTAACGAGGAATGGTCGCTATGGTCAGTTTTGCGGATGCAGCAATTACCCTAAATGTAGATATACATATAATCTATGATAGCGTTTTATGAACAACTGTAAAGCAAACGTAAAAAACTGCTGCACCCAACTAAGGATGCAGCAGTTCGTTTATACATAGGTTTTTATATTCAAGTCGATTCCACTGCACGATAGAGCCGGGAAGCTGGCTGAACGATTCCGCTTCCGCTCAGGGATACGGTACGGTATGCTGATTGGGTCTTCTGATGACCTGTGGATATGGATGTCTCCCGGAGCGATTCCGCAGGAGCATAGCTCCGAGGACTAAGCGAGGGGAGACATCCATATCCACTTTTGAGCAGGCTTACCCGATCAGCATTTCAACTCTCTGTCTCGTCTTCTCTTCTCCCAGGATCTGCTGGATCTCCCAGATATCCGGAGACTGGCTGCGCCCGGCAACTGCCAGACGGATGACCGTGCTGACATGACCGACGTGACCTTTGTATTCCTCCGGATGCTTCTTGTAATCCTTTGGCTTTGCAGCGTATCCCATATCTTCTGCGATGGTACGGATCTTATCGAACCACTGGCTCTGATCATCGCTTTGGTCGTAGCTTTCAAGATAACGCTTCAGGATCTCTGTTGCATCGGCATCACTGATCTGTTCCGGGATCTGATCGGTGATCACGAAATAATCATCGAAGAAATAGCTGATGAAATCAAAGATCTGCTTTGCATAAACCAAGTCTTTTCTCGGTTTGTTGCCCGTTCTTCCCAGATCCAGGATCTTTGCGATATATTCTTCATTCCCTTCAAAATACTTCAAAGCCTTCGGCTTGTATTCTCTTACCCATTCGGTCATGAATTTAGCAAGTTCAGATGCCGGAATGCGCAGGAGCACGTCCTTAGAAACGTCGTTCAGCTTGTTGATATCGAACAGAGCGCCGCCACTGCTCATTTTTGCAGTAGTAAATTCAAACTCCTCCATCGGAGCATCCGGATTTTCGATGCGCCATTCCTCGAAGTTGGAGTTCAAAATAGTCAGCAGGTATTCCTTGACTGCCTGCGGGTGATAGCCCTCTTTTTTATAGTAATCCAGGGACAATTCCGGATCCTTTCTCTTGCTCAGCTTCCTCTTGTTGCCGTTGTCCAGCTTCAAAAGCTGTGCTGTGTGGCAGTAGGTCGGCATTTCAAATCCCAGTTTTTCAAACAGTTCCACATGGATCGGCAGGGACATGAGCCACTCTTCGCCGCGGACTACATGAGTCGTGCGCATAAGGTGATCGTCGATGGCATGAGCAAAGTGATAAGTCGGGATACCATTGGCCTTTAAAATAACAACGTCCTGGTTGTTTTCCGGCATGGAAAGAGTTCCTCTGATAGCATCGTCCACTTTGATGTGGCGGATCTCTTCGGATGGCAGATCGTGGTTTCCGTCGGATTTGAGGCGGACTACATAAGGCTTGCCGGCCTTGATGTTTTCTTCGATTTCCTCAATGGTAAGGCTGCGGCTCTTTTCTGCATACTTGCCGTAGATGCCTGTCGTTTCCTTTGCAGCCTCCTGCTTCTGGCGGATCTCAGCCAGCTCGTCTTCCGTCAGGAAGCACGGATACGCCATGCCCTTGCTCACCAGCTCCTTGGCGAAGCACTGATAGATCTCGCCGCGGTTGCTCTGAAAATACGGACCGTAATCGCCTTTTTCGCCGTCCAGCAGAGCACCCTCATCGAAGTTTATGCCGAAGAATGCCAGGGAATTGATGATGGTCTCTACTGCTCCCTCCACGTAACGTTTATCATCGGTATCCTCGATTCTCAGATAAAACGTTCCGCCCGACTGATGAGCCAGACGCTCGTCAACGAATGCACCGTAAAGATTTCCTAAATGAATAAACCCTGTAGGACTTGGCCCCAGTCTCGTCACCATCGCGCCTTCTTTCAGGTCGCGTTTCGGGAACTGTGCCTCGTAGTCTTCAGGGTTTTTCGTAATGTGCGGAAACAGCAGCTCCGCCAGTTTCGTATGATCCATATTTGCACACCGGTCCGCCGCAGGGCAGGCCGGATCTCCTTTCTGATAGATTCCTTGGATTTCGGGCTGCAAAGTCTGCTCCGCAGCCCATACTTAATTTATTGTATCAAGATTTCGGAGGATGTGCAATATTCTGTATGTTATTTTGAATTTTCAGCTACTTGAATTTTTTCAACAGGATCCGCATGGAGTTGAGGATGCAAAGCATTGCAACACCGGTGTCTGCGAATACGGCAGCCCAAATGTTGGCAAAGCCCACAAACCCCAGTACCAGTACCAGCAGCTTGACTGCCAGTGCAAAGATGACGTTCTGCATAGAGATACGTCCTGTCGCCCGGGCTATCTTGATAGCCTGTGGAATGGCACTTACGGAAGAATTCATGAAGACAACGTCTGCTGCTTCGATGGCTGCATCTGCACCGCTTCCCATGGCCGCACCGACGTCTGCGCCAGCCAGAACAGGAGCGTCGTTGATACCGTCGCCGACGAACATAACTGCGCCGTTCTGTTTGCGGATCTCTTTCAGTGCATTCAGTTTATCTTCCGGCAGCAGCTGTGCGTGAACATTGGCCTCTGCGATACCTACGGTCCTGGCCACCGCATTGGCGCTTCCTGCAGCATCACCGGTCAGCATGGCCGGGATCAGACCGTCCGCCTTGATGGCTGCGATGGCATCCACAGCATCGGATTTAATGGTATCTGCAATGGTGATATGTCCTGCAAATTTGCCGCCCAGAGCCAGGAAGATTTCCGTTCCCTCTACGGATTCCTGCCTGCTGATATCGATGCCGAACTGATCCATCAGTTTGCGGTTGCCACAAAGAGCTTCGCCCTCAGCAAGTTTGGCCTTGATACCCTTGCCGGAGATCTCCTCTATGGATTCTGCCTTCTGTACAGTCGCGGAGCGCTTTGCAGCTTCCTCCATGATGCTCAGAGCGATCGGATGAGTGGAGCTGGCTTCGCAGGCGGCTGCCATGGCGATGATCTGGTCTTCGCTCAGGTCTGTGGCAGCTGTGATCTTCTGTACCACGAAGTTGCCCTTGGTTATGGTTCCCGTCTTGTCCATGATGATGGCTTTGACGTTTTTCAGCGCTTCGATGGAGATGCCGCCTTTAAAGAGGATCCCCAGTTTGGATCCGGCACCGATTCCTGCAAAGAATGCCAGAGGCACGCTGATAACAAGCGCGCAAGGGCAGCTGATTACCAGGAAGGTGATGGCTGTGGTGATCCATTCGCCCCAGTCTCCTGTGATCAGGGAAGGGATGATAGCGGTCAGTACCGCCAGGATAACAACGATCGGAGTATATATCTTCGCGAACTTCGTAATGAATTTATCGATTTTCGGTTTGCCTGCGGCTGCGTTTTCCACGGAATCCAGGATCCTCGTGACCATGGATTCGGAAAGGGGCTTCGTTACTTTGATGTTCAACAGACCTTGCTCATTGACGCAGCCGGAAACGACTTCTGTGCCGGCGGTTGCAGTTACAGGAACAGGCTCGCCGGTAACAGGGGAGGTGTCGATCCGGCTTTCCCCTTCGGTTACAATGCCGTCGAGCGGGATACGGTCTCCTGGGCGGACCTGCAGGATATCGCCGATCTGGGCGTCCTCTGCAGGGATATTTTCAATGTCGTCTCCGTGGATACGGTTCACGGTTTCCGGACGCATATCCACAGCGTCCATGATCTGGGATCGGCTCCGATCTACAGCAATGTCTTCAAACAGCTCGCCGATCTTGTAGAAGAGCATTACGCCCATACCTTCTGCAAAATCTCCGATGCAGAACGCCGCAATGGTCGCAACGGACATCAGAAAGTTTTCGTCGAATACCTGACCTTTTGAGATGTTCTTAGCGGACGTCCACAGAACTTCCCAGCCCAGCACCAGATAGCCGACAAGGAAGATCGGCAGGAGTACGCTTGTACCTGCGCTCATGGCGTGTTCTGCGATCATTCCAGCTGCAAAGAGCGCTGCTCCGATGATGATGGAGATCAAATCGGATCTATGTTCGCTCCATACGCTTTCTTTTTTTATGCGGGGAGCGGGAGTATTGTCTTTAGGAACCAGCGTTACTTCATCTTCGATGGTTTTACAGGCTTTTTCCAGCTGAGGCACCAGGCTTTCCGGATCATCTGCTGCAAAGCGAAGCTGCTTTGTTGCAAAGGTGATGCTGGCGGCCTGGATCTCACTCATTGCCTGGATCTTTCGTTCCATTTTGGCAGCGCAGTTGGCGCAGTCGAGACCTTCTATGATATAGATACGCTGTTTGTCTTTGGCGATGTGGTCAAAGTCGTGATCATGGTGGTGATGCTCGTGGTCGTGATCATGACCGCAGCAGCAGTTATCTTCGTGATCATGGTGGTGATGCTCATGGCCCTCATGATCGTGGTCGCAACAGCACCCACAGTCGTCGCCATGGTCGTGATGATGATCGTGCTCATGCTCATGATGGTGTTCGTGTTCATGTAATTCTTTATTCATTGATATGCTCCAGTGCAACGTCCAGGATTTCTCTGACATGTCCATCGGCCAGGGAATAGTAGGCGTGCTTTCCTTTCTTCTCAAACTTTACAAGATTATTATCCCGCAGGATTTTCAACTGATGCGAAATGGCGGATTTGGTCATATCCAGAAGGACCGCCAGGTCACATACACACATTTCGTGGCAGTTCAATGCCTCCATAATACTGCATCTGGTATTATCACCGAAGATCTTAAAGAGTTTGGCCATATTCTGTCTTTGATCTTCCGGCACGATGTGTTCCTGCACATGTTCTAGAACGTCATCGTGGATCGCCGCACAGTCGCAGCAGGCTTCTGTTTTACCCATAATGTATCTCCTTTCAAAACGATTGCGCATCCGTTCAACTATCTTACAAGCTTATTATAGTTGAATGAGCACGCAACTGTCAAGAGGGAAAATAAAAAAAGATGACTGTCCTTACTAGGTCCTCACCGCTGCACGGCAGTTTCGAATCACTAAAAATACCCTGTTTTACGATGTAGGATGTTGCCAGGGTAGTGGAACTATCCCAGGAACAAAAGACATTGACTTTCAGGGTATTTATCGAAAACTCATTATCTGAAATGGAATGGAAATATAGAACTGTGGTAGTTTTTCGTGCGCGAGAGCCTTTTTAAACGTGAATAGAAGGGGAGAATACCCTAACAGTTATATCAAGCCCTCATTCGCGGTATTTTTTGATGTCGCTGGTATTGTAAACCATATAAAAAACGGTGATCCGCAATGCGGATCACCGTTTTTAGGAAAAGTTCTATGGAGAACCTTGTACTCTGGTTTAGAATTCAGGGCTCTTGAATTTAACTTTCTTACATTTAACGAACTGACCGTCGCCGCTTTCGCCAACATAGTCTTTGCCGTCGAATACCAGCTTACCTCTGGAGTAAGTTGCAACTGGATATCCCTTGAACTTGGATTCTTCCCAAATAGTGTGGTCAAGAGCACCGTGCTGGTTTTCTGCGTTCTTAACAACGAATTCCTTCTTAGGATCGTAGATAACGATATCTGCGTCAAGACCAACTTCGATAGCGCCCTTGCAGTAGTCGATACCGAACAGCTTAGCAGGGTTTGTAGCGGAAATCTGTACAGCCTTTTCGAAAGAGATTCTGCCCTTGTTTGCTTCGGACAGGATGTAAGGGTACATGTTTTCGATACCAGCGCATCCGTTAGGAATTGTAGTGAAGTTTCCTGGAGTACCGTCTTTCTTTGTGATTCCCCAGTCTTTTTCGGATTTCAGGAACGGGCAGTGGTCTGTAGCCAGAGTGGATACAGTGCCGTTCTTGATACCATTCCACAGAGATTCCAGAGATTCTTTGCCCTTCATTGGAGGAGAGCATACGAAGTCGCGAGCTCTTAAGTCTAATTCAGGGATGCCGTTCTTGTAAACTTCTTTTGTGAATGCAAGATACTGCGGGCAAGTTTCTGCGAAGATCGGATATCCTTCTTCTCTTGCCTGAGCAACAGCGTCAACACCCTGTTTGTTGTCCAGGTGAACGATGTAGAGGGAAGTTCCTGCCATCTTAGCCAGGTTGATAGCTCTTACGTCAGCCTCGCCTGCAACAGCTTCATTTTTGGACATATAGTGATACCATGCATCAGTCTTACCTTCTGCTAGGTATTCCTTGATGAGGCAGTTGTTTACGTCTCTGTTTTCTGCGTGTACACCTACCAGTGCGCCGATCTTTGCAGCGTGCTGCAGAGTTTCGAAGAACTGACCGTCGTCTACGCCGAAATCATAAACCATGAATACTTTAAAGGAGGTTACGCCTCTCTTAACGCATTCATCCATGGAAGCCAGCATTTCAGGAGTGGTAACGTCGCCAACACCGATGTGGTAAGAGTAGTCGATTGCAGGACCGTCAGCCTTACAAATCGCATCTCTTCTTTCCAGAGCAGCGTCCATAGTTTCGCCAACACCCTGAAGAACGAAGTCGAATACTGTCGTAGTACCACCACAAGCAGCAGCTCTTGTACCAGTGAAGTAGTCGTCAGTAGCAACTGTTCCACCGAAAGGCATTGCCAGGTGAGTGTGACCGTCGATAGCGCCAGGCAGGATCATCTTACCCTTTGCATCAACAACTTCAGTCTTCTTTTCAGGCTTCAGGTTTGCACCGATTGCACTGATCTTTCCGTTTTTAACTGCAACGTCTGCTTTAAAAGATGAAGTAGCAGTTACGACTGTGCCGCCTTTGATTAATAAATCCATAACTTTTGTCCTCCTTTTTGCAAAAGTGTGATAAAAGTAGAAGCCTTCTTACAAAGGCTCCTACGATTTTATATAAAGTTATTGCAGACTTTATGATTCAGAAAGCATTTAAGCTCTTTCTGTGAGAGCTTCGTGCTCTTCTTCTGTAATGTGGGAGTTTCCAGCCAGGCTGGTCTTCATCAGCAGGATGTATACTACGAAGCCGATTACGAAGGACCATACGTAGTTGATCGAGTTGATGAATGTCC
>JABLTO010073336.1_pt1 | contig 10664 bp, 4 predicted proteins | sample 7160091 | NCBI WGS metagenome assembly JABLTO01 (sample SAMN14651225, study PRJNA627086) | human gut metagenome | isolation source: feces | host: Homo sapiens
ACGTAGTGGGTTGAGTATCTTAAAACTTGATGAACCGGACGCATTTATTAATTATAAATCGGGAAAAACAGATTATCGTATTCCTTCTGACGAGGTTAACTCGATTATGCGTGATGCTCAGAGGAATATGTGGATAGGGGCTATTGGGGGAGGAGTTCTGATGGCTGATACACGTCAATCTACATTTGCTTTATATACACTTAACTTTGGAGATGAAGATATTCCGGTAACTTCCGTTCGTACCTTATTTGCTGATTCAGATCAAAACCTATGGATTGGAGTAGGAACTTATGGACTGGCCTGTAGAGAGTATGAAACAGGAAAGCTAAAGATGTATTCGCACATACCGGAATTTTCGGGGTTAAAAGATTTGCCATCCCTTTTCGCAGTTACCCAGCGTAAGAAGAGTGGTGAAATCTGGTTTGGTATGTATAATGGAGGAATCTACGTATATCGGAAAGGTGAAAAGGTAAAACACTTGACTACAAAGAATAGCGGTTTCCTTACTTCTGATTGTGTGTCGGCTTTATATGAAGATTATGAAGGGAATTGCTGGGTTGGCACGCGAGGAGGAATAGGGGTCAGATTGGCTGACGGTACAGACTATCGCTTTGAAACGATGAACTTTAATGATAGTTTGTCGGCAGGCTGGATATATGTAAGAGATATCATAAAGGATATGGATAGCAGTGTCTGGCTGGCAACTTCTAATTTGGGTGTGATTCATATAACGGGGGATGTCCGTCAACCTTCCACATTGAAATATGAGAATTATAGTTTTCATAATCGTAAGCTAATCACAAATGCAGTTCTCTGTATACATCTTGATCGTTTTGGTCGATTGTGGGCAGGGACTGAGGGAGGAGGATTATACCTTTATAATCGTAACAAAGGAGAATTTGAGGAAAAAACGCGTGCATATAGTATTCCGGGAGACGTTATCGTTAGCATAGAAGAAGATAAAAGTGGTAATTTATGGCTGGGAACGATTTCCGGACTAGTGAAACTTTATGTAGCTGCTGTTGGAAATGATTTCTCGACCCGTATCTATACTTCTGCTGATGGGTTGCAGGATAATTTTATAGTCAATTCATCGTGTAGTCGAAATGGAGAATTGTTTTTTGGAGGACATAAGGGTTACAACAGTTTTTTTCCTGATAAAATGGAAATACCCTCTCAGGAAACCAATTTCCTGATAACAGATATTAAAATATTCAATCATTCTTTCAGTAACTTGCCGGTTGAACTGCAGCAGAAGATTTCGCCGGTAATGCCTACCTATACCAGTAAGATTGAACTTCCTCATAAATACAATAATTTTAGTATTGAATTTGCCGCCCTTACCTATAAGAATCCCGAACTAAACAGATATGCTTACCGGCTACAGAACTTTGACAGGGATTGGCAGTATACGGATGCAGACCGCCGCTTTGCTTATTATAACAATCTGCCGAGCGGGACATATACTTTTCAGTTGAAAGCAACCAATGAGAACGGAGAATGGAGTGGCTATGTACGTGAATTGACAGTGGTAGTCCTTCCTCCGTTCTGGGCTACCTGGTGGGCATATCTGCTCTATGTGATAATAGTATCAGTTATAGGAGTTTCGATTTACCGTACAGCAAAGAATCGTATATTGCTTCGGAATGCCTTGCGTCTGCGTGAAATAGAAAAAGCAAAAGCGGAAGAACTGAATCATGCGAAATTGCAGTTCTTTACTAATATCACACATGAACTATTAACTCCGTTGACCATTATTTCGGCTACAGTTGATGAGCTGAAGACACAGGCGCCCAGCCATAATGATTTGTATACTGTAATGAATAGCAATATACAGCGATTAATACGTTTACTGCAACAGATTCTTGAATTTCGAAAAGCGGAAACAGGTAATCTGAAGTTACGGGTTTCGCCGGGAGATATTGCTGCCTTTGTGAAGAATGCGGCTGAGAGTTTCCAGCCTTTAGTAAAGAAACGTAAGATACACTTTTCATTTCTTTGTGATCCTGAATCAATGATAGGCTACTTTGACATGGATAAGTTGGATAAGATTCTGTATAATTTGTTATCTAATGCAGCTAAATACAATAAAGAGGATGGATTTATTCAAGTCTCCTTATCTTATGATGAGACAGATAAGGATTTTATCCTGTTGAAGATTAAAGATAACGGGAAAGGCATTTCAAAAGAGAAACAGAAAAATCTTTTTAAACGATTTTATGAAGGTGACTATCGTAAGTTCAATACTATTGGCACAGGAATTGGACTTTCGCTGACTAAAGATTTGGTAGAGTTACATGGAGGAACCATCTCGGTCGAAAGCGAAGTGGATCATGGTACCGAATTTATGGTACGGATTCCTATTGAGCGTTCTTATTATGATGAAGAGCAAATTGATGATGAGGCTATCTCTTTAATGCAAAATCCTGTAAATTACGAGGATACACAGGAGGATGCCGATGTAGAAACTCAGGAAGTGACTATAAAGGCTAACACTATATTATTAGTGGAAGATAATGGGGAATTACTACACCTGATGACAAAGTTATTGAGTCGTAAATACAATGTCTTTACGGCCCAGAATGGGAAAGAAGGCATTGCAGTATTAGAAAAAGAGGATGTTGATTTGATTGTGTCTGACGTAATGATGCCTGAGATGGATGGTATTGAGTTCTGCAAGTATGTGAAAGGGCATCTGGAGATGAGTCATATACCGATGATTCTGCTGACTGCCAAAAATAAGGAAGAGGACAGAGCAGAAGCTTATGAAATTGGTGCAGATGCGTTCATTAGCAAGCCCTTTAATCTGACAGTTCTTCATGCACGTATTCGTAATCTGCTGAAATATAAGGAACGAATGGCGCGTGACTTTAAAAATCAAATAGTTTTTGAGGTGAAAGACCTGAATTACACAAGTTTGGATGAAGACTTTATTCAACGTGCTATCCATTGTGTAAATAATCACTTGGAAGACCCTAATTTTGACCAGGCGCAATTTGCAGATGAAATGCGTACAAGTAAATCTACGTTATATAAGAAATTGAAATCTTTGGCAGGTTTGAATACTTCTTCTTTTATTCGAAATGTCCGTTTGAAAGCAGCTTGTAGGATAATGGAGGAAAAAGGCACTAATGTTCGTGTTTCTGAACTTGCTTATGCAGTTGGTTTCAATGATCCTAAATACTTTAGTTCTTGTTTCAAAAAAGAATTTGATATGTTACCGTCTGAATATATTGAGCGGTTTATTCAAAATGTATAGGCATAGATAGGGGTAACCTATTTACCAATAATTATTTTGATATGCATATTTGTAAAATAGTGCATTGTAGGGTGTAACAAACCATATTCTGAGGATAGCAGAGTTATAGTTAAGTTTAGTATGGCAATAAGCTATACTCTTCGAATATTTAATCAGTTTTCTTTGTAGTATTAATATTTTTTGCCCCATTAGCTAATTCGTTCCACTATAGTTATCTTTTCGTTCTACTATAGTGGTGCGTAAAGGGAACTATAGTGCATCTTGCGTACCACTATAGTGGCACGAACTAATATGACTAACAAAAAACTTAATTGTTCGTAGCTAAGGACTTAAGAATGTGAGCGATAACCTGCAAGGAGTGAACTGATTTCATTAACGGTTTACCATATAACAAATTATTGTTTTATTGATGTTATGTTATATGTGGTTTTTATTTTACAGATCAGATTATCCTTATTCCTTGGTCGAATTATAGTTTAAAAAGGAGGAATATCTATAATTCGACCTCAGATAACTCATATTGGACCTCATCTGGAGTGACTTAACTTACATTTGCACTTGTTAATTGGTCGTTGAAATCATAAATCAATTAATGAACGGTTAATTTTTTATTTACTAATATCTTAAATATTTTTGCTATGAGAAATTGCATTTTCTATTCTTTAGTGCTAGCACTTCTCTTTTTAATAGGAAGCTGTAAAGATAGCGATGACAACAAAACCACTGGGGCGACTTATGATCCGAATCAGCCCGTTACAGTGGAGAGCTTTATGCCGGTAGAGGGCAAGCTACGGGAAAAGGTTATCGTTAAAGGTTCTAACTTTGGTACAGACAAATCAAAGGTGAAAGTTTATTTTGTGGACGAGGCAGCAGAACGCTTATCTACAGTAATAGGTATCGATAATAATACCCTTTATTGTCTTGCACCCAGACAATTGCCGGATTATATTGGTAGACGCTGAAACTTTGTGTCTCGTAATTATAAGCGTTGAGTCCTGCCCGCTGGGTGGCTATCCAGATAACAGGCTGCACGGGATCGGTGTACACTTCATTGAGTTCGTTGCCGGTAATGCTTTGAACAGAAGAAGATTGCTCCTCTTTATAGTAGGTGATAAAGCGGGTTCCGTCAAACTTATTCAGCCCTTCTTCGGTGGCGAACCACAGAAATCCCTGCTTGTCCTGCGTGATACTCAATACATAATTGTTGGATAAGCCTTGTTCTATTCCCAATCTTTGGATGAGGTAAGGGTGGGCTGCCACAAATGTGGCGGATAGCAGGAGGAAGAAAGCCGCAATGTATGTTTTCATCGTTTCAGATATTATGTATTCCTTGATATTCACTCTCAAAAGTACAAATAAATCTTGTATTTAGTATAGACAAATGATTCATTGCATGATTTTCTACCCTTTCTGCATGATTTTTACAGCGAATAAAATAAAACAACTGTAATTTTGCAATCAATCAAATAACCGAATCTAATACTTGCAGAAAATGGAATCTGATTCTTTACACGAACATGATAAAAGCTGGAAGGCATTTTTTATTACCACTCTGTTCATCTTGTGTACAGCGAACGTTTATGCGCAGTCATCCGATACAATCTTTTCCCGATATTTCCGTTATGCGCAGAACTTCGCAGATGCGTACCCTCGCGAGAAAGTGAGTCTTCATTTGGATAATGCAAGTTATTACCTTGGTGATACGATTTGGTTCAAAGCGTATGTAGTGACGGCTGAACAAAACTTACCGACGACGATCAGCAAACCTTTGTATGTAGAATTACTGGACCAGTTGGGAAATGTCGTAGAGCGGCAAATTATTCAGCTTACGGATGGGGAGGGAACGGGACAAATCATTTTGAACAATACCTTCTTTACCGGTTATTATGAAATGCGTGCCTATACAAAGTGGATGCTTGCTTTTGATAACCCTTCCTGTTTTTCCCGTGTATTACCCGTCTATCGGAAACGGCTGAGCGATGAAGAGACTCCTCGGAGTATAGCTACCTATCGTATGGACGCTTCGATGAAACAGAGGCCGAAGGATAAAGAGAAGAAGTTTACAGTCCGCTTTTTTCCGGAGGGTGGACAACTGGTTAAAGGCATATCTTCGATTGTAGCTTTTGAAGCCACCAGCCGTGACAAAGGAGCTGCTGATGTAGAGGGAACAGTGGTTTTGCCGAGTGGTGAAGAACTGGCGCATATCCGTTCATTGCATGACGGGATGGGTTACTTTGAGTATAAGCCCGAAGAAAAGGCGGGTGTGGCAAAAATTGATTATGAAGGCTCCACTTATCAGTTTGACCTTCCGGAAGCTCTTCCACAAGGATATGTACTCCGAATCGATAACCGGCGGGAAATGTTGGATATCACTGTAGCCCGCAGTTCACAGGCAATGAAAGACACACTGGCTGTTTTTGTATCTTCTCAGGGGCGACCTTACAAATGTATGACACTGGACTTTGAAGATGAATTGAACTGCCAATTCCGGATTTCGACTAAAGAACTACCGCCCGGAGTGCAACAGATATCTCTGGTCAATCTGAAAGGGGAAACGTTATGCGAGCGTTTTTGTTATGTGATGCCGCGTTCTTCCATGCTCCTTGCCTGTAAAACGGATCACGCCCTGTATCGTCCTTTTGAGCCGGTGACTTGCCGGATTAAAGTGAGAGATCATCTGAATCGTCCGGTACAGGCCAATCTTTCTGTATCTATCCGCAACGGTGTAGAGTCTGATTTTCGGGAATACGATCATTCCATTTATACGGATTTGTTGCTTGTCTCCGATCTGAAAGGCTATATTCATCAACCCGGTTTTTATTTTGAGAACCAGTCTGCCGAACGTTTCAAAATGTTGGATGTCCTTCTGTTGGTACGTGGCTGGCGGAAGTATGACCTTTCCCGACTGATAGGTAAACGTCCTTTCTTGCCTCGGTATCTTCCGGAGACCTCGCTGACCCTGTATGGACAGGTCGAATCTTATTTCGGTAAGGCGTTACGGAATGTCGGGGTGAGTATTCTTGCGCGCAGGGATTCGGTCTCTATTGCAGGTATGACAAAAACGGATTCATTGGGGTATTTTAGTGCGCCGGTAGATGGTTTTAGCGGTTCTATGGATGCTCTCATACAGACACGGAACGAGGGAAAGAAGTGGAACAAGCAGGCAGTCGTGAAGTTGTTCCGTAATTTTGAGCCTTCCTTACGGAAGCTTGATTATTATGAGCTGAATCCGGAATGGAAAGAGGCGGGTGATTTGAAACAGTTGTTGGACACCTTGGATATTGCTTATAAAGATTCTGTATTCGGACCGGATCATCATTTGCTGGATGAAGTGGTGGTGAACGCCAAGCGTCTGAACTTGTTATTGAAGCAAACTGAACGCTTTGAAAAAGAGATTCTGGGTTATTATAATATAACGCAGGTGGTAGATAAAATGCGTGATAAAGGAGAAGCGGTGTACAATCTGCCTATGCTGTTGAAGGAATTAAATCCTAATTTCAGATTGAGTGATTCGCTGAGCCTGCACTATAATAACTCAAGAGTTTTATTTATAGTCAACGGCGGGGTTTTATCTTATGGTAAAACGGATTATGTGTTGGACAAAGATGTGGATGCTATTAAATCTATCATGCTTTATTATGATCAGGCAGGGGGGGAATCTGTTTTTGTGATGAACAAGCAGAGTAATAGAGTGACGAAATTTACAGCAAATAATTTTTGGAGTGGTCGCTGGCAGGATGGAGATTTGAGTGATTTGTCTTTGCAGGATGCTATAGGTGCGGATTCCGGACCAGATGCACTTTGGGGTGAGAAAGATAGAAAGACTATGAAGAAAGGTCCGTTGCAGAAATCGTCAGTAGTAGTTTGCTCCATCACTACGATTGATGACTGGGACCCGAACAAAACTTATAAAGCCCGGCGGGGGATTCGTCATACCTATATACAAGGATATAATGAGCCCTTGGAATTTTATTCACCAGCTTATCCTGATGGCGCTCCTCTCTATACGGAAGATTCTCGCCGCACACTATACTGGAATCCGAATGTGAAAACGAATGAAAAGGGTGAAGCAGTCATTCGATGCTATAATTCCGATAATTCGGCGCCGTTAATAATAAATGTAGAGACATTGTATAAAGGTAGTCCGTCATCATTGAATATCTACTCTATAGATTATTAAACTCGATCTATATTATTCATATTCATATAAAGTCCTGCTAAAGAGGAAGAAAGGAGTTGTGTTTCTTGCAGCCAACGTGTGTAAATCGTTTATGAATGATTCTCTACGTTTTTTGAATGATTTTTATAATGTAAAATCTACACTCATTCGTATCTTTGCTGTAGATAACAACGAAATAAACTAATATTATGAAAATGAAAACTAATATAATCTTTAAAAAACTAAAGTCATTCGTCAATCGATGTCTTTTTCCTGATTATATGTGCTGTTTTATCTTCCTGCGTTTATAACGCTGATATGCCAATAAAGAATTTTTAGTGAACCAATAATTTAATATGTAAAAAGAAAAACGTTATGAAAAGACTATTTCTTCCCTTATTAGGGTTTTTGTCGTTGGTGCTGATGTGCTGTAATGACAACAAGGAATCAGGTACGGATTCCTATGACCCGAACAAACCTGTCACTATTGACTATTTTACGCCGGATACCGGTCGGGTAGCAGAGAAAGTGATTATTATAGGTAATAACTTTGGAAATGACAAATCTGTGGTAACCGTATTATTCACAGATAATATGGAAAAGGAGAACAAGGCTGCCGTAGTGGGAGTAGATAATACTACGATTTATTGTATGGCGCCACGTCAGGCAGAAGGTTTCAATAAGATTACGGTTAAGGTGAATGATCAGACTGTGGTGGCTGATGAGACTTTTAAATATTCTGTGTCTGAGAATGTATCTACTATTGCCGGTGATTTTGTACGAGCTGATGGTGCCGGTAAAGATGGAAGTCTGGCTGAGGCAACTTTTGGGCAGATGTTTGGTGTTGCTTGCATTGATGAGCAGTCAGGTATTGTAGGTCAGGCATGGGAAAATAATAGTGTACGTTATGTCTCCATAGACGAAGATGCTGTGATTACTATACAGAATGGACCTGTCGTTGGGAAAGTGGCGATATCTAATGATAAAACATTGGCTTATGGTGCTACCATTAATGGTGCTAATACCGTTTATGTCTATAAGAAATCGCAGGCATGGGTTCCTTCTCGGCTTTGTGATATCAGTTCAGGTACTGACCTTTGGGCTGTCGCTTTGGATGGCGACAATAAATGGTTGTATTATGTTACAGCAAGAGGTCGTTTAGGACGTATTGAAGTCGATAATCCAACTAATAATGAGATTTTGTTTGAACATAATGATTTTAGTGGCGGTCCTTTCGCTTACATCGCTTATAGTGCTTTTGAAGATTGTTTCTATGTAACTACTGATAAAAATAAGATTCTGAAAGTTTGGGTAAAAGAAGATGGTACACATGCTTACGAGCAGATTAACCAGAATAATACAGGAACTACAGACGGTTTTTTGGCTGATGAAGCAAAATTCCAGTATTTACGTGGTCTTACAATAGATGAAGATGGTAATATTTTCGTTTGTCAGGGGGATAATAGTCACGTAATACGTAAAATCGCTTATGATGAGAATATGGAGAAAAGATATGTAACTACTGTATTGGGTACATCCACTGTACATGGAACCGATGATGGTTCACCTGATATTGCTTTATTTAATGGACCTCAAGATATTAGCTATGACGGGAATGGTGGTTACTGGATTGCTATGCGCTACGAGCCGGCATTAAGAAAGTATTCAATAGAATAAACACATTAATCAGAATTTAATCATGAAAAAAATAATAAGCATCTTATTTATAGTATGCAGTCTCTTTTCTTCTATGGCATACGCTCAGGGAGGGTTGACATATTCCGGTACTGTCATCGGTGAAGACGGATTGGAACTCATAGGCGTGAGTGTTGCTGTGAAAGGGACATCTATTGGAGTAATCACCGACTTGGACGGAAAGTTCCGCTTAAACAATATTCCTCCTAAATCTACCGTTGTGTTTTCCTATGTAGGTTTTGAGAATAAAGAAGTGAAAGTAACCGAATCTAAAGAGCGTGAGACTATTGTCTTGAAACAAAGTATCAGTAGTTTGGATGAAGTAGTGGTAGTAGGTCGTGGTTCACAGCGTAAAGTTTCTGTTGTGGGAGCTATTACTTCTGTTGATCCGGCACAGTTGCAGGTTCCCGCCACTTCTGTATCCAATATGCTTCAAGGTCGTGTGCCGGGCATCATTGGTGTGACTCGTAGTGGTGAGCCGGGCAATAACTTCTCTGAATTTTGGGTACGCGGTATCAGTACGTTTGGGGCAAATGCTTCGGCACTGATCTTGATTGATGGTGTAGAAGGTGACTTGAATACACTCGACCCTGCAGATATTGAAAGTTTCTCAGTTTTGAAAGATGCTTCGGCAACTGCCGTATATGGTGTGCGTGGTGCCAATGGCGTAGTAATTGTAACTACCAAGAGAGGTAAAGCCGGTAAGTTAACTGTTAACTTCAAGACAAATGCCACATATTCCTATTCTCCCCGCATGCCGGAGTATGTAGATGCAGTGGGCTATGCAAACCTTGCTAATGAAGCACGTGTTGTCAGAGGTAAGAATCCGATTTATACTAATTCTGAAATCCAACTGTTCCGTTCCGGTCTCGATCCGGATCTTTATCCGAATGTGAATTGGAGAGATGTGATTCTGAATGACTATGTGATTGACAATCAACATCACCTGAGTCTTTCTGGTGGTGGTACCAATGCACGTTATTATGTAAGTATGGGTATCATGAACCAGGGAGCTGTTTTCAAACAAGATAAGTCGGTAAGTAAACATAATACTAATGTGGATTACCATCAATATAATTTCAGAGCGAACGTAGACGCCAATATGACTAAAACAACTCTACTCTCTTTGAATATGGAAACGATTATCACTAAACGTAATTCTCCGGGATATGGTGATAATAACAATGCATTATGGTCGGCGCAAGCTAATCTTCCGGCAACAATCGTTCCGGTGAAATACTCCAATGGTACTCTTCCATCATTTGGTAGAAACTCGGATGAGGTTTCTCCTTATGTACAGTTGAACTATACAGGGTATAAGATCAGTGAAACACAGGCCACCCGTATGAATGCCAGTCTGAATCAGAAGTTGGATTTCATCACAAAAGGACTGTCTGCAAGAGGCGTATTCTCATTTAACTATACCGGCTACTTTGACCAGTATCGTACCAAGACTCCGGACTTATATTATGCCACAGGAAGAAAGCAGAATGGAGCATTGATCTCTAAACGTACATCGAGTGCTACTGATATGACTTACAGCGATTATCG
>JABLTO010235392.1_pt1 | contig 10653 bp, 9 predicted proteins | sample 7160091 | NCBI WGS metagenome assembly JABLTO01 (sample SAMN14651225, study PRJNA627086) | human gut metagenome | isolation source: feces | host: Homo sapiens
GAGAACGTGGCAGCCATCTACTGCAGCGGCCAGGGCGGCGACCAGGGCACCCGCGCCATCATCAACAACATGTACGGCGGCACCTTTACCGATGCGGCCCACACCAAGTACACCGCGGATTCCGCTGAGAACATCAAGGCCATCCAGGCTCTGCACGACGCCGACGGCATCAACTTTGACGCTTCCATCAACGGCGGCGAAGAGATCACCCTCTTCCGCAACGGAACCCTGCAGATGGCATTCTGCTGGAACATTGCCCAGCAGCTCAACACCGACAACAACGACGCCGGCCTGACCAACAGCGGCGACGAGATCTTCCCCATGGCATTCCCCACCGCAAGCGGCGACCCGAAGCTCTGCGGCGGTATCTGGGGCTTTGGCATCTTCAATAACGGCGATGACGCCAAGATCGAAGCAGCCAAGACCTTTATCGACTTCATCGCGGCCGACCCCGATCAGGTGGGTGCAAGCGTTCTGGCTTCCACTTACTTCCCGGTCCGTGCAAGCGTGGGCGACATCTACGCCGACAACGAGATCATGAGCGAGTATAGCAAGTTCATGAACTACCTGGGTGATTACTACCAGATCACCCCGGGCTGGGCAACCGCTCGTACCGAGTGGTGGAACATGCTCCAGCGTGTTGGCACCGGTGAGGATGTGACCACTGCCGTCAAGACGTTCTGCGACAACGCCAATGCAGCCGCTGCTGCCGAGGCATAACGAGCCTGCCTGAGGGCAGATCAAGGTAAACTTTGTGCCCCTCCCTCGAACATCCCGGCGAGGGAGGGGCATTTTGTGTAAGAAACCGGTGCACATGCCGGAAAGAAAGGTTTGGTGATTTTTTTGGCAGCAAAGACTGTAAAGATCGAAGAGCCAAAACGCAGCAGCGCACTGGTCCGGCAGGAGACCATTGCCTCCTACCTGTTCCTGTTGCCCAGCCTGATCTTCTTCCTGGGGTTCGTCATCTATCCCATGGTGCTCTGCGTGGTCACGAGCTTCTTTGACTCCACCATGAACCGTGCCGATGTTTTCGTGGGCCTGGCAAACTATAAAGAACTGTTCAGTGACCCCATCTTCATTGGCGCGCTCAAAAATACGTTTATCATCGTCATCGTCTCGGTGCCCGTCACCTGCGCGTTCTCGCTGTGGGTGTCCTCCGCCATCGTAGACCTGCCGGAGTGGGCCACCAGCCTCTTCCGCTGCGTGTTCTACCTGCCGGTGGTCACCGGCTCCGTGGCCGTTACCGTGGTGTGGAAGTGGATGTACAACAACTACTACGGCATCTTCAACTACCTGGGCAAAGCCGTCGGCCTCATTGATAAGAACATCAACTGGCTGGGTGATGAAAAGTACGCCCTGGGCTGCATCATCCTCATCCTGCTCACCACCTCGGTGGGCCAGCCCATCGTCCTGTACGTCTCCGCCCTGGGCAACGTCGATCAGTCCATCGTGGAAGCGGCGGAGGTGGACGGCGCGAACGATTTCCAGGCGTTCTGGAAGATCAAGTGGCCCGCCATCATGCCCACCACCCTGTACATCCTGGTCATCACCACCATCAACTCGTTCCAGTGCTTTGCGCTGATCCAGCTGCTGACGTCCGGCGGCCCCAACCACAGCACCGATACCATCATGTACTACATCTACTACACCGCGTTCAAGCTCTACCGCTACGGCTACGGCAACGCCATGGGCGTGGTGCTGGCGGTCATCATTGCCATCCTGTCGGCGGTCCAGTTCAAGCTGGGCAACCAGGATAATTAAAGGAGGTGCCGGAAATGAGTGCAACTGCAAAAAAGCAAAAGCCCTTAAAGCGTCACCCCAGCAAACTCAAGCGGATGAGCGCCTACATGATCCTTGCCATCATCCTCATCAGCATCATGGCGGTGCTGTTCGCGTTCCCGCTGTACTGGATCATCACCGGCTCGTTCAAAACGGGCGCGGCCATCAACTCCACCACCCCGGAGTGGTGGCCCAGTGAGTGGGTGCTCACCAACTACCAGAAACTGTTTGCGGGTAAGAGCGCTCCGCTGTGGCAGCTGGCCGTGCCGTTCGGCAGCCGTTTCAGCGCCGACGGCGAGCCCATCTACTTCTCGGTCGGCCCCACCGTCCCGGCGGCCATCCGCTGGATGGTCAACACCGTCTTCATGGCGGTCGTCTCCATGATCCTCACCTGTGCAACGGCTGCCATGGCAGGCTATGCACTGGCCAAGAAGCGCTTCGTGGGCCGCAAGCTGCTGTTTACCCTCATCGTCTGCGCCATGGCTCTGCCCAAGCAGGTCATCCTGATCCCCCTGCTGCGCGAGATGAGCTCCCTCAACCTGTATAACACCATCTGGGCGGTCATTTTCCCCATCGTCGGCTGGCCGTTCGGCGTCTTCCTGATGAAGCAGTTCAGTGAGGGCATCCCCACCGAGATGCTGGAAGCGGCCCGCATCGATGGTGCCAGCGAGGCCAAGACCTTTATCAGCATTGTGCTGCCCATGGTCAAGCCGGGCATCGGCGCGCTGGCCATCTTCACGTTCATCAACAGCTGGAACGACTACTTCATGCAGCTGATCATGCTGTCCAGCACCAGCAACCTGACCATCTCGCTGGGCATTGCCAAGCTGCAGGCGGAAAACAGCACCGACTTCGGCCTGATCATGGCCGGTGCCGCGCTGGCCGCTGTGCCCATCATCATCATCTTCCTCATCTTCCAGAAATACTTTACCAAGGGCATCGCAATGGGTGCCGTTAAGGGCTAAAGTTGCGACCACTGCCAGCGGCAGAAACAGGGAGCAACTTTTGGCGCCGCGGTCTGCAGGATGCAAGGCCCATTCAAGGGCCGAAGCAGACGCAGGGCACCGCAAGAGGGCGCTGAAACCGTTAACCAAATGAGAAACGTTTGAAGCTTTAAGGAGCGAATAGTATGAAAGACTTAACCAAATACTGCGGCGTCATCCCCGCGTTCTATGCCTGCTATGATGCAGAGGGCAATATTTCCACGGAGGGCGCGAAAGCCCTGACCCGCCACCTGATCGCCAAGGGCGTCAAGGGCGTCTATGTGGGCGGCTCCTCCGGTGAGTGCATCTACCAGCACCCCGATGAGCGCAAGAAGCTGCTGGAAGCTGTCATGAGCGAGGCCAAAGGCAAGATCACCGTCATTGCCCATGTCGGCTGCAACAATACCGCCGACAGCGTGGAGCTGGCAGCCCATGCCGAGAGCGTGGGCGTGGACGCCATTGCTTCCATCCCGCCCATCTACTTTCACCTGCCGGAGTATGCCATTGCCAAGTATTGGAATGACATGTCCGCTGCCGCCCCCAACACGGATTTCGTCATCTATAACATTCCCCAGCTGGCAGGCACCGGCCTGACCATGAGCCTGCTGCATGAGATGCTCAAGAACCCCAACGTCGTCGCCGTCAAGAACAGCTCCATGCCAACCCAGGACATCCAGATGTTCAAGGATGCCGGCATCGCCGCCCGGGGCGAGGGCAGCTTCGTGGTCTTCAACGGGCCGGATGAGCAGTTCGTCTCCGGCCGCGTCATTGGTGCCGACGGCGGCATCGGCGGCACTTACGCCGTTATGCCAGAGTTGTATCTGGCCATGAACGACCACATCAACAAGGGCGAGATCGAAAAGGCCCGCGCCATCCAGTACGATGCCGACCGCATCATTTATAAGATGTGCGAGGCCCACGGCAACCTCTACGCGGTGCAGAAAGAGATCCTGCGCCGGATGTACGGCCTGGAGCTGGGCGGCGTCCGCGCTCCCATGCCCAACCTGGCCTGCGAGGATGAGAAGATCGTCGCGCAGGCACAGGCCATGATCGAGGCCGCCATCGCAAAACTGTAAACCCTGTTCCCGGAAACCGCGCCCCCTCTCCGTCTCATTTTTGAGGGGAGAGGGCAGGCGCTGTTTCTGGTTTTATCACAACACAAAAACGGAGAAAACATCATGATCTGCGATACGCTGGAACATCTGAACCGTTACCGGGGCTTCCATGAAAACCTCGATACCGCCATTGATTACCTCACCGCCTACTGTGTGGGCCATACCCTGGCCGACCTGCCACTGGGCCGCACCGAAGTGGACGGGGAGAACGTCTTCATCAATGTGATGGAGGCCGACCTGAAACCGGGCGAGGGGGCAAACCCTGAGTACCACCGCCGCTATGCGGACCTGCAAATCGACATCACCGGCGGCGAGGGCTGGGGCTACGCCACGGCTCCCGGCGAGGAAGTCGGGACGTTCACGGGGGACATCGGGTTCCAGAACAGCCCGGATGCCGTCACGGGTTCGCTGGGGGAGGGGCGGTTCGTCCTTTTCTTCCCCGGAGAGCTGCACAAGCCCGGCGTGGCCCGCCCGGAGTGCGCGAAAGTGCGCAAAGCCGTCGTCAAGATCAGAATGGAGGACAAAGCATGATGGACAAAGAAAAACTGTTTGCACAGATCAAGGGCGGCCTCATCGTCTCCTGCCAGGCATTGGAGACCGAGCCCCTGTACACCAAGGAGGGCGGTGTGATGCCCCTGATGGCCAAAGCAGCCGCCATGAGCGGGGCCGTGGGCATCCGGGCCAACACCGTGCGGGACATCACCCAGATCAAGCAGGTGGTGGACCTGCCCGTTATTGGCATCATCAAAAAGGACTACCCCGGCACGCCCATGTACATCACCGTCACCATGAAAGAAGTGGACGAGCTGGTGGCCTGCGGTGTGGATATCCTGGCTGTGCAGGGCACTGCCGCCATCCGCCCCAACGGCATGACCTCCCCGGAGTTCATCAAGGCCATCAAAGAGAAATACCCGGACCAGCTGCTCATGGCCGACTGTGACAACGTGGAAAACGCCATGGCCTGCGCCGCCGCCGGCGCGGACTTTGTGGGCACCACCATGCGGGGCTACACCCCCGAGACCGAGGGCTGCAACGACATTGATTTTGATTTTGTCCATACCCTGGCCACCCAGTGCCCGGCCAAAGTCATCGCCGAGGGCCACATCCACTACCCGGAGCAGGCCGTCAAGGCGCTGGAAGCCGGTGCCTTTGCGCTGGTGGTGGGCGGTGCCATTACCCGCCCGGCCGAGATCACGGCCCGCTTTACCGGTGCCATCCACGCCATGAACAAATGACAACAAAAGGAAAGGGAATGCTGGATGAAACAGTATCTTGCCATTGACATCGGCGGCACCAGCGTCAAGCTGGGCCTTGTGGACGAAACGGGCGGCATCCTTGCCAAAGCCGAGGAGAGCGTCAGCTTTGACGGCTGGCAGACTCCCATCCTGACCACGGTGCTGGCCGCTGCCGAGCGGTTCCTCACCGCGCGGGGGGAAGACCCGCAGGCGCTGGAAGGCATCGGCGTTTCCGCCACCGGCCAGATCAACAGCCATACCGGCGTGGTGGTGGGCACCTGCGGCAACCTGCCCAACTACATCGGCAGCCCCATCAAGGAGCAGCTGGAAGCCAAATTCCACCGGCCCGTCACTGTGGCCAACGACGCCAACTGCATGTGCCTGGGGGAAGTCTGGGTCGGCGGGGCAAAGGGCTATACCGACGTCATCGGTGTCACGCTGGGCACTGGCGTCGGCGGCGGCATCCTGACCGGGGGCCGCCTGCTGGAGGGTGCCCGGGGCCTGGGCGGCGAGATGGGCCACTACCGTACCCACGCCCAGCACGGCCTGCTTTGCACCTGCGGGGCGGTGGGCTGCTGGGAGCAGTACGCCTCCACCACGGCTCTGGTGCGGGGAGCCCACGCCATTGACCCCAACCTGAAAGATGGCCGGGCCATCTTTGCGGCGGCCGAGGCAGGAAACCCGCTGGTGCTCGATCTCATCGACCGCTGGACGGACGAGATCGCGCAGGGGCTGGCGGGCATGGTGCACATCTTCAATCCGCAGCTCATCCTGATCGGCGGCGGCGTCAGCGCGCAGGAAAAATTCCTCATCGAGCCGGTGGCCGCAAAGGTCCGGCGCTCCATCATGCCCGCCTTTGCCGAGGGGCTGGAGATCCGGGCGGCTCAGCTCCACAACGACGCCGGAATGGTAGGCGCTGTGTATTATTTCCGCCAGACCATGGAAAACACCTGAACAGGAGGAACGACCATGAAAAAACATGTTCTCTGCCTGGGTGACAGCAACACCCACGGCTACTGTGCCGACCCGACGGACTGTGCCGACGGCGGGATCCGCTTCAATGAGGAGGAACGCTGGACCTGCCGCCTGCAGACCGCGCTGGGCAGCGATTATCTCGTCACCGAAGAGGGCCTCTCCGGCCGGACGACCGTCTTTGTAGACCCCATCCACGAATCCATGGACGCCCTGAGCGCCGCCTACGCCCTCCTCAAGAGCCATGAGGTCATCGACCTGCTCATCATCATGCTGGGGACCAACGACGTCAAGGAGCGCTTTGGAGCCAACGCTGCCTGCATCGCCGCGGGTCTGGAACGGCTCATCCTCAAGTGCAAGAGCGTGGACTGCTGGGGTGCCAAGGCCCCCAACATTCTGGTGGTGGCCCCGCCCCGTATCAAAGAGGGCTTCCACGACCCCGTCATGGGCGAGGGCTGTGTGGAGAGATCCGCCGGTGTGGCGGAGCAGTTCCGCGTCATCGCCGAGCGGCAGGGCGTGCACTTTCTGGACGCCGAGGGCTGCGAGTTCAATCGGATCGATTTCATGCACCTGACCCGCCATGGCCACGCTCAGCTGGCGGAAAAGCTGGCAGAGCTGGTGCCGACTTTATTGTAAAATTTTCCTCCTCGCCAGAGGCTCTCCCTTTGGGAGAGCTGGCGCGTTAGCGCCTGAGAGGGTGAACCTGGCAAAGAAAAACACGCAAACACAGCGATACGCACTCTGTTTGTCAGAGGCAGCGTATCGCTGTGTTTTTGCTTTTTGACAGCATCCTAGCCCTCTCCGTCACCTGCGGTGACACCTCTCCCAAAGGGAGAGGCCTTGGCAAAGCGGGAAGCAGCAGTTATTTTTTGAAAGATAGCCGCATAAACTTTGCTAAAACAGGACGAGAGGGGAGAGCACTTTGGAAAAGCAGGAAATGCTGGAGCAGAACGCGGTCTGCCGGGAGATCGGTGCACGGACGGGCGGCGACATCCTCATCGGGGTGGTGGGGCCGGTGCGGACAGGGAAGAGTACATTCATCAAGCGGTTTATGGAGCAGCTGGTGCTGCCTGCCATGGGGCCGGAGGCCGCCCGCCTCCGTGCCCGGGATGAGCTGCCCCAGTCGGCGGCGGGGCGTACCATCATGACTACTGAGCCCAAGTTCATCCCGGAAGCGGCAGTGCCGCTGGCACTGGAGGGCGGGGGCGAGTGCCGGGTGCGCCTCATCGACTGTGTGGGCTACATGGTGGAGGGGGCCATGGGCCACGAGGAGGATGACAAGCCCCGGATGGTCAAGAGCCCCTGGTTTGAGGAGGAAATCCCCTTTGACCTGGCGGCAGAAACGGGTACCCGCAAGGTCATCACCGACCACTCCACCATCGGCATCGTGGTCACGACGGATGGCTCCATCAGCGAGATCCCCCGGGAAAGCTACCTCCCGGCGGAGCAGCGGGTGGTGCAGGAGCTGGAAGCGCTGGGCAAGCCCTTTGTCATTCTCCTCAACAGCACCCACCCGGACGCCCCGGAGACCCGGGCCCTGGCGGCCGAGTTGGAGCAGAGCTATGGCCGCGGCGTGCTGGCCGTCAGCTGTCTGGACCTGGATGCCGCCGCACTGAACACCATCCTGCAAAAGGTGCTGTATGAGTTCCCGGTGCGGGAGCTGGATTTCGCACTGCCCCGCTGGGTGACCATGCTGGACAAAGGCCACTGGCTCCAGACGGAAGTGTACTCTGCCGCCATGGCCTTTTCCGAGCAGGTGACCCGGATGAAAGACCTCTCTGCCTCCGGCGGGGCCGCGCTGGCCTGTGACGCCGTCCAGCAGACCGCTCTCAGCGGGATGAACCTCTCTGACGGCATCGTCCGGGTGACGGTGATCCTGAAGCCGGAAGTCTTCTATCAGGTGCTCAGCGAGCAGACCGGGCTGGAGATCGGCGACGAGGCCGGGCTGATGCCCTGCATCCTCTCGCTGGCAAAGGCCAGCCGGGAGTACGAGAAAATTCGTTCCGCCCTCGAGCAGGTGGAGGCCACCGGGTACGGCATCGTCATGCCTACCATTGACGAGCTCTCGCTGGAACAGCCTGAGATCGTCCAGCAGGGCGGGCGGTACGGCGTCCGGCTGGAAGCCAGCGCCCCCTCCATCCAGATGATGAAAGCCATCATCCATACCGAGATCAGCCCCATCGTGGGCACCGAGAAGCAGAGCGAAGATTTAGTCCAGAGCCTTTTGCAGGATTTTGAGAGCGACCCCGTCAAGCTGTGGGAGTCCAATATCTTTGGCAAAAGTCTGCACGAGCTGGTCAACGACGGGCTGCAGAACAAGCTCCTGCACATGCCGCAGGAAGCCCGCACCAAAATGCAGGAAACGTTGGAGCAGGTCATCAACGAGGGCTGCACCGGCCTCATCTGCATCTTACTTTAAACAAAAACAGCCCCCGGCGGGAGTTCCGTCGGGGGCTGCAGTCATTTTAGGCTGATTTCCCATGAGGAACATCAACCCAGTGGCTGATACTTCTGCAAGATCGTGTGGAGCCCTAGTTCCCGGGCGCGGGAAAGTAAGTAACGGTAGCGGGCCAGCAGGGCCTGCCGCTCGTAGATGCGCTGCTCGATGAGGTCTGTGTCTGTTTCCAGATCAAACATCATCTCGTTGCGGCGCAGACAGAACAGGCACTCTTTCAGTTCCTCCTCCAGCTCCGGGTGGTAACGCTCGTGCTCCGTGTCCCGCGGGATGCGGCTGGAAAGCAGGGTCTGCGGTTTTTGTGCGGCTTGTACCATAGGATGTCCTCCTTTTTGTTTTTGCATCTGCTGGTTTCCAGTATATGCAGCGGGCACAAAAAGGATGACATTTCAGGGCACTGTGCACGGCTCCGCGTTGATTTTTCAAAAAGTGCAAATTTTTTCAAAAAACCGCTTGACAAAGACGCGCGTTTTCCGTATAATAGCACACGTTGAGCGGCTCACCCCGCAAAACAAAACAGAATATTGGGGATTTGCATAGTGGTAGTGCGGTAGACTCTGACTCTACTTGTGGGAGTTCGATTCTCTCATCCCCAACCAGTCTGGCCATCCGGTAATAATCGGGTGGTTTTTTGTTTGTCTTGTAAAAGCCCCCTGCCCTGTCGTATAATAAAAGAAAAACAAAAAGGGAGAACCCACTATGGCAAAACGAATGCTGGATTGTTGCGCTTCGGATTTTGCGCAGTTCACCAAGGCTGACCTGCTGGAGTCCATCCAGAAGAGCGAGGGCCGGGTCATTGCCTGCGAGACCATCGGTTCGGTGCAGCCGCTGTTGGGCAATGTGACCAACGCGGAGTTTGCGGCCTCCATGGGGGCGGATATCCTGCTGCTGAATCTGTTTGATGTGCAGCAGCCCGTCATCCACGGCCTGCCGCCGGTGGAACCGGGGGAGACCATCCGCCTGCTGAAAAAGCTCACCGGGCGGCCCATCGGCATCAATCTGGAGCCCGTGGCGGATGACGCGGAGATCGAGACGGATCCCATGTGGGCCATGTCCGCCGGGCGTCGTGCTACAGTGGAGAACGCTCTGCGGGCCAAGAAGCTGGGCATTGATTTTGTCCTGCTCACGGGCAACCCCGGCGTCGGTGTCACCAACACAGCCATTGAGCAGACGCTCCGCCGTTTCAAAGAAGCCGTCGGGGACAGCATCGTCCTGGCGGCAGGCAAGATGCACGCGGCGGGGATCCTTTCGGAGGCGGCGGAAAACATTATGACAGAGCAGGACATTGCTTCCTTTGTGGAGGCTGGAGCCGACATCATCCTTCTGCCTGCCCCCGGCACTGTGCCCGGAATTACGCAGGAGTACGCCCGCCGCCTGATCACCTGCGCCCACCAGCACGGTGCACTGACCATTACTTCCATCGGCACCTCGCAGGAGGGCGCTGACACCGACACGATAAAGCGCATTGCCCTCATGTGCAAGATGGCGGGCACCGATATCCACCACCTGGGCGATACCGGTTACTTCGGGATGGCCCTGCCGGAGAATATCATGGCCTACTCCATCGCGGTGCGGGGCGTGCGGCACACTTACCACCGGATGGCCTGCTCGATTGAGAGGTGAATGATGCCGGGAGCGCGGGGAGTTTCTCTGAGGACCGTCCGCTGGGGTGGGACCCTGCTGCCGTAGGCAGTAGGGCGGGCGATGGAATGGCCTGCAACAACAATGACCGCCGCCAGTGGCGGAATCAGGGAATTGTTGTTGGGGCCGCGGCCAGCAAAACGCAAGCGCAAGCGAAGCGGATGCTGGGAGCCGCAACTCGTCCTCGTGTCCGAAGAGAAAGCTCCCCAAGCGGCGATGGTGATAAAAGCCCCCTAAAAATCTTGACATCAGCCCCCGTGCGTGTTATCATACATAAAGATAACATGGTGTGCGGGTGGTTCCGTGCACAAAACTATGGAGCTAGAGAGGTTTTCTATTATGGAACGTATTAAGACTATCGCTACTCGTGACCTGACTAAGAGCGTTAAGACCGGCGGCTGCGGCGAGTGCCAGACTTCCTGCCAGTCCGCTTGCAAGACCTCCTGCGGCGTGGCTAACCAGCAGTGCGAGAA
>JABLTO010124927.1_pt1 | contig 10651 bp, 9 predicted proteins | sample 7160091 | NCBI WGS metagenome assembly JABLTO01 (sample SAMN14651225, study PRJNA627086) | human gut metagenome | isolation source: feces | host: Homo sapiens
AAATTGCTTGAAATAGAAGAGGTATTGTCACAATTATATGCACAAAAAGAGGAGTTGACACCAGGTAGCACCACACATCAATCACTTCTATTACAATTGGAGGAATGTAATGCAGCATATGAAAATGTGCTTACTTTGAAAAATACTTATCAAATACTAATCTCACAACAACAGAAACTTACATCTGAAAAACAAAATTTTGAGCTACAGATTCAAAAAGCACAAAAAGAATTGTGGGAAAATGAGCAAAAATTAGTTCAAAGCAAGCAGATTTTAGAGAACAGTCAAAAAGATTATGTAGAGCAAAAAGCAAAAATTCAAGAGGAGTTTATACAGGCTCAAGAAGAAATTGATTCTGCCAAAACAGAACTGCAACAATTAGAACAACCTAAATGGTATTTACAGGAGCGAAATGCGTTATCGGGATATGGAGAATTGAAAGAAGATGTAGAGAAAGTTACTTTGATCGCCCGCATATTACCGTTATTTTTTGTGTTGATCGCTGTATTGATGAGCCTTAACACAATGACACGTATGATTGAAGAAGAACGCGGTGAATTAGGCATCTTTCTTTCCTTGGGATATGGCAGAGGTCGGATTTTATGGATGTATCTGTTATACGTCCTGATAGCTTCAATTATCGGTGTGGTCAGCGGTTTTTTTGTAGGCTGCAGTTTGATTCCGCGTATTGTATATACCTGTTATCAGGCAAATTATATTTTACCTGCGTTACAAATACATTATGATATGGCTGTTTTTTTGCTCATGTTGTTATGTGCTTTGGGCTCAATGATGACGGTAACAACGATTGTATGTACAAAAGAATTGAAATGCGTTCCTGCAGCTCTATTACGGCCGGCCCCTCCCAAAAAAGGGCAAACAATACTGTTAGAACACATCTCTCCCATTTGGAAAAGACTCTCGTTTATATGGAAAGTCACTATCCGCAATATGTTTCGATATAAGAAGCGAGTGTTGATGACCATTATCGGTATCTCTGGCTGCACAGCGATCCTTCTTACAGGGTTTGGAATTCGTGACAGTATAGATGGTGTTGCCCAACTGCAATACGGGGAGATTTTTCATTATGACAGTCTGATTTTGTTGGAGGAAGAGCAGGCCGGTTGGCAGGAGGAACTGCAGACAGTACTAGAGGAAAATCACGTGGAAGATCCTTTATTATTGAAACAAATGACTTTTTCCTGTGAAAGTGACGGAACCACTGTTGTAGATTCTTATTTAATTGTGCCTCAAAATGAAGAATTGTTTAGTCGCTACTTCTCACTGCGCAGTCTTCAAAATCACGAGGCAATAGAACTGCCTGAAAATAGTGTGGTCATTACACAAAAATTAGCCGATTTGTTGTCATTGCAATTGGGTAATTTCTTCTCCATTCATGATACAGAAGGAAATGTTTATAAATTACAGGTGGGCGCCATCGCCGAAAACTACATCATGCATTATATTTATATGCAGCCTGAACTGTATAAACAGATTTGGGGTGAGCAAATTACTTATAATGCAATTGCAGCAACTTATCATGGCGATTCAGGAGAATTATCTACTACTTTATTAGAACAAGATATTGCCTCTTATATCAGTTTTACTGAAGATGGGTTGGAAACATTTAATAAATTGATTGGAAGTTTAAATCAAATCATTTTATTAATTATCGCTGCTGCTTCTCTGTTGGCATTGATAGTGCTCTATAATCTTGTAACCATCAACATCAGTGAAAGGCGGCGGGAAATCGCAACGTTGAAAGTTTTAGGCTTCTTCAATCGAGAGGTCAATGCCTATATCTATCGTGAAACCTTTCTTTTGACTTTGTTAAGTATCGCTGTTGGTTTGGGTTTGGGAGTATTGCTACATCGCCTGGTCATTGGTATTGCAGAGGTACAAAGTACTGTGTTTATAAAGCAAGTTGCTCCCTGGAGTTTCTTATGGGTACTGCTAATCATGATCAGCTTTACAATCTTGATTCAAGTTTTCACATATTTCAAGTTGAAGTCAATTGATATGATTGAATCTTTGAAATCGGTAGAATAAATACTTTTAATAATTTAAAATTAATTAATGTATATATAAAAGCCGGAAAAATATTTTTATTTCCGGCTTTTATATATAAGATGATTTAAATCAGGCTTCCTCTACAATGGCGCCATTGGCATTAATGCGCGATGGAATGGCAATCCAATTTCCCGGGATTTCACGCAACGCGATTGAAAAACTTTCGGTAAAAAAAGATAATTCACTTTCCTTGATGAAAGAAAGCATAGAAGGGCCGGCGCCGGAAATACAGGTTCCGTAAGCTCCGAGCTTATTAGCTTCCTTTATCACCTGATCATATCCTGTTAGCAGATGCTTTCGATATGGTTGGTGCAACCGATCCGTCAGTGCGGAAGACAGCAGGGAATAATCCTGTGTATAAAAGGCAGCCGTCAGTAAAGCCATACAGGAAAGGTTATGTACTGCATCTGCCATAGGAACTTGCTGTGGCAGTGCTTTTCTGGCTTCATGTGTGCTAAGAGCAAAATCAGGGTAAGCAATGCAACAGGCAATATCACCTTTCACAGGAATCTGTAACGTCAAAACATTGCCGCCATTATTTTGATTAATACAGAGGCCACCATAAATGGCCGGGGCTACATTATCCGGATGACCTTCAATTTGATTGGCAATATCCAATATTTGTTTTTTGGATAACCAGAGATTCAATAACGTATCGGCAATATAAATTCCTGCAACAATGCATGCCGCAGAACTCCCCATGCCACTTGCCATAGGAATATTATTATATTGTTTCATATAAAAAGGCGGTAATATACGTCCGGCAAAGTCAGCTGTTTGTTTTGCGGCAATATAAATCAAATTCCTTTCATCCAGAGGAATGGAAGGGTTAGGTTCTGCCAATTCAATTGTCAGCGTATCTGCTTCACAAAAAGCAATGGAATTATATATGTCCAGTGCTAAGCCTGCTGTATCAAAACCGGCTCCAAGGTTTGCGCTGGTAGCCGGCACATGTACGATATGCATAGGTGCCTGCGAAATGGATTCCTTCATACTATTTTCTCCGGATGAATAGTGGGTAACAATTGATGAATCAGCTCACTGGAAGCCAGAGTCGTTCCGGGCAGAGAGATCGTAGCAGCGGCGGCGGCAGTTCCTACCGCAATCGCTTCATCCAATCCACCACCATGATTTAAAACGCTTAAAACGCCAGCTAACATAGAATCGCCAGCTCCAACGGTTGAATCCGGATTTTTGACAGCCGCTTTAGAAAAATAAGCTTCTTCCGCATTTACAATGATGGCTCCGTCTCCTCCCATGGACACAACGCAAATATCTATCCCATCTTGAATAAGATGGCGGCAGGCGTCAATAATGGCAGACATATCTTCAGATGTATAGCTTTCTCCTGTCAGCTGACCCAATTCCTCCAAATTTGGTTTGATTAGGTACGGTTTCTGTTTGACACCCTGGCGCAGTGCTTCTCCGGAAGCATCTAATACACAGCGGCAAGGCAACATCGCCATCAACTGGCAGTAATAATCCGGAGGGCATCCCTGCGGAAGTGAGCCAGTTAATACAACGGTATCTTCCGGTTTTACCAAATGCAACAGCCCTTTTTCAAATTCACATAAAGCTTCTTTTGAGACGATCGGGCCTTTATCATTAATTTCGGTTGTGACCGAAGTCGTACGGTCGACAATTTTAATATTTACACGCGGCTCACCTTCCAGAGTATAAAAGGAAGTAAGAATATCTTCCAGTCCATTGCGAATGGGCGAGCATTCGCGATTGCATAAAAACCCGGTTACATATACAGGAACACCCAGCCGATTCAGCACAACAGAGAGATTTAATGCCTTTCCGCCGCCTTGCAAAATAGAGCTCTTCACACGATTTGTCCCGCCTATGGTAAAATGATCGATATAAATCGTTTTATCAATGGTTGGATTCAAATAAATTGCATAAATCATAGTCGACCTTCTTTAAAATTATCTATAGTAGTATAATTATCTCATAATTGAAAGATAAAATCCATCCTTATGAAAATTTTATTTTCTTTTTGCGGAAATTCTGTTATGATATATTTAATAAGAGTTTTGAAATTTGCTTTGGCATGATAAACCGATTCCTGAGATATATTTTTAGGAGTTTCAGTGAAGCATGACATAATATATAAGAATGGAAAATTGGAGGAACATTATGAAGGTATACGATGCCGCGAATATTCGGAACATCGCTGTTGTTGGGCATGGCGGAGATGGAAAAACCACTCTGGTAGAATCATTTTTGTTCGATTCCGGCGCTATAGAGCGCAAAGGCAGAGTTGAAGATGGTAATACGACAACTGACTTTGATCCCGAGGAAGTAAAAAGAGGATTCTCATTAACAGCAGGGCTTGCTCCTGTAGAGTGGAAGAATGAAAAATTTAACTTTATCGATACTCCCGGATATTTCGATTTTGTCGGCGAAGCCACTCAGGCTTACGCGTTGGCGGATAGCCTGCTCATCGTATCCAGTGCAGCTGCTCGCTTAGAAGTTGGGGCAGAAAAAGCATTTAGCGCGGCTAAAAAGATGGATAAACCGGTTGCTTTTGTTGTCAACCAAATGGATAAAGAGCATGCACACTTCGGTAAAACAGTTGCTCAATATAAAGAGAAATTCGGTTCCGGCATTACTGTTGTTTATATGCCGATCATGATAGACAGCAAATTTGCAGGCTATATCAACATTCTGGAAAATAAAGCTTTCATGTTCGAAGGCAAAGGCGTAAAAGAATGCCCGATCCCTGAAGAGTTCGCAGAAGAAGTTGCTACTTATCGTCAAAATCTGGTAGAAAATGCTGCTGCCAGTGATGAAGCTCTGTTGGAAAAGTTTTTTGCCGGCGAGGAATTGAGCCAGGCGGATATTTTTAAGGGATTGAAAACATGTGTTGCTTCTCGTGACATTTTCCCTGTATTTGTTTGCTCTGCCTTGGAAGATAAATGCGTCCGCGAATTGATGGATGGATTGATTTCTATCATGCCGACCGCAGCAGAAGCCCCAGCTGTTTCTGCTGTTAACAGCAACGGTGAAGAGATAGAAGTTTCTGTTGGAGATACCGGTGCTTTTGCTGGGCAGATTATGAAAACGATCGCCGATCAGTTTGTTGGAAAAATCAGCGTTGTGAAAGTATTGCGTGGCAGTATAAAGCAGACTTCTGCCATTTATAACGTAAATGCCGATAAAGCTGAAAAGTTTGGCAATTTAACGATCATGCGCGGTAAGAACTTAATTAACGTTCCGCAGGTAAATGCAGGAGATATTTTCGCTCTTTCTAAATTGCAATATTCTTTTACTGGAGATACCCTGACAGATGTTTCAGATAAAATTCGTTTCTCCGCATTGGAATTTGGTGAACCCTGTATCTCTCTGGCAGTCAAAGCTAAGAAACAAGGAGAAGAGGAAAAAGTATTTTCCGGCTTGCACAGACTGGAAGAAGAAGATCCCACGATTACAGTTACCAAAAACAGCGAGACTGGTGATATGCTCATCAATGGCATGGGGGAAATGCATATTGAAGTCACCTGTCAGAAACTGAAAAATAAATTTGGCGTTGAAGCAGCTTTGCGTGATCCGAAAGTTGCCTATCGGGAAACAATTAAGAAAACAGCTGAAGCCGAAGGACGGCATAAAAAGCAATCTGGCGGTGCCGGTCAGTATGGTGTTGTACAGATTCGCTTTGAGCCTATAAAAGACGGCAGTACAGATTTTGAATTTGTAAACGCGATTGTCGGCGGCGTAGTTCCTAAAGAATTTATTCCTGCAGTAGAAAAAGGTCTTCGCGAAAGCATTGCACACGGTGTGTTAGCCGGTTATCCGATGGTAAATTTGCGCGCTACATTATTTGATGGAAAATATCACCCTGTAGATTCCAAAGAAGTCGCGTTCAAATCAGCCGCACGACTCGCTTATAAAGCGGCTTGCGCTAAGGCAGAACCGGTTTTGTTGGAACCCATCGGCAAAGTTAAAGTATTTATTCCTGAGGAATATACGGGAGATATTATCGGGGATATGAATAGGCGTCGTGGTCGTATTCTGGGAATGCATCCTAGTGAAGATGGACAAATGGTAGAAGCAGAAGTACCTATGAGTGAAATGGTAAAATATGCAACTGACCTTCGTTCCATGACACAGGCTCGCGGTAGCTTCAGCATCGCATTTGAACGGTATGAAGAAATGCCGGCTCAAATGGCTGCCAAGGTAATTGAACAGGCCAAGAAAGATATGGAAGAAGAGTAATCTTCAACACAGAACTGCCCTGCCTTGATTGGTAGGGCAGTATTTGTATAAAGGAGAATTAAAATATGATTAAACATGTTGTATGCCAGAAATTTGCAGATAAGCAAGATGCACAGCAGGCAGCAGAGATGCTGCGTGCATTAGTAGGCGTAATTCCTTCTCTCAAAAGTATGGAAGTGGGGATCGATTTTCTGGGATCAGAGCGCTCTTATGACTTGGTATTAATCGCTGAATTTGAAAATGAAGAGGGCTTGCATGCCTATGATGCGCATCCGGCTCACGGGGAAGTTCGGAAATTTATCCGTGCTCATCGTACTGGAACGGTCAGTGTAGATTTTTACTGTTGAGGCAATTCTATATGCAGGTAAACTGGAATTTTCATACACATTCTACTTGGTGCGACGGCAAAAATACCATAGCAGAAATGGCAAAAGCTGCCCATGAAAAAGGATTTTCCGCACTCGGTTTTTCTGGACATGGGTATTGCCCGATTTCTCAGGAATACTGCATGACTCCTGAAAACGAAACAGCCTACCGTCAGGAAGTAATCGAACTACGGGAACGCTATCGAGGTGTTATGCATATTTATCTTGGCCTGGAGCTGGAAGGACAGGATCAGCGATTATTTCCTCCGGGACAGTACGATTATCTGATTAATTCCGTACATTATGTAGAAGCCGAAGGAATTTACTATCCTATGGACGAGTCTGCAGACACTTTGCAAAAATGTATTACTGAAGGTTTCGGCGGTGATCCATATAGACTGATCGAAAAATTTTTCCAGCTTTCTGCCGAATCCGCTTGTGCAAGAAAACCGGATATCATTGGTCATTTTGACCTTGTGACGCGTTATAATGGAGCAGGACTGTTTTTTGATGAGCAAAGCAGGAGATATCAGGGGATTGTATTGGAAGCAATACGGGAAGCAATAAAAAGCGGGGGTATTTTTGAAATTAATTCCGGAGCCATTTCAAGAGGAATTAAAAACCGGATTTATCCGGCTATGTTTATGCTGAAAGAAATTTGTCGTTTGGGTGGAAAAATGATACTTTCTTCTGATGCACACAGAGCAGAACACTTGAATTTTGCTTTTCCGTTGATGGAACAATTATTAAAGGAGGCCGGATTCCGCACCTCCATGTGCTTAACAGAGCACGGATGGGAGGAAATCGCTTTACCCGGCTGTTAGAGCAAATAAAAAAAGAAGAGGGGAAAGTAGGCAGGTAAATTTTATTACCAGTGGTTGGCCAAATGGTTATACAAATATATTTATCGAACAGCTCAAAATCTATTTCCAGCAACCTGCACAAAAATTTCTTTTTATCGCATCAGATTTTGCCAATCATGCAAAAGCACAATATTATTTACAGCAATGTTTACAACAATTTGGTGCGCATGATATCACTTTCCAGCAAATTGATATACTCGATTATATGATTACGCCGGATAAAGCTGTGAAATTGATAGAAGAAGCAGATATTATTGTATTAGCCGGAGGCCCTACGCTCAAACAAATTTCCTCCATTCATGAATATGGCCTGGCGCCGGCTTTGCGAGAACAGCAGGGAATTACCATAGGTATCAGTGCAGGTTCAATTAATATGGCTAAACGCGTTGTATTAGCCAAAGATATGTCAGACGATATCCCAGAACTCAGCGTTTATGAAGGGATTGGCTTAACAAATATCAATATCGAACCACATCTTGGAGATGCATCTTTCGAGCACATGGAAGAAATACGGCAGGCTGCCCGCTATGCTCCCATTTATGGCCTTTATGATGAGAGCTTCATTTTAGAGGTGAATGGAGATAAACGCTTTTTCGGTCCATATCAACTATTTCAATAGAAAAAATTTTGCACTTAATAAAGAAGCTTTCTTTGTGTGTTATACGCAAAGAAAGCTTCTTTCATTGTGATTGCAGGATTTTCTTTTTTTCCAGCCGTTTCGCCTGAAAATATTCTTTTAAAATAAGAGAACACCGTTCTTGCAATACGCCACCGATGACTTCCGGTTTATGATTAAGCCCATAAGTATTCAAATCCAACAGGCTGCCAAATGCGCCAGCCTTTGAGTCATAAGCACCAAAGTAGACTCGATCTATACGGGAATTGATAATGGCTCCTGCACACATTGGGCACGGTTCAAGCGTAACATATAATTCAGCACCAGATAAGCGCCAGCTTTTTAACTTTTTAGCAGCTTTTAAAATAGCCAACAGTTCTGCATGTGCACATGGGTTTTTTTTACTTTCTCGGCGATTATGTGCACGAGCGATGATCTTGCCATCATAGACGATGACCGCACCAACCGGCACTTCATCAATCATACGCGCCTTCATCGCCTGTGCAAACGCAGCTTCCATATAAACTTCCTGTTGCAATTGTTCAGCCATAAATGCTTTAGTCCTCCTCTTGTAGAGCAGCCAAAATATCAGCAACGCTGTCTAAAATATAATCAGGACGAATTTCTTGCTGAGCCTTAATTTCTTCCAGAGTTACTTCTCCGGAAAGAACAGCAATACCTACGATTCCTCCGGCAGTGGCCGTTGCAATATCGGTATACAAGCGATCTCCCACGATAGCGGTTTTTTGCGGATCAGTACCTGCGGCATTCAGAATATATTCAACTGTTTCTTTAAAAGGCTTTCCTGTAAATTTAGGTTCGACTCCAGTTGCGTGCGTGATCATTTTGCACATAGAACCGCAATCGGGTAGATAGGCGCCAGCTTCCAATGGGCAAACTTTATCAATGTTAGTTGCCAAAAATGGAGCTCCTGCAGAGATCATGCGACAAATTGTGGTTGCTTTTTCAAAATTGAAAGTGGTATCAAATCCTAAAACCACTGCGTCTGGCACAGTTGTAGTACCCGTACAAAGAAGTTTTATGCCAGCACTACTAAATTGTTCTTCCAATTCAGGCGTACCTGCCAAATAAATAGTTGGCGTTGTACCAAAATATTTTTTTAAATAATGGATCATGACATCGCCGGAAGTCATGATATGCTGACGGGTAATGCCTGAAAAACCCAAACGTGTCAGTTTTTGAATATATGCTTTCGGAGATCTTGAAGAATTATTGGTGAAAAAATAGAATTCCTTGTGCCTAGCTTTCAACGCTTCTATTAACTCCAAAGAACCCGGAATTAAAGAATCGCCAAGGTTAATTGTCCCATCCATATCAAATACAAAGCATTCTATTTCCCGCAAAGAAAGTGCCATTGTCAAACTCCCTTTCTACTCAAAGCAATTCTGAAAAATCGAGATCTTTTACTGTTACACCAGGATAACAGATTTCCACTTCATAAATTTCATAGAGATGCAATAAATTTTCCTGCATAAATTCCTTCAAAATTTCTTCATCCGTAATATGAGTATAGAGCAAAGCCAAATCTTCCAATAAGGCATCGATATTATAATCTTTGATAGATTCATTAATACTCCAAGTACGGAAAGTGGTGTTATCCATGCCCAATGCGCCTTGCAGTGTCGTAGCAAAAAGCAGTTCATTCCCATAAAGCTCAGTATCCTGAATTTCTAACATATGCGCATCATATTCCTCTTCCAATGCAGAACGATCATAGGCAAGACCATATTCTGTAGCAAAATAGGAGAGAAGGGCAATTTGTGCTTGTTGAATAAATAGTTTTTTCTCACTTAATACTTCTGTCTTTTTAATATCATGGGAAACTGCTTGCTGAATGGTCAGGCGCTTAAAATCCAGTGCCGTCATTATAACTTCACCATTTACAAGAAGCAGCGCCTCATCATCAGAAAAACGCTCCAATTTACTTTGGGAACAACCGGTAAAACCGAAAAACATTCCCAAACATAAACAAAAAGCCCAAATACGCTTTTTCATCGTTTGCTATTACTCCAATACTTTTTTAAGGAATTGCCCTGTTGCACTCTTTTTACATTTTGCAACCTGTTCCGGCGTTCCAAGAGCTATAACGCGACCGCCAGCATCTCCACCTTCCGGACCGAGATCTATGACATAATCCGCACACTTAATCACATCCAAGTTATGCTCGATTACAACAACCGTATTGCCAAAAGAGGCCAGGCGGTCGATAATACCAATTAATTTTTTCACGTCATGTGAATGCAGACCGGTTGTCGGTTCATCCAAAATGAACAGCGTTTTACCTGTTTGTCGGCGAGAAAGATAAGTTGCCAGTTTAATACGCTGTGCTTCACCACCCGAAAGGGTAGTAGAAGGCTGTCCCAATTTAATATACGTAAGCCCAACATCCTTTAATACTCTTAAAACAGGTTCTATCTTAGGCAAATTTTTGAAAAATTCATAGGCTTCCTCTACGGTCATATCCAGGACTTCATAAATATTTTTTCCTTTATACC
>JABLTO010019382.1_pt1 | contig 10650 bp, 7 predicted proteins | sample 7160091 | NCBI WGS metagenome assembly JABLTO01 (sample SAMN14651225, study PRJNA627086) | human gut metagenome | isolation source: feces | host: Homo sapiens
TGATCCGGCCAAAGCATCCCGATACACGGTCTAAATCTCTTTCTCCTTCTTTTTCCATTCTGGAAAGTTCTTCCAGAAGATTTGTGATAATTCTGGTTTTTTCAGAGTATTGTTTTTCAATCTTCTTATCTTTCTTTTTGAGAGTCTGACCATACACAAGACTGACCGGACTGCGGTCATCGTTCCAGTTATCCACGCACTTATAATATGCAAGAAATACATTCATATCTGCCGCATATTCTGTAATGGCATTCTTACGCACCGGCTGCTTTCTCAACGGGTGTATAATGCACCGTGTTGTCCCTTTCTGTGTAGGCGGTTCATACAGGCCACTCAGAAGCATGATTACAAAAGTCAGATCATATGTCAGTGTAATCTGCCCGGATATTCCATATTTTTCTCTCAGTTCCCGGCAGAGTCCGCAGTAAAAAGACCTGTACAGATCAAAATCCTTGAATTTTATTTCAGGTTTATTCATTACTACATACCCGAACATAGCTCCTCCCTCTGCAACTTCATTTTATTCTGGCTGTTTTGCATACAGTTATTTGCATACTGATGTCAGCTCTTCTTGATAAATTTAGTATGACATTTCGGACATTCAATTTCTATCTTTCCTTTGCCGCGTGGAATTCTGATTTTCTGTCCACAGCCAGGGCAGGAATAAATGTGATGAGTTTTTCTCTGCTCCATGATATTTTTTTCTCTGCGAAAACGCTGCCTTAATTTCTCAGTGGAAGACAGATACTTCTGATTTTCTCTGCTGCGTTTCGCTATATCTCTGGAAAGCATACGATAATATGTATAAACCAGTGCCAGCAGGCCGACAGTGTCCAGTAATGCTCCCAGATTGCTTCCATTACGGAAGAATACTGAAAGAACGATACATACAAGCGCTGCTCCCATTGTAAAACGAGCAAACTGATCTACTCCATATCTCCCCTGCATAAATTTCATAATTTTGTCTCTCATATAAACGCCTCACTATCTGTCATTACAAATCTGGAAAATATAAAATTTCAAATAATAAGATTCATCAGATGACCATAAAATCGGATGATCCGGTGCCTGTGTTCTGTACTCAACCTGTCTCAGACGTTTATGCGCATTTCTTGCAGCCTGGCCGATGGTTTTTGTAAAAAGCTCGTAATCCATAAAATGAGAACAGGAACAGGTTGCAAGAAATCCTCCATCCTTAACAAGTTTCATGGCACGAAGATTAATCTCTCTGTATCCTTTTACTGCATTTTTTATAGAGTTCCTTGACTTCGTAAAAGCTGGCGGATCAAGAATGACCACATCAAATTTCTCACCCTTCTCTTCCATTTCCGGCAAAAGTTCAAAAACATCCTCACATAAGAATTTCACAGTTCCGTCCAGATTATTCAGTTTTGCATTTTCTTCTGCCTGATGTACTGCAAGCTCAGATGCATCTACCCCCAGAACTTCTCCTGCTCCGGCAATTCCAGCATTCAGTGCAAAAGAACCCGTATGTGTAAAGCAGTCCAGAACTTTTGCATCTTTACAGAGTTTCTGAATTGCCAGACGGTTATATTTCTGATCAAGGAAAAATCCTGTTTTCTGTCCGTCTTTTACATCTACCTGATATTTCACACCATTTTCAGTAATTTCTACCAATGTAGGGAATTCCGGACCGATAAAACCTTTGTACAGTTCCATTCCTTCCTGTTTACGGACTTTTGCATCACTTCTCTCATAAATGCCTCGAATTTTAATTCCATCTTCTTCCAGTACTTTACACAGAAGTTCCAGAATCGTGTTTTTGAGACGGTCAATTCCAAGAGCCAGAGACTGTACAACAAGTACATCCTCAAATTTGTCAACAACAAGTCCCGGTAAAAAATCAGCTTCTCCAAAAATAGCCCTGCAGCTTGAAGTATCTGTAACTTTTTTACGGTATTCCCATGCATTTCTCACTCTTTTTTCCAGAAATGCTTCATCAATTTTCTGATTTTCATCTCTGGTCAGAAGACGGACTGTTATTTTGGAATTTGTGTTAATAAACCCTCTTCCTAACGGATATCCGTCAAAATCGTGTACCAATACGATATCTCCATTTACGAAACTTCCCATAATTGTGGAAATTTCATTGTCAAAGATCCAAAGTCCTCCGGATTTCAGAAGACGCCCCTCACCTTTTTTCAGTGTAACCACTGCAAGACTCACGTGATTTCCTCCTTTACTGTGCAGTGTTTACTGCACATGATGGTATCCCTTTGGGATTTCCTCCTTTACTGTGCAATGTTTATTGCACATGCATTATCTGTTTATTGTAGCACATATGTTTTCGGTTTTCCAGTTTTTCACACATTCTGATCTTCGGGTCACAAAAAAATCACATCCGGGCAGTTGCCCGAATGTGATTTTGGTTTACTTAATATGTTGCTTCCTCTGTTGCAGCATTTTCCATTCCGTCTGCAGATTCCTCAGAATATTCTTCTGTATTTTCTGCAGATTCTGTATTTTCCGCATCCCCTGCACCTTCTGCTGTTTCCTCGGAAGCAGCCTGTGTTGAAGTTTCATTGTACAGAGTCTCAAAGAATTTCATCGTATCATTGTACAGTGTGGTTCTGTCTTCCAGAGATTTATCCACAAGGATATCATCTTCCGCAGGATCATTCTCGATACTGAAGATTTTCTTCATATCTGTGTTGATCATATTCATCTGTGCAGACATATATATATCTGTATCAGCCGGAACATAGGATACTCCACCATCTTTCAGTATATTGATATATGCTTCCAGAACTTTCTGAGTAAGTTTTGTTCCCTGTTCTCCATCAAGAGAAACTGTGATGTCCGTCACTTCCGGCATTACACTCTGGAGTGTTGCCAGATCTCCCTGATATTCACCGGTACAGAACTGTTTTGCCTGATCAAATTTTGCTTTGTCTTCATCACTGAGAGAATCTGTATTCAGCGGATCTTCTGCGGTTTCTCCGCTCTGATCTCCACCTTCATCTGTTCCCTCGCCATTCTGTTCTGTACCATCTGTATTCTGGTCTGTATTTTCGACATTCTGATCTGTATTTTCGACATTCTGATCAGTGTTTTCAACATTCTGATCAGTTCCATCTGTGCTCTCTCCGTTATCTTCAGGAGTTGTCTCTACAGAACCGTCTTCTGTCGCTTCCGGAATACCTGTTGCATCTTCTGTGTATGTATTGCTGTCTCCTGCTGCATCATTAGTACCTGCACCTGTCTCTTCTGCAAGTCCCGGATCTTCTGTAGATGTTTCCTTGATATCTCCGCCAAGCACTGAGCTGTCTACAGTAGATGTGATATCATCTCCGTTACTTGAGCTGTCATCTGAAGGGATAGGTGTAGGTGTCGGCTGTCCTTCTGCCTCTGCCTTGCTCTGTTCCAGATTCTGCTGGATATTCTCAAGAGTTTTCTTCATATCCTGAATATCATAATTCTGCTGTACGATCTGCTGAAGCAGGGAAACAATAGTATTCAGTTCATCAGAAGACAGGTCAACTCCGTTCTGTACTGCGATATTGTTTACAATGTTATAAATCTCGTCTGCATTCTGGATATTGTCGCCGATGATCTGCATCTTTGCCTGATTGATGATATTTGTGGCATTGTCCTGGCCAACCTGCTGGCCGATATTTCCTGTAACAACAACTTCCTGTGTTGCAAGATCTTTCTTAGTAGAATCCAACTGTGATCCACTGGCTGCCTCATATGCCATCATAACACCTGTAAGTGCACCTGTTCCGGAAACTTCAAACGGGCACGCTGCAACAGCTTCACAGTTTGTTACGCCTGCTGTGGAAAGTGCTGTTGCGATCATATTACAGGTTACATAATTGAGGTTGGCTGTACGAACCTTGATTCCGCCCGACTGTGTAGGTTTTACATAGGCACAGCTTAAAGTTCTTGTTCCAATCTGTTCACTCGGTACATATTTACCAAGATAATTGTGTTCATCTGTATTTGTTACTGTAACAATCTGTACCTGGTTTGCATCTGCCTTAAAATAATTCATCATTGTATTCTTCTGATCCTGGGTAAGATCTGCTCCCAGTGTTACTACCTTTGTGGCATCTGCCATTGCAGGCATCGGAGTGCTTACAGCCAGACACATACTGCACAGTAATGCAACCATCAAATTTCTTTTTTTCATAATTTCTGATCCTCCATATAAAAAGAATTCTTACCATCTCATCAAGTGTTCTTATTATAACATACCTTGTTGGATAATTGTATTTTTTATTTTATGACTTCAAGAAAAACCTCTATCGTCCCTCCGCAGACCATACCTTCATCTTCTGCTTCCTGAACTGTCATATCCACCCGGATACATTTCGTCATCTGCTTTCCTTCGTTGAACATTCTGAGGCACTGATGCTGCACCTCACTTTCCATGCAGCCGCCACCGACTGTTCCGATCAGCCTTCCATCTTCCAGAACCAGCATTTTGGTTCCGATTCCCCTTGGAGCAGATCCTCTCCTTGCGATGATCGTCGCCAGGACTTTTCCTGTTTCCGGTTCCCTGCGTCCTGTCAGATATTCCAGAAGTTCCGGATCATATCCGCTTGTCTTAATGACGCTGTTTTTTACCATGATCAGCTCAGCAATGATTGATACTGCAATTTCTTCCGGAGTTTCCGCATGGATGGAAAGTCCTACAGGTGTATGTATTCCATCAAGAAATTCTTCATCTGTACCTTCTTCCTTCATTTGCTTTTTCAGGAGTGCCGCCCTTCCACGGCTCGCCATCATTCCTGCATAAACATGCGGTTTCCCCGAAATTGCCTCAAGACAGACTCTGTCGTATCTGTGTCCTCTTGTAACAACCAGGAAATAGGTATCTTCGCTTCCCTGTATCTGACTGAGTGATTTTTCAAACTCTTCACAGATCACCTGATCTGCACCTGCACGTCTGGCTTCATCTGCAAACGATGGCCGGTCTTCCAGTACAGTAACAAAAAATCCCACTTTTCCGGCAAAACGGATCACACTCTGTGCCACATGACCACCGCCACATATAATCAGATGTGCCGGCCTTTTCAGTCTTTCAACAAAAAATTTACGATTTTTTATTTCCAATTTACAGCTCTGTTCCACTTCCGAAAGCAGACGGATTTCTTCTTCTGTCAGTTCTTCTCCCAGTCCCACTACCGGTCCTCCTTCTGAAAAAAGATATTTGCCGGCAGCCCCCTCCGTTACGGTAACAAGGATATTATTTTTCTTATCCTGAATCTCCTCCATCATACTGTATAATTCAAAATTATTCATATTTTCCCTCCGGAATCTTTCTTTTATTTCAACGATAAATTACTGTTCACTCCGTTCACAGCAACGACAATATCCAAGTTGTTATTTGCAGATAACATATCTGATTCCCGGATAAAATTTCTTTCATTATACCATTGAATATAAAAAACGTACAGCAACTTTATTTTTCAAAGTCCTGTACGTTTTAAAAATATTACCCGGGAATAATAACTTTTATGATCATATCAGTATTATGTATTTTTATAATGCTTTATGATAAAGTTCTACAATATCCTGTTTTCTGGAAGAACGCGGGTTAACTGCAATGTTGCCACTCTTCATGGCATCATCGGCCATTGCGTCGATTTTGCTTTCAATTTCTTCATCTGTCACTTCACGACCTCTTGCAGCCTGTCGGATTGCTGTCGTAAGATCCTGCGGAATTCCGATTGCCTCATTCAGTTCCTGTATTGCGTCAACAAGCATCATTGGCTCAAATTCATCCTGATAAGCTTTTACAGGACTGATATAATTAAATATTTTCAGATACCTTCCATGATCAGCAAGGGCATTATATTCTGCAATTACAGGAAGAAGAACTGCGTTTGCAACACCGTGTGGAACATTGAAAAATGCACTGACCGGATGGCTCATTGCATGTACATTACCAAGTCTGGCAAAAGAAAAAGCAATTCCCGCAAAAAGTGAACCTGTCATCATGGCTTCTGCTGCTTCCAGATCTGTTCTTCTGGCAACAAAACGTCTGATATTTCTGCCGATCAGTTCCATAGCTTTTTCTGCCATTGCATCTGAAAATGGTGATGCAGCAGTTGAAACATATGCTTCTTCTGCGTGAATAAAAGCATCAATTCCGCAGGCTGCAGCAACAGATGCCGGTGCAGAAGTCAGAAGTTCCGGATCAAGAATTGCATAAGAAGGAAGCAGTTCATAACTGAACACAGTCAGTTTGTAATCTCTGCTGTGATCTGTAATTACAGAAAATGCTGTCACTTCAGAGCCGGTGCCCGCTGTTGTCGGAATTGCGATCAGCGGAATGATTTTTCCCGGTACCTTATGTGCGCCTTCATATTCTGTAATGCTTCCGCCGAATTTTGCAGTAACACCTACTGCTTTTGCCACATCCATCGGTGAGCCGCCGCCCAGCGCCACAATAAAATCAGCCCCTGATTCTTTAAACGCTTCTGTTGCCTTTTCTACAGTTGTCACAGATGGATTTGCCTCAACATCTGTAAAGATATCCACAGAAACACCTGCTTTTTTCAGATAATCTGCTGCCTTGTCCACAATCCCCATTTTGCGAAGTGTAGGACCGGAGATCAGCATGGCATGAGAACCGCCGAGCTTCTCTGCGCATTCCGGAAGTTTTGACATAGTCCCTGCTCCTACTATAATATTCTGTGGAATAAAAAATTCAAATGGATTCATAATCTGCCTCTTTTCTTCTATTATAATATCTTTTAATTTATGCAGTCATTCTGGAAAGCACTCTGTCAATTGCAGCGTCAATGACGAGATCAAGTTCTTCATCATCAGCCTCCGGCATAAGAGATGCTGCATCTTCATCAGAAATAATCTCGATAAGACTGCCGAATTTTTCTTTGTATTTCAGTTTACAGCCTGCAAAGAATACCACTCCAAGGAGACTCCAGCCACCTACCATCAACCATTCCTGCATAACCAGTGTTCCACCTGAACCAGGAATACAATATACCAGTACCATACACCCGGAAAGGATTACTGCCATAGTTCCTACAAATTTATATGCCGGCACACGATATGGTCTTGGCATATCAGGTTCTTTTTTGCGGAGAATCAGAAATGAAACAGAAACCATGCAATATGCCAGGCAGCATCCAAAGTTTCCTGCATCACAGATCCATACCATCATGACACGTCCTGCAAAAGGAGCGATCATTGTAAGAATTCCGATAAGGATCAGTGCATTTACTGGTGTTTTGTGCTTTGGATGAAGTTTTGCAAACACTTTCGGGATCATATAAGATTCAGCCATGGAATACAGGGCACGGGAACCACCGATCATAAAAGAGTTCCACGATGTAATAATACCGCACATACCACCTACAATAATAACTTTCGCCATAACTGATGTTCCAAATGCTTTTGCCATGGCATCTGCTGTTACCAGCCCTGTTGTATTCTGTGAAAGTGCAATCTCAGCCGGATTCAGTATATATCCAACAGAAAGAATAACAAATGAATAAAATACCACTGCCAGAACAACAGACAAGATCATCATCTTGCCAATTTTTTTCAGCGGTACATTGATCTCCTCTGCTGCCTGCGGAATGACATCAAAACCGATAAAAAAGAACGGAGTGATAACTGCAACCTTCAGAACATTTTTGATCATAGACCCGGTTGTCTCGCCAATAAACATCTGTCCCTGAAGGTTGTCCACATTACCGTTTATAACAGATGCAACAATAAGAAGTATACCGGCGCCTCCGATAATACAGGTTAGGACAGTCTGGAGTACAGCAGCTGTTTTTGCACCCATAATATTTATCATCATGATAAGAAAAGCTACAATAATAGCAACGATCAGCCAGGAAGCATAAATATCAAATCCTGCAACTGTATAGAGATAACCTTTCAGGAATCCCGGCCACAGATAAGTAATAATTGCATCTACCATGGAGGGAAGATTTGGAAGTCCTCTTCTCTTTGCTTCTTCTGCCCATTCCGGTGCATAGCCGTTACCATTGAATACAATACGCTGATGATCAATAGCATATTCCTTGATAAGATCATGAACCGCCATATCAAAGTCTTCAGCTTTTTCAAGGCGGTCACATGCTTCCTTGAATACTTCTGCTGCAATCGTATTCAGTACAACATTACATTCAGAAATAGAATCCCTGGAACCTACCATACGGAATTCAAATTTATTGCCGGTAAATGCAAACGGTGATGTACGGTTTCTGTCTGTTGCATCTTTCATAAAATCAGGCAGTGTCTTAACACCTGTTTCCAGAATGCTTCCCTTCTTACTGTGGGTAGCTGTACCTGTACTGATCAGCTGATCCAGAACATCTCCAAGCTGTTCACCAAGGAATACGGAAATAACTGCCGGCGGTGCTTCATTACCACCCAGACGCTGGTCATTTCCAACATCCGCTGCTGATTCACGGAGCAGATCTGCATGTGTATCTACTGCTTTCAGGATACAGGTGAGTACCAGGAGGAACTGAATGTTCTCATGTGGTGTTTTGCCTGGATCAAGGAGATTGATTCCGTCATCAGTTGTCAGAGACCAGTTATTATGTTTACCGGAACCGTTAACTCCTGCAAATGGTTTCTCATGAAGCAGGCAGCGCATTCCGTGACGGCTTGCGACTTTTTTCAGGATACGCATCATGATCTGGTTATGGTCAGCTGCAATATTTACCGGCGCATAAATAGGTGCCAGCTCATGCTGTGCAGGTGCTACTTCATTGTGCTGTGTCTTTGCAGTTACGCCAAGCTTCCAGCACTCTTCATTTACTTCTTTCATGTATGCGGAAATTCTCTGACGTATGGTTCCCAGATAATGGTCATCCATTTCCTGGCCTTTCGGAGGCATTGCACCGAAAAGAGTTCTTCCTGTGTATGTCAGGTCTTTACGCTGAAGCCATTTTTCCTTATCAATAAGGAAGTATTCCTGCTCTGCACCTACTGACGGTGTAACTCTTTTAGAAGTAGTATTTCCAAACAGACGCAGAAGTCTCAATGCCTGTGTATTAATTGCTTCCATTGAACGGAGAAGAGGAGTTTTCTGATCCAGTGCTTCTCCTGTATATGAACAGAAAGCTGTCGGAATGCAGAGTATTCCACCTGCTGCATCATGACGTACAAATGCCGGTGATGTGCAGTCCCATGTGGTATATCCTCTCGCTTCAAAAGTTGCGCGGAGTCCTCCTGACGGGAATGATGAAGCATCCGGCTCACCCTTGATGAGTTCTTTTCCGGAAAAACTCATCAGAACTTTTCCGTCATCTCTCGGTGCTGTGATAAATGCATCATGTTTCTCGGCTGTTACACCGGTCAGAGGCTGAAACCAGTGACTGTAATGTGTTGCTCCTTTTTCGATTGCCCATTCTTTCATTTCATGAGCAACTACATCTGCAACCTCCATGGAAAGTTCCTTGCCTTCTTCGATTGTCTTTTTCAGCTCTTTGTAAACTTTCTTCGGAAGTCTCTCCTGCATAACAGAATCATTGAATACATCGCATCCAAAAAGTTCTGTCACATTCACATAATCTGACATTCTCTTTCTCCTTTATGTATGGTTTATGATTATTTTCTGGTGCTTTTCAGATAAAGATTCATTGCTTTATGACGGTTTTCTATTTCCACAAGTGTCTGATCTCCGCCAAACTCTCCATCAAGAGTCCACGGCACAGCTTCTTCTGATTCAATCGTGATCTTGCTTGTCTTGAAAGAATGAACAAGATCTGTATTATCTTCTGCCATAAGAAGCGCCGTCATGATCTCCTGTAATTCCAGCGGATTTTTTGGACATACGATCAGTGTCACTTCAAAAAGTCCGTCATTCATGTCTACATTTTTGCCTGTGAGGTTCTTAAATCCACCTACAGACCGGGAATTAGTGATCATTCCCACTATAAAATCATCTTCCACCTCAAGCTCATCTGCTGTAACTTTCATATGGTAAGACTTTATATCAAAAAGACGTTTTACGCCTTCCAGAAGGTATGCAACATGTCCCAGAACATTCTTCAGATCCTGATCTGTTTCATAAGAAACATCTGTAAAAAGACCAAATGCTGCAACATATGCAAACGTCTGATTGTTAAACCGTCCGATATCACAGTGATAAAGTTCCTCTTCCATAATCATCTCGGCTGCCTTTATCATATTCTTCGGCATTAACAGACTGTTTGCAAAATCATTGGTACTTCCGGCCGGAATATATCCGATCGGTACCTGACTCTTCTGTTCCATAATTCCGGTCACAACCTCATCAAGGGTTCCATCTCCTCCACTGCAGACAATCAGATCCACCTTGTCCGCATATTCTTTTGCTTTCAGATATGCATCTTTTGAAGCCTGCGTGGCATGCACGATAATCTCATACTCATGGCTGCTGAATATATCTATGATATCCAGAAGGTGTGTTTTAATTTTTCCCTTCCCTGCTTTGGGATTAAAAACAAAAAGCATTTTTTTTCCCACGGTCTGAAATCCCCTTTCTGTTTTTTGTTTCATGTGCATGTAATATCATACAACAAAATTATAAAAATTCCTAGATGCAAATTTTTTATGCTGATTCGCCAAAAATTTTGGCAATTCTGAAAGCAATATTTTCATATTTTTTGCTTTATCAGAACCTTACGGAGTAATTTCCTGTAAAACAAAAAA
>JABLTO010155456.1_pt1 | contig 10649 bp, 9 predicted proteins | sample 7160091 | NCBI WGS metagenome assembly JABLTO01 (sample SAMN14651225, study PRJNA627086) | human gut metagenome | isolation source: feces | host: Homo sapiens
CTTGATCACCACATTACGCCTTGGTACTGCGCAAGTACTTGGTTAGGAGACTTCATTCCAAGGCATGTCATGATATGGTCATTTGATGCTCGCTGACAGACCCGGTCTGACGGCTTGATTTGCTGTTGCCTTGCGAACATATTCAGGAGTGCTTCCAGCTGTTTACGGGTTGGTTGCTCTCCGTTTTTTTCTTTATATGGCATTGTACGGTGTTGCCTTAGATACACCATAGGTAAACATTCTCCGCTTGAATCCTCTGAACCTCAGTTAGCACATCTTCTTCTATTTCCTTTGGCAGCTGTTTTGGCAGACGGTCTTTACTGCGGCGGCTCCTGCGTTCCATTGTAAGACCCGCCTGACCTTCTTCCAAATAAATCCGCTCCCGTGCGGCAACGCGTTTGTGATTATTGATCTCGAAATGCCTTGCCGCTTCACTGTAGCTCAGCTTTTCTTTCTGCATTGTTTCCATAACCATTTTTTGAATTCCGGCGTATACCGCTTATCCGGTACTCCTTTTGGCATAGTTAAACACCCCACTCGTTAGACATTATATCACACTGTCTAACAAATGGGGTACGGTTCATCCGCCTTTTCCCTTGCAATTTTTTTCTTTATACTGCGAAGGTGAAATTCCCATAACCCGATTAAATGCATAATTAAAACTTACAGTGCTTCCAAATCCCGTAACCTCCGCAATTTCATATATCTTCAGTTTTGTTTCCTGCAGCAGACAGCAGCTCTTTTCAATTCGAAACTCATTCAGCCAGCTAAACAGATTTGTTCCTGTCTCTGCTTTAAATGCGCGGCTGATATAGGATTTAGAAAGATGAAACTCTTTCGATAGACCTTGCAGCGAGATTTCCTCGGCATAATGCGCTTTAAGATAGGTTTTTAGCTGTTCTACCTTTCCCTCCCGTTGTTCTATTGCATCGTCCATCGGTATTTCTTTCAGAATTTCATAATAATATGTAAGAAACTGCTCCGATGTTTCGCATAAGAGCAATCGATCAGCGTCCTTTTCATGGACTTTAGAATTCGAATCCAAAAGAGAAATAAACGTCTGCGCATTCCGCAGCAATGTTCTTCGATTAGGCACGCCATCGTCTCGCATTTTCGCAAGAAGTCGTTTCATACACAGCAGATGCTCTTCGATCATTCTATTTCGAATCGTATCCATCAAATATCTCATCATATCAGATATCTCAGCCTGTCCCCTATTTTTCACACCAATACTATCAAAAAAATGAAATGACTCCCCATCCGCAAAACAGCGGTCATGCATATTCCGTGCTTCCTGCACCGCCGCATTTAATTCTTCACACCGATAATGTATCGCGCTAGCTCCCCCCTGTAATGAAACGTCGATAAATCGCTGCAACATACCAGAAAGCGTTTCAAACAAATTCTTCGCGTTCTCGTTCAGTCCGCTCTCCACCTTATCTGAACAGCATAGTAGAAAGTACTCGTTCGGTGCAACCGGCAAAAAGCGCACGTCAGATCTTTTTGAGGTCATTTCGGTAATCAGGTTTTCGGCAGAGTGTAAAGCAATTTCCCGGCTAAAGCCGGACTGCCTACGCTGTTTTTCATAAAGTCCACGCAATGAAACCGCCATTATCAAATATGCACGCATGGACATTTCCCGCGTCAGCTGCCGCAACACTTCGTCAGAGATTTCGTCGCTCAACACGTCATATTGCAGCGCCTGCCGTCGGCTTCCATTTTTCGATACCCCAGTCGATTTCATTTCTTGCAGCGCCCGATCTCGAATATTTTGCAGCAGTTTTAACAAGTCGCCCGACTGAATGCGCGGTTTATGAAAGTACTCATACGCTCCCAGCCGAAACGCCTCGCGCGTGGTTTCAAAATCGTCCAGCCCGCTGATGATAATCGTTTTTGCCTGCGGCAGTTCCATGCGAATCATCCGCAATAAGTCCAGTCCTGAAATATCCGGCAACCGAATATCCAGCAGCACAATATCCGGGCGGCAGGTGCGCAGCAGCGGAACCGCTTCCTGCCCGTTTGCCGCTTCACCGACAAGCATTAAATTATTCTCTTCCCAATCAATGCTCGATTTTATTCCCACGCGAACCAGTAATTCATCTTCAACGACCAGTACCTTTAATTTGAGAGCATCGTTCATTTTTCCTGTCCCCCATGTGGAATGATATGTTGCAACGGCAAACTCACGGTTACCACGGTACCCATTTCTTCTACACTTTCTACTGTCAAGCCAAACCCCGCACCATAATGACTATGGATTCGCTTTTGAATATTATTAAGCGCAATAGAATCCTTCGTATGCGGTTCTCTTTCTTCCAGCAATGTTTGCAATACCTCTTGGCGGATTCCCTTTCCGTTATCCGACACACGCAGCAACAAGCTATTTCCGCTTTCTATGCATCGAATCATCAATTGGAACCTTTTTGTCCCATCATCTTCAAACGCGTGTAAAAAGACATTTTCTACGATCGGCTGCAAAATCAGACGCAGCACACGCGCGTCCATCAATTCGGGTGGAACATCATATTGTACTTCCACCTCTCCTAACAGACGCAATTGCATAATTCTAATATATTCTTGAATAAAGCGAATTTCATCCGCCAACGATACGTAATAATCCGTATTTCTACTGCAGTAGGAAAGAATTCCCGAGAACGATCCAAGCAGACTGGCAACCTGATTAGCCTGCTGCATGGTTGCCATCCATTGGATACGACTGATAGTATTATAAATAAAATGCGGTGTGATCTGGCTTTGCAATACGCTCATTTCCAGTTTGCGCTTCTCATCCTCCTCGGCATAGATCTGACGAATCAGGCAATTAATCTTATCCAGCATTTCCTGCAGCATCATGTTCATATCGCGAATTTCAGCCACAGGATGCTGATCGCCTTCATCGAAGCGTATGCTCATATCTCCTTCCGTAATCTGCTTGAGACGGATTTTAATTGACGTAATCGGTTGCGTAAATCGCGAAACCAGAAAATAAATCACTCCGGATTCCAATAACAGCAAAATGATTGTGCCGAGCAGAATAAACTTGAGAATATCGCTTTCATAAGCAAACACCGTGCTTCTTTTCGCCGCTTTCACAACCCGCCAGCCACATATTTCTGATACCCGCGAAGTTGTATAGACCACATCATCACATATACAACTCTGCTCTTCCTGTGTGTCCAGTTTCAGAGAATCGATATATTGCGCAATCGGCTGCGCACACCGCCCATTATCTGAACATGCAATAATTCTTCCATCACGGTCAATAATGTAATAATCGCTCTGCAGATCAGCAGAATACCTCTCGTATATTTTTTTGAACGTACCGACGTCAATATTGATAAAAAAAGCACCTAAAGGCATGCGCTGAATCGATGCTGGAATTAGGATTTCCTGAATGTACGTGATCACATAATCGCTGGCCGGCGCAATCAACATAGCGCTTGGGCGCACACCTGATATGTAGTTCGTCGTTCCCTTTCCCTGCGCTTTTTGAAAGTGCTCTTGATAGTCCTGACGTGCAATGGAGAAATCATACTGACGGTCTTGCTGGATCAAATAGGCTGTGCTCAATGCGTAAAACTTATCCTGCCGCTCATGATAAATCAGAACTGATTCAAAGTCATCATTGCGAATCATAATTTCACGGAACATAAACATCTGCGCAGTATACTGATCGTCCAAAATCTGTACGGCCGTCACATCTTCCGGGTATTTTCGCAAAATCGGCAAAATCTCCATGCTTTTGCCCGGCATTCGCGCAATATCGGCAATGTCCTGAAAATATTGATCAATCCCGCAAAGCACTTGCTCATTGCTTTTCCTTTGCGTCTCCAACACGCGCTGGCGCATAATCTCTGTAACTTTCTCTGTTATATAATAACTCTCCAGGGCAGTGATACTTACTACAATCAAAATCAGCGGTATAAGAATATAAATTTTCAATGTCTGTGTTGCGCGGCCGCAAAGCCATTTCCAAATTTGTTTCAACTAATTTATCTCCTCATGCATATTCTTCATGAAAAGCATAAAAGCCTGCGGCGAACATCCGCAGGCTACCCTTTTCCTTCTGGCGTGCGGGATTTTGCAGCTTTCTGCTCCGCCTTGACCCGCGTTTTCTGCTGTCGCCAGAATAATATTATAACAATCCTTCCATAATTGCAACCTTTTTTCACTGAAATCAGAACACTGAATAGAATGCGTCAAAAAAGCGTTTGGGGTTCACATCAACCGCCACCTCGCAACATCCATTCTCGTCTTGTTGAAAGTGCGTATACCCCTTGAGCATTCTGCTATCCACATCTACGGATACATTGCCTTTGGCAAATTTGCAAACATCATCTTCAAATACGCACACCGTTGCCAAAGGATCATGGAACGTTACATGATCGCTGCACTCAAACCACACGCCTGCCATATCCAGTATCGGCCGAAAAATCGGATGCATTTCGCAACGGCGTTGGAATTCTTTCGCCGAAAGCGTCACGCGGTGCGTCATGTCTATGCCGACAGAGCGATGCACCGGCACAGCATGCTGATATACGATCGCAGTGGCATACGGATCGATCAGCGCGTTCATTTCCAGCGCCCCTCCCGCCATAAAGCCACTGACTTCCGCTGGTTCAAAGGCGCTGTTGTGCCCTTCTTTCTCAGTTGCATGTGCATGACTCCACGGTCGAAAGTCCCACTCAGAAAATTTTCCACACATCAGATACATGCCGCGCAAAAGCGAAGCAATCTCCGGATCGCTTAGGAACAGACGCGCAATATTGCTCATTGGCGAAATTCCAAGCAGCACAATTTCGCCAGGATATTTTCGAATCATCTCGCGCATCCATGCAATGGCATCCGTTGGGAATTCTGTATCATGCGGCCATTTCGAAAGCATTGCTGCCTGCGGAGCGTAGCGTTCCTTCTGCTCAATGATGATGCAATCCTTTGCCCCAATATGAATCGGAATATCCGTTCGTCCTGCAGCATGCAGCATCGCACTGACCATCTGTGCGCGGATCTCTGCCTGGCCCGTAAGTGTTGTAATTCCAACAAGCTCGCAGCGCGGCTGATTGAGCAGATATGCCAGCGCCAGCGCATCGTCGATATCCGTACCGATATCGGTGTCCAGGATCACTTTAATGCGTTCCATATTTTCCTCCATTGCTGATTGAAATGCTGCCGGCGCAGACACATCAACATCAACGGCTACACCGGCAGCAAGTAGATTTGTATTCCTTTTACGGGGCGATAGCCGCGCGCATTTCTTCCGCAGCCGCCTTGCAGGCCTCTTCCGCGCTGACTTCACCGGACATGACAGAAGAGAAGCAACGATCAAAAATATTGCTGATTTCAGTGAATGCCACCGGACTCTGCATCGGGTAGGATTCTGCCGGCATATTGGTCAAGTCAAACAATTCTTGGCCGACATAACCGCGTTTGGAAAGCTCATCCGTCAGTTCGATTCCAGTAATAGACGCAATATTCGCCGTATCGTTTACCCAGCTCTGCTCCCAATCGTCAGACACCGTATAAAACGCAAACGCAGAAGCAAGCTCGTAATTCGACGTGCTACTCATCACCTCAAAGCTGCCAATAGCATACTCCTGACGATCGGAATACTTGTGCGGAATCTCGACTGCCGCCACGTTGTAGAAATCATTGGAGCTGCAGTATTTAAGCATCCAACGACCGGCGTTCGTCATTGCAACATGGCCGTCAATCAGCTGCTGCAGATAATCGTAATTCTTGTCCGGAACCGGCGCATAGCCCTTGGCAACGCAGTCGGCAAGGAACTGCATCAATTCAATGGATTCTTTGCTGTCGAAAGTCACTTCGTTATACTCGTCGTTCAGGAAGCCCGTTCCGAAAGAATACAGCCACTGGTTATAAACGAAGTAATAATCCGGAATAGCGATAGCATACTGCTTGGTTCCATCTTCCTTCGGCTGGGACAGCACTTCCAGATAGTGTTCAAATTCTTCCCACGTCCAATCCGCTGCCGGAACCTCAAGCCCCGCTTCGGCAAGACGGTCTTTATTAAACCACATTACTGTGCGCTGGAAGCAATCCGCAAGCCCATAAATCTTTCCGTCCACCAGCCGCGCGTTAAGCAGCCATTCCGGGCAGCGCTCTTTGAATGCTTCCCATTTTTCAGGGTGCATTTCAATGTACTCATCCAGCGGGGCAACGATACCCAAGGCATTGGCCATGCGTCCCCCCTCATGCGGGTTCTGGAATACGTCCGGCGCATTACCGGAAACCATCATCGTCTGCAACTTGGTCAGATAGTCCGACCAGCCGTCATGTGCGATCAGAACCAGTTCTACATCGCAGTTGTTCTCTTCTTCAAATTTGGCGAACATCTTCTCAATCGTCGCCGTGCCTTCGACAGGCAGATCACCAGAAGACATCGCAACCTTCAGCACTTTTTTTTCTTCCGCAAAAGCCGTTGTGCCAAACGCGCCAAGCGTCAGTACCAAAACAAGCAGTAAAGAAAGCATTTTTTTCATAAAGACAACCTCCAATTTGTTTTATTTACAAATTGCGAATCCGGCCGGCATTCACAATTTGGTTTTCACGTTCGGCAAGATATCAGCTTTTCAGTCCTGTAAGCATTGTACCCTGCGTCAGATATTTCTGCCCGAAAATATAGACAAGAAGAGGCACAATTAGCGAAACCATGACGGCAGCCGTCATCAGCGGCATGTTGCTTTTTCCATTGCTGGTATTCAGCATCCGAATACCCAGAGGCAGCGTCATTATACTATTAGAATTAATAAACAACAGCGGGTTAAAGAAATCGTTCCAAGCGCGGATAAAATGCATAACCACCATCATCATAATCGTAGATTTCGTCATTGGCAGAATGATGCGCGCATAAATAGCAATATGTCCTGCACCATCGCAATAAGCAGCTTCGTCATAGCTCTTTGGAATAGACATCATCGCCTGTCGAAGCATAAACAGCCCCAACGGGTAATACACCAGCGTCAAGATCAAAGAAAACAAACTATCAATCAGTTTCATCTGACGGATGATTAGAAACACAGGAATTGCAATGGATTGACTGGGAATCATCAACCCCGCCAGTAAAACCGGGAAAAGCACGTTTCTTCCTTTGAACTCAATCCTCGAGAACGCATAAGCCGCCATGCTTGTAAACAGTACCATGATAACCAGGGAGCCCAGCGTAACGATCAGGCTGTTGACCATGTAGTTGCAGATTTTTAGTTCTTCAAACACTCTGCGATAATTTTCTCCATTCCATATGGTCGGAAAAATGGCGGGGGGCAGCGTAAAAGAATTGCTGGCCTTTCGCATTGACGTAGCTAACATCCAACTAAATGGAAGAACCATTATGACAGAGATCGTACCCATTAACAAACAATGGAGACAGCGGAACACTATCTTTTTCAATTTTGCATGATTCATCACTTCACCCCCTTTTATTCGCAGTCGTAAACGACCCAACGATTCTGCACTTTCATTTGGAAAGCTGTCATGGCAAAAATCACAATAAACAATAAAGCCGCTACCGCCGAAGCATATCCCATATCATATGATTGGAAAGCTTTTTCATAAATAAACAGTGCTACCGTACGAGTATTGTCGCCAGGACCTCCGCCCGTCACAAAGAAAGGCTCGTCAAATGCCTGCATTGTACCAATGAGCGTGGTCAGAAGCACATAAAAAATGGAAGGAGTAAGCAACGGAATAGTCACGCGGGTAAAAATCTGCCATTCATTCGCGCCATCTATCCGTGCAGCTTCATAATACCCGGTTGATATGTTCTCCAAGCCAATAAGATAATAAATAAAATGCAGACCCGTAAACTTCCAAATACTGAAAATCACAATTGCCGGCATGGCGTAACGCGAAGAAGTCGTCCATGGAATGTTTTGCGAAATCAGGCCAAACGTTCGCAGTATCCAATTCAGCAACCCAAAGTCTTTATTAAAGATATATCCCCAAGCAATCGCAACAGATGCTGTCGTCGTAATTGCCGGAAAATAAATGGCTGTGCGACAAATTCCTTTAAAAAATTTGTTTGGAATGCGATACACGCCGTAGGCCATCAGCAAGCTGAAAATCACATGCGATGGAACCAAATACAGCGGCAACCGAAGAACGTTCCAAGCAATCTGTGGGATCGATGGATCTTTCAACATTCTTCGAAAATTGTCTAATCCAACCCAAGACGGACTCGTCATGATATTATACTTCGTGAAACAAAGGTATCCCAGGGTTACAAGGACCGGAATAGCGGTGAAAACAAGAAAGAATAGGAGCAACGGCGCAATAAATCCCCATCCACTCACAGTATTACGAATTTTTCTCGAGCGCGCTAATCCCCTCGTTCGTTCAGCCATCGCTAAATCCCCTCGCTTCCGTTTAAATTTTTATTCGTGTATATTTTACACAATATATCTGCACTCAACAATATTAGATTTTGTCATTGTGATAAAAAAATCGGCCATTTTTCCTGATTTAATAGCGTTGTTAAAAAATATTGTACTGTTTATAGTTGGCTCTAAGCATAGATGACATCCTTGAAATCCACGGAGATTTGGTGGATTATATGGAGGATATGTGATGGCAGAGCACAGAGGGGGCACTTCTTTTCACTGTCCACCCATTCGGGGGTGGACTTTTCTTTGTCCACGAATAGGGATTTGGACTTTTACCGTGTCCACTTTCAGGGGTACATTTTACGCTATTTTGCGATACTTTGGACGGAACCTCACATTGTGGACGATACCCTGCTATCGTCCAAAGTAGGATACATTTCATGATAAACATCTGATTTCGACCCCGAAAAATGGGTATGAGGAGACTAAAAAGGGGCGGGGAGCGGGAACTGCCATTTGACAACATGACGCCGGTCGATCGATTTCCTGCACTCATAGCCCATATTTGGTAGTTATAGCCTGTATTCTGACGGTTTATCAGCCTACAAATGCAAAAAGAAGTCCTCACGCTTTGTATCAAAACATGAGGACTTAGTTGGTTAATTTGGTGAACTATGATATGATGGATGATGCGCTCTGCGGAGAGCAATAGCAGGTACATCGTATCAGCATGGGCACAATTACGTCCTTGTCCATATACAATCAGAATCGTAGCATTCCAGTGTTATCTATTGCTTATTCTCAAAGTTTACAAAAGAGTCCAGCCGGTAAAAGCCGCAACGACTCGCAGCGTAGCATCGCGCTTCTGTGTAAATTCAAGCATACGGCAGGTTCAGGCCAAGAAGAACCATTACAGTGCACAAAGCAATGCATAAATCAGCACGATAAACGCGCAGCGGTTCATGATTAACGCACAGCAGCTTTTGATATGCTTTGCTTTCGGTTGGACAAATATGTTGGCATACCCCATTTTGCGCTTCAGTCTATTATTTCGGCGAATGAAATAGTGGTCTTTCCATCGGATTTTCATGTTTTTATCCCGCCGTACTGATTTCCTGGCTAAGCGCCTCGATTTCTTTCTTTGTTGGCATGGAGCGCAAGGCGCCGCGGCGTGTAACTGCTATTGCGCCGGCAAGCGTCGCCTGATGGATGGCAGCATCAATGCTTTCTCCATGCAGCACGGCACAGGCAAAAGCGGCGGTGAAGGCGTCCCCCGCGCCGGTGGTATCTATTGCTTTAACCCCACGATATGCAGGATAGAAAATAGCATCGTCAGCGGTTACCCACAAAGAGCCTTCCGAGCCTAACTTCAGCAATATCGCTTTTGCCCCATGCTTTAAAATTTTTCGGCAGGCTGCTATGCGGTCAGCGGGTTCGATTTTCTCGCATCCAAGCAATTCGGCAAGCTCTGTCTCATTGGGGCTAACTACGTCAACCCCTGAAAACAGTTCCAAAATACCTGGCCTGGCAGGCCCGGCATCTACAATCACTGGAACTTTGTGCTTTATCGCGCATTTGACTGCGCCCTCAATCGATGGGAGATTCGTTTCCAGCTGGATCAGCAGCATATCCTGATGAGCAATCGCTTCCTCAAGCCGGGCAATATCCTGATCTGTAAAATCCTGGTTTGCGCCGCCGTGCACAATAATACGGTTCTGTCCCAATCTGTCCAGCATGATATATGCGGCTCCTGTAGGTTCCTTTCTGGACAGATAGAGCTGAGGAACAATGCCTTCCTTGGATAATACTTTTCGGATTTCATCGGCCGCCTCATCGGCGCCAACCTTTCCAACATAGGTTGCCTGAGCGCCGCACCGTGCGGCTGCCACCGCCTGATTCAAGCCTTTGCCGCCGACCTGCTTTGTAACCTGCTGGGCAACCATGCATTCACCTGCCATTGGCATCCTGTTTACCTGCATGATTATATCCATATTTACACTGCCCATAACCATTAACCTGTTCATACTACCGCTCCTTTTTGTTTAAATGACACGCGCATTATCTTCACCAAAATTATTATAAGGGAAACAAAAAGAAAAAACAAGTAATAACTCGATGATTCATCAGAAAAAGTGTAGGAGTGTCAAGCATAGGTTACACATAGCTCATCAAAGAGCAGTCATGGGAAGGGTGGAGATTTGCGAAGCAAATACGCCCCGACCTTGACTGCGGCAAGAGAGAAGTATCATAGTGACAGGCTGCCCGGCACTTTGTGTCGGGCGGCCTTGATCACCACATTACGCCTTGGTA
>JABLTO010150728.1_pt1 | contig 10648 bp, 6 predicted proteins | sample 7160091 | NCBI WGS metagenome assembly JABLTO01 (sample SAMN14651225, study PRJNA627086) | human gut metagenome | isolation source: feces | host: Homo sapiens
ATTAAACCACTGTAACCAATGTCAATAACAGCCCTTAGTTGTTGCCGGTCTGGGAAGCCGCCCCCTACACCGTAGTAATTTACACATATCCAAACCTGTGAATTTTAGTAAAATTTTAGCATTTACATGTAGTAGGGTCACAGCCGCGCCCGCATATAAACCAATACATATATTCAAATTCATTTTTGTTTAGGTTTATTGCCATTTTAAAAATTTGGCGTTTTTTTGTATTACCCCTTGAATTAGGAAAAAACTTGTGATATAATAATCGGGTTGAGAATATCAAACAAACGCAATACTATATAAGGAAGGGTTGATTTAAGTGGAAATCACAATAACCAAAACACAAAATCCAAAGGCAAAGCCTGATATGACCGACTTGCCTTTCGGACAGTATTTTTCAGATCATATGTTTGTTATGGATTATGACGAAGGCAAGGGCTGGCACGATCCGAGAATTGTACCTTACGGACCCATCGAGCTTGATCCGTCCGCCATGGTTTTCCACTATGCACAGGAGGTTTTTGAGGGACTGAAGGCTTACAAGACCCCGGACGGTCACGTTCGTCTGTTCAGACCTGACAGAAACTTTGCAAGACTTAATGTTTCAAACGAGAGACTGGCAATTCCCCTGATCGATGAGGAGCTGTGCCTTGAGGGTCTCAAGCAGCTGGTTGAGCTGGACAGAGACTGGATTCCCGAGCAGGAGGGAACGTCTCTTTATATCAGACCGTTTATTATCGCAACAGATCCGTATCTCGGGGTTAGACCGTCCAACTCATATAAGATGATGATTATTTGTTCGCCCAGCGGTCTTTACTATCCGGAGGGTCTTGCTCCCGTAAAGATTTACGTTGAGGATTCGTATGTTCGCGCGGTTCGCGGCGGCACAGGCTTTACAAAGACGGGCGGCAACTATGCGGGCAGTATCAGAGCTCAGGTTGTAGCTCACGAAAAGGGCTATTCCCAGGTTCTGTGGCTGGACGGCGTTGAGCAGAAGTACATAGAAGAGGTTGGCTCAATGAACATCTTCTTTAAGATAAACGGCGAGGTTGTTACGCCTGCCCTTAACGGAAGTATTTTGAGCGGTATTACAAGAATGTCCACAATCGAGCTGCTTAAATCCTGGGGCGTTCCTGTTTCAGAGAGAAGGATTTCCATTCAGGAGGTTGCCGACGCTTATGACAACGGTACTCTTGAGGAGTGCTTCGGTACGGGAACGGCTGCTATCATCTCCCCTGTAGGCGAGCTTCGCTGGGATGATAAGGTAATGCATATTAACAACAACGAAATCGGCGAGATTACTCAGAAGATATTTGACACGATAACAAACATCCAGACCGGCAGAGAAGAGGATAAGATGGGCTGGGTTGTTACGGTTGACTAATATATTTTGACTCAGAAGTGCAGACACCGGTGGTATTATGTTCACGGTGTCTGTATTTTTGTATGCTTTGGAGGTGTAATTATGGAGCGGGGAAGCGGAATACTTATGCACATTTCTTCATTTCCCACAAACTACGGAATAGGAACAATGGGCAGCGAGGCCTACAGATTTGTTGACTTTCTGCAAAAGAGCGGTCAGAAGTACTGGCAGATTCTGCCCATAGGTCCCACCAGCTATGGGGACTCGCCCTATCAGTCTTTCTCCACCTTTGCGGGCAATCCGTACTTTATCGATTTGGACAAGCTCCGTGAGGAGGGCGCTCTGAACTTTGAGGAGTACGCCGACTTAGATTGGGGCAGCGACAGGGAAAAGGTGGACTACGAAAAGATTTTCAAGAATAGGTTCAAGGTTCTTCAAATTGCCTACAGCCGCGACAGGCAGAGGAAGAGAGAGGAAATCCACAAGTTCAGAGTTGAAAACTCATACTGGATTGAAAATTACGCTATGTTTATGGCGTTGAAGTTCGCCAACAACCTGACAATGTACAGAACTTGGGGCGATGATTTGGTTATGCGCAAGCCCGAGGCGATAATTGAGGTTTACAACAAGCTGGATCAGGAGATTGATTTTTGGGTATACGTCCAGTTCCTGTTCTACAAGCAGTGGAACGCTCTTAAAGAGTATGCCAACAAGCAGGGCATTAAAATAATCGGCGATATACCGATTTATGTGGCGGAGGACAGCGCAGACGCATGGTCTCACAACGAGGTGCTCATGCTTGAAGCGGACGGCACTCCCATAAAGGTTGCGGGCTGCCCGCCGGACGGCTATGCGCCCAAGGGTCAGCTTTGGGGAAATCCTCTCTACAACTGGGATTACCTTAAATCAACAAATTATGAATGGTGGGTTCAGAGGCTGACTGCCGCCCTTAAAATGTACGACATAGTAAGGGTAGACCACTTCCGTGCCTTTGACGCGTTTTACGCCATAGAATACGGCAGAGAGGACGCAACAGTGGGAGAATGGCTGAAAGGTCCGGGCAACGACTTCTTTAACAAAATCAGAGAAATATTCGGAGAAACCCCGGCTCTCATTGCCGAGGATTTGGGAACCATAACCGACGACGTGAGAGCATTGCTGAAATACAGCGGCTTCCCGGGTATGAAGGTAATGCAGTTTGGATTTACCCCGGGGGAGGACAGCGACTATCTGCCTCATAACTACCCTAAAAATTCGGTGGTATATATAGGAACTCATGACAATGACACCTTAAAGGGTTGGTTTAATTCCCAGCCCGAGCATGTGCGCAGGTTCGCTGTTGATTACCTCCGCCTGACAGAGGAGGAGGGGTTCAACTGGGGCTTTATTAAGTCAATGCTGGGTACTGTTTCGGATACGGCGATTATAACCATGCAGGATATATTGAATTTGGGCAGCGAAGCCCGTATGAATACCCCGTCAACCATGGGGAATAACTGGAACTGGCGGCTGAAGTCAATGGAGCTTTTGAATGATGAGCTTGCGTCAAAGCTGCTTAAAATAACAAAAATGTACTCAAGATAAAATATGCGGGGCTTTGCGCCCCGCTTCCCCATTTTTATGATGAACATATATGCATAATTTATTTTGATAAAGGCTTTGCCTTTGAATCCATTGCCGAGCCCATATTCCGCCATGCCAAGCCGCGGCGGCAATGACGCCAAAGCCTTTATCAAAATTATAGAGCATCTTAATCACGCATATTTTGGGGTTTGGGGCGCAGCCCCAATCGGTTTCCCCGAAGGGGAAAACCGATGGCGCTCGGGGCGGAGGCGGCGAGCGCAATTGGGTGGGCGAGAATATTTAAAACAGCTTTTGTATGGTTCTTATTACGCCGTTATCGTCGTTTGAGGGGGCAATATGCTTTGCCACCTTTTTCAAATCCTCGTGGGCGTTTTCCATGGCGTAGCTCTCGCCGCATTCAAACATCATCTCATAATCATTAAGATAGTCCCCGAAGCACATGCACTCGTCTTTTTCAAAGCCGCAGACCTGCCTTATCTTTTTTATGGCGGTGCCCTTTGAGACATTACCCTTCATAATATCGACCCAGTTCTTGCCCGAGAGAATAACCTGGGCTCTGTCCTCAAAGTCGGTCATGTTTTTATAAATCTCCGTATATGCGTCATTGACGGCGTACAGAGCAATCTTTAAAATCTTTTTTGTCTCGCATAGGTCAAGGAGATCGCCGACCGTGTCAATGCGCTTATAGTACTTTCCGACCTCCGCTGCGCGCAGAGCCTCATCGTCTTCAATATAGGCGCAGTCCTCGCAGCACAGTATTGTGTACACATTGGAAAGCTCCCGAGACTTTTGGATAATACCGGCGGCGGTTTTCCCGCTCAGGCAATCGCAGACAAGAACCTTTCCGTCCTTTACAACATACGCGCCGTTTTCTGCAATATACATAAGCCCCGGGCAAATAGGTTCAAATTGCTCCAGAACCTTGTAATACTGTCTGCCGCTTGCAGGGGCAAATACCACACCGATTTGGTTTAAACGCTCAACCGTTTGCTTCAGTTCTGTTGGCATCTCTTTTTTTGAATTGAGCAGAGTCCCGTCCAGGTCACAAGCTATAAATTTTATCATAATACAATTTCTCCGTTTACGTTATTTTCTGTTCTAAGTTACCATATAAACGGCGGAATTGTCAAGTTAAATCCATATAAATTTAAGCGGCAAAAACAAACAGATTTTGTAACAAAATTTCAGTCCCTTATGCCGTCGCCCAGCTTTGAAACAGCCTTCTTCTCAATGCGGGAAACATAGGAGCGGGATATGCCCAGCATTTCCGCTATCTCCCGCTGGGGCAGGCACTTTCCGTCAATAAGTCCGTACCTGAGCACGATGATTTTTCTCTCCGTATCGCTTAGGTTTTCCTTTATATTTTTGTATAGCTTTCTTATGCTGTCGTCCGTCTGGATTTTGTCAAATATATCGCTTTCGTCATTTTCGATTACGTCCATCAGCATAATTGTGTTGCCCTCCTTGTCGGTTCCGATAGCGTCGCTCAGAGAAACGTCATTCTGGCTCTTTTTCCTGCTGCGCAGCATCATAAGTATTTCGTTTTCAACGCACCTTGCCGCATAGGTGGCAAGCCTTGTGCCCTTTGACGCGTCAAAGCTGTTAATGCCCTTTATCAAGCCGATTGTGCCGATTGAGAGCAAATCCTCACTGTCGCTTTGGCACTGGGCGGCAGAGGAATATTTTTTAGCAATATGCGCCACAAGGCGCAGGTTGTGCTCAATCAGTTTGTTTTTCGCGTCCTCGTTCCCCTCCGCCATAAGCCGCAGACACTCCGCCTCCTCCTGAGCGGAGAGGGGCTTTGGAAATGAATTTTGATTTGAAATATACGAGATAAGCAGAATAAGTGAATTGATTATGGAATTTAAAAATGCCAGCATAGAAAATCTCCTCGGAAAAAATTTATCAGCGGGGAATGCCCGCTGATAAAGTATATTCATTTCGGTTTAAAAGAATGCCCCGCTAAGGGAGCAGTGATTTCCAAACGTCCAGGAGTATGCCTGCGCCCTTTGTGATTTCCTCCTTTGAAAGCTCGCCGAAGCCCAGAATAAACAGGTTCGGCGGAATAAGAGGATTGGGGTTCTCCAGCGCATTTTTGATGTATGAAATCTTAACGCCGTTTTCGTGGGCTGCTATGAGCAGCTTATCCTCGGGAACGGGAATTTCAGGCTGAATAACAACAGTGGTTCCGCACCCTCTGTGGAGAACATTCACCTGCTCCCCCAGAGGGTGCTCCCTGATTGTGTCAACAAGGAGACGGCTTTTGTTTTTATACAGGTTTTTCAGACGCTTTATGTTGGAGTAGTAGCTGTTATTTTTAATTATTTCAGAGATAAAGTTTTGTTCAATAATTGAGACAGACGAGTGATAGGTATAATACCTCTGCTGCCACAGGCTGACTGTTTGCTCAGGTAAAACGAGATAAGCGGCGTTGACAGATGGGCTGATTGTGCGCTTAAAGTCTCCCGCAAAGATTACGTTTTTGTTTTTGCTCATGGAGAACATGGATTCTGTCGGAGTGTCGTACATAAGATCCATATCGTAGCCGTATTCTATAATGTACCGTCCGCTGCCTGCCCAGTCAAGAACTGCCTGTTTTTGCTCAGTGGTCATGGTGTAGTACAAGGGATAGTGGTGATAGGGCATCAGGAGCAAAATGTCTGCGTCAAAGTCCTTGAGAACCTCCTCGTTTATGCCGCCTGCGGGAATGTTCAGATAGGTCAGGTTGCCGCAGCTCAGCATCAGGTATTGAGCGGGCTTTATGTATGCAGGGTTTTCCATTCCCACAACAAGGTCTCGCCCAAGCACCGTCAGCAGGGAGCCCACAAGCTGCTCAAAGCTTGTGCCCAGAATGATTTGCGTGGGGCTGCAGCTTATGCCCTGGGTCTTGCTGAGCATGGAGCTTATCTGCTTTCGTAAATCATAGGTTCCCGTATAGTCGGGATAAGAAAATGTGTCGTCAACAAAGGTTTTTGAGCAATATTTAAACGTCCTCCTAAAGGACAGAGGGACGGTAAGATCAACTCCGTTGCGGCTGAAATTATACGTACACGGAACATCGCTTTTCCACAATTTATCTGTGGCGTTGTCGGTGGGGTCTATTACATTGTTGACGTAGTATCCCGACCGCTCCGTTGATGATACATAGCCGTACTGCACAAGCATGTTATAGGCGTTGGTTATAGTGTTGACGGACACATTAAGCTGCTTTGCCATTTGCCTCTGAGAGGGCAGCTTTGTTCCGCTTAAAATTTCCCCGTGATTTATCTTGTCGGCAAGTCGGTTAAACGCCTGTATATACAGGGGTTCCGAGCTGCTCCTGTCAAAATTAATATAAATCATATTCTCGCCCCAAAATCGTATTATGTCAAAAAATATATACCGCATTTTATTATAACACACAAAATACTGTTTGGCAATGATTTTTTGTTCTGACATTGGTGCGATGATTGTAGGTTTACAATTAAAAATTTTAACAAAATGTGGGTATTTACTTGAAATATTTAAGTAAATATGTTATAATCTGAGACGATGTGGATTGCAGTTTTCGGGCTGCAGGAATGTTATTTTGAATATAAATAAAACAACATAAAAGAGGAGGCTTTAATATGCATTTTAAACGTAAACTTAAAAAAATCTGCCTGTACGCATTATCGGCATGCATGCTGCTGCCGACCGTTTCGGTAAGCACAGCGAACGCGGAGAAAGCGGCGGAGGTCGAAGCGGAGACGGCAGCTGTTACATTTGATCCCGACAGTACTATTTGGTTTGATACTGTGCCGGAATTGGCGGACAGCAACGTTATATCTTATCTTGCGAAAAAAGGAAAAGCGTACTTCGGCGAAGAAAAATCCATGCCTATTTATGCGGTTGACCCGAACAACAAGAGTGATAATTGCGACTATGGCACATCAACGAAGGATCCTATAGAAAACGACACGGTGTGCTCGCGTGTGGTTTCGCGAAAAATGTCGAATAATGCACTGCCGATCGGTAACGGCAGGCTTGGCGGCATGGTATACGGTGCGATTGAAAAAGAGATAGTCCAGATTAACGAGGACACGTTCTATACCCTTCAGCCGTCGGAGGACGACTATGTTTTAAATCTCGACTACGATAATATGTCCTCTGAATCGTATATCGCGAAGAACGGTGATACCTACGAGACCATGTACAATACGGCAACAGATGCCCAGAAAGCAAAGTTGCCGAGTCCGAAACCGGCTACTCTCGGTGAAGCATGGGAAATAATCAAAAACTGGACTGTGAACGAGCTTGACCAGAATGACAATGCCAAAAAAGTGACGGAGGGCGTAAGCATCCGTAAAGCGATGGAAGAATACATAAACTGCTATTTTCTCGGTGAGCCGTACAAACAGGCGGCGTATCAATCCTTTGTGGAGCTTTATTTAAACTTCGGTCAGGAACCGGATAAAGCGGAGAACTATACCCGCAGTCTCGACTTAAACAGTGCGGTTGCGACAGTCGAATATGACTATAACGACACCCATTATACCCGTGAGAATTTTGTATCCTATGACAAGCAGGCGGTTGTTACAAGACTTACGGCTGTCGGAGCCGATAAACTAAACGTTGAAGCTGAGCTTCATACGTGGCAGCACAGCGCAACATTCGAAAAAATTGCCGATAATCAGATTGCTATAAGGGGAAGCGGAAAAAAGAGCGATTTGTGCTATGAGGCGCGTCTAATTATAGATACGGACGGTCAGCTGGAGGTTAAGAATGCGTCTGAAAAGTCGCCTACAAGTTCAACAACTTCTGGAACCGAAACCACATATACATATTTCCCCGATGACTCTCTTAATGCGATTGCAATATCCGATGCGACTTACGCAAACTGCTATGTTGTGGGGGCAACAAGCTATATAAGCGACGAAACGGGCGTGCATGTTGAAAAGAATGATACGGAAACGCCCAAATCCCGCTGCGACGAGTATGTTTCGGGGCTGGGAACAAATCCCGACTATGAAGAGATTAAGGCAGCTCACATTGCGGATTATCAAAGCTTTTACGGCCGTTCAAGCATAAATATTGACGGAGGAACAACTCAGAGGGCTTTGACAACCTATGAGAGATTTAAAAACTTCGGAACGACAAAGGATTCCTCACTTGTGAATTTATATTATAACTTTGCAAAGTACCTTATGATTTCAAGCTCCCGTGAGGGCAGCCAGCCCACAAACCTTCAGGGTATATGGAACGCTTCCAACATGCCGGCGTGGGACAGCAAGTATACGATTAATATAAATACCGAGATGAACTACTGGATGGCTCAGACGGCAAACCTCGGCGAGTTCGAAAAGCCCCTGCTTCAGGCGGTTTTGGAGCTTGAAAATCCTGGCGAAACCGTTGCGAGGGAGTACTACGGCATAGAGGATGCCTTTGTTGTGCACCATAACTTTGATATATGGCGGGGAGCTTCGATTGTCGATAAGGCTTCGACAGGTCTTTGGCCTGTCGGAGGAGCATGGCTGTTAAACCATGCATGGGAATACTATCAGTTCAACAAGGACGCCGAGTATCTTGCGGAATTTTATCCCCTTATGAAAAAGGGATTAAAATTCTTTGACGAGCTTATGGTGACAGACCCTGTAACGGGGTATCTTATCAGTCCGGCATCGGTATCACCCGAGCAGGGCGGCGTGCAGCCGGGCCCGACCATGGATCATCAGATTATACGCAATCTTTATAAGATTACGATTGAAACAAACCGGGCGCTGAAGGCGGCGGGTATAATAGGCGCAGAGGACGATGGGGCAGTTGCCGAGTGGCAGACAACCATGAGCAAAATTTGCCCCAACACTGTCGGAACCTCAGGAACGGAAAAAGGCTATATAAAAGAATGGGTTCGCGATGTAAAGACCGACGCTGCGGGCAACAATACATCCGTTACTCATAAGCACACTTCCCATCTTTGGGATGTTTACCCCGGTAACTCCGTAAATCCGTTTGAGGAGCATGACGCAGTGTATAACGCATTTAAAAAGTCTGTTGACAGACGCTGCACCTCTGACGGTACGGGATGGAGCATTGCGTGGCGTATAAATCTTGCGGCAAGAATGTGCGAGGGCAGCACGGCGTACAGTAAAATAAAGAGCCTTTTCACAACGGGAACATACCCCAACGGCTTTGACAGGCATCCGCCGTTCCAGATTGACGGTAACTTCGGAGGTGCAAGCGGTATTCAAGAGTGCCTTATTCAGAGCTATGCAGACACGGTCAATATCATTCCCGCACTTCCGTCTCAATGGAGCAGGGGTGAGTTCAGTAATTTCAAGGCGCGCGGAAATTTTGAGATCAGCGCAAAATGGAATGAAAGCAAGGCATATGATATTACCGTTAAGTCCCTTGCAGGCGGACAGATTAAGCTGCGCACAAGCGCCAACACAAGCGTGACAGACGTCAAAGATGATAAAGGTAATTCAATTCCGTTTACCAAAGAATCAAACGATACGGTTTTGGTATTTGATACAACCGAGGGCTCCACATATACCTTAGTCGGTCTTGCAGGTACAGCTCCGGAGCCCGAGGACAACACCGTTTGGACGAGGACTCCTACGGATATTGTCGATTGGGTACAGGTTCCGAGAAAGGACGGAAGTCTGGTTCCAAAGACCGAAAACAACGATACAAATGTGGGATATATGCTTGACACCCGTCACGAGGAGGGCGGAAGCAAGGCGGTATCAGAACCTGTCGGATTTGCGGTAGACAGCTGCAATCTCACAAATCTTAAATCGATGACCCTAAGCGTTGCTTCTAACTATGACAATATGTCAACCGTGTATGTGAGAGCCGACAGTGAGGATGGCGAGCTTATCGCAACCGGGCAGATACCGTTAACGGGAGCCAATCAGACTTATACCGACCTGCCCCTTGACATTGTGGGCACATTGGAAGGAGAACACATTCTTTACATAACCGTTCAGGCGAATGAGGGCAGTGAGGTTATGAAGTGGATGTGTAATATTAGATCGATAAGCGGCGTTTGCGGTGACGGAATAATTACGCTCAGTCGTGAAGGAGAAAGCGTTGCCGCAAAGATAAACACAGGCGCGCTGGGCAGTGCTGACGGCGTATTGATAATCTCAACGGAAAATGCCGACGGAGTAATCGTTGACGCTGAATTATATGAAATTGCAAACGGCACAGACACTGTCAATTATAATATCCCGTCCGATGTATCAGGCGAAAAGGTAAGAGCGGTGCTGTGGAACAGCGTTGAAAGCATGCAGCCCCTGTGCGAAGCGACAGAAATAAACATTCAGTGATTTTGCGGTTAAGTTAAGCTATAATAGGGCGCCCCAAACGGAGCGCTCTATTATATATATAACTAAAGTAAACATTGGCACTTTTTGCACGCTTTTCTGTGGTATAATATAAGCAAAGCTAAATATACGCAGAAAGGAAAATTGCCATGAATAACCAAATAGAACCAATACATATAGTGTCGTTTCGAAAATTTTAAACCCAAACGGACAGTAATTGTCACTGCAAGAGTTTGAGTAGTAAACCTGTAAGAATTTGAGTAGTAAACCTGCAAGAATTTGAGTAGTAAACCTGCAAGAATTTGAGTAGTAAACCTGAAAATAGTTTAGTACAGTACTGAAAAAATTGCAGAACAGTACTGAAAAAATTTCAGTTTACTCCTGAAATTAGTTGACATAATAATATAAT
>JABLTO010054474.1_pt1 | contig 10645 bp, 7 predicted proteins | sample 7160091 | NCBI WGS metagenome assembly JABLTO01 (sample SAMN14651225, study PRJNA627086) | human gut metagenome | isolation source: feces | host: Homo sapiens
GGCCGTGGGCGGTAGCGAAAGGATAATTTCACGTCCGAGGCTTCGAGCGACGCCACCATGCGGCTGCCTTCGTACTTCTCGATGGCGAGGTAGGAGGCTTTCTCCGTCGTTCCGTTGTAACTGCGGATGTAGGCGAAAGTGCCCGGGTAGACCTGACGGTAGATGTGGCGTTCGTAGCGGATATAGGCGTTTTTGGTGAGATGTTGCCGTTCGAACTCCACTCGCCGGGCGTTGGCGTTGGGTATCACCCACAGGTTGAGGCTCAGGGAGAGCATCGTGATGAGCATGGCCGAAAGGAAATAGGGCCACATGAGTCTGCGGAAGCTGACGCCGCTCGAAAGGATGGCGATGATTTCCGTCTGGTACGCCATTTTCGAGGTGAAGAAGATGACGGCGATGAAGGTGAACAGGCCGCTGAACTGGTTGATGAAGTAAGGGATGAAGTTGAGGTAGTAGTCCAGTGCGACAGCTTTGAGCGACGCTTTCGTGGTGATGAAGTCGTCCATCTTCTCCACCGCGTCGAATACCACGACGATGACGATGATGAGTGCGATGGCGAACACATAGGTACCCAGAAACTTCCGGGTGATATACCCGTCGAGTATCTTGAATCCGGGGAATTTTATTCTTTTCCTGTCTGCCATGCCTTTGTCGCAAAAGGTGTTTCCCGACCGGGAAACAAGCCAAAGTTACAACCTCCGTGTCAATTTTACAACCATCCCGCGTTTCCACTCCGCGAAAGTGCCGTCGGCGATGCGCCGCCGTGCCTCGTCCACGAGCCACATGTAGAAGGCGATGTTGTGCAGCGATGCGATTTGCGCCGCCAGCATCTCGCCCGAAACGGCCAGGTGACGCAGATAGGCTTTCGAGTAGAGCGTATCCGCGAAGCAGTGTCCCATGGGGTCTATGGGCGAGAAGTCCTCGCGCCACTTCTGGTTGCGGATGTTGATGATGCCCTCCGAAGTGAAGAGCATCCCGTTGCGTCCGTTGCGGGTGGGCATCACGCAGTCGAACATGTCCACGCCGCGGTCTATCGCCTCGAGGATGTTCACTGGAGTTCCCACCCCCATCAGATAACGGGGTTTGTCCTGTGGAAGTATGCCGTTCACGATTTCTATCATCTCGTACATCACCGGGGCGGGTTCTCCGACGGCGAGGCCGCCGATGGCATAGCCGTCCGCACCGAACTGCTGCACGAACTCCGCCGCTCTGGCCCGCAGGTCGGGATAGGTGCACCCCTGTACGATGGGGAAGAGCGACTGTCTGTGGTCGTATTTCGGCGCAGTGGCGGCATAGCGTTCGAAGCAGCGTTCCAGCCAGCGTTGGGTGAGAAGCAGCGATTTTGCCGCATAGTCGCGCGGCGAGTCGCCGGGGGGGCATTCGTCGAATGCCATCATGATATCGGCTCCGATGGTGCGCTGGGTGTCGATGACGTTTTCGGGGGTGAAGAGGTGGCGCGAGCCGTCGATATGGGAGCTGAAACGGCACCCCTCTTCGGTCAGCTTGCGGCACTGCGCGAGCGAGAATACCTGGAAACCGCCGCTGTCGGTCAGCATCGGTTTGTCCCATGTGCAGAAACGGTGGACGCCTCCCGCCGCTTCGATGACCTCCATGCCCGGCCGCAGGTAGAGATGGTAGGTGTTGGCGAGGATGATGCGCGCTCCCGCTTCGGCCAGGTCGCGGTGGAAAACGCCTTTGACGCTCGCGGCCGTGCCGACCGGCATGAAGACGGGAGTCTCGACGGTTCCGTGGTCGGTGGTGAACCGTCCCGCCCGGGCCGCGCTGCCTGCCGCCCTGTGTTCCACTTCAAAAGTCATTGCTGCTTGACGAGGCTTTGGTTTTCGCTCCCAAAGGTAAGCAATTCCGCTCCATTTACAGCACGAAAGCCTCCCGCTTCCCCGATTTCGGAACAGCATTCTTTCGGTCTCACGGATTATCCATACCTTTGGAGACGGAAAACGGAGAGCGTTCGGTCGATGGAGATAAGGAATCTGTTGGATGCGAAGTCCCGGCGGGAGCTTCGGGCATGGCTGTCGGAGAATCATCGGCGGGAGAAGGAGTGCTGGGTGGCGGTCAGGCGGGGTCGGCCGGTCGATGACGGCACATTCTGGTATGTGGATGCCGTGGAGGAGGCGTTGTGTTTCGGCTGGATTGACAGCACGGTGAAAAAGCTCCCGTCGGGAGCGACGGTGCAGCGGCTGTGTCCCCGCCGTCCGGGCAGTGCCTGGTCGGAGCTGAACAAGGAGCGATGCCGGAGGCTGGAGCGGCTGGGGCTGATGACCGATGCGGGGCGTGCCGTATTGCCGGATATGACGCAGGCGGGATTCGTCGCGGACGAGGATATCCTGCAGGCGTTGCGTGCCGACCCGGTCGTCTGGGAGCATTTCTGCGGATTGCCCGAACTTTACAGACGGGTAAGGATAGACACCATCCGGATAAAACGGAAGGAACCGGAACTTTTCCGTCGCAGGCTGGAGAAGTTCGTCGAATGTACCCGTGCGGGGATTCTCTACGGCGAATGGAACGACAACGGCAGGCTGTGGAGTCGTTGAGGGGAAACGGCGGCGGGCCCGGTCGAACGCCTGCCCGACCGGGTATTATTTCCGGCTGTGCCTTCGTTTATTCCGGCGATTTTCCGTAAGTTTGTCTTCGGGGAGTATAAATAGCTTGACCATACATGCGAAAACTCGTGATAATACCGACCTATCTCGAAAGGGAGAACGTGTCGGCCATGATTGACAAGGTTTTTTCGTTGCCGGAGGCGTTCGACCTGCTCGTCATCGACGATGCCTCGCCCGACGGGACGGCCGATATCGTGCGCGGCAGACAGGCGGAGTTTCCCGGCAGGCTCTTTCTGTTGGAGCGTTCCGGCAAACTCGGCCTGGGTACCGCCTACCTGACGGGCTTCCGATGGGCGCTTGCCGAAGGGTACGACTACGTGTTTGAGATGGACTGCGACTTTTCGCACAATCCGGACGACCTGCTGCGCCTTTACCGTGCCGCTCTCGGCGGGGCGGACGTCGTGGTGGGTTCGCGTTACATACAGGGGGTGAACGTGGTGAACTGGCCCATGTCGCGGTTGCTGATGTCCTACTGTGCCTCGTCGTATGTGCGTACCGTGACGGGAATGCCCGTCCGCGACGCAACGGCCGGATTCGTCTGCTATTCCCGCGAGGTACTGGAAGCCATCGACCTCGATGCGGTACGAATGAAAGGCTACGGTTTCCAGATAGAGATGAAATATACGGCATGGCGTCTCGGTTTCAGTATCCGGGAGGTTTCCATCATCTTCATGGACCGCACGGCCGGGGTGTCGAAGATGAGCAGCGGCATCTTCGGAGAAGCGTTCTGGGGGGTGATAAAGCTGCGTTTCCGTAAGATACGACCAGCCGTCCGACTCTGATGCGTCTGCGGTAAAAAACGCGGCGGATGAAATATACGGCCCCTGTTGCCGTTATCCTGTAAAAAGAGGGGCGTTCTTACGGATGCTTCGCGTCCGTGAGCGTGCCGACAGGGGTTCTGTTTAATCTTTTTTGTCATGACCGACCTCGCGGAAGCATATCTCGCCTACATAGAGCGCGTCAGGCGCTATTCGCCCAATACGGTGAAGAGCTACCGCCGCGACATCGGGATGCTGCTCGATTTTCTCGGGACGGAGGAGGGAACGTTCGACCCGTCGCTGTTGACTGCCGACGATATTCGGGAGTGGATAGTGGCGCTTTCGGAAAGCGGGCTGAAGCCGTCGAGTATCAACCGGATGCTCTCCGCCTGTAGCTCTTTCTTCAAATACCTGCTGCGGGAGGGGATTGTTGCGGGGAATCCCTTTGCGAAAGTCTCGTCGCTCAAGACGCCTGCCCTGCTCCCGTCGTTTATACCGGAGGGGCGGATGGCGGCGCTTGTCGGCGAATTTCGCAAAGATGTACGCCATGTAACAATAAGCGCAGGTCAATATCGGTTATACTATGAAGGATAATCTAATCCATTTAATGATGAAACGATACTTTTTATCTTTGTTCGCTGTGGCAGGCATTCTGGCCTCCTGTGCGAAAGACCCTGCTGTGTCCGGAACGGCTCCGGGCGGCGGGAACGAACGGAATGAAGAGGAGTACGTCGGCGACGTAGTCAAGGGGAAGATAAGGATTCGCCTGGCGGATAATGCCACGGCTCTCCGGACAGGAGCGTTTACCCGCGGCGAGGCTGATTCCGGCGACCCCGAACTCGACAAACTCGCGGCACAGTTGGGCGCAACCAAAATAGAGCGGGTTTTCGGGACCGACCCCCGGTTTACGGAGCGTCACAAGAAATACGGCCTGCACTTGTGGTACGACGTGACGTTCGACGAGGATGTACCCGTTTCACGGGCACAGTCCGGATTCGAGTCGCTTCCCGGCGTAGCCTATGTGCGTCCCATCTACCGGATATATCCTGCCGACGGTTACGATACCCTTTATCCGGCAGCGGTAACGGATAAGTCCGGATGGGAGGGCAGTACCGCTGAAATGCCTTTCGATGACCCCGGACTGCCGATGCAGTGGCATTACTACAACGACGGTACGCTTTTCAATACCGAAGGTACGGTGGTGGCCGTCGAGGGGGCGGATGTCAATCTGTTCAAGGCATGGGAGATGTACGGTGCCGGTGACCCGAGCGTGGTGGTGGCCGTCATGGACATGGGTATTCAGTACGACCATCCCGACCTTGTTGCCAACATGTGGGTGAACGAGGGGGAACTCAACGGCGAACCCAATAAGGATAACGACGGCAACGGCATCAAGAACGACATATACGGCTATAACGGTTTGACGCGGGACGGTAACATCGAGCCCGGCAGCCATGGTACGCACGTAGCCGGTACGGTGGCCGCTACCAACAACAACGGTATCGGCGTTTCGGGTGTGGCCGGCGGTACGGGTGTGGGTGACGGTGCAAGGCTCATGTCCTGCCAGATATTCGCTCCGAACGACGCTTCGGAGAGCGACTACCCGGACGTGTACCGTTATGCCGCCGACAACGGTGCGGTGATAAGCCAGAACAGTTGGGGCTATTCCCAGATGTACAGTGCCATCCCGGAGGATATGGCCGTGGCGATGGATTATTTCATAGACAATGCGGGTATCGGACCCGACGGCGAGCAGACCGGCCCGATGAAGGGAGGTATCATCATCTTCTCGGCAGGCAACGACTATTCGTCGCGTCCCTCTTTCCCGGGAGCCGACGACCGGGTGGTGTGCGTTACCTCCATGATGCCGAACTACATGAAGGCAGGTTACTCCAATTTCGGCGATGCCGCCGACATCTTCGCTCCCGGCGGAGCCGGTTCGACCGATACGGAGTTCAGCATGGAAGGGCAGGTGTACAGTACGGATATCACCGATGCGTACGGTTACAAGGCGGGTACGTCGATGGCGTGTCCGCATGTATCGGGTATCGCGGCCCTTATCGTGTCGCGTTACGGCGTGGGGCAGCCCGGTTTTACGCCCGACAAGCTGAGGGAGATACTGCTGCGCAGCTATCGCAGCGTAGGTCAGTATCAGAAGACGCCGGCCATTGCCGACGGCCTCGGCGTGGGCTTGGTGGATGCTACCATGATAGAGCTGGAGAATCCCGGAACGGCACCGGAGGCTCCGCAGGCCGTGAGTGCGGAGGGAACGGACGAGCGAAAACTCACGCTCCGTATCACCGCTTCGGCTGACGGCAACGGAATGTCCGTAGCGCAGTACCGTGTCTCCTATGCCCCGGAAGGAACGGCCGACGGAGCGGACGGTTGGCAGTCGGTGGAGCTTTATAACCGGGCCGATATCGGCGAGGTGAGCGAATATACGGTAGGCAATCTCGAGCATGAAACCACTTATGTGTTCCGTGTGAAGAGTGTGGACCGTTTCGGCAACGAATCGGCCGGCTATACGGAAGGGCGGGGTACGACCGTCGAACACACGAACCTGAGCCCGGAGATAACCAAGCCGCTCGGCAGGGTGGTACTCCCCTCCGGCAACAGCTTCACAGCGACCGTGGATTTGAACGAGAACTTCAGCGACCCCGACCTGCCCAACGATGAACTGACGTTTACGGCCGAAAGCAACGATGCTTCGGTAGCTACGGCGCAGGTATTGGAGGGCGGCATACTGGAGGTGACCGGCCTCAAGAAGGGCGATACGTTCATCTCCGTGACCGTGAAGGACCGTGAAGGACTGTCCATTTCGAAAAATATGGGCGTATCCGTTACGGCAGACCCTGCCGGCAGCGGAGAGGGGACGACCGTGACTTTGCCCGACAGTGCGAACGCTTTCTCCGGAAACATCGCGCTTGATGAACTGTTCGGCGTTACGGGCGGTCTGACCTATACGGCCGTAAGTTCCGCACCGGATGTGGTATCCGTGGCAGTGAACGGCAATGTCCTGACGGTTACCGGACTGAAGATGGGCAACGCTTCGGTGACGGTGACGGGAACCGATACCGCCGGAGCATCCGATACGCGGACGGTCGAGGTGACGGTGACGGCGAATCCCGGAGGCGGTACCGCCCCGCAGACACCCGCCGGAAGCATCAGCCTCTATCCCAATCCGGCCGATGATGTTCTCAATATCGGTGTGGGCGGAGCGACCGGAGGGGCGGCCGGCATTCGGATATACGATGCCGGCGCCCGTCAGGTAGGCAATCTCTCCGTGACGCTCGACGGTAACGGCGTGGCAGCCGGCAACGATGTGTCCGGCCTCGCTCCCGGAGCCTATTCGGTCGTGGTCGAGCACGACGGTCACCGCTATACGGGCAGCTTCATGAAACGGTAAAACCGCCGGACGAATGGAACGGCGGAGCCGGGCCCGGTCGGGTCCGGCTCCGTTGTCTTTCTGTGGCCGGTATCTCCGGGACGGTTATTTGCGGCGGAAGGTCATTTTGTTTTCAGGGGTAACGATATTGTGGCATATTTTTTATATTTTCGCAAACGGCCGTCGGTGCGGGTATCCTGCCTGCGGCGGACATTTATCAACCAACCCTACTATCGAATGAAACGGTATTTGAATCTGTTGTTCCTTGCGGCGGCTGCTCTTTGTGCATCGTGTGCGAGAGATGCCGTCGTTTCCGATGTCCCGCCGAAAGGGGAGGATGTCGGCGGTTACGACAACAACGTTATTGTGCCCGGATGGGTGAGGATAAGGCTCGACGACGAGGCTGCCCCGCTTCGGACGGGCGTCTTTACCCGGGGCGAGGCCGATTCGGGCAATCCGCTACTCGACGAACTTGCGGCCGGCCTCGGGGCGACCGAGATACGGGAAGTGTTCCCGACCGACCCCCGGTTCGAGGAACGTCACCGGAAATACGGGCTCCATCTCTGGTTTGATATCAGGCTCGGCGACGAGGTGCCCGTATCCCGTGCGGAGCAGGAGTTTGCTGCACTGCCCGGCGTGCGGCATGCACAGCCGATTTATCGGATAGTCGCACTGGACGGTGCCGATTATCCGCTGCCTTCGGAGGTGAGCGAACCTTCCTCTTGGGAGGGCAGTTCCCGCGAGATGCCTTTCAATGACCCCGGTCTGAAGATGCAGTGGCATTACGACAACGACGGTACGATGACCAATGCCGAAGGCGAAACGGTCGCTGTCGAGGGGGCCGATATCGGGCTGTTCGAGGCATGGGAGATGTACGGTGCCGGCGACCCGTCGGTAATCGTCGCCGTCATGGATACGGGAGTTTTCTCCGGACACGAGGACCTGCAGGGCAACATGTGGGTGAACGAGGCCGAACTGAACGGTACGGCCGGCAAGGATGACGACGGCAACGGGTACAGGGACGATATACACGGCTATGATTTCTACAAGAAGTCGCCCGATGTGGAGCCCGGTGAGCACGGTACCCATGTGGCCGGTACCATCGCTGCCGTGAACGATAACGGCATCGGTGTCTCGGGTGTGGCCGGCGGTACGGGCAACGGCGACGGCGTGCGGATAATGACCTGTGCGATATACGACTATATGGGGTATGGTACGGCGACTCCCACGGGCTACGTTTACGCTGCCGACAACGGGGCCGTGATAAGCCAGAACAGTTGGAACTATCCCATGATTAATATTCTGCCCGAGGACATGTCGGTGGCGTTCGACTATTTTATCGACAATGCGGGTATCGGGCCCGACGGCGAACAGACCGGGCCCATGAAAGGGGGCGTCATCATCTTCGCCGCGGGGAATGAATTCAGTCCCAAGGTGGGGTGTCCTTCGGACGACCCGAGAGTCATTACGGTGACCTCCATGATGGCCGACTATGTGAAGGCGAGCTATTCCAACTACGGAACCGAGGCGGATATCTTCGCTCCCGGCGGTGCCGGTGAACGCGATGCGGCATTTCCGCAGCAGGGTCAGGTTTACAGCACCGGCTTGGACAATACCTATACTTACCACAGCGGTACCTCCATGGCTTGTCCGCATGTGTCGGGCGTAGCAGCCCTCATCGTGTCGCATTACGGTGCGAATGCTTCCGGTTTCACCAACGAGGAGCTGAAGACGATTTTGCTGCGGAGTTACCGCAATGTGGATATGTGGCAGACTCGGCCGGACATTGCGGCGGGGCTCGGTGCGGGGCTTGTCGATGCTTCCCTGATGGAACTGGAAAATCCCGGAGTGCCGCCCGAAGCCCCGGCAGGGCTCGAAGTGGCCGAAGGTACGGTGGAGGAGCGGCTGACGGTATCCGTTACGGGCCTGCCCGCCGACGGGAACGGTATGGGCATCGCTTACGTGAACCTGCGTTATGCCCCCGAGGAGGCGCGTGCGGAGTCCGGAGCATGGACCTCCGTGACGATACCCTGTCGGATGTCGCCGGGCGAGGCGCTGGAATACGAGGTTTCCGGATTGACGGATGCGACGACCTATGTGTTTGAGGCCGGTGCGATAGACCGGTTCGGAAACGAGTCCGGCTATGTCGGCGGCGAGGGTCGGACGATAGACCATATCAATCGTCCGCCGGCGATACAGAAGCCGCTGCCTGGCGTGGAACTGCCCGATGCTGCGGGAGAGGAGCCTTTCGTGACTGCCGTGGAGCTGAGCGATTATTTTACGGACCCCGACCTGCCGGCGGACGAACTGTCGTATGCTGCGAGAAGCAACGACGAGAGTGTGGCTACGGTCAGCGTCAGCGGTTCCATGCTGACGGTCGAAGGCCTGAAGCTGGGGGCGACCTATGTTTCGGTGACGGTGACCGACCTGGCCGGAGAGAGTATCGTCAAGAACATGTCGGTCAAGGTACTTGAGGAGCGGTTCCCGGAGGACCCGCCGACGCCCATACCGCCTGAGGAGGGCGTGGAACTGACCGAGGGCGCACTGACGCTCTTCCCGAACCCGGCTCCGGATGCGCTGTTCATCGGCGTCGGCGGCGAAGCGGGCAAACGGGCCGATATCAGGGTGTACGATTCGGCTGCACGGGAGGTTGTCCGCCTGGACGGTGCGGCCTTCGGCAGTGAAGGCGAACTGAAGGATGTCATCCGGTACGACGTTTCCGGTCTCGTTCCGGGCAGCTATACGGTGCGGGTGAAACTGGCCGACGGACGCGAGCTTCGCAGTACGTTCGTGAAAGCATGAGAGCGTGCGGACGGCAGACTTCAGCCTGCCGTCCGCTCTCTTTGTCGTCCGGCTGCGGATACCGGCGTCTGTCCGTTTTCGGAGCCTGCAGCGCGGGACCTGAAAGGTTCCTGCGGTCGGGAGTCCGCCGCGGAATGCGGTGCTGTGCTTCGGGAGGCGTATCCGGAGACGGGCTGTGAGGAACAACCGTGAATAGGATGCTATTGCCATGAAAAAAGTTCTGATTATCTTTATGGCGGTGTTTCCGTTTCTGTGCTGTGCGGGGCGTTCCCACGGGGCGGCGGAGCCGCCTTTCGTTGCGGATACCCTTTCCGGAGCGGGAGAGGCGGCAGCGACCGACCGGATAAGGATACGGTTCGCCGATACGGTGCCGTTGCCTCGTGAAGCGCGTTTTGCGGCAGGAGCGGCCGATACGGGTATCGGGTGGTTCGACCGGGCTTTGGACACTGTGGGTGCGGTCGAGGTGCGCCGGGTTTTTTCGGATGGCGGCCGTTTTGCCGAGAGGCGCCGCCGGTACGGTCTGCACCTGTGGTACGAGGTGCGTACCGACGGCAGGATGCCTGTCGCGGAGGTCGTGCAGGTGTTCGCGGCGCTGCCGGCGGTTGCGTATGCCGGATTCGTGTACCGGGCCGAACTTGCGGATTAGCGGCAGGGGGAATGTGTTCGGATAGGGGCATCCGTACTATCGGAGGGCAGACTGGCGTTAAATATATATATGAATGGGATAAATACACCAAATAATTGTCAACTCTAATGTTATGAAAAGGATTTCTGTTTTTTTATTGGCTGCTGCGGCTATGTGGTCCTGTACGAAGGAACCGGTGTTGTCCGAAGCTCCCGAACGGGACGTTCCGGATGTATCGGTGCCGGACGATGATAACATAGTCAGCGGATGGGTCAGGATAAAGCTGGCCGACGATGCCGCTCCGCTCTGTGTCGGTGCATTCACGCGCGGAGAGGTGGAGTCGGGCGACCCGCGGCTGGATGAGATAGCGCAGGAGCTGGGTGCGACCGAGATTCGCCGCGTTTTCCGCGACGGGGGCCGTTTTGCCGAGAGGCGCCGCCGGTACGGTCTGCAC
>JABLTO010012915.1_pt1 | contig 10641 bp, 8 predicted proteins | sample 7160091 | NCBI WGS metagenome assembly JABLTO01 (sample SAMN14651225, study PRJNA627086) | human gut metagenome | isolation source: feces | host: Homo sapiens
ACAGCTCATTATCAAACGTGCTAACAAAATGATAACGGAGCATCAGCAGCCAAGTACAATACAGAACAAAATGTATAATTGAGATACCACAGCTCAAATCTCATAAACAAAATTGTTTAGTCCTGGAGGCGATTTGAGGAGTGGGAATAATCCGCGCCCCTTCCTCCCAAACCGCGCAATTTCCCATCCCCTGTAAGCCACAGTTTGCAGGCGGCACAATATATTTTCACAGCAAACAAAAGCGTCACGGTACATTTTATTGTACTGTGACGCTTTTTCTATCGATATTGTTTGTGATTTCGTCTGCTATTTCATTCTGAATATAAGATTTTCGGAAGGATTATGCTTGCAAATCCTCATAATTCACAATTTCTCCGGACGGGTATTTGACAGCTGATTTCAATTCGCCGCTTGTTTCGTCATAAACCAAAATATGCTTGTGTTCCACATGATTGTTACACTCCGGGCACGTAAAAAATCCGCTATTAGGAGTATACAGCAGGTCACCATCATTATCTAAACTTATATGACCTGAGACCCCAGTATCATAAGGTTTGTTGTCTTTTACGCCATACATAGGTTGCCAAGAGATGCCACCAGATCGAAAATGCGGAACATAATACCCTTTTCCATCGTATTCAATGTAGTATTCTTTCATAACTTCATTTTCAACACAAAAATCAGTATCCCGAATATCTTCTTCTATTATAGTAAGTTCTCCTGTGGAAGAAATGTATAGAATTGCTTCTAAAATATTATATGGATCAATATCATATCCATCGCCCTTAACAGGACCGCAAACTGCAAAGGCCTCATATGTTCCATTGCCATCATAGTCATGATATTCAAAACACCAAGCTCCGCCCGGGCCATAGTTTTGTTCATACCAAGTATCTGCAATGCTGTTCAGCTCTTCCTCTGAAAGCTGTGCAGCAGACGGCGATACAGAAGGTGCCGTATCGTACAAATAAACAGAAACCGGCAGAATGTCTTCTGTGGTACAGAGAATTGTAATTTTTCCGGTTGTCAGATCAATGATCAGCTGATATTGTCTGCTTCCGCCGCTTTCTGAAAGAAGAATGATCCAGGTGTTGCCCTGCTTTGTGATGTTTCCTTCGTCAAGAGTGTATCCTGCCCAGTTGCTTGCAAGATAGCTGCGGACAGGTTTCAGCACATCCTCCTGTTTGTAGGAAACAATATTGGTGCCGTGGGAGGTGTTTTCCTCCTCTGATTTTTTGTTGAGGGGCAGAATGTGAAGGACGTCATCCCAGTCGTAATAATAAAGCTCCTCTTCCATCAGCATCAGGAACTTCGCACCCGACGTGTATTTTCCGGTAACGTTTCCGTTCAGATCGCAGCTGTACACATTCCGGCCGTTTTCTTCGCTGCCATAATAATACAGCTGGCCGTTCATGTAGTTGATGCAGCGGCTGTATGTGGAATTCAGCTGCTGAACATCAGAACCATCCAGATTCATGGAATACAGATACCGCGTGTCACGTTCTGCAAAGAAAATCTTGTCCTCTGCGATACAAAGGTCAGAGGCGTTGTACTTGCGGAGAATTCTGGATTCTGTACCGTCCAGCTTCATAGAAAGAATCGCATACTGATCATTTTCATAGTTGACGTAGTAGATCATATCCTTATAAATCGTCATGTACCACAAATCTTCACAGCTTGCCAGGGATTCCAGATCGCTCCCGTCAAGGTTCATCCGATAGATGGTTCTCTTTTCCCCGTCCGTACAGGTAAAATAAAGTTTTTCCTGGTACAGCGTCAGCTCCTGCACATGCATGTTGCAGAGAACAGTTCTGCTGCCGGAGGACAAATCATAGGCAGTGACGCTGTTATCCGCTGCGGCATCTGCATAATAGATGGTATTCCCACTCAGATTCAGATAATATCCATAAAACTGCTCTGCAATTACATCGGCTGTGCCGTTTTGCGTCTGGTACAGCGTCCGGGTATTGGTGTCGCTATAGTAATAGCGTTCCCCGTCTGTACAGCAAATACCGGAGTTGACCAGATTAGAGGCGCCGCTGCTTTGAAATGACATTTCTGCTGTTGGTTCTGCGACGGCCTGCTCTTGTTTTGCTGGTTCCGTTGTTGTTTCTACAACGGAAGTTTGTGCGCTTTCTGTCGCGTCTGAAGCCCGCTTATGCTTGACGGACGATTCCTCCTGGTTGCTGCATCCTGCTAATACCGCCATGAGTGCCACTAAAATCGGCACAATTCTCCCTTTTTTCATAGTGTCTTTTTTCCCGCTTTCCTTTGCGTATTGTTAGAACCATATTTTCCGCATTACATGCTTTGGTTCCAAACAAATTATACCATATTTGGGCAAAAGAATCAAGATCCTTCCATGAAATTTTGCATCAAAAGTGGAATACTGTAAGGAATGCATCTAAGCAACCAATATCCCCGGCCTAGTTGAGAGGTTTTTCAGTTTCCGATAAGGACACCATTTCTGCCGGAAAGTCCAGCGATAAGCAAACCATTCAGTTGGTCTGTCCGGGCATTCCCATTCCGTTCGTGCTGATTGCCATTATCACATGGATTCTGGGCATTGTCATTGTCCGCAGAGAAAGCAAAGCCTCTCTGCGGACGTTTTGCTGCAATCCGGCACGGACAGAAAATGTCTGTGTGAAATTTTCCGGCAGTGTATATTCTTTCCGGTTTTGCAGAAAATAAGTCTGAATCGCAGGAAAAAAACTGCGAAAAAACAAGGGAGGACTCCATAGATGAAAGCAACAGGAATTGTCAGACGCATTGATGATCTGGGACGGGTTGTCATTCCGAAAGAAATCCGCCGAACCATGCGAATCCGGGAAGGCGATCCCCTGGAAATCTACACCAACAATGACGGAGAGGTCATTTTCAAAAAATATTCCCCCATTGGAGAAATGGGGGAAAGCGCCGCACAGGTGGCAGAAATCATGCACCGGCTGGCAGGCTGTCCGGTGGCGGTATTCGACCGAGACCACGTGGTTTCTGTTTCCGGCGCAGCCAAAAAGGAATGGAACGCGCGCCGGGTTTCGCCGGAGCTGGAAGACCTGATGGAAAATCGGCGGCAGTATTTTGCCGAAGCCGGGCGGCCGGAGTTTCTGCCGGCAGAAGGCATGGAAAAATCTGCTATGGCCTGCATGCCGATTATCACCGCCGGAGATGTCACCGGAGCAGTGGCGTTTCTGGAAACTGAAAACGGCAGCAAAATCAACGACAGCCAGCGCAGTCTGATTCAGGCGGCATCCCAGTTTTTAGGCAAACAGCTGGAGAGCTAGACACACATTTTGCAGCCGGCTCCGGACAAGGAAAAAGCGGACAGAATATTCTGTCCGCTTTTTTATCTCTTGGTGTTGTACGTACAGACATTTACTGCTGTACATCCTCCGTGAAGGCAGACAAGCCAGTGCCGCCATTTTCACCGTGATAGTTCACCTTAGCGTTGTCCTTCAGAACAAAGTCATACCGGCCTTCTACATACGGCGTGCCGCGGCCTGCAAAGCAATAGCTATATGCGCAAAGCATGTAGTATGCATCTGCAATGGTAATGGTGCCGTCTGCATCCACATCCAGCAGATTCAGCTGAACCGGTGTCAGGCTTAAAACCTGTTCCATATTCGCAGGTGTAACACCTGCGCACTGATAAGCATAATAGGAAAGCGCCCAATCTATGCTGGTCAGAGTTACAACCTTCATTTCTTCTTTGGTGTAATAATCGGTATACGATTCAGAATAGCCCAGCGGATACACTTCCTTGGCATGCAGCAGATCAGCATCTGTCTGATCGACAGTACCGTCTCCGTTGATATCAGCCAGTTTCAGCTGTTCTTCTGTCAGTGTGTATGCATCATCTGCCAGATAACGGGAAATCATTGCAGTATCGTGTCCGGTGATGACACCATCCTGATCAATATCCCCTGTTAGGGCGGTTCCAGCAGCGCTTACCGGCAATGCTGCCAGCATTGCGCAAGCGATTGTTCCTGCGGAAAGCAGAGATAACATCTTTTTTCCCTTCATAAATATCAAATCCTTTCTTGTTCTCTCTTGTATATTTGATTGCAATCTTTTTTCTTATCTGGAAAAGAGATACAACCCCCTACACTTATAATATAATACTTAATCGTTATTATGTATATATTATTTTGTTTATAATATGTAATTTTTTTATTATACTGTGATTGTTTTGATACGCTTCGTTCCAATCTGGCTCAGCGGATCTCCACCTGCGCCTTTTAACCACACCGCAGATTTCCTGGAATATTCTGCACAATTCCTTTACAACGCATAAAAAATATGCTATACTATGGAAAAGGGACACTCGCAAAGCAGAATCCTTCCAAGGATTCTGCCCGTTTTGTGAAAGGGGTTATTCTCATGAATCTGAATCGCTGGAAAGCCAAAATTTTTGCCGCAGCTGCTGTGATCACTGCTGCCGTGCTGGTACTCACCGGAAGCATTTCATTCCCGGCCGCCGCGCCGCTGGAAGTTTCTGCGGCTTCCGTTGCATCCACCAGTCTGACGGATGCGCAGCTGCAAGCCTACGCAGACCAGGTGGCGGCCATCGTCAACCAGGAGCGGGAAAAGGTGGGGAAAAAGCCACTGTATGTGCTGCCGCGCCTGAACGGTGCCGCTTCTGTCCGCGCCGAAGAATGCGTGGAATCTTTTTCCCATACGCGCCCGGACGGCTCTTCCTTCAGCAGCATCCTGACCAGCGGCACCTATGCCGTCAACTGGACAGCCGCCGGTGAAAATATCGCCTGGGGACAGAGAACACCGGCTGCCGTTATGGATGCCTGGATGAATTCCGCCGGCCATAAAGCCAATATTCTCAGCGAAAAGTATGAGTTCGATTATATCGGCGTTGGTGTGGCAAAAGATTCCAGCGGCGTTTTATACTGGACGCAGAATTTCATCCGGTGCAGCGAGTCATTTTCCGATGCCTATCTGCCCACCTACCAGGAAGAAACTACCACAACCACACAAATCACAACGACAACTTCTACCACAACCACCACAGAAGCCACCGTTCCTGCAACAACAACCCAAACGGAAGAACCAACAGAAACCTGGCACTGGATTCACCTCAGTAATCTGAACCTGGAAGCCGGCGACACGGTAACAGTTCTCTTGTCCGAATCCGGGGAAAATGATGACTTTACGGCGGTCTGGTATCTGGACGATTCCAGCTCGGCTGACGGTTTCTATGAAGGAACCTTTTCAGGAGACCAACGTTCCTTTTCCATTACCGTCCAGAAATCTGTTGATGACATCGACATTGCGGTGTACAGCATTCCCGATGTATGGTGCAGCACCTACCTGATCAGCAGACAGCAGCATGAAACAACCACCACACCGACCACGACCACAACCGAAACCACCACAACAACAACTACTACTACTACTACTACTACTACTACTACCACCACAATGCCCATTTCCTCTACATCTCCGGTTACCACAACAGATCCGGGGCCGAGGCCTACCCTGAAATGTTTCCCCATCGATGATCTGAATGCCAAGGCAGGCGACACCATCACCATCACGCTCCGGGAAGACGGCTTTTATGACGATATGGATCTTATCTGGTTTTTCAATGACAGCATGACATCAGACGGAGCCGATTATGACCTGCAATTTGACGGCGACAGCTACATACTGGAAATCACGCCGGATGAAGATGTAGACAAACTGGAACTGTATGTAAATTCTCTCTGTGATGTTTCTCTTGTACAATACAGCATCACACATCGCATGCAAACTGCCACTACTGTGACAACGTCCGCCACACAGACCACCACAACGACCCGGACAACTACCACAGAAGCCACAGAAAGCGCTGGCATTTGCGGCGATATCAACCTGGACGGAAAAGTAAACCTCACGGATGCTGTTCTGCTCAACAAAACCGTAGCCGGAGCTGTCATCCTCTCCGAACAGGCACAGCGCAATGCAGACTGCTTCCGGGACGAAGAATGCAGCGGTATGGACGCCATTGCATTGATTCAGTTTCTGACGCATATTATTGATGCAATTCCGGTAAAGGAAGTATAACACATCCGCACATTCTTTATGAAAATTTGTCCGATTTCCCTATGAAAGTTTTATTCGAAAGGAGCAGCCAATCATGCGAACCAGGCAGAAAGCAAAATTTCAGCAATACCGGCAGAAGCATGCCAAGCAGTGGCGATGTGCAGGTATTTTGCTGGGAATTGGTTTTGCTTATTATCTGCTAATCCAGTTCACTCCATTTCATCTCTTCTGCCTGTTCCAACGAATCACAAAGCTTGCCTGCCCCGGATGCGGCATCACCCATTTTCTTGTACGACTGCTGCATTTTGACATTCCCGGCGCTGTACAGGAAAACGTTGCTGTGGCAGGGCTGATCCTTCTCTGGGGGCCTTTGCTTTTCATCCGTGTTATCTGGCATCCGAAATGGCTGCAAAAAAATGGCCGGTTTGAACGGATTCTGGCTTATATCTGTGTGGTGCTGCTGCTTGCGTTTGGAATTCTCCGCAATCTGCCGGGAATGGAGTTCCTGCTGCCGTCTTCTATGCGTTAAATAGCCCTTGCTGACACACCCGGATGTACAAATACGCCATCCGCTTTTTTCGAGAAAGGCAAAACACGATGTGCCGACAGGTTCTTCCCATCTGTTTCGATTTTTTGCACAAGAAAAAAAATGATACTGCAAAAAGTATTGACAAATCGACAGTAGAATGCTATAATAAGAGTATAATTTTTTCATGAAAAATGGAGGAGTAATTTTATGAATTGTCCCAAATGTGGCGCGAGCAACCCAAATGGCGGCACTTTCTGCGCAAGCTGCGGTGCCCCGCTTCCTGCCGACACGCAGAGCACAGTACCGCCGACACAGCCCCAGTACACACAGATGCCCCCGACTGGTAACGGCATTCAGCAGAGAAATATTGCATTGTGCATCATTCTCTCCCTTGTTACCTGCGGCATTTATGGTTGGTACTGGCTGTACACCATGACAGAAGATACCAACCGTCTTTCCAGAGATCCTGGCGCAACATCCGGCGGCATTGTTATTTTGCTGTCCATCGTTACCTGTGGTATTTACACTTGGTACTGGATGTATAAGCGCGGCGACATCCTGGATCGCGCAAAGATTGAACGTGGCCTGCCTTCCAGCAATTCTGGTATCCTGTACATTATCCTGACAATCTTTGGTTTAGGGATTGTCTCTTATGCACTGATTCAGAATGAACTGAACAATCTGGCAACTGCATAAGACGCCGGCATATTCTGACTTATCCCGATAAAAAGAGACTGTAGTTTTTCAAGCTACAGTCTCTTTTCCTTTTCACCAAACTTGTCTGCTTCTATTTCGCATCAAAGGCCGCATTAAAGCGGCAGACCAAAACTCACCTGCAATGCATGATCCACCCGTGTCATAGACGGCACATCCAGTTCCCCCATCCGGTCTTTCAGCCGCCGTTTATCCAGAGTGCGAATTTGTTCCAGCAGCACAACGCTGTCCTTGGTCAGACCGCAGCTGGAGGCCTGCACGTCAATGTGCGTGGGCAGCTTTGCCTTATCCCGGCGGCTGGTGATCGCTGCTGCAATCACAGTCGGACTGTGCCGGTTTCCAATGTCGTTCTGTACAATAAGTACCGGCCGGATTCCGCCCTGTTCAGAGCCAACCACCGGGCTTAAATCTGCATAATAAATTTCGCCACGCTTCACCAGCATGGAGATCCCTCCTCTGTCCGAATTTCAAAAATCAATTTTCAGAATACAAAATCGCAGTGCAGCTAAACAAAACGGATGCAATTGCAGCCCGTCTGTGCTCTGCTTCGTGTGCTGTTAGTATGCCCTGTGCTTCGGCAGTTATACTTCGCGTCCTCGCGGCGCGCGCCCTTGCTATCATCATATTCCGGACAAAGAAAAGAAGTTCCGTACAGACAAAACGCAAAAACGGCAGACAGCTGAAAGAAAGCCTCAGCCGTCTGCCGTATCTGATTTTATGACTATCGCGAAATTATGCGACAGAATTTACAAACATATCGTAGATGCAGCGGATTGCCTGTTCAAAGTCGGTACCCTTTACGGCAACGATAACATTCAACTCACTGGAACCCTGGTCGATCATGCGCACATTGATTCTGGCGTGTGCCAGTGCTGCGAAAATCCGTGCTGCAACGCCCCGTGTCCGGCACATACCCCGTCCTACAACGGCAATCAGCGCGATATCGTCTTCTGCTTCCAGCATATCCGGCTGTACCGCCTTTACGATCTCGGTGCGAATTTCTTCTTCCAGACCGTTCAGATGCTCCGAATCCACAATGACAGTCATAGAGTCAATGCTGGACGGCATGTGCTCCAACGGAATGCGGTGTTCGGCCAGAATATTCAGTACGTCCCGGCAGAAACCGATCTGGCTGTTCATCATATCCTTGTGAATGCTGATGGAGGTAAAGTTCTTTTTGCCGGCAATCCCGGTAATGGTGTAGGCAGAGAGCTCTTCCTCAGTGCTGTCCGGAACAATCATTGTGCCCGGCTCTTCCGGCGCATTGGTATTGCGAATGTTAATGGGAATACCAGCAGAGCGTACCGGGAAAATAGCGGCTTCATGCAGTACAGAGGCCCCCATGTAGGAAAGCTCCCGCAGCTCTGTATAAGTAATGGTGCGGATTACAGCCGGGTGCTCTACGATTCTGGGATCTGCCACCAGGAAGCCGGAAACGTCTGTCCAGTTTTCATAGAGATCTGCCTTCACTGCACCGGCTACAATAGAACCGGTTACATCGCTGCCGCCCCGGGAGAAGGTCTTGACATAGCCGTCTGCGCCGCAGCCATAGAAGCCGGGGATCACTGCATTGGGCATATCTTCCAGACGCTTCCGCAGGGTTGCTGCTGTCTTTTCATCATCCAGCGCGCCGTTCGGGCGGAAAAAAATCACTTCTGCCGCATCAATAAACGGGAAGCCCAGATAAGCCGCAATCACCTTGCCGTTCAGATATTCTCCGCGGCTGGCCGCATAGTCCCTGCCGGCACGCTTCCGGAAATTTTCTGCGATTACAGCGAATTCCTCTGCGAGGGACAATGTCATCCCCAGGCCGGAAATGATATCCTGATACCGTGCCTGGATAGCTTCCAGCTCTGCCTGGAAAGAAAGTCCCTGTTCTGCCAGAGCATAGCATGCATAGAGCATGTCTGTTACCTTGGTGTCTGCGGAAAAGCGCTTTCCCGGTGCAGAGGGCACTACATACCGCCGCTGAGGGTCTGCCTTTATGATTGCAGCAGCCTTTTGAATCTGATTGGCATCTGCCAGACTGCTTCCGCCGAATTTTACTACTTTTGTCGCCATAGCTGTATTATGAGATCAGGGTTTCGATCTCTCTCCTTACTAGAAATATTTGTGATCTTGTCAAAATCACAGAAAAAACAAGAGATTCTTGCAATACACGCCGTACCGTGTCATACTATATTAGTATATGCGTTTTTTCGGAAAAAATCAATCGGAAAAACCGACAAATTTTTCAGGACTTTTTTCTGTGCTTTTAGTGAATACGCCTGTACTCGTGGAACGGACACTCCGAAGCAGCAAAAAGAGCAGCCGATTTTTCAGCCGACTGCTCTTTTTTTCTGTAATTTCAATTGATTTTCGTTCTGATTCCCGGTTCCGGGAATGCGCTTATTTTATGCGTCCTGATATGGCAGCACATCAATGATCTGTGTCAGGAACATCAGCAGGGTGATTGCATCACTGCCGTTTACTTCGCCGTTTGCATTGCAGTCTGCGTTACGCCGCGCCTGATCATTCAGTGTAACCACGTCTGCCACTGCCTTATTCAGCAGGACTGCATCCACCAGACCAACATTTCCATCCAGGTTGACATCTCCGTAAAGAATGCTGGAATCAGTTGTTCCGCTGCTGCTCGGCGTTGTTTCTGTTGCCGGCTCTATAGATGTTGCAGTTACACTTGAGGAAGTACCCGGCTTAGTAGTAGCAACCGTGCTTCCGGTTGTGGTAGTAGTGGTGGTTTTTGTTGTAGTAGTATTACTGGTTGTGTCAGTAGTAACCGGCTTCGGCGGATCATTGTTTTCCAATGTACCGACAACAATGCCGCATCCAACCGTGGACATATATACAGTACCAAAGGTGTTCATATCACCAACCAGATAGTTCCCGTTACCGGTACCGCCGTACAGGTGGTTCTGGTTAATCAGTACCCAGCTCTTGCCGCAGTCGGTAGAACGATAAATGCCTTCCGGATCAGAATCTGCCGGCTTGCCGTACATATACAGGGTGTATGGATCGCCAGCCTTTTCTGCTGCGCCGTAGCCCATGGTCTTGCAGTAGCTGACATTGTCCATCTTGGTGACGGTTTTGCCGTAGTCGGTTACCAGATATGCACCATAGTAACCTGCGGCAATGGCAAATGTGCCTTCGTCCAGATAAGCGATGCGGTACGCACCGTCACACTGGTCATACTGGCAGATCGTCTGGTTGTTCTTAAAGGTCTTGCCATAGTCATCACTGACCATCAGGATGTAACGGGCATCAGTGATATCAGCCTTCGGCTTGCTGTAGAAATAAGAGGAGTTGTAGTAATAGCCGTATGCATAGACATACTGCGGATTTTTTTCATCCACGCACATCCAGATGGT
>JABLTO010029082.1_pt1 | contig 10638 bp, 8 predicted proteins | sample 7160091 | NCBI WGS metagenome assembly JABLTO01 (sample SAMN14651225, study PRJNA627086) | human gut metagenome | isolation source: feces | host: Homo sapiens
CAGCCGTCAGGCTTTTACAATATATCTTATCTTACGCCTTCACCTGAAGGAGCGTCAGTAGTAACAAACTCAAGCTTGTCACCGTTATCTGCAAAGAGGATCATACCCTCTGACTTTTCACCGCGCAGCTTTGCCGGCTTGAGGTTAGCTACAACTACAACATGCTTTCCTATCATGTCTTCAGGAGTGTAGTGAGCAGCTACGCCTGATACTATCTGGCGTACTTCGTCACCGAGCTTTACCTGTGACACGAGGAGCTTGTCAGCCTTAGGGTGTTTTTTACAGTCGATTATCTCGCCTACCCTGAGCTCTACCTTATCAAAATCATCTATAGTTATAGGCTCCTTATGAGCAGGCTTTTCAGGCTCTGCAGCAGGAACTTCCTTTCCTGCGTCCTTTGCAGCCTTTGCCTTTGCCTTAGCCATCTGTTCAGCAGTCATGGCTTCAAGCTCAGCTATTTCCTTTTCTATATCAAGTCTTGGGAATATAGGCTCGCCCTTGTGTACCTTCTTGCCTGCCATCTGGTCGAATCTCTCAGTATCAGTCCATACAAATTCATTTTCATCTGTGCCTATCTGAGCGCATATCTTTTCAGATGTATTGTGCAGGAACGGATTTATAAGTATTGATATGATCTTTATGGATTCAGCGAGATGATGCATAACTGTATCAAGGCGGTCCTTAGAAGCAGGATCCTTTGCAAGTACCCATGGAGCTGTCTCATCGATGTATTTATTTGTACGTCTGATGAACTTCCATATTTCTTCAAGCGCCAGGTTGAAAGCAAACTTGTCCATATACTCTTCTACGCGTCCTGCTGCAGTAGTTCCCATCTCGATAAGGTCAGCGTCAGGTCCTTCATTTCCGTGAGGCTCAGGAACTGTGCCGCCGTTGTATTTCTCGATCATGGCTACTGTTCTGCTTACGAGGTTTCCGAGGTCGTTTGCAAGGTCGAAATTAAGTCTGTTGAGCATAACTTCATTTGTGTAAAGTCCATCCTGGCCAAACGCGTACTCTCTGAGCAGGAAATACTTGAGTGCATCTATGCCGTATCTTTCGATAAGCTTTACAGGGTCTACTACATTTCCTCTTGACTTTGACATTTTGCCGCCTTCAAGCAGGATCCAGCCGTGTCCGAGAACGTGCTGCGGAAGCGGAAGGTCGAGAGACATAAGGATGGCAGGCCATATAATAGAATGGAATCTTACGATCTCCTTGCCTACGAGGTTTATACCCGGCCAGTACTTGTCAAACAGCTCTGTATTGTCAGGATATCCAAGTGCTGTTATATAGTTTGTGAGCGCGTCGAGCCACACGTATATTACATGCTTTTCATCGATAGGCACCTTTATCCCCCAGTCAAATGAAGAACGCGATATGCAAAGGTCCTCAAGACCCTGCTTAACGAAATTTATCATTTCGTTGCGGCGGGCTTCAGGCTGGAGAAAGTCAGGGTTATTTTCCAGCAGATCGAGTATGCGGTCCTGATATTTTGACATCTTGAAGAAGTATGCTTCTTCCTTTGCCTTTTCTACAGGACGGCCGCAGTCAGGGCACTTGCCGTCAACTGCCTGTACCTCTGTCCAGAATGATTCGCACGGAGTACAGTAAAGCCCTTCGTATTCGCTCTTGTAGATGTCTCCTTTTGCGTGCATCTTCATGAATATCTCCTGCACGCGCTTTACGTGTCTCGGCTCTGTCGTACGGATAAAGTCATCATACGAGATCTCCATAGTATCCCATAATTTCTTTATTCTTCCTACTACTTCATCTACGTATTCCTGCGGAGTAACGCCGTTCTGCTCAGCGATCTTCTGTATCTTCTGACCATGCTCGTCTGTTCCTGTGAGGAAGCGTACGTCATAGCCTGTAGCGCGCTTGAATCTCGCCATAGCGTCTGCCATTACTGTGCAGTAAGTGTGGCCTATGTGAAGGTCAGCACTTGGGTAGTATATAGGTGTTGTTATATAAAATGTTTTCTTGTCTGCTGACACCTGATCCAGCTCCTTTCATAACTTTTATTACGTTACAGCGGCGCCCCGGATGGGGCGCCTTTATAACTTATACCGGTATATCGTCGGCGGGCCGACGCCAGTTTTTTATTCATTTATTAATGTATTATTAGTTCAGCTTGCTGTTGTCCTGCGGAGTTATCTCTGCGTTTTCCTTTATGAACGCTACAGCTTTTACCATGCGGAGGTCTGCTGTAAGAGCTTCCTTATGGTCAGGGCCGAGCTTTTCTTTTATATCTTCAGGAGTAGTCTTGAACTGGTCTGCCATGAGCTGAATGCGTTCCTCGATATCCTGATCGGTTACCTGAAGATCTTCTGTACGAGCGATAGCTTCAAGGACGAGTCTTGCCTTTATGCCGTTTTCTGCCTTTGGCTCGAGCTGCTTGCTGAGCTGTTCTTCTGTAAGGCCTGTAGCGCTGAAGTACTGTTCAGGGTCGATACCGCGCTGTCTCATAGCCAGCTTCCATTCATTTACAAGGCTTGCAGTCTCTGCTATTATCTCATCCTCAGGTACTTCTACGTCTGAATCAGCAACTACTGCGCCTATAAGAGCGCCTTCAAGCTCTATTTCGTTCTGAGTCGCCTTCTGCTCTTCGAGCTTTTCCCTGAGGTCTTTTCTTACGTTATCGTCAAGTACTGGGATGTGTACCTCTTCGATCTTATTTACCTTTACCTTAAATAAAGCGTCCTTGCCTGCGAGCGCAGGTGCGCCGTAATCTTCAGGGAACGTAACATTAACGTCGATCTCGTCTCCGACAGAAGCGCCCACGAGCTGCTCCTCAAAGCCCGGAATGAATGTGCCTGAGCCTATTTCGAGCGGATAACTGTTTCCGCTGCCTCCCTCAAACTTTTCACCGTCAGCATAGCCAGTGAAGTCTATGTTTGCAACGTCGCCGTTCTTTATCGGTCTGTCCTTGACTTCTATTCTCTGAGCGAACACTCTTGCCTGCTGGTCATAGAGCTTTTCAAGTTCTTCGTCAGTTACCGCTGATGAAGGTCTTGATGCCTTGAGGCCTTTGTACTGGCCGAGCGTTACCTTGAACTTTGATTCATTTGACATTTCTGTTATCCTCCTGAAATTATCGGTAATATATAATTTTACATTATACTATGAAAATGCGGTTTTCTGAAAATAATAATTAAAAAATATAGTAAAAAGGCTTTCGACCGTCGCCGGTCGAGCAGGTACGGGCAGGATGTTTCAGTTTACAAAAAAGTAAAAAACAGCCGATGGCCGCGGCTGCTTTTCAGGGGACGGGATAGGAAAATATTCCGTCGAGTTATATGTTAAGAGTGAGTGAATACGCGTAATGAGATTTTCGGACATATGATTTAAATTTCTTATGTCCTCTCCTTACAATACTCATTATACGCAGATCTTACGATCAGTACATGGTCCAAAAAGTATACTTTGGGACATGCACTCTCTTTTCTCTGATATCACAGCCGTTTTTGCTCTATCTTCTTGTTATTTTTCTGTATGCCGCTATTGCATCCGCCTTTTTATTTACGCCAAGCTTTTCATATGCAGCCGCTGTATGTTTTTTTACTGTTGACATCGATACATAAAGGATCTTGCCTATGGCCTCTGCCGTAAATCCGTCGCACACGAGATCCATTACCTCGCATTCGCGCTTTGTAAGCTGATTTACAGGCTTATGGCTGCGGCGGAATACTTCTTTTGATTCAAGATACTTTTCTGCAAGTGCTTTTACCGTTTTTGCGGCGGGGACGCCGGTCACTTCCAGTATCGATATTATTTCATTCGTATTTTCCGCGAGCGTTACATAGCATCCGTCGTATTCCGCTATCTCAAGTGCGTCCTTCATAAGATATGCCGCTTCGTTCATGCCCTTGAGATGGAACGTCGATATCGATTTATATATTTTTGAGATCATCACGCCTGTAAGGTTGTGTCTCGCAGTATATATTTCATCCATTTTCTGGCTTATCTCATCAAGCAGCTTGTAATCTCCGCGCTCGCACGCTATCTTTCCCATTATGAGGTAAGCTGTGTCGCGGGCCGGTGCCATGAGCTTTGCTTTGTTTATGTCGCACTCCAGCAGCCACTTAGGTATGAGATCTGTCTTTCCCATGTATCCAAATACATAGCCGAGGATGAACTCATAGCATGCCATCATGGCCTGACTTCCGTCTTTTTCCACTTCTTCCATCATCTGCATAAGGATCTCATTTACTTCTCTTACCCTTCCTGAGAAAAGAGCCATCCTCAGAAGCAGGAATGATGCGGAAAGTATTATGCCGCACTGATTCTTCGCCTGCGCCTTGTAGACTGCCTTGTAGGCTTTCATCTCGGCCTTGTCGAAATTACCCTGCATATACTCGTACTCGGCGCGGATAAGGTCTTCCATGCCGGCGCCGCAGCCGTTAGCTATATGGTTGAATATCCAGAAGCGGTCCTCCATAAGCTCTACGATCTCTTTCATGTCGCCCGGCTCCTTATGATAGAGGAACATTGTGAGCGGCACTCCGAATGTTATAACGACATCGGAATTGAATATACGTGACGTGCCGCCGTCAAAGAAGCTGTTTGCGCGCTCGTAGCACTCGAACATCTTCTTTATATCGTTGAATGCGCCTATACTTTCTATGAGCGCTATCTCTCCGAATATCTGGTTTCTGTCTTCGAGGTCGCGTACCTTTTCATAATAAGCCTTGACATCGCTCAGCATTTTCATGCCTTCTTTAACGTCTATGACCGTGCTGTATGAGTAGATGTACGTAAGATACGCTATGGGATTCGAGTAGCGCTCGTATATGTTCATCTTCTCAAATGCCTGTCGTATGACATTAGGTGCCATATTCATAAGCTTTACTGCTGCAGGCTCTGACATTATCTCAAGTATACGCTTGTTGTCTGAACACATCGTATATGCGCTTATGGCGTTTATGCGCTCACCTACCGCCAGATACCAGTCGCCCTGAAGCTCGTATATCATCTGCTCGTCTATATCTGATTTTTCAAACTCATTAGACAGGAAATCCTTGAGGACTGAATGGAAGCTGTATGTTCCTGCATCCTCATCATACTTCGTAAAGCAGTTATAGTCATACAGGCGCTTGAGCGTGCTTCTTATGCTTCTGTCTTTTGTTATATATTCAGCCTGATCGAGCGTAAAGTTCGATATCTTCGAAAGTATAAGCAGCGAATGCTTTGTCGAATCATCAAGGCCGTTGTAAAACGCAGTCCTTATAAGTTCTTCACCGTCATCCATCATGCTGAGGCTCTGACCGTTCATGTAGTGCATGAGTGCAAGGTAAAGTGCTGATGCCCAGCCCTTCGTCTTTTCGTAAAGTATGTCTACATCCGTGTCTGTAAGAGGCGCGTCGTTGAGTATGAAAAAGTCTTCGCACTCTATCTTTGAAAATTCAAAATTTCGCGACGTCATCATTTTTGCCTTGCCGGTATCGACGAGTGTGTAGGCGTTTTCAAGCGGTTCTTTTCTTGATATGAGAACTATATGGAGCATCGGTATATTAGCCGCTGCTACCTTTTCTATAACGCCCTTGAGCATCTTGCTGCTGCACAGCTGCACATCGTCAAGGACAACGACAGTTTCTGTCTCCATGACAGAGCTTATGGAATGTATAAGGCGTTCCATATCGAGCGCGCTCTGCGGTATACCGTACTTGAGCATTCTCCTGCCAAGCTGTACGTCAGTCTTTTCAAGTGTCTTGCAGAATCTCACCCAGAGCCATATGTCCTCTGTCATGTCTCTTTCAAATGAAAACCATACGTATTTTATTTTTCTTTTTTTTCTAAGGAATTCGCGTACTGCCGTAGTTTTACCTGAGCCCATGCCGGATATAACGAAAAACAGCGGTGTCGTAAATATTCCCTCCAGCTTTTTTTTGACATGCCCGCGGTGGAGGATCTTCGGCTTCATAAGCATTCCGAGCTCGTTCTTTTTCTTTGAAGCTACCGGAATGTCCTTCATATCCGTGATCTCCGCCATGCGGAGCATTTCATCGATCTTATTCATTTATGGCTCCCTCCGGCCATTTCATATTTTTAAGAGCTTCTATGATCTTTTCACAAGCGTGTCCGTCGCCGTAAGGGTTCTCGGCGTGAGCCATGGCATCATAAGCCGACCTGTCTGTAAGAAGTTCTCTTGCCATCGCAGCTATAGTAGCCTGCTCTACTCCTGCAAGCTTTACAGTACCTGCTGCAAGCGCTTCAGGTCTTTCTGTCTCACGGCGTACTACGAGTACAGGCTTTCCGAGAGAAGGAGCTTCCTCCTGCATGCCGCCTGAATCCGTAATAATGAAATACGATTTAGCCATAAGATTTACGAACGGCTGATAACTGAGCGGGTCTATAAGATGTACGTTTTCACAGCCGCTCAGTATCTCGTTTGCTGTCGCGCGTACCTTAGGATTGAGATGTACAGGGTAGACTACTTCTACATCTTCAAATTCTTCTGCTATCTCTCTTATCGCAGAGAATATGTGTACCATATACTCGCCGAGATTTTCGCGTCTGTGGCATGTTACTGCGATAACACGCTTATTTTCAAAGTCTATATTTTTGAGTGTTTCGTCTTCAAATTCATAAGGCTTGCCTGCGACCTCGAGGAGCGCGTCTACGACTGTATTGCCTGTTATGGCTATCCTGTCTTCAGGGATGCCTTCCTTCATGAGGTTGCTGCGGTTACGCTCTGTAGGCGCAAAATGTATAGACGCCATATGTCCCGTCAGGACTCTGTTGACCTCTTCAGGGAACGGAGAATACATATCATAAGTTCTGAGGCCTGCCTCAACATGTCCTACAGGGATCTTCTGATAAAATGCTGCGAGCGCCGCAGAGAATGTCGTGCTTGTATCACCGTGAACGAGAACTATGTCAGGCCTTTCCTTTATCAGCACATCTTCCATACCTGTAAGAACATTTGCAGTTATCATTGCAAGAGTCTGGTTAGGCTTCATTATATTGAGATCGTAATCAGGCTTAAGCTCAAAAAGCTCAAGTACCTGATCCAACATCTCTCTGTGCTGCGCTGTAACGCAGAGAACTGATTCTATATCCGGGTTCGCATTAAGCTTTTTAACGAGCGGAGCCATTTTTATTGCTTCGGGGCGTGTCCCGAAAACTGACATTACCTTCATTTATATATTCCCTCTTTCTTTCATGAATTTCTTTTTATCGTCTGCGCGTCTGTCTATGCGTCATGCTCATGATGCAGATGATGTTCATGAGCGTTTGACTCGTTGTTTAATATGTCCTCAGGCAGGCCTTCGCGCATTATCTCCTTCATAGTAGTATGGTCTGCTATGAATACGCATACAAGGACTGCAGCGACAACGCTGAGCACTGCAGCTTCTATCCATATGCGCTGTACTACAAGGACTGCTACCATACCCATTATCGCGCTTATGCAGTACATTATGAGGACCGTGCGGCGCTGTCCTATGCCTGTGTTCATTATCCTGTGATGCAAGTGACCTTTATCTGCCGTCATGATAGGACAGCCGTTGACCCAGCGCCTTATGATCGCAAATGCTGTGTCAAATATAGGCAGTCCGAGCACAAGGAACGGAACTATGGTAGCTATGAGCGTAGCGCCCTTCGTCGATCCGAATATGGAAATAACTGCTATCATAAATCCTAGGTACAGTGAACCGCTGTCTCCCATAAATATCTTTGCAGGATGGAAGTTGAACGGCAGGAATCCCAGCGTGGATCCTGTTACTGCAAGCATTGCAAGCGCTACAGTGTACTGTCCGCTCAGGAACGCAGAATACGCTATACATGCTGACGCTATGCATGAAACACCGGCCGCCAGTCCGTCAAGTCCGTCTATAAGGTTCACTGTATTTGTAAGGCCTACTACCCATATCACTGTTATGACAAAGCTTACAGGGCCCGGAAACCATATATATTCATCTACGCCTGAAAAGTATGTTGCAGGATTTTTTATAAAATCTATCTTTATACCGCCGGCATATATGATCATGGCGCATATGCTCTGAAGCATGAACTTCAGCTTTGCCGGTATGCCCTTCAGGTCATCGACCACGCCGACAGCGTATATCAGCAGCCCGCCCAGCAGTATTACTAAAGCCTTTGGATCCTTATGCAGGAATATCGCAATGCCTGCCTCGCAGGCCAGGAATATCGCAAGTCCTCCGAAACGCGGCATAGGCTTTGAGTGCATCCTTCTTTTGTCCTTTGGTATGTCCATTGCGCCGATCCTGGGTGCCAGTTTTATGGCGAGCGGCGTAGCCGCGAGCGCTATTATGAATGTCACGGCGACCATCATTATATACTTCATTTTGTTTACTCCTTAAATCCCTTATCCTTGAATTTCCTTATTCCTGACCCGTGAGGGTCATTTTGTTTATATATTATGACAGACCTCACGATCCGTGCTGTCATCATTCCGGCTTATTTCATCTATAAGCTCGACCTTAAGGCCTGCTTCCTCAAGCATCTGCTGCGCATACGTGTCAGGATACCCCTCTTTTATCACTATCCTTTTTACGCCTGCGTTTATAAGCATTTTTGCACATAGTATACACGGCTGATTTGTACAGTAAAGCGTACTGTCATCTATTGAGACTCCGAGATACGCAGCCTGAACTATAGCGTTCTGTTCTGCGTGTATCCCTCTGCACAGCTCATGTCTTTCGCCTGACGGCACCTTAAGCTCGTCCCTGAGACATCCTCGCCTGCCGCAGTGCTCTATGCCGGTAGGCACGCCGTTATAACCTGTCGCAAGTATCCTGTTGTCCTTTACTATGACTGCTCCTACATGTCTTCTGAGGCATGTAGATCTTTTCTTAGTGACCTCGGCTATCTCCATGAAATATTTATCCCAGCCGGGTCTTTCAGACAGTTTTTTGTCTTTTTCACCCATATTTTCCACCTTTAAGTAATATATATTGCTTTTTATCCAACCGGCCACGGTCTTGCGGCTTTTTCTATCATAAGCTCTCTGTCAAAATATACTTCTGCCATATAAAGGCCCTGAGGAGGCGCTGTATGTCCGGCTTTCTGCCTGTCGCAGCCTGCTATGATATCAGGCACATCGTCTGCCTGCAGACGTCCGAGTCCTACATCCACAAGCGTTCCTGTTATTATCCTTACCATATTGTACAAGAATCCATCGCCTGTGACTGATATGTTTATCTCACTGCCGCGAGTTTCGATATTAACGCCGAATATCGTCCGTACAGTCGTTTCCTGCGGATTGCTTCCCATGGCCATAAACGCCTCAAAGTCACGCTTTCCGGGAAACGCAGCTGCAGCCTTTTTCATAGCATCTGTATCAAGCGGCTGCTTTACATGATACCTGTAGTTTCTCATAAATACCGGCATATTTTCGGCATTGCATATACGGTACACGTACGTCTTGCCTTTTGCACTGAAGCGCGCGTGAAATCCTTCAGGCACTTCCTCCGCCGATATGATCCTGACAGGTCCGCATTTCTGACGGCTGTCTGCAAGTATGTCGTTTGCTGCTTTTGCAAGCCTTTCCACAGGTATGCCGAAATCTCCGCTGAACGTAGCGCACTGTCCCAACGCGTGTACGCCTGCGTCTGTACGGCCTGTACCGTCTATACGTATCTCCTGCCCGCACAGCCTTGAAAGCGTTTCCTCTATCTCGCCCTGTACTGTGCGCACCTCCGGCTGCGGCTGACGCTGCCAGCCTGAAAACTCAGTCCCGTCGTATTCTATTTTCAGCAGGATATTCCTCATTTTTGACCGCTCCCTGAAAATGCCTGTAATCGATAGTTAGTATACCATTTTATTGCTTTATAATCAATCTTTGTGTATATTGCGTACCGGTAACGCTTTTTGCATGGGCGAAAATGTGTTATTATTCTACTTGGAATTTTTTACGGTGCCGCGCGGCGCCCTGATACTTCATCATTTCAGATATATTACTAAGGAGGAATTATTTATGAATTCACATAATGATCCGATTCAGAAGGTGGTTATAGGAGGACTGCTTGCCGCTGTTGTTTTTGTAGCTACATGTCTCAGCTTTCCTAACGGAGCAGGCGGTTACACGCATCTCGGAGATGCAATGATCGTTCTCACCGTAATGTTTGTCGGAGGAAAAAGAGGCGCTCTTTCAGCAGGACTTGGCGCTATGCTGGCCGATCTTATACTCGGTTATGCCATGTGGGCTCCGATATCTCTTGTTTCAAAGGCTGTCATGGCGCTCGTTATAGGTGCGATACTCAAGTCTGAGATATTCGGACTTCACGGAAGGGCGCGCTGGTTTATCGCTGTGCTTTGCGGAGTTATAGTTGAAACTGTATTCTACTCTGCCGCAGGCTTCTGTCTCGAAGGCGGCGTAGGCGGCGCTATCGCTGAAGCAGGCGGTATGGCTATCCAGGGCGGACTCGCCATCGCAGTAGGTTTTATACTTTCTGAAGCGCTTCAGAAGAGCCCGCTTAAAAACATCATGGTCAACCATACATTAGACAACTGATATATATTTCAGGTTACAGGCGGATCGTTATCCGCTGTTCGACCGGTGACGGTCGCTTGCAGTCTGCTTTTATTACTGTACTGCATATAACAACATTATCTGCAAAATTTAACCTCCGGCAGGATCATTCAGCCGGAGCTTTTTTATCATTTCTTATTTTCTTA
>JABLTO010211169.1_pt1 | contig 10635 bp, 10 predicted proteins | sample 7160091 | NCBI WGS metagenome assembly JABLTO01 (sample SAMN14651225, study PRJNA627086) | human gut metagenome | isolation source: feces | host: Homo sapiens
CCCCCGGTACGACGGGGGGCTCTACCGCCGGGGGCAGGCCCGGATGGTGGTCAGCCGGGGGCTGGGCAACAGCCTCTTCCCCCTGCGGGTAGGCAACCGGCCGGAGGTGGTGGTGGCCACCCTCCACCCCGCCCCCTCAGTGGAAGGCCAGTAACAGCACCATGCTCAGCACCAGCACCAGCAGGGACAGCGGCACAGCATACTTACAGTACCGCCGCCAGGAGATGGGGTGCCCCTCCCGGGCGGCCAGCATGACGCCGGTGACGTTGGCCGAGGCCCCGATGGGGGTGGCAATCCCCCCGATGTCCGTCCCTTTGGACACGCTCCAGGTGAGGGTTTCCAGGTCCATCCCCAGGCCGTCTGACAGGGCCGTCAGAACGGGGACCATCACCGTGGCCATGGGGATGTTGTCCACAAAGGCGGACAGCAGGGCGGTGAACCAGATTAGGACCACCATCATCCGGCCCGTGTCCTCCCCGCCCAGGTTCCCTAGGAAGCGGGCCAGGCCGTCCAGGATGCCGGTCTGCTCCAGCCCGCTGACCACCAGGAAAAGGCCGATGATGAACCCGATGGTCCGCCAGTCCACCTGCCGCAGCAGGCTCCACCCCCGGCGGTTCCCCGCCAGGGTGACGGCTGCCGCCACCACCCCGATGGTGGGCATGGTGAGCCCCGTCCAGGCGTGGGTGGCCAGGAGGAGAATCACCCCCCCGAAGATGGCTACATTGACGCCAAAGGCCCGGCGGTTGGGGATGGCGTCGCCGGGCTCCATGGCCCAGAGGGCCGGGTCCACGCTCCACGTCCCTGCCCGGAGCTTGTTGCGAAAGCACAGGTAGAAGTAGCCCAGCGCCACCCCAAACCCCACCAGGCAGATGGGGCCGTTGTTCTGAAGAAAGTCCCAAAACCCCAGCCCCAGGGAGGTGCCCAGGATGATGTTGGGCGGGTCCCCGGTCATGGTGGCCGCGCCCCCCAGGTTGGCGGCAAAAATCTCCCCGATGATCATGGGCACGGGATCAATGCGCAGCAGGCGCGCCAGCCGGACGGTGGCCACCACCAGAAACAGGACTACGGTGATGCTGTCCACAAACATGGACAGCAGGGCCGCCACCGCCATAAAACTCAGCAGCAGGGGCATGGGGCGGAACCCCAGGCTTTTGGCCAGGCGCAGGCAGAGCCAGTCGAAGAACCCTGCCTCGCTCATCCCCTCCACCATCACCATCATGCCCACCAGGAAGAGGACGGTACTCCAGTTGATCCCCACGTTGCGCTCGGTCACCCCGCCGTGGGCAAACCAAAACTGGGGTTTGCCGAAACTGTCCACACTGAGGGCCTCCATGACGGCATCCAGGCTTCCCATCACCCCCAGCAGCACAACCACCACCATAAGCCCCCCCGCCGCCAAGGTGAGCACATGGCGGGGCCACTTGCCCCGGAGCAGTTGGAGGAAGGTAAACGCAGCAATGGCCAGGGCCAAACCTTGGTGAAGCATTCTTGTCCTCCTGTCGTGGATTCTTTCGTGTGGCGCCTCAGTAGCGCAGCAGGAGCATCCCCATGCTGATGGCCAGGACCAGCACGGAGGCCGGGGCCGAGTACTTGCAGTACCGGCCCCAGGAGATGGGGTGGCCCTCCCGGGCGGCGATGGAGGTCCCCGCCACGTTGGCCGAGGCCCCGATGGGGGTGGCGCTGCCGCCGATGTCCGTCCCCATGGAGAGGGTCCAGGCCAGGGTGTTCAGGTCGGCCCCCATGGTGGCCGACAGGGAGGTGATCACCGGCACCATGGTGGCGGCAAAGGGGATGTTGTCCACAAAGGCCGAGGCCACCCCGGAGAGCCACAGGATGATCCCAATCATCAGGGTGTGGTTCCCCCCGGTGAGGTGGGCGATGCCGTCGGCCATGGCCTCCAGCACCCCGGTCTGCTCCAGCCCGCTGACGGCCAGGAAGAGGCCGATGAAAAACAGGACGGTCTTCCAGTCCACCCGCCGCAGCAGGTGGAGGGGCCAGCGGTTGACCAACAGGGTGAGGATGGCCGCAATGATCCCCACGGTGGCCACGGTGAGGCCGGTCTGGGCGTGGGTGATGAGCAGAACCACCACCACCAGGAAGAGGATCACATGGATGGCAAACTGCCCCCGGTTGTGGATGGAGTCCCTGGGGTCCAGCTCCATCACCTTCTGCCGGGCCTGGGGGTCCCAGCTCTGCACCTGCTTGCGGAAGCAGAAGTAGAAGTAGGGCACCATCACCACCATGCCCACCAGGACGATGACCCCGGTGTTCCGGAGGAAGTCCCCGAAGGACAGCCCCAGGGCGGTGCCGATGATGATGTTGGGCGGGTCCCCGCTCATGGTGGCCGCCCCCCCTAGGTTGGCGGTGAAGATCTCCGCGATGATCAGGGGGATGGGGTCAAACTTCAGCAAATGGGCCAGTCGGACGCTGGCCACCGCCAGGAAGAGGATGACGGTGATGCTGTCGATGAACATGGACAGCCCCGCCGACAGAATCATGAAGCACACCAGCAGGGGCACCGGCTTGTAGCCCACCAGCTTGGCCAGGCGCAGGCACAGCCAGTCGAAGAAGCCCGCCTCGCTCATCCCCTCCACCAGGATCATCATGCCGGTGATGAAGAGGATGGTGCTCCAGTTGATGCCGGTGTTCATGCCGGTGGACCCATGGGCCCCGGTGTACCAGAAGGTGGTCTCCGCCATGCTGTGGAAGCTGAGGGCCTGCCACACATCCGGCCAGCTGTGCATGGTCAGCAGGAACACCACCACCAGGGTCAGCCCCCCCGCCACCAAGGTAACCACATGGCGGGGAATCTTCTCCCGCACGATCTCGATAAACATGACCACGAAAATGGCCACCGCCAGGATTTGACTGAGCATAGGCCGCTCCTTTCTATGGGGGAGGGGTGGGCCCCTCCCGTGCCTTGCAGCAGGCCCCAAGGGGGCCGCTGCCTTTTCCTATTCTCCCGCCGGCCAGGTTATGCCCCAAAACAGAACAGCCCGGGAGAGGGCCCATCGGGGTCTTCTCCCGGGCTGGGCCGGGGTTGGGGAATTACGCCTCGTGGCGGAAGGCGTCAAAGTTGCACAGCTGCTCGCACACCCCGCAGCCCACACACTGGGTGGGGTCGATGACGGCCTTCTTCTCCTTCCAGGAGATGGCGGGGCAACCGATGCGCATGCACAGCTTGCATCCCTTGCACTGGTCGGGGTCCACCCGATAGGGGGGATGCTTTTTCACGGTTTTCAGCAGCACACAGGGCCGGCGGGTGATGATCACCGACGGCTCCTCCGCCGCCAGCTCCTCGGTGACCACCTGTTCGGTGGCCTTCAGGTCGTAGGGGTCCACCACCCGCACCCGGCGGATGCCCATGGCCCGGCAGAGGGTTTCCAGGTCGATCTTCCCCGCAGGGTCCCCCCGGAGGTTCTTGCCGGTGGTGGGGTTTTCCTGGTGGCCGGTCATGCCGGTGGTGGAGTTGTCCAAAATAATGACGGTGGAGTTGCTCTGGTTGTAGGCGATGTTGGCCAGGCCGGTCATGCCGGAGTGCATGAAGGTGGAGTCCCCCAGCACCGCCACGGTCTTGCCCTCGCTGGCCTGGCCCAGGGCCTTGTTGAAGCCGTGGATGGAGCTCACCGAGGCCCCCATGCACTCGCAGGTCTCAATGGCGTAGAGGGGCTCGTAGGCCGCCAGGGTGTAGCAGCCGATGTCCCCCAATACCGTGACCTTGTGCTTGGCCAGGGTGTAGAACAGCCCCCGGTGGGGACATCCGGCGCACAGCACCGGGGGACGGGGGGGCACCGCCTCGTCCAGGGCCACCCAGGGTTTGGGGGTCTTGCCCAGCTTTTCGGCCACCAGGCCCTGGGAGAACTCCCCGATGAGGGGCAGGGCGTCCTTCCCCTGGACGGTGAGGCCCAGGTTCCGGCAGTGCTCCTCGATCACCGGGTCCAGCTCCTCCAGCACCAGCAGGCGGTCCACCTTGGCGGCAAAGTCCAGGATCTTCTGCCGGGGCAGGGGGTTGACCAGGCCCAGCTTCAGGATGGAGGCCTTCTCCCCAAAGACCTCCCGGGCGTACTGGTAGCAGGTGGAGGAGGTGATGATGCCCAGGGAGGTGTCCTCCCCCAGCTCCTCCCGGTTTAAATCGGTGGTCTCGGCGTATGCCGTGAGCCGGCGGGTGCGCTCCTCCACGATGGGGTGGCGGGGCCGGGCATTGCCGGGGACCATGACGTACTTGGCGATGTCCTTGACGTAGGGCCGGGGGGGCAGGTCCTCCCGCTGGCCCTCCTCCACCAGGCTCTGGGAGTGGGAGATGCGGGTGCACAGCTTCAGAAAGACGGGGGTGTCATACTCCTCCGAGAGCTGGAAGGCCCGCTTGGCGAAGAGGCGGGCCTCCTCCGAATCCGCCGGTTCCAGCATGGGGATTTTGGCGGAGACGGCGTAGTGCCGGGAGTCCTGCTCGTTCTGGGAGGAGTGCATGCCGGGATCGTCGGCCACGCAGATGACCATGCCGGCGTTGATCCCCGTGTAGGCGATGGTAAACAGAGGGTCGGCGGCCACGTTCACCCCCACGTGCTTCATGACGCAGGCGCTGCGCTTGCCTGCCAGGGCGGCGCCGAAGGCCACCTCCATGGCCACCTTCTCGTTGGGGGCCCACTCGCAGTAGATCTCGTCGTACCGGGCGGCCTGCTCGGTGATCTCCGTACTGGGGGTGCCAGGATAACTGGAAATCAGGCTGCATCCGGCCTCGTACAGCCCCCGGGCAACCGCCTCATTTCCCAGCATCAGCTTCTTCATACTTCCAACCTCTTTCCTGAAACATCCCCCGCCGGCCGGGCCGGTTTGGGATGGTATTGCAGCATTGGATTTTATGATATCATGTTTCTCCCGGTCCGTAAACCGCTTTTTTCGGGAAAAACAGCGGGTTTCCATAATTTTTCCTGGATGTTCAGGATCCGCCTTCCCCGTGGGGATTTCCCGGGGGATTGTGTCGAATTTTGTCGAAACTTGCGGCGACATATTTTCCAATTTTTGCTAATTCCATCTTGTGTTTTCTGTCCCTTTGTGGTAAATTATGGATAAGCAGTTTCGTTGCTTACCATCACGAGAAAATTTGAGGGAACAGCGCCTACACCGCTTTCCCAATGGGGGGAGACAGATCCGCATGGAAACGAAGAAAACCATTCTCATTGCCGACACCAGCGAGGAGTTCCGCACCGTCCTGGCTGAGGCCATCCAGGCCGAGGAGGGCCTGGAAGTGGTGGGCCAAACCGGGGACGGCCAGGAGGCCATCCAGCTGGTGCAGGACCGCGACCCGGACGTTCTGGTCATGGACCTGGTCCTGGAGCGGATGGACGGCTTTGACGTGCTGGAGGCGGTGAAAGCCAGGCCCATGAGCACGTTGATCCTGTCCAGCTTTGCCCGGGGCTGCATGGCCGACCAGGTGGCCGCCCGGGGCGGGGACTACTACATGATGAAACCCTGCCGCATCGCCTCTGTGGTGGAGCGGGTCCGGCTGCTGGCCGCCCAGCATTGGTCGGAGGGGGAGGAGGGTGCCGCCAGCCCCGCTTCCGCCCGGCAGACCCTGGAGGCCAACGTCACCGCCATCATCCACGAGATCGGCGTGCCCGCCCACATCAAAGGGTACCAGTACCTCCGGGAGGCCATCATCATGACCGTGGAGGACATGGACGTGATCAACGCCGTCACCAAGGTCCTCTACCCCGAAGTGGCCCGGAAGTTCGGCACCACCGCATCCCGGGTGGAGCGGGCCATCCGCCACGCCATCGAAGTCGCCTGGGACCGGGGTGACCTGGACACCCTGCAAAAATACTTCGGCTTCACCGTCAGCAATTCCAAGGGCAAACCCACCAACTCCGAGTTCATCGCCATGATCGCCGACCGGCTGCAGCTGCAGCGGCGGCAGGGGTGAGAAAAGTCTGAAACGATATAAACAGCAGAAACGAGAAAGAGCAGGAGGGCAATCTCCTGCTCTTTCTCTTGGTTGCACGATTCATACATCCGATTATTGGTTCACCGTAAGCAGTTTTTCGGCGACCCTTGCTTGCACTTCCAAATAATATGCCGTCTCCGCCGCATTCAAATCCTCATTTTCCCACTGTTCAAAATCCGCACAGAAGGTAGCATACTTATTTACATAGTCGGCATAGTCGGTAAAGATCCCAGGATCAGACCCATCTGACTCCGCATATTTTTTCATAAAAGCGACATACTCATCCATAAAAGCTTCATAGCTGTCCATGGCCGCTTTGAAGTCAGGATCTAAGACATTGGCATTTCCCTCGGCCTCGCTAGAACGGTCCGGTTCCGAAGAATTGGAAGAAGCATTCTCTCCTTCCTGTTGCTTGGGCGCATCGATGCTCACACTCATCGTACGATTTCCCTCATATTGCAACGAGAGATGCCATCCCTCCGCATCGTTGGCGTAGTAATAGGTGTCTCCTTTATTGTAGTCAACAGTAAAGCCCCGGTCTGCACAAGCAGACACATAGGCATCAAAGTCTGCCTGGGAGGTATCCCCAAGGTAAACAAAGAAGCGGTCCTCGTATTCATAAGAAAACTTACCTATGGTCGATTGTGGCACTGGCAACCGGTTTCCTGCTATGCTGGTCGGCCAAGTAATGGGCACAAATTCCATCGGCGCTTCCAACGTAATAGAAAGACTTTCACTTGTATAGCGCAAATTCAACCGATATCCCTCTGCATTGAATGCGTTATAGGAAGATGCCGTTTCCTCCTTGTCGGCTGTGAACCCTTTGCCCGCACAAGCCAGTACATAGTCTTGGTACTGGTCATCAGACACCTTGTCCAGGGTTATCGACAGTGTTTCCGCTGAGTTCTCATACAACGTACCTTTGTTGGTGGGTGGCTCTGGGAGCACAGAGCCCAACGCCATCTCCTCCCATGCAAGGGTTCCCCGGCTATGAGATGCAATACTCCCTGCTAACATAACAATCACAACTGCGGCAACGACAAAGAACCACCCTCTCTTAAAAAATGGTTTCTTTGGGGATCCCACCTTGCCTGGATCAGACGCAGCCCTTTGATCAGATTGCCACCGGGTGCTTTCGTTCTGGGGTTGGTCTGAAGGTGGTATTTCCGACGTTATTCCCCGTTTCGCCCCACACTCTGGGCAAAACTTACCCTCAAATTCGGTTCCACATCGCTTACATTTCATCCAAGATTTCCTCCACCATCTATGAATTTAGGGGGCCAACTTTTCCACTGCCCATTGCAAAAGCACGGCAGCAAAATCTTTCTACTATTATAGTCTCTTTAACGACTATAGTCAAAAAAAAGACCTCCGCATACCATAAAAGAAAACGGTTCCGGAGGTACCCCATGATCGTCTACACTCCCTTCTGGAAAACGCTCCGCGCATCCCGCGAGTCCACCTACACCCTGATCAAGAACCACCACCTCTCCAGCTCCACCATCGACAAGCTCCGTAAAAACAAGCCCCTGAACACCACCACCATCAACGACCTCTGCCGCATCCTGGACTGCAATGTGGAGCACATCATGACCTACGTCCCCTCTGCCCAGGACCAGCCCTTATGATGCAAAGTTTTTCTTGACATCCCCCACCATCCCTGGTATACTATACGCCGAACAACAAAGTAGGAAGGTTCCGCCTGCCTCACCTCTCCGCCCAAGCGAAAGGGGTTTATACGGTCCAGCCGCGTCTCAGAAGAGGCGTCGGTTGCTCTGTCATGCGGATACCTTTTGAAATGGTATCCATTTTTTTGTTTCTGCTTTAAGAATTGGAGGTGCGTCCATCATAGCTCACACGGCTCATCAGATCAACGAGGAAATTCACGACAAGGAAGTGCGCCTGATCTCCGCCCAGGGGGAGCAGCTTGGGATTATGCCCCTGGCCGAGGCCATGGCCAAGGCCGGCGAAGCCGACCTGGACCTGGTGAAGATTTCCCGCTACGCCGTCCCCCCCGTCTGCAAGCTCATGGATTACGGCAAGTATCGCTTCGAGCAGACCAAACGGGACAAGGAGGCAAAGAAAAACCAGCGGATCGTCGAGATCAAAGAAGTGCGTATGTCCCCGGGAATCGACGTCAATGATTTCAATGTCAAGGTCCGCAACGCCCAGCGCTTTCTGTCCGACGGCAACCGGGTGAAGGTCACCGTCCGCTTCCGCGGCCGGGAAATGGCCCATACCGACATCGGCAAGCGCCTGCTGGAAAAATTCGCAGAAGATTGCACTGAGGTGGCGACCATGGACAAGGAGCCCAAACTGGATGGACGCCACATGACCATGTTCCTGTCCTGCCGCCAGAACAAGGATGCAAAGAAAGAAACCAAAAAATAAATTCTGACAAAGGAGTTTTCCGCCATGCCTAAACTGAAGATTAAAACGCACAGCGGCGCCAAGAAGCGCTTCAACCTCACCAAAAACGGCAAGGTGAAGCGCGCCCATGCCAATAAGAGCCACATCCTGAACAAGAAGACCACCAAACGGAAACGCGGCCTCCGCGCCGGCGCTTATGCGGACAAGACCAACGAGGCCGCCATCAAGCGCATGATCCTGTATAAATAAGATTTTACCACAAGACATAGGAGGCTGACATACCATGGCAAGAGTGAAAGGCGCGATGATGACGCGCAAAAGAAGAAATAAGATCCTGAAGATGGCCAAGGGTTACTGGGGTGCCAAGTCCAAGCACTTCAAGATGGCCAACGAGCAGGTGATGAAGTCCCTGACCTACGCTTATGTGGGCCGCAAGCAGAAGAAGCGCAACTTCCGTCAGCTGTGGATCACCCGCATCAGCGCCGCCTGCAAGATGAACGGCATGAACTACTCCAACTTCATGCACGGCCTGAAGCTGGCCGGCGTGGAGATCAACCGGAAGATGCTGGCTGAGATGGCCGTCAACGACAAGGCCGCTTTCACCGCCCTCACCGAGCTGTCCAAGGCCAAGCTGGCCTAAGACCTGGGGTCTGACATCCATAAAAAATGCCCCCCGCACCCTACGGTGCGGGGGGTTTTTGTTTGCTTACATCACGCTGTAGCGGTTGAAGATGGCCAGCAGCTCCTCGGTGGAGGTGGCGGCCTTTTCCTCCCCGGCCCGGTCTAGGACGATCTTGCCGTGGTCCAGCATCAGCAGCCGGTCCCCGTACTCCACGGCGTAGCGGAGGTTGTGGGTGACCATGAGGGCGGTCAGCCCCTTCTCCTTCACCACTTTGCCGGTGAGGACCATGATGGTCTCGGCGGTCTTGGGGTCCAGGGCGGCGGTGTGCTCGTCCAGGATGAGGAACTTCAAGGGGGTCATGGTGGCCATCAGCAGGGCCACCGCCTGGCGCTGCCCCCCGGAGAGGGCGCCCATCTTCACGTCCAGTTTATCCTCCAGCCCCAGGCCCAGGGAGGCCAGCTCGGAGCGGTAGAAGTCGATCCGCTTTTTGTTCACCCCGAAGCCCAGGCCGAAGGGCTTGCCCTTGTTGTCCGCCAGGGAGAGGTTCTCCAGCATGGTGAGGTTGGGGCTGGTGCCCAGGGAGGGGTTTTGATACACCCGGCCCATGATGGCGTAGCGCTGGTAGTCCTTCTGTTTGCGGATGCTCTTCCCGTCCAGAAGCACATCCCCCCCGTCCAGGGGGATGGACCCGCAGAGGATGTTCAGCAGGGAGGTCTTGCCCGAGCCGTTGCTCCCCACGATGGAGACAAACTGCCCGTCGGGCACCGTGAGGTTGAAGTGGTCAAAGAGGGTCATCTCCGTGACGGTGCCGGCGTTGTAGATTTTGGTCAGGTCCTGCAGCTCAAGCATGGATGATCTCCTCCCCTCTCCGTCCGGCGATCACCAGCACCACCAGGAAGAGGGCCGCCGTGATGAATTTCAGCATGTTGGCGGGCAGGCCGGCGCTGATGGCGATCTGCACGCAGAACTTGTAGATGACGCTCCCCAGCAGCACCGCCATGGTGCCCTTGGGGCTGGCCAGGAACCGCAGGACGGGGACCTTCCCCAGGGCCTGGGCGGCCTTGGACCGGGTGAAGAAGCGGATCAGGGAGATGCCGATGATCACCGTGGCCAGGCCAAAGACCACCTGGCCGATGCCCATGACGGCGGAGTAGCTCCGCTGCTCCTGGCAGACCACCGCCCCGCACAGGGCCACCAGGGCGTTGGCGATGACCACGCCCAGGATCTTCATGTTCCCCTTGTTCTGGGCCAGGGTGGTGACCAGGGTCCCATTGTCCCCGGTGGCCCGGAGGAGCAGACCCGACTTGGTGCGGAAGTACAGGTCCAGGATCAGCTTCACCACCACCGCCAGCACCAGGGAGAGGATCAGCTTCCGGGCGGTGAGGGAGAGGTCCCCGAACAGGGCCATGGTCAGGGGGGAGGTGAAGATGGTGTCCACCGCCCGCTCCACCGTGACGTTGGACCCCGCCAACACCAGGTTGATGGAGGACAAGGCCGTCATGGTGATGATACCGGCCAGCAGGTCCCGCACCTTCAGCTTCACGTGGATCAGGCCCGTGCACAGGCCGGCCAGCATGCCAGCGCAGGCGGCCAACAGGGTTGCCAGCCAGGGGTTCATCCCCGCAGTCAAAAAGCGGGCACATACAGATGCGCCTAATGTAATGGTGCCCTCTACTGTCAAATCCGCCACATCCAAGATGCG
>JABLTO010224788.1_pt1 | contig 10634 bp, 8 predicted proteins | sample 7160091 | NCBI WGS metagenome assembly JABLTO01 (sample SAMN14651225, study PRJNA627086) | human gut metagenome | isolation source: feces | host: Homo sapiens
CAAGTAACATTCCACTGATTGTCAGCGACGAAGGTTATGGAAAGAACGATTATATTGAAACTTCACGTCCGCTGGTTGTCATCACTGCTCCTGGACCTGGAAGCGGAAAAATGGCTACCTGCCTTTCCCAGCTTTATCATGAATACAAACGTGGTGTCAAAGCCGGATATGCGAAATTTGAAACTTTCCCGATCTGGAATATCCCGCTGAAACATCCGGTAAACCTGGCATATGAGGCAGCTACTGCTGACTTAAATGATGTCAACATGATTGACCCGTTCCATCTGGAAGCATACGGTAAGACTACTATTAACTACAACCGTGACGTTGAAGTTTTCCCTGTTCTTCAGGCTATGTTTGAGAAGATCATGGGCGAGTGCCCTTACAAATCTCCGACAGACATGGGCGTCAATATGGCCGGTAACTGCATCGTTGATGATGAAGCCTGCAAAGAAGCTGCACGTCAGGAGATTATCCGCAGATATTATAAGAGCATGGAATCTCTGGTTCGCGGTACCGGACGTGAAGAAGAAGTTTTCAAGATCGAACTTCTGCTGAAACAGGCTCATGTTACATTGGAAGACCGCAAAGTTGTTCCAGTTGCACTGCAGCATGAGGAAGAAACCGGTGCACCTGCTGCTGCCATGGAGCTTAATGACGGACGTATCATTACAGGAAAGACTTCTGATCTGCTTGGCGCTTCCTCTGCCCTGATCCTGAATGCACTGAAAGAGCTGGCAGGAATTGACCATAGTAAACACGTAATCTCTCCGGAAGCTTTAAGACCGATCCAGACTCTGAAGACTCAGTATCTTGGAAGCAAGAACCCGAGACTGCATTCTGATGAGACTCTGATCGCCCTTTCTATCAGTGCTGCTGATAATGAAGATGCGAAGCTTGCACTGCAGCAGATCCCGAAATTAAAGGGCTGCCAGGTTCATACTTCTGTGCTGCTGTCCCAGGTGGATATTCTGGAGTTCCGTAAGCTGGGTGTAGAGCTTACATGCGAGCCGAAATCTGAGCATGCTAAGAAGCTGCAGAAATAATTTTAAAGTTAATTTCTGTGATAGTATCTACAAACACTAAAAACAATAGCATATGAATCTAAAAGGTATCCTGCCTGATATATGAGTATTCATATTCATGGGAGGATACCTTTTTTATTAGCAGATGTATCTGTTTTTAATTGATCTGTATATCTAGTTACAATCAGATCATTTATATAATCCCTGCTTTCACTCTTTATTTTTCTATAATCTCAATTGCTCTATCCGGATAATTAGTGATAACTGCTTCTGCGCCGACAGCTTTTACAAGCTGGATGTGTTCTGGTTTATTGGCGGTCCATACATGCATTTTCAGTCCGGCGCGTTTGACTTCTTCCATGAACTGTGGGTATTTCAGGTGGTAGACTGCAGGATGTACGGCGTTAATTCCGAGATTTTTGGCGTACATGGCTGGGTTTACCCATCCGTCACTGAAAAGGATTCCGGTCTGTACATGATCGTCCAGTTGTTTTAACTGTAACAGGCTGTAATGGTTAAAAGAGGAATAGATCAGCTGGTCTTCCATGTTCATTTCTTTTACCAGTTTCAGGATCTTCTCTTCCATTCCCGGATAAAAGCAGATACTGTTTTTTAATTCGATGTTTACCATCATGTCTGTGGTTCGCATGAGATCCAACACTTCTGTTAAAGTTGGGACACGGTAGATTCCGGTTGGTTCTGCAGAGGTACTTACTTTTAATTCTTTTAACTGAGCCAGTGTCATGTCTTTGATCAGTCCGGTTCCGTCTGTGACACGGTCTACAGTTTCATCGTGTATAACGATGAGTTCGCCGTCTGCGGAGGTATGTACATCCAGTTCGATTCCGTCTGCGCCCTGTCTGATAGCAAGTTCAAATGCATCCAGAGTATTCTCCGGTCTGTATCCGCTGGCGCCTCTGTGTGCCCATACTTTTGTTGTTCTCTTTGCTGTTTCTGTCATTTCCTTATATGCCCTCTCTTATTTGAAATTTACTTAAACTTTTACAAACAGGGAACCGCCTGCGCAGTTCCCTGTTCTTATTATATCACTTTCAGGTTTATTTTCTTTGTAAAAATTTACTCATTCAGTAAGTTATAATCTTCGATAGATTTGTTCATATCAGAAGCCATTTTGCTGACAGCGTCTTCTGCTGATTCTTTTCCGTTGAGCATGTTTTCTACTTCTGTCTCTACGATTGCACGCGCTTCCGGGAATACGCTGAGGAGTGCACCTGCATATTCCGGTGCGGAATCGTGAAGCTGGTCGATAGCTGTCTGGAACTGTGGGTATTCTGCGATGTTGTCTTTGAATACCTGTTCGTCATGTGCTGCTGTTGTTACAGGGAAGTATCCTGTCTGTGCATTCCAGTATGCCTGGGATTCTGCGGATACAAGATATTTTACGAATTCCCATGTTGCTGCTTTCTTCGCGTCATCCTGGTTGTCGAGCATCCAGAGGGAAGCACCACCGATGGATACACCGCCTTTGTCATCATCTGTGATGGACGGGAAGTATGCAGTTCCTACTTCAAAGGAACCGTTTACATCCTGCAGAATCTGTTTCAGAGATGCTGTGGAACCTAATGTGATAGCAGCTTTTCCAGATGAGAAGTCAGCAAGTCCGGAATCTCCACCTCTTCCTACGTTTGGTGCATAGCCTGCATCATAGAGTTTTTTCCACTCATTGAGGATGTTCAGAGCACCGCCGTTTTCGTCGAATACAACTTTTTCTGCTGCTGCCTCACGTCCGTTTCCATTATCTACATAATCAAGACCCTGTTTGCACATGAATTCTTCGAAAAACCATCCGTAAATTCCCATGGATAATGCTTCTCCTGCGCCACCCTTGTTTACAAGGTCATCTGCGATATTTTCGATTCCCTCCAGACTTGTAGGAACGTCAGTGATACCTGCTTTATCAAACATATCCTTATTGTAGTAGAGGATCGGTGTGGATGAGTTGAATGGCATGGAATATAATTCATCATTTACTGTGTAGTAAGCAGTGATGTTTTCTTCCAGGTCAGATACATCATATTCCTCGCTATCGATCATATCCTGCATTGGGATGACCCATCCGGAATCGATCATGAAACGGGTTCCGATATCATAAACCTGTACCAGATCTGCCCCCATGTTTCCCAGCTGAGCGCTTTTCAGTTTGTTGATGGCATCGTCGTAAGATCCCTGGTACTGGGAGTCTACGGTGATTCCGTATTCGTTTTCTTCATTGAATTTATTTACCAGATAGTCCAGTGCTTCGCCGTTGACACCGCCCATTGCGTGCCAGAATGTGATAGTTGTTCCCTCCGGGATATCTGCTTTGTTTTCTGCTGCCATGCAGGTTGTTGGAAGAACTGCACTGAATACTGTTGCTGCTGTTAATAAAACTGCGAGTTTGCGTTTCATACTTTACCTCTTTCTTTTCTTATGTTTATTTTTTAGTTTATCCATTTATCAACCTTTTACAGCGCCTGAGAACATGCCTCGGATCAGCTGCTTCTGGCCTGCGATGAAGATGGAAATGGATGGCAGGATGATCAGTACAACACCTGCGATCATCAGGGTGATGGACTGAGAATCCACGCTGTCCAGCATTCCGATACCGATCTGTACGGTACGCATCTTGTCTGAACCAGTTACAAGCAACGGCCACATGTACATATTCCATGCGTTGATAAAGGTGTAAACTGCCATAGCTCCCATTGCTGATTTTGTCAGCGGCATCAGGATCTGCCAGATGAATCGCAGATTGGAGCATCCGTCGATCTTCGCTGATTCATACAGGGAGATTGGGAATGTAAGATAAAACTGTCTGAACAGGAAGATTCCCATTGCAGATGTCAGATACGGCACGATCAGTACCTGATAAGAGTCTAACCAGTTCCAGCTGCTGACTGTCAGGTAATTGGAAATGATCGTTGCCTCTCCAGGGATCATCATGGTTGCCATTACCAGCATAAACAGTACATTTTTTCCTTTGAAATCCAGAAAGGAAAATGAAAATGCTGCCAGGGAACAGGAAATGATCTGTCCGATCGTGATCAGTCCGGCTACCAGGAATGAGTTAACAACGAATCGTACAAGCGGAACTTTCTGTAATGCCTGACGGAAATTTTCCAGGGTCGGATGTTTCGGCAGGATGTTCAGATCCAGAGTAAAAAGTTCGCTGGATGGCATAAATGCGATGCTTATTGCATATAAAAGAGGCAGAAGAACGATCAGTGCCACAACGATATTTAATGCGATATGTCCGATGGTTCTGGCTGCTCTTTTATATTTTTGCTGCGCCAGCATTTTGGCTTTTGCTTCCTGAAACTTCTGGCGTTCCAGAGCCATCTGTTTTTCTTTTTCAGCAGTGATGCTGCCTATCTGTGACATTAATATTTCACTCCTTTTTTCTCGATTTTGAACATTGCCAGGGTAAGTACCAGCACGATCAGGAAAAGTACCACTGACTGGGCTGCTGCGCTTCCGAAACGGTAGTTAAAGAATGCATCTCTGTAAATGGAATACACGATCAGGTTTGTGGATTCTCCAGGGCCGCCCTCTGTCAGGATCTTGACCTGTCCGAATGACTGAAATGCCTGGATGATATTTACTACTAATGTGTAGAACATCATTGGTGCCAGCCCCGGAAGTGTCAGGCGGTAAAATTTCTGAAAGGAACTTGCGCCGTCTACAGAAGCACGTTCGTAAATAGTTTCGTCGATGTTGCTTAAACCAGCGGAAAAATACAGGAAGTTGATTCCACTGTTGAGCCATGCAGTAAGAACTGCCACGCAGATCAGCGCGTATTTCGGATCACTGACCCAGTTGATGTCCAGATGGAAAATCTTGTTGATGATTCCCACGGACGGATGAAGCATGATCTTGAAGACCATAGCTGCTGAACTGGATGCGATCGCCATTGGCAGCGCATAAGCGGTACTGAAAAAACGGATTCCCGGGAATGTTTTGTTACATAGGATTGCTGTGGTAAGTCCCAGGATCATGCTGACTGCTACCACAATCACAACAAAGATCAGGGTTACTGCCAGACTGTTCCAGAATGAGGATGACTGGAATAAATCTTTGTAATTGCCAAGTCCTACGAATAATTTTGCCTGTCCCATCTTGTTTGTTTTGAAGAGACTTAAATACAGAGTCTTAAAAAACGGATAGAATAAGAAGATTCCGAAGATCAGGAAGCTTGGAAGCAGGTATGCGTAGGCGCCTGTGTTTTTTAACTTCTTCATGTGTTGAACACCTTTCCTTTTTTATATTTTCATGAGTTATATGAAACTCCTGAACGATCTTATTTTTCTTACGAAAACGCCCCTCTTCTCAGCGTAATATTCTCCTGCGTTTCCAGATCAAACGCGGAAATATATGCCATATTGATCCAGAGTGTTACTTTATCACCTTTATCAATCAGGCTGTCACCGGAAACTTTTGCACAGCAGTCCTGGCCATTGTGATTGAAGTGGAGGATTACTTCTGCTCCCAGAAGTTCTCTGGCTGTAACTGTTACTTCCAGTTTCCACTCGCCTCTGGTATCTGCCTGCGCAGGTTTTTCCAGGAAATGTTCCGGGCGGATTCCAAGTTCGATGTTTCTGCCAACATAGCCCTGTCGTTTCAGAATTTTCCACAAGCAATCCGGGATTGGAATGTTTCCGTCGTTCTCTGTGCAGAAAGTAGGAACTCCTACTTTTTCCATTACCAGACCCTTGATGAAGTTCATGGATGGAGATCCAATGAAACCTGCCACGAAACGGTTTACCGGGTAATCGTACAGGTTCTGCGGGGTGTCTGCCTGCTGTACCACGCCCTGATTCATTACTATGATCCTGTCTCCCAGAGTCATTGCTTCTGTCTGATCATGGGTAACGTAGATGATAGTGTTTCCAAGAACTTTGTGAATGTTTGCCAGTTCTACACGCATCTGGGTACGGAGTTTTGCATCCAGATTGGATAATGGTTCATCCATAAGAAGTACTTTGGGTTCACGGATGATGGCGTTTCCGATAGCCACTCTCTGACGTTGTCCGCCGGAAAGATTCTTTGGCCGCTGTTTCAGCAGATTTTCCAGCCCCAGAAGCTCTGCTACCTGATGTACTCTGCGATCGATTTCTTTCTTCGGTACTTTTCTTACCTGTAAAGAAAAAGCAATATTATCATAAATGTTCATCTGTGGATAAAGGGCGTAGCTCTGGAAAACCATTGCCAGGTCGCGCTCTTTTGGCTCCAGATAGTTAACCAGTTTGTCTCCAATCCATAATTCACCATCGCTGATGTCTTCCAGTCCGGCGATCATTCGGAGTGTGGTTGATTTTCCGCATCCGGACGGTCCGACAAATACTACCAGCTCACCTTTTTCTATTTCCAGATTAAAATTCTTTACTGCCTGAAAGCCGTTTTCGTAGCTTTTGCAGATGTCTCTTAATATGATTTCTGACATTTAATTTCCTTTCCTCTCCTGCTTTTACAACTTTTATAATCAATATTTTTCATCAGATATCCTGTGGTGGGCTGCTTTAACAACGCAATGGTTTCGCAGACATCTCTATGAAAAATATCCGACAAGTTTTCCCAGTGACTGACACCGGAAGCCGTTTTTCCATTCCTCTGCACTGGCTTCGCCTGTCAGTACCAGACAGCTGTCAACTCCTGCACGTTTGCCGCATTCCATATCTGTGTAGATTCTGTCACCAATGAGCAAGGTCTGTTTCGGAGTGCATCCTGTTTCTTCCAGACAGGCATATACCATTCCGGGTGCCGGTTTGCCGATGTATTCCGGTTCTCTGCCAACGGACGCTGTGATCATCCGGCAGATGGAACCGCAGTCCGGAACCATTCCGAAATCGATGGGACAGCGCAGATCCGGATTTGTCGCAAACCAGGGAACCTTTGTCTCAGTAAGCTGCTTGCAGACCTGAACCAGTTTCTCGTAGGTCAGTTCTGTGTCGTAAGCGCAGAGTACGCAGTCTACATCATCCTCTGCCTGATCTGTAATGTTCAGACCTGCTTTTCTCAGTTCATTGCAATAGGTTTCTGTAGCTGCTACCAGGATTTTTTCATTTTCGTAATATTTCTTCAAGAAATCTCTGGCATAAGTTCCGGCAGTGATAAATTCCTCTTCTGTAGTTTCAATGCCCCAGTCATGAAATTGCTCTACATAATCTCTGGCTGCTTTGGATGAATTGTTGGTAAGAAAGCGGAAAATTCCGCCATTTTCCTTTACTGTATAAAGAAAGTCTGCCGCACCCGGGAGAAGTTCACTTCCCAGAGCAACGGTTCCGTCGATATCCAGGAGGAACAGCTTTTTTTCTTTTATCATTGATGCAAGGTCATGCTGCATATTAATTTTTATCTCCTGTTTCTGATTTATGTTTAGAGTATCAGCACGCAGCGAAGCAGATATTTTCTCTGCCTGACTCTGTCTGTTTTAGGGCTGCCTGCTTTTGACCACTGGCATTATTATAAAAACTTTCTGACTTCCCCAACAATCTTGTTTACGTCAAATAATTGTTAAATGCACATAAAAAAATCACGGTTGTTCGCCGTGATTTTTTTACATTTCTAATTTTTTACATTTCTATATGGAGTTTTATTTTTACAGGTTCTCCGGTTTTTCTGTTTCATAGTTAGACCAGTCATCCACGGATGTGGCACTTGAAGTATCTGCGCTGTCCTGATAGGAACCTACTGTGATAGTATAATCACTGTCACCTTCTACATAAGTTGTTCCGTCTGTGCCTACGATGGAGACTGTTTTGCCGTCTGCATCTGTGATGGTTCCTGCATTTGACATGGATGTGATGGTGCTGTCACCTGTTACTGTCCAGGTGGATTCTTTGTCGATCACTACGTTGCAGCAGCCATCTCCTCCGTTTCCTGCATAAGTTTCGTCATTGACAAATGCGCCTTCCAGTGTGCTGCCGTTAGTCATGTAGAAGTCAAGGTCACTGATGGAATCCCAGATTACATTGCCTTTCATATCCTGGCTGTCTGCTGTAAAGCTGCAGTCAGATCCATTGGCACCGCTCTGACCCCATCCCCGCTGGTTGTTGTTTCCTGTGCACTGCAGGAAGAATTCGCTGTCGTCATTGTATGTGATATCTACGTCTTTTAATGCGATGGTGCATTCTGTGTTGGTTGTGTAAAATAAGCCGCCATTCTGGGATGTGATGGTACCGCCGTCCATCTGGAAGGTACTGTTACCTACCTCAGAGTCACCGGACATGCTCTGGTAGAGGATCACTGTCCAGGTTGTGTCGTTCTGGTCATCATCGCTCATGTTTCCGGTCAGGTTGCTGTTGTAAAGTCTCAGGGAGTTTAAGCCCTCGATGCATACTGCTTCTGAACCGTTTGCTGTCAGTTCTGCGTTGTTGACTGCAATATCTGCGGTACAGTAAACTGCCGGGGAGCCTACACCGTTGGATGTGTAAGTACCGCCGTCCACTACCATTTTTCCGCCGCCTCTGTCACTGCGGATCGCTGCAGAGGATTCGCCGTTAGTCTCAACGTTCAGATCCCATGCATAAAGTGTTCCGCCGCCTGCTGCGTGGATTCCGCCTGAGGTATCCTGCTGTGTGGTAATATTGGTATCTGCTGCGTATACCGTTCCATCGCCGTATGCGAAGAGTCCTGCGCCTCCTTTGCTGTCTGTGCTTACTGTGCTGTCTTTGACATATGCGTTTCCATCTGTGGCAAGGACTGCTGCTCCTACACCATAGAAGCTGGAGTTATCACCGCCCTGGCTGTCGGAAGAGGTTCTGGAAATTGCATCATTGTTAAATGTAACTTCTGCACCATTGGAAACAAGTGCTGCGTTCTCGTCTGTTCCTGTGGATTCCAGGGATGTGTCGGAAACAGTTTCGTCTGAGCTGTATTCGTTGGCTGCATCATAGCTGTCCACACCGGAAGCCTGACCACCAGGACCTCCCTGGCCGCCGCCCATTTCCATGGACTGAACTGTGATGGTTGCTGCATTTCCGTCATCGTCTAATGTGATGGCTACTACGTCGCCCTGTTTGATGTCGTCTAATGTAATTTCTTCGGTCTGACCTGCGCCATCTGGTGCTCCCTGACCATCTGGTGCCTGACCGTTACCATCCGTTGCTTCTCCATCTGGTTTTTCCGGTGCTTCGCTGTCTGCATTTTCGCTGTCAGATGCATCCGTTTTTTCTGAATCATCGGTATTTTCAACATCTTCTGATTTTGCATCTGTATTGTCACCGGCATTATCTTCATCCGATTTCTCTGGCTCTTCTCCGTTATCTCCATCCGGTTTCTCAGGAGCCTCTCCGCCAGGTGCTCCCTGACCGCCGCCCATGGACTTTTTTGTGATTACTGTGCTGTCTGTAACTGTGATTTCCTGTTCTTCGCCTGTCAGATCTAGCATAGATGGTGCTTCTCCATCTGGTGCTTCTCCTTTGTCAGTTTTATCATCAGATGTTTCGTCCGTTGATTCTGTATCTGCTGACTCGTCTGCGCTGACGTCATCTGCATCTTCAGAATCTTTGGCATCTCCGTCCGGTTTCTCCGGAGCCTCACCGTCTCCGCCGCCCTGTGGCTGTTCGCCAGGCTGGCCCATTTCCTCTCTGGTTCCTACTGCGATAGTAATTTTCCCATCTTCTACAGATTTTACTTCTCCAAGGATTTCATTTGATTCTTCTGTATCTGATGCCTCTGCTGTATCTTCTGTGGTGTCGCCTGCATCCTGAGTGCTCTCTGTCTTGCTGTCTGCTGCAAATGCTGTTACTGCAGATCCTACAGATGTTGCTGTGATCATAACTCCCATAATCATTGCCAGATGTTTATGCTTCATAGTGATACCTCGCTTTATACTTTTATAATTCTTATTTTTTTAGTTCTTTTGTTTTTGTTGATGGTATTACTATATCTAATAAATGTGTTTGATCTATGGTCCGTTTACGAAAAAAATGTGTCCTCTTATCTTTCTTATAAATGATACATCTCACATTTGCGGTGTTTCAATAATGGAAGCTGTTCTCTGATCTGGTCTTCCCGATCCAGATCTATTTCTTCTATTAAGATGCCTTCTTTCTCATCCAGCTGTTTCCTGACTTGTCCCCAGGGATCAGACACAATGGAATGTCCCCAGGAAATATATCCTGCCTGTGTGTTTCTGGCAGGAGCACATCCAAGCATATAAATCTGGTTATCAAGGGCTCTTGCACGGAAACTAAGTTCCCAATGCGCAGGGCCTGTAGTCATGTTAAACGCTGCCGGAACGAAGATCATTTTCGCACCGTCCAGTACCATTGTTCGGGCAAATTCAGGGAAACGGATATCATAACAGATCATAACGCCCATTTTCCCGAATTCCGTATCAAATACTGTAGCATGATCCCCCGGAGTCAAAGTATCTGATTCCCTGAAGTACTGGCCGCCTTTTACATTGATATCGAAAAGATGGGCTTTCCGATGTTTCCCGATCTGTTTTCCCTGTCTGTCAAATATATAGGAAGTGTTAAAAATATTTCCGTCCGCATCCCTTTCAGGCATGGAACCTGCAATAAGATAAATCTGGTATTTCTCAGCAAGTCCGGAAGATGCTTGTGTACAGATGGAACTTCTTGGACATAATTTCTTCGTATTCTA
>JABLTO010027867.1_pt1 | contig 10633 bp, 11 predicted proteins | sample 7160091 | NCBI WGS metagenome assembly JABLTO01 (sample SAMN14651225, study PRJNA627086) | human gut metagenome | isolation source: feces | host: Homo sapiens
AATTTGACGATACGGGAGTTCGGATCTATTACTGGTGTTGAATACTTGTATTTATATAAGAATCCTAAAAGTAATGTATGGACACCCACCTGTACATATGCAGGTTTTATCGTCTACTAAGCCGCTCTTTTGGATTTTTTTATTTGTAAATTTTTTTTGATAAAAAACGGTATATATGGTATAATATCCCTGCTGAGGTGATAAGAATGTTAGTGATGCCTATATTAAATACAGGAAAAAATGGAACTACTAGAATATATAATGTTATGATAAGTTTAAAAACAGCATCAAAAGTTAGAGAAAATACTGTAGTAAATGGTATTGATGAAGAAGATGTTGTTATAGGTAGTTCATCATTTAATAATTCTTTGTATAATACTAAAAATAAAGAAGATAATGTGATTGTTAATTTTATAAGAAGTAAAAATAGTAATATGAATAGAAAAAACTTTCTAGTAACTACCAGAAATTATGCAAATAAAATGACGTATGACTTATATAACGTAGAAATGCCACCTAGAAAGGTAACTAAGGGATTAGATAATTTATATGGTAAAGCTATTCTTGATATTCAAAAGCAAATTCCAGATATAAAAAAAGGAAGATATGTTTCCTTAAAAAAGATGGGAGTTGTTGATCATATAAGTGATGAAAGATTAGAACAACTAAGATATATTGTTGATAATGCGCCTAATGAAGCAAACTTACAATATATGTTGCTTGCTCATAGTTTAGGTGATTTAAAAGCAACACTTGAGTTTATAAAGCTATTTGATTTTACAATTATTAGTGAAGCAACAGTATATGAAAGTCAAGTCACAGATTTATTAGAATCTTTGAAATTTACAGAAACTAGAGAAAGCAGAAATCTTCATAATTATTATGAATTAGCAAAAGAAAATAGAGATGCTTATTATAAATTAAGTTCTCTAAATAGAATAATAAATGGAAAACCAATTAATTTAATTCAAAATAAAGAAAAAACAAAAGTATTTGTTAAAACTCCACCAGAGAAGAATTTAGGTGTTAATAATGAACAAAAATCAGCAGCTTAATCAATTTAATAGATTAGAGTATCTAATAGGAAATGATAATGTTGAACTTTTGAAAACAAAAAAAGTTCTAATAGTTGGCTTAGGTGGTGTAGGTGGTTTTGCAGTTGAAGCTCTTGTTAGAAGTGGAATAGGTAATATTACTTTGGTAGATTATGATACCATTGATATAACTAATCTTAATCGCCAAATAATTGCTTTACATTCAACTATTGGACTTAAGAAGACTACTGCTTTTAAAGAAAGAATTTTAAATATAAATAAAGATTGTAATATTACAATTTTGGATTTATTCTTAGATAGCAGTAATTATAAAGAAATTATCACAGATGATTATGATTTTATTATTGACTGTTGTGATAGTCTCGAAGCTAAAAAACTATTATTACTAGAATCTTATAATAAAAAAATTCCATTTATAGGATGTATGGGAACAGCTAATAAAATGGATCCATCTAAATTAGAAATTATTGATATTAGGAAAACAATAAATGACCCTATAGCGAGAATTATGAGAAAATTTGTTAAGGATAACAAATTAAATCAAAAGATAATGGTTGTATCCTCTAAAGAGTTACCAAAAAAGAATGGTACAAAACTTGGCTCTAATGCATTTGTACCGTCTAGTGCAGGACTTTTAATAGCTGGTTTTGTAGTAAGAAGTCTTATAAATTTAGAAAAATAATTGACTATAATTTGTCAATTTTTTTTTAAAATTAAATCAAATTACTTGCCTATTCAAATTAGTATTATTATAATAGATATTAGGATGGAGGAACAAAGATGAAAGATGTAATAAAAAAGAATAAAGAATTGATAGTTGCTATAGTAGTAGTTTTGATTTTAATTATAGGTGGTTCATTCGCATGGCTTAGAATTAATAGAACTTCTACTGTTGTTAATAAGATTAAAGTTGGTAATTTAGAATTAAAATTAGATGATGAAACAAGTACAGGAATAAAATTAATTAATGAAGTTCCAAAGAGTTATCAACAAGGTCTTACTAGTCAAGAATATACATTTACACTAACAAATAATGCTTCTATACCAATGGATTATACTATCTCATTAGAAGATATTTCTAAATACTTAGATGATAATAATACTGAAGTTGAAATTAAACCAGAAGAAAAGTTAGGCGACAATCATATTAGATTTATTCTTTTAAAGAATGGAGAAGAAGCTAATCCTTCTAAATCTAAATTATTATCTCAAGACCCAGGTAGAGCAATTGATACTGGAACAATAGCTGGAAATGGTACAAAATATACATACAGTTTAAGAATTTGGATTGATTCACGTGCTGGTGAAGGCTCTACTCAAGCTCAAGTTATGGGTAAAAAATTCAATGCAGGATTAACTGTTGCTGCAGAACAAGCTAGAGGTTAATATAAAAAAGTGTCTTATGACACTTTTTTATATGAAAAAAATTGGTTTATTTTGATTGCTGTCTTCTGTATGTTTTGAATAACTGTTATTAGTATTTTGAGAAGTAGTAGCTGCAGGAGTAGATACTTTATTATCATCTCTAATGATATCAGCAATCTTAAACATCGTTTTAGCATTATTGATAATAGGTTTTACCTGATTTACTAATGGAATAGCTTGATTTATAATTCCAAGTCCTTTTTGCGTATTTGATAAAATGTTACCCCAATTTATTCCAGCACCAGCCATACCAAGACCATTGGTTCTAAATAATCTTGAAAAGATGCTAGGTCTATATAAGTTTTGATACATAAATGGATTATTATACATATTAGACACCTCTAATACAATATATGTCTATTCTAGAAATAATGTTAAATAAAATGTTGTTAGTAGTTTTTATTTGTGTTATACTATTTAATAGATAATAAGAGAATGGAAAGAGGGTAATAATAATATGGAAACTATAATGCAACCTTTTATAATTATTTATCATATTGTTAGTAAAGTTTTAAGCTTTCCTTCTAAATTAATAAAAAAATCAACAGATTCTATCCAAGAAAAAATCGAAGATAAAAAGATTCAAGAATCTAAGAATAAAGATACAGAATTAGAAGATAATACTATAACAAAAACTGATGATTCAAATAATAAGCAAGAGCAAATTGAAAATAATTTTGCTGGTATAGGTAAGAAAAGAAAACAGCTTAAACCATTATACTCATTTAGATATACCATATTAAATAGTAATAATAAGAAAGTTAAAGGTACTTTTGATGCAGAAAGTGAAAGTGATGTAAGGGCATTTTTAGCAACAGAGGGCTATCAAGTTCTAAGTGTTGAGGTTAGAAAACCATATGATATAGATTTAGGTGGTAATGGAAAAATAAAATCATCATCACTTGCATTTGCACTTACTCAGTTGTCAACATATATAAAAGCTGGAATTCCGTTAGTTGATTCAATGAGAATTCTTTCAAAACAATCAAATAAACCTAATGAAAAAAAGGCTTATGAGCGAGTTGTTTATGATTTATTAAAAGGTGAAAACTTTTCAGATGCATTAGAAAAACAAGATAAAAAATTCCCAAAATTACTTGTAAATATGGTAAGAACTGCTGAAATGACAGGAGATTTACCAACTATTCTTGATGATATGGCAGATTATTATTCTTCTATTGATCAAACAAAAAGACAGATGATAAGTGCTCTAACTTACCCGGCCGTAGTTTTATGTTTGGCAATTGGAGTTCTAATATTTATGTTAATGTATTTAGTACCTCAGTTTGTTGAATTATTTGAAAGTCAGGATGCAACTTTACCTGCAATAACATTATTCATTATGGCTGCTAGTGATTTTCTAAAAGCAAATTATTTATGGCTTTTCTTATCAATAATTGTAGTAATAGTTTTATTTATATACTTATATAAAAATATTGTTAGCTTTAGAACTGCAATTCAAACAATATTGATGAAATTACCAGTTGTAGGAAATATTGTCATCTATAATGAAGTAGCAACCTTTACCAAAACATTTGCATCTTTGTTAAATCATGGGGTTTTTATAACTGATAGTATGGAAATACTTTCTAGGATAACTAACAATGAAATATATAAGAAAATAATCAATAAAACAATAAATAATCTTGGAAAAGGTGAATCCATATCAGCATCTTTCAAAGGTGAATGGGCTTTCCCTATAATAGCCTATGAAATGTTAGTAACAGGAGAAAATACTGGTCAACTTGGTATAATGATGGAAAAAGTTGCAGATCACTTCCAAAGTTTACATAAGAACATAGTAACTCAATTAAAAAGTTTAATTGAGCCAATAATGATTATTATTCTAGCAATAATAGTTGGTGTTATTTTAATATCAATAATTTATCCAATGTTTGATATTTATGGGAAAATTCAGTAGGTGAGGTTAATGGAGTTTGCATATATTATATTGTTTTTTATACTTGGAACGTATATGGGATCATTTTTTACTGTTGTTGGTTTAAGATTACCTAAGAAAGAAGATTTTATTTTTTCTAGATCTAGATGTGATCAATGTAAGCATGAACTATCATTATTAGAAATGATTCCAATCTTATCCTATATATTTTTAAAAGGAAAATGCAAACATTGTCATTCAAAGATAGATCCTTTATCAACATATATAGAGTTTTTTACAGGAATTTTATTTGCTGTATCATATTATAGCTTTTCTTTTTCATATGAGCTTTTTATAGCTCTAGGAATAGTTTCTTTATTAATTATAGTATTAGTTACTGATTTAATGTATTTAATAATTCCAGATGAAGTTTTAATCTTTTTTTCAATTTACTTCTTAATTTTTCAATTTATAGGTACGGGATTAAAAAATACATTACTTCATTTAGCAACCGGCATATTTTTATTCATCTTAATGTATTTAATTATGCTTTTAGGAAACAAAATATTTAAAAAAGAAAGCATGGGTGGTGGAGATGTAAAATTAATGTTTTTATTCGGTTTAGTTTTGGATCCCTTACTTGGAACTTTTTCAATTTTTCTAGGTAGTTTCTTTGCTTTACCAATGTCATTATTTTTATATTTTTCTAATAAAGAAAAAGTAATTCCATTTGGTCCATTCCTTTTAATAGCTTTTGCTTTTCTTTATTTTACCAAAATAGATTCTCAAACATTAATAAATTGGTTTAAATTTTAACATAATTTTCTTATAATTTTGTTAAGTATATTATTTGTGTAAATTACTAGATGTTTGTTAATAAATAAATTGACTAATAATCACTAATTGATGTATTTTAATAATAGAGGAGATGTATGATATGGAAGAAAAGAAAAAAATAGGAAATACAAAGCTTTTAATAGTAGCTTTTGTCTTAACAGTAGCAATAATATTTGGCTCAACATATGCGTGGATTAGGTTAACAAAAACATCAACAATAGAAAATAAAATAACTGCAGGAAATTTAGAACTAGTACTAGATGATACAACAAGTGAAGGAATAAAACTTGTAAATGAAGTACCAAAAAGTTATAAACAAGGAATGGAAACAAAAGAATATACATTCACATTAACAAATAAAAATAGTACAAGTAGTTATAAGTTATCTTTAGCAGATTTAGAAAAATATATAGATGAAGATGGCAAAGAAATTGTAGTAGCAGATGAGAATAGAATAAATGATTCTAAAATAAGATATATTTTATTAAAAGATGGAGAAGAAGCAAGTGCAGATAAATCAAAAATATTAACAGATAGAATACTTGATTCTGGAACAATTAAAAAGGGACAAACTATTTCTTATAGTTTAAGAGTATGGATAGATTCAAAAGCATCAAATGAAGTAATGGGAAAAATCTTTAATGCACAGTTAAATATAGAAGCAACACAAACATCACCACAACAAGCAGTTGCTTTTAAAACTGGTGATTATGTAAAAATGACTCCAACATCAACTAGTTATACAATAACTCCAGCGATGACAGGATATAGTTCTAACCAGACAATCAATCCAAGTGAGTTAAACTTATGGAGAGTAATAAGTATTAATAGTGATGGAACAATGGATTTAGTATCACAGTATGTTTCATCAACTTATGTTGAGTTTAGTGGAAAAACAGGATATCAAAATTATATTTCAAGTCTAAATCAAATAGCATCTCAATACACAAATCCAAAGTATACAATAGCTTCCCGTCATATGGGATATAATGGCCAAACAGGAACAATAACAGATACCTCAGCGTTAGACTCTACAACAGTGCCATGGACATCATCTACATCATCATCAATGACAGCAAGCGATGAAGCAAAAGGTGGAGGAGATATGGGATATCAAAAAGATTTTAATTTAGTAAAATCAGTACTTGGAACAGTTGTAGCTAATAAAGTAGGAACAACAACTACAGCTTCTTATTGGTTAGCATCACGTTATTTCCGCTGTTACTCTTCGACTGATTGGAGCTTCAGCGGTCGGAACGTTAACACTTACGGAAGTTTGGGCAGCTACGACTTGTATTACTATAACAGTGGCAACTTTAGCACTAGTAACTATAGTAATGCCATTCGTCCGATAATCACTCTGAAGTCAGGACTCACACCAAGTGGATCTGGTACAAGTTCATCACCTTATGTATTAAGCTAATTAAAAAATGAGAGAATATGGTCAATGACAGCCTAAGGTCGTCACTGACTCCTCCTAAAAATAAAACGGATATAATTATTTAAAAAATTAGAAAGAGTACTTTCTTTTTTTTTTGATTTAGTTTATCATATATGAAAAGGTGATTAATATGAGTATGAGTAAAAATTTAACAATTCTACCTGCAGATACTTATACAGTAGTAAATAAAACTGTATTAAATAGTAACGATCGTAAAATTATAACAATGTTGTATCAACCTATAATTGGTTATACTGCTACAAGTCTTTATTTTAGTTTGATAGATGATTTAGATAAACTGGAGCTATTAAGTGATGATTTAACTCACCATCATTTAATGACAAATATGCAACTTAAATTAGAGAAGATAGTTGAAGCTCGTGAGAAATTAGAAGCAATAGGACTTTTAAAAACTTATTTGAAAAAAGATAGTATAAATCATTATGTGTATGTAATTTATTCGCCACTTTCTGCTAATGAAATATTTAATCATCCTATCTTAAATATCGTTTTATATAATAATTTAGGTAAAGTAGAATATGATAAACTTATTAGTTATTTTAAAATTCCAAGAATTAATTTAAAAGATTATGAGGATATAACTTCAACGTTTGATGAAATTTTTTCTCCTGTTGCTGGAAGAAGTAATATTGTAAATAGTGATATTGTAAAAAAAGACACTAATAGTTTGATTTTAAATGAGTGCATTGATTTTGATTTACTTATATCTTCTATACCATCAGAAATGGTAAATAATAAATGTTTTACTCCTGATGTCAAGGAACTAATTAACTCTTTAGCTTTTACATATAATATTGATGATCAAACAATGATAGGATTAGTAAGGGATTCAATTAATGAAAAAGGCTTAATTGATAAAGTTTTCTTACGTAAATCATGTCGCAACTACTATCAATTTGAAGAAGCAGGAAGACTTCCAACACTTGTCTATAACAAGCAACCTGAGTATTTAAAAAAACCTCTAGGTGATATGAGTAAGTGGGCCAGAATGGTCTATACTTTTGAAAATATTTCTCCTTATGACTTCTTGAAAGCAAAGTATAAAGGTGTAGAGCCAACTCCAAGAGATTTAAAATTAGTAGAGAATTTATTAATAGATCAAAAACTTCAACCTGGTGTGGTAAATGTTTTACTTGCGTATGTTTTGAAAATCAATAATCAAAAGTTGAATAAAAACTACATCGAAACTATTGTTGGTCAATGGAAAAGATTAAATATTGAAACAGTAGAAGATGCAATGAACATTACTTTAAAAGAACACAAAAAAATAAAAAAGATTATGTCAAAAGATTCAAAGACGAGTTCTAAAAAAGAGATTAAAGAATCACTCCCAGCTTGGTTTGATAAAAATTTGGATAAGGTTAATCCAACAGCTTCAGAAAAGGAAGAATTAGATAATATTTTAAAAGAACTTGTATAATTTCTTTATTTGTGGTATAATATGTACCAATAAAAGAGGGATTGGTATGAATAGAGAAATTAAAGAAAGAATTAAATCAATTTTATCAGTTTTAGTATTTTTAACTGTTACTACTTGGTACTGGTATGGACCAAGAGAAGATTTAATGTATCTTTCAGCAAATGCTTATAAATATAACAGAAAAGTCACAGTTAAAACAGAAGGAAATTTAAAATTACAAAATAGCGAGTATGAATTTAAAGTATATAATAAAACAAATCAAGTTCAAAACTATCAAATTATAGTAATGAATGATTATATTACTCAAAGAAGAAATAATTGTAAATTATTGTCAAACAACTATTTAAAATACGATATAAAGCTAAATAATGATTATCATGAAACAAGAAATTTAGGATCTGATGGAATTGTTTATAGGGGTAAATTAAATCCAAAAGAATCAAAGAAATTTTCTATAAAAATGAAGATTGATAAAGATGATTTGACATCAAGTGATTGTTTTTATCCTACAATTAAAGCTAATACTTATAATGAAATATAAATTCTTGTAATTTATATTTTATTGTGGTATGATTTACTAGTCTAATATGATAGATTATAGGTGAGTAAAAATGTTTAAAGAAATTTATGATAAAGAGTTTAAATATATAATTAAAGATATATTAAGTAATGATGAATTTTTAAAAACAAAAGAGAAAGTTCATCATGGAATAACTAGATATGATCACTTGATGAGGGTATCTTACTATTCTTTTTTAGTATCAAAATTCTTACGATTAAATTATAAAGAAACAACTAGAGCAGCTCTTTTACATGATTTCTTTTTGGATGAAACTAAAGATGACAATAAATTACAAGCCTTACAAAAACACCCAATTTATGCTTTAGAAAATGCCAAAAAGTATTATAAACTTACTCCATTACAAGAAGATATTATAAAAACACATATGTTTCCTGTTACTTTTATACCTCCAAAATACATAGAAAGTTGGATAGTTGATCTAATAGATGATTTTGCAGGTATTTATGAACAATATAAAAGTAGTTGTAAGGAGTTAAAGGCAGCAGTTACATTTTTATTAATATTTGTTATTAATTTTGTTCAAAAATAATTATTATCAGAGTAATTCTGATATTATATATGTCTTCGTAGCTCAGTAGGATAGAGCAATCGCCTCCTAAGCGATAGGTCGTGAGTTCGATTCTCGCCGAGGACACCAAATTGACGTTAAACTCGAACTTTTCGAGTAGAAATTTAAAACGACTTTTTGGAAGGTCGTTTTTATGTTACCATGAATATGTCAAGATACCTTGCATAAAATAAAAAGGCCTCCCTTTTTATATAAAAATATGATATACTTATCTTAAATTTTATGTGATGGTGATTTTTATGAGTAAAAAAACTTTAATAATAAGAGGAATAACTTTTATAATTATAGGAATTGTTTTATTTCTAATTATGATAAGTAAACCTAAACTTGCTGTATTAGGATATCATTCATTTACTAAAGAAAAAAGTGATGACCAGTTTGTGATGGAATTAGATCAGTTTGAAAAGCAATTAAAATATTTAAAGAATCATAATTATAAAACTATTAGTTTAGATGAAGCGTATGATATATTTAAGAACAAGAAGAAAATTCCTAGAAAAACCGTGATGATTACTTTTGATGATGGTTATCAATCTAATTATGATTTAGCTTTTCCCCTTTTAAAAAAATATAAAATGAAAGCAGTCGTATTTGTAGTTGGATATCATGCTGAGACTAGTAAAGATGGATATATGTCACTAGAAACTCTTAATAAAATAAAAACAGAATATCCTAATGTAGAAGTAGCATCACATACATATAATCTTCATGTTAGTGGAGTGGTCGGTATAGATAAAAAACAGTTAGAAGAAGACTTTAAAAAAATGAATGAAATCGTAGATACTAAATATTTTGCCTATCCATATGGTAAAAATGATAAAACAACGGAAGAAGTGCTTAAAGATAATGGGTATAAGCTAGCATTTACTTTTGGACCCGGTAAAGAGCATAGAAGAGCGGGATTAGAAAAAGATTTATATAAAATTCCACGACTTAATATTACTAATAATATGCCAATGTGGAAGTTTATCTTAAGACTAAAATATATTTAATAAAAAGAAACATCTAAATTAAAAAATGTTTCTTTTTATTTTTCAATATTACATATATACGATATATTATCTAAATAAATTTTACTGTATTTAGACATTTCTTTTTCTGTTTTTATTGTCCAGATAAAAATATTATAATGATCTTTAAAATGTTTGTAATATTTTTTTGTTAACATAGTCTTTTTTATAGCTAAAAAATCTGGTTTTAAATAATAGATTGGAAGATTAGTTTTAAAAATAAAATCAATTATATTAATATTATATTTATCAGTTATTAATAGACCTAATTTATACTTATTAGTTTTCTTTTTGATTTGTTTTACAATTATGGGATTAAATGATTTTAAATATACTTCTCCTTTGTAATTTTCTAACTCTTTCAAAACTAGCTCAACTACTTGTTTTTTCTTAT
>JABLTO010080171.1_pt1 | contig 10631 bp, 11 predicted proteins | sample 7160091 | NCBI WGS metagenome assembly JABLTO01 (sample SAMN14651225, study PRJNA627086) | human gut metagenome | isolation source: feces | host: Homo sapiens
GGAAAAACAGAATATGTAATAACAAAAGAAAATATAACACAAAATACAACATTCAAATATGAAGTAACAGATAATCAAGGAACTACAACAAACAAAACAATAGAAATAAAAAATATAGATACAAATGCACCTACAAAATGCGAAATAGAAAAAACAGAAAACACAGAAGAAGGATTAAAAATAACAGTAAATGCGGAAGATGCAGAAAGTGGAATAGAAAAAATAGAATACTATGTAAAGAAGTCAACAGATGAAAAATATACAAAATATGACAGCAATCCAATAATAGGATTAACAAGTGGAATTTATAGTGTATATGCAATAGCATACGACAAAGCAGGAAACACAAAGCAATCAAATACAATAGAAAATGTAAGAATCGCAAAGGTATATAAAAATGTAAACGCAGCAACAATAAAAAGTAATCCAGAAAAATATTATGGAATGGAAGTTATAAATTATGAATCAATAAATGGTACAAATAATTGGAAAGTATTTTGTGTTGATGATGAATATAATATATTTCTAATAACAAGTAATTATATAGAAAATAGCAAAATTAATACTGCAAAAACAAAAATGTCGATTGGTGGAATATATAAAACTTGGTGGAAAGATATTCCAGATATGCAGGAAATGAAACATAATATATTATTTAAAGAGGAAAATAATATAAAAAATAATATGGATGATGCTACAAAATGCATTTCAACATTATTAAATACAGATAATTGGATTGATTTTTTAGATAGTAAAGGAAGTGCAAAATATGCAATAGGAAGTCCTACATTGAACTTATGGATTTTGTCTTGGAACGAAAAGTATAAAAATAATAAAATTGTTTCATATTATAAAAATGGTTATTATTTTGGTTTTGGAAGTACAAAAAATTACATTGAAAGTAATGAAATGATGAAAATGCAGGGATATATCAATAGTTCTTTATATTTTCCAATAAAAGGAAGTGAAAAAGATGGAAGTGTATATTATAAGTTAGCTTCTAAGCAAGCTAACTCAGGGGGAATAGGCGGTAAGCCTATGAGTGTGCTAGATAATGGAACAATATATTGTCAGAATTGCGATAATAAGTATGGTGCACTAAGACCTGTTGTATGTTTAAGTTCAGGAGTAATTTTAAATCTTTTAGAAGTAGAGTAAAAACAGATGTTTACTATAAAAGGAAAAGGAATACAAAGAAATCTGTATTCCTTTTCCTTTTTATTATTCTTCACTATGGTTTTGATTATTGTTATTATTATTTTCTTGTTTTCTGTTGTTATTGCTATTGTTATTTTTTTTATTTTTCTTGCTCATTAAAAGCACCTCCATTCACATAAAACTATAAAAGTTTTATTTTTGTACAATTATAGTTTTAGCAAAAATAAATAAAATATTCGTGGAAGTTTTTTGAAAAAATATGAAAATTATTATTTGAAAAAAGTTGATAAAAAAATAAAACTTTAGTAAAATTGACTAGAAGATTAATATAAAATCTATATTTTAGTAAAAATGTTTTAGAATAAATTAAATAATTTCAAGATATATTAAGGAGATGGAGAAATGTTTTTTGCAAAACCAGGAGAATATAAGCCATGTGGTTTATTTAGTTTACAACATATTATTTTACTATTTATAACAATCGTTCTAATTATAATTGCACTAAAATTAACAAAAACAAACAAGAAAGAAAATATAAGAAAAATTATAATTAGTGTAACAATTTTTTGTTGGATTATGGAAATTATAAAAATTGTTTTTAATCTAAAAATAGGAAATGCTCATAATGTAAATACATATATTCCTTTATATTATTGCAGTATTTTATTGTATGCAGGACTATTAAGCTCTTTTGCAAAAGGAAAAGCAAAAAGAATGGGGGATGTTTTTTTAGCAACAGGAGCGTTTGTTGGAGGAAGTATATTTTTATTATTTCCAACAACGTCACTTCCAACATATCCAATATTCCACTATATAAGTTTACAAAGCTTTTTATATCATGGATGTATGGTGTACTTGTCATTGTTAATTCTAAAAACAAAATATATAGAATTAGAGAAAAAAGATGCAATTTATTATTTTGTTTTAATATTAATAATAAGTATAGTAGCATTAATTATAAACAATATATTTGGTAGTAATTTAATGTTTATATCTCAAAACTTTCCAAATACTTTTGTTAATGTTATTTATGTTGCTTTTGGTAAATTGTTTACACCTGTTATGATATTAGGTCAAGCTACTTTACCATTTTGGTTTGTTTATGAAATAACAAATTTAATAAAAAAGGAGAATGAGAATGCTATCAATTACTGAAGCCAAAAATAGATTGCCACAAGATTTTATAAATGAATTATATGAAAATTATTCCCCTCTTATGGTAGATAAAATATTAATTGGTATGAATAATACAAGATACACGAGCTTAAGAGTAAATACAATAAAATATAATATTCAAGATTTAATGAAATATTTTAAAGAGAAAAATATAAAATTTGAAAGAGTGCCATGGTATAAAGATGCATTGATAATAAAAAATGCAAATGAAAAGGCAATTCAGAAGCTAGATATATATGAAAAAGGATATATTTATTTACAAAGTTTATCAAGTATGGTTCCTCCAATAGTTTTAAACCCTAAAGCAGGAGAAAAAATTCTAGATTTAACTGCGGCTCCAGGAAGTAAAACCACACAATTAGCTGGAATTATGAATAATGAAGGATATATATTAGCAAATGAGTTAGATAAAATAAGATGTGAACGATTAAAACATAATGTTGAAGTTCAAGGGGCAACAATAGTAGAAGTAATAAATTCTAGAGGAGAAAAATTAGGTGAAACTTATGAAAATTACTTTGATAAGGTTTTATTAGATACGCCTTGCAGTGGAGAAGGTAGATTCTTAGCATATTCAAGTGCAACATATAGAGATTGGTCATTAAAAACCGTTAATCAATTAACTAAATTACAAAGAAAATTGTTTGATAGTGCTTACAATGCAGTAAAACCAGGTGGAACAATAGTATATTCAACTTGCACAATAAATAAAAATGAAAATGAATTTATATTAGAGTGGATTTTAAATAATTATAAGGTAAAACTATCAGACATAAATTTAAATATTAAAGATAGCATACAGGGAAGTAATGAAGGTTTAAATAGAGAAATAGAGAAATCGATAAAAATTTTACCATCAAAATATATGGAAGGATTCTTTGTTGTTAAATTGAAAAAAGTATAAATAAAAAAGGAACCAAAATATGGTTCCTCTTTTGTAGGTTATGTGGTATAAGTTAGAAGCTAAAAAAATATTTTAGCCAGTAACTCCTACCGGATATTTATCCCGATCTTTCATGATGCTTTACCTCCAGTTACAACACATTAAATGAATACACTATTTGTAACGATTAATATTCTAACATATATGTTTACATAAGTCAACACTTTTTTGAAAAAAATTAAAATTTTATTGAATAATATTTAATTTAATGTTATAACATACGTATTAATAATATTAAGAGAGGAGAAAATAATGGATTATTATTTTGTGAATTATGGCATACTTTTTATTACATTAATTATAACTTTAGGAGCTCAATGGTATATTAATTATTGCTTCAAGAAAACATCTAAAATGAATAATGAAAGAAATATTACAGGTATGCAGGCTGCAAGAGAAATATTGAATGCAAATGGATTGGAAGATGTAAAAGTATTACAAGTTCCAGGTAGTTTAACAGATCATTATGACCCAAGAAATAAAACAGTAAACTTATCAGATAGTATATACGATAAAACAACAATAGCAGCAATAAGTGTTGCTGCACATGAATGTGGTCATGCAATTCAAGATAAAACAGGATACACATTTCTAAAAATTCGTAAATCTATGGTTCCACTTGTAAATATTGCAAATTATGCAGGTTATATTTCAATTTTAATTGGTGTAATATTTTCATTATTAGACTTAATTTGGATAGGAATAGCATTAGAAGCAATAATTTTACTATTTCAACTTGTTACATTACCAGTAGAGTTCGATGCTTCAAAAAGAGCATTAAATCAAGTAGAAGAATTAGGAATTTTAGATAATAATGAATTAAAATATGGTAAAAAAATGCTTGTATCTGCAGCACTAACTTATATAGCAGGAGCCGCAACTGCAATGTTGCAAATTTTAAGATTAATATTAATTTTTGGAGGAAGAAGAGATGATTAAAAATCTAAAAGAATGGATTTTAAATTTTATAAATGGTTTCTGTATGGCACTAGCAGATAGTGTTCCAGGGGTATCTGGAGGTACAGTTGCATTTATATTAGGATTTTACGATAAATTTATAGGTTCGTTAGATAGTTTATTTAGAGGAAAAATGAAAGAAAAAAAATCTGCATTATTATTTCTTATAAAACTTGGTATAGGATGGGCTTGTGGATTCATAATAGCAGCATTAGTTTTAGGAAGTATATTTAATGAACAAATTTATAACATAAGTTCTTTGTTTATTGGATTTATAATATTTGCAATTCCAATAGTAATTTATGAAGAAAGAGAAGCTTTAAAGAAAAATTACTTAAACGTTCTATTTGCGTTAATAGGAATAGTATTTGTAGTTGCAATTACACTTTTAAATCCTGCAAGTGGCCAAGGAATAAGTGTACATGTAGATAATTTAGGTATTGGACTTATAGCATATGTGTTTTTTGCAGCAATGATAGCAATTTCTGCAATGGTTTTACCAGGAATTTCTGGTTCAACATTATTACTTATATTTGGACTTTATGTTCCAATTATGTCTGCAGTAAAAGAATTTTTACATATGAACTTTTCATACTTTCCAATACTATGTGTATTTGGATTAGGAGTTATAACAGGAATAGTATTATTTGTAGGATTAATTAGAAAAGCTTTAGAAAATTTCAGACCACAAACAATATATGTAATAATAGGAATGATGATAGGTTCATTATTTTCTATAGTAATGGGACCAACAACACTTGAAGTACCACAAACAGCAATGAATTTTAGTACATTTAACATATTATTCTTTATAATAGGAGGAGTAATAATAATAGGACTACAAGCATTTAAAATGTTATTAAACAGTAAAAACTAAAAATACCTTGGTTGACATTTTATGTAAAGTGTAATATAATATATGCTATGTAACAGTTAAGAACTTGCAAGTGCAAAGGAGAGTCTTATGAGAAAAGTAAAAATTGCAACAGAAAATCAACACAAAATTCAAACAATAGTAAAAACAATGGAAAAATTTTTAGATGAAAAAATTTTGTTTGAAGGATTTCGGTCAGACTCAGGAGTGCCTGAACAACCACTTGATGAGCAAGTAATTAAGGGTGCCGAAAATCGTATTAGTAGCTTAAAGCAATTGATAAAAGCTACTGAATATGATTATCTCATTTCTTGTGAAGGAGGAATCATTAATTTATATGATAATTGGTTTAATGTACATATTGTTATTATTGAAGACAAAGAAGGCAACAGAAGTACGGGATTAAGTCAAGGATATCCTATTCCAGAGAAAAATATTCAAGAAATTCAGGAACAAGGACTGGCAAAAGTTTTGGATAAAAATTTTAATGGAAAAGGAGGAATGAGAATTCTAACAAAGGAAATGAGAAGAAGGGAACATTTTATTGAAGAGGCTACTTTGATGGCTATATCCGGTTTAGAAAGTAATAAAATGTGGTAAAAGAAAAACAAGAGTTGCAGATATTAGTACAACTCTTGTTTTGAAATTTACTATAAATTATAAATATATTATGAAGGGAATGATATTATGAATAATATACAAATGGAATTAGATGAGTTTAAAAAATTTAAAAAAAATTTTAAATATAATTTAACTGAGGTAGAAGAAATTGATGGAGTTAAAATGTACAAAGGAGAGTCTTTAATTGATGAAGATGGAAAAGAAAAGGGAGAAACTGAAAAATGGATAAATGTTGGATATAAACATTCTGGCCCATATGCGAAAGCTTTATCAAATTTATTTCCTTATGAATTTATTTTTAGAGGAAAAAAAATGTATTGTATAGAAACATTTTTTCAGGGAATAAAATTTAAAGATCCAAAACTACAAGATTGTGTATTTTCATATAAAGGATTAGATTCAAATTATGTGCAAGCGTGTAGCGAATATGATTGGAAAAAAAGTGGAATCTTATACTGGCAAGGAAAAGAAATTAATAGATTTGATACAGAGTATGATGATTTAGTGGATGAACTATATATATCTGCAATTCAAAATCCATTATATAGAAATATATTGGAAAATTGTACGAAGGAAATTATTCATACAATGGGAGCAAAAGAAAAGTGTGATACAACATTTACAAGGTACGAGTTTGAAATGGAGTTAAACTGTTTGAAAGAATTCCTAAAGAAAGAGAGTAAATAATATGGTAGAAAAATTAAAGTTAAAGGATTTTGATATAATTGGATTAATTAAATTAAAAGATATACAAGGAATTGAAAAATATGTTACACCACTTGAAAATGATGATGGAAAAATAGACAGATACCTTTCACGTTCAAAAGAATATTATAATGTAAAAACAATGAGCAGTTTGTAGAGAAGAACTGAGAGATTTACTTACAAGAAAATGTTCAAAGAAAAATTTTGTTATATTAGAAAATATGTTAAATTGTTCTGGTAAAGTTTATTTCAAAAAATTCGAAGAATATATAAAGGCGAAAATATATAACAAAGAAGTTCAAAAATACGAAATACAAATAGAAGAAGCAAGACAATGTTTAGTTGAAGATATGAAGAATATATTATCAATATTAGAAGGAAAAAATCTTATAAAAGTTGACCCAACAAAAAGATTACCAGGTGGGTATGAGAATTCAGAACAAAGAGCAATCGAAATGGATAACAAGGCTTTGCTATATATATTTGCAAAAGCATTAGGAAGTGTACAAAAACCGGAACAAATAGAAATAGTAACACCTGGATATGGTGGAGTATATATAGGGCCTATGTTAAATGCTATGTATGATTATAATTTTACAACTATATTAAAAAGTAAATATATAGAAGATACATGTAATTTAGAAGATGTTGATGTTAAAAAACTAGTCTCAAATCAAAGATTATTTGAAGAAGGAAAAAAAGTTTTATTATTAGATGATAATGTTGGAACAGGTTTAACTTTAAAAGAAACAAAACAAATGTTACAAAATTCTGGAATTAAAGATATTGCAGTAGGAGCAATACAATATAATTGGAGAAATTATTATAGAGTTTCTGTTGGAGAAAAGAAAGATATTGAAAGATTTGAAATTAACGATGTTGATATATTGACACCAATAAATTATGCAGGACATAAATTATACAAAAATGCGATACATTTATTACATTCATCTGGAAAAGAATATATTTCATATTTAAAAAGCAAAGCATACCAAAAAGATTTTAGTGATATACAAGGAGCAGTTAGGAGAGGTATTTTGTGTGCAAGACCAATAGGATTAGAACTTGACACGGAAAATAAAATTCCCAATAGGGCTAATTTAGCTGAAAATGCTATAATATTGGATAAATATAAAAATTCACCGACTGAAATAAAAAAATCAATGTCCAAAAATATTGTTAGTTCAATAATAAAATCTGTAGAAGAAATAGAAAAAGAACAAGAAGATATTAGAATAAAATAGAATACGAAAAAGTACAATAAAATTATTTATTGTACTTTTTTTAAATAATAATAGATTTAATCTTGTATAATCTTATAATTAAATATATAATATAAAAGGTTAAATAGAGAAGGAGGAAAATATGTCTTTTATAGATGAGATAAAGCAAAGAGCAAAGAATGATTTAAAAACTATTGTACTTCCAGAGGCAACAGATATAAGAGTTTTACAGGCAACAGAAAATATACTTAAAGAGCAATTTGCAAATGTTATATTGGTTGGAGAAAAAGATACAATACTAAACATTGCACACGAAAGTAATATTAATATTACTGGTGTAAAAATTGTAAATCCTGCGAAATCTGATAATTACGAAAAGTATGTAAATGATTTTTTTGAGTTAAGGAAGAAAAAAGGGATGACAATTCCAAAAGCAAAAGAACTTTTATTAGATCCAGTTTACTATGGAATGATGATGGTTAAAGAAAATGAGGCAGATGGTTTGGTTTCTGGTGCAATTCATTCAACAGCAGATACTTTAAGACCTGCACTTCAAATTTTAAAAACAGCACCAGATACAAAGCTTGTTTCTGCATTTTTCTTAATGCTTGTTCCAAATTGCGAGTATGGGGAAAATGGAACTTTTGTATTTTCCGATTGTGGTTTAAATGTAAATCCAAATGCCGAGGAATTAGCAGAAATTGCTCATTCTTCAAGCAAAAGCTTTGAACAACTTACTGGAAAACAATCAAAAATTGCAATGCTTTCATATTCAACATATGGAAGTGCTAAATCTGAACTTACCGAAAAAGTAATTAATGCCACAGAACTTGTAAAACAAAATTATCCAGAGTTACAAGTTGATGGAGAATTGCAATTAGATGCAGCAATTATACCAGAAATTGCAGATATGAAAGCTCCAGGAAGTGATATAAAAGGAAAGGCTAATACTTTAATATTCCCTGACTTAAATGCAGGAAATATAGGTTATAAATTAACACAAAGATTTGCAAAAGCAGAAGCTTATGGACCACTTTGTCAAGGAATTGCAAAACCTGTAAACGATTTATCACGTGGATGCAATAGCAAAGATATAGAAGGTGTTGTGGCAATTACAGCTGTACAAGCACAAAAATAATAATTTGAAAAGGAGAAGATATAATGAAAATTTTAGTTTTAAATTGTGGAAGTTCATCTTTAAAATATCAATTAATAAATATGGAAACAGATGAAGTTATGGCTTCAGGAAAATATGAAAGAATAGGGGAGAAAGAAGCTTTTATAACTCATAAAGTAAATGGTAAAAAAATAGTAATTGAACATACTGCTATGAACCATGAAGAAGCAGTAGATTTTACATTAAAACAACTTGTTAACCCAGAATATAAAGTTATAGATTCTTTAGATGAAATAAATGCAATAGGACATAGATTAGTTCATGGAGGGGAAAAAATAAGCGAATCTGTTGTTATAGATGATAACGTTGTAAATGTACTAAAAGAATGTATAGATTTAGCACCGCTTCATAATCCTGCTGGAATAATAGGAATAGAAGCTTGCAAAAAAGTTATGCCTGGTAAACCAATGGTAGGTGTTTTCGACACAGCTTTTCATCAAACAATGCCTAAAGAGAGGTATTTATACCCTATAAACTATGAATACTATGAAAAATATGGAATAAGAAAATATGGATTCCATGGAACTTCTCATATGTATGTTTCAAATAGACTTGCAGAGATAGAAAATAAAGATATTAAAGATATGAAAATAGTTACTTGCCACTTAGGACAAGGTTCAAGTATATGTGCTGTTGAAGGAGGTAAGTCTGTAGACACAAGTATGGGATTAACACCTCTTGCTGGAATACCAATGGTTACTAGAAGTGGAGACTTAGACCCATCTGTTGTTACATTTTTAATGAAAAAAGAAAATTTAACTCCTGAAGAGATAGAAAATAAATTAAATAAAGAAAGTGGTGTTCAAGGAATCTCAGGACTTGCACCAGATTTTAGAGAAATAGAAGCAGAATCTGTAAATGGAAATGAAAGAGCAGATATCGCAATGAAATCTTTTAAATATGCAGTTGCAAGTTTTATAGCAAAATATGCAGTTGCAATGAATGGTGTAGATGCAATAGTATTTACAGGTGGAGTTGGAGAAAACCAAATAAAAATAAGAGAAGGAATATGCAATCAACTTACATTTATGGGAGTTGAAATAGACCCAGAGAAAAACAATGTAAGAAGTGAAGAAAAATTAGTATCAAAAGATTCTTCAAAAGTTAAAGTATATGTAATACCAACAAATGAGGAATTAATGATAGCAAAAGAAACAGAAAGATTGGTAAAAAAATAAAAATTTATTAGGACATAGATAACTATGTCCTAATATTATTGCAATTTACATAAAAGTATGATAGTATTTAAAATGTAGTATTTGTATTATTTTATTTATAATTATGAATAAATTCAAAAGGAGATGTAAATTATGGAAAAGATAACTTTTAAAGTAATTCTTCGGATGCCAAACTATTACAGTGAGGGATTATTACAATTAACTGAAGTAGAAAATAAGAAAGAACAAAAGGTTAAGGCTTTATTTACTATTGATAAAGCAGTAGGGGGTGTAAAAGATGGAATTATGGAGTTGGCATTTTTAAAACATGATATAGATTCGACTCTAAATGTTCAACTTTATGGTTTACAGTTTACAATTAATGTAGGAGAACTTGTTTATCCAATGAAATATTTTTTCACATATGAAAATGATTGTGAGAATTATAGTATAGAATTTGTATCTGTTGAAAAAAATATTTCAAATATTAAATTTTTAGAAAGCGTTTTTAGATAAATGAATGCACAGCTTGTATGCTGTGCATTTATTCATTTATTAAATTCACAATAGTTTGCAAAACTAAATTAGTCATTATATCATAATTCATATTTGAATGTTTATGATAAACAATTTCATGACA
>JABLTO010166887.1_pt1 | contig 10631 bp, 8 predicted proteins | sample 7160091 | NCBI WGS metagenome assembly JABLTO01 (sample SAMN14651225, study PRJNA627086) | human gut metagenome | isolation source: feces | host: Homo sapiens
CGGGTGGAAGACTTTGCGTGATCACCTTCCACTCGCTGGAGGACCGGATCTGACGGCAGTGGAGCTGACCCACCGCTTTTTGCGCAGCATACTGGCACCGGGCGGACTGTATCTGGATGCCACCTGCGGCAACGGGCACGATACCCTATTTTTATGCAGCGTTGCCGGGGAAAATGGCCGGGTGATCGGGCTGGATATCCAGCCTCAGGCCGCGGCCAACACCAATGCGCTGCTGGCCGCCAACGGCATGGCTGCCATTGGCCGCGCGGAATGCTGCGACCATCGGGAGCTGCTGCGCTTTGCCCCGCCGGGCAGTGCGGACTGCGTGATGTTCAACTTTGGCTGGCTGCCAGGTGCCGCGCACGATGTACACTCCACGGCAGATTCCACCCTGCCCGCGCTGCAGGCCGGGCTGGACGCCCTGAAGCCAGGCGGCGTGCTTGCCGCGGTGCTGTACAGCGGCAAGGTGATCGGCAATGCGGAGAAAAAGGCTGCGGCGGAGTTTTTCCGCAGCCTGCCGCTGGCCGATTATACCGTGCTGATCTGCGAATTTGCCAACTGGGCCGATACCGCTCCCCTGCCCTGCTTTGTCATTAAGCGGGAAAAATAACCGCTGCCGCTGTGAAGCCCCAAAAAAGGAAGTGCTGCCAATGCTGCAACAGCAAACACAAAGCCCCGGCTGGCGGGTGCTGAACCGCGATGTGATCAAATACATCGCGATGACCGCCATGCTGCTGAACCACATCGCCAATATTTTTCTGGTGCCGGGCACCCTCTGGTACGAGGTGCTGGTGGATATCGGCTACTTTACCGCCATTACCATGTGCTATTTTCTGGTAGAGGGCTTCCGATACACCCACAGCCGCAAACAGTATGCCTTACGGCTGTTCGGGTTCGGTGTGGTTTCACAGGTGCCGTTCTCGATGGCGTTTGCCCAAAACGGCATTCTGGAATTTCAGGATTTCAACATGATGTTCACGCTGTTCCTGTGTTTTTGCATCTTGTTGTGTATCGAAACCATCCGGAACCGTTTTTTGCGCGGCGTGCTGATCGTGCTGCTGATTTTTGGTTCGTTGTTTTGTGACTGGGCGCTGCTGGCCCCGGTGTTCACCCTGCTCTTCCGCTGGTCCGGCCAGGACCAAAAACGACTGCGGTTCAGTTTTGCGCTTTCTGCCGCGCTGTTTGGCTGGCTGAATTACACCAGCAGCGTGTGGCTTTACCCCACCGCACAGTGTTTGCTGATGACCTGCGGCAGCATGGCAGGGATCGCTGCATCCGGGTTTGTGATCTTGTATCTGTACAACGGCCAGCGGGCGGCGCGGGGAAAGAAATTTTCGCACTGGTTTTTCTATCTGTTTTACCCGGTGCATTTGTTGGTGCTGGGGGTAATTCGGGTGATGGGGTGATGGTGCGCGGTAGATTTTTACCGTTACACGCTCCGCGGGACGATGCAAGCATCGTCCCCTACAAATAAATTGCAGCGTTTACCGCGATAGGCATGGTTCCTCCGCGGCGGGGTGAGGGCACCCCGCCCTACAGATGCTTTGTTGGTTTGCAACACATTATAAAATGCTCTGTAAGGAACGGTCTAGACCGTTCCTTACAGATTGTTTTTCAACTTGTACCAATTTCTATAAAGCCAACATCAAAAAGGCGCACCACACGATGGTTTTGTGTGATGCGCCTTTATTTATCTTTTGTGTTCTATTATATAAAGTAAAGTTTCTTCGGTTCCTTCTTTTCAAAGAAGGAACACAAATCCGCCGTAAAGCCCCTCACAGCGTTTCCGGGAACTCGGCATCGATGGCGGCCAGCAGGCGGGGTGCGCTTTCGCGGGTATCGGTCATGCGCACGGCATTGCGCAGGGGCAGCACCGCGCGCGGGCTGACGGACAGCTCATCCACACCGATCGCCAGGAAGGTTTCGGTCAGGGTCAGGTCCGCGCCAAGCTCGCCGCAGATACCAACCCAAATGCCGTTCTTGTGGGCATTCTCCGTCACCATCTTCAACAGGCGCAGCACTGCCGGGTTGTGCGGGTCATAAAAACGTCCCAGATCATTGTTCTGGCGGTCACAGGCCAGGGTGTACTGGGTCAGGTCATTGGTGCCGCAGCTGAAGAAATCCACTTCCTTGGCCAGACGGTCACTCATGATGGCCGCTGCCGGGGTTTCGATCATGATGCCGACCTGCACATCCTCCGCAAAGGGAATGCCCTCAGCTTTCAGGTCGCGCTTGACTTCCTCGCAGTACTTTTTGGCTTCGCGCACTTCCCACACGCTGGTCACCATGGGGAACATGATGCCCAGCTTGCCGAAGGCGGAAGCACGGTAAAGGGCACGCAGCTGGGTCTTGAAGATTTCCGGGCGGGTCAGACAGATACGCAGAGCGCGCATGCCCATAGCCGGGTTATCCTCTTTGGGCAGGTTAAAGTAGCCGATCTGCTTGTCCGCGCCGATATCCAGCGTGCGAATGATAACTTCCTTGCCGTTCATATCGGCAAGAACCTTTTTGTAGGCTTCAAACTGCTGGTCCTCGGTGGGGTAATCCGGGCTGTTCAGGTACAGGAACTCGCTGCGGAACAGGCCGATGCCGCCGCCATCGTTGACCTGCACGGCATGTACGTCGTCCGGGGAGCCAATGTTGCAGTAAATGCGGATGCTCTTGCCATCCTTGGTCACATTGGGCTGGCCTTTCAGGGTCTCCAGCAGGCGCTGCAGGCGCAGCTGCTCTTCCCGCTTTTTCAGCAGGTAATCACGGGTCATATCGTCCGGGTCGATCACCACATTGCCGGTAGCGCCGTCAATAATGCAGGGGCGGCCCTCATACTCCGGCTTCAGGGCATCGCCCACGCCCACAATGGCGGGAATGCCCATGGTGCGGGCCAGAATGGCCGTGTGGCTGGAACCGGAACCGCCCGCAGTGATGAAGCCCAAAATCTTGGATTTATCCAGCTGCACAGTTTCCGAAGGTGCCAGGTCGTCCGCAGCCAGCAGCACCGGCACATCCGAAGCAATACCGCCCTGCACTGCACCGGACAGGATCCCCAGGATGCGATCCGATACATCGCGCACATCTGCCGCACGGGCCTGCATGTAGGAATCGTCCATGGATTCAAACATGGCGGCGAACTGAACTGCGGTATCCGAAATCGCGGCTTCGGCGTTCATCTTTTCATTGTTGATATGGTCGGAGATGGCTTCCTCGTAATCGAGATCCTCGGCCATCATCTGGTGGGTCTCAAACAGCATGGCGGCTTCATCGCCGGCTTCGGCGCGGGCCTTTTCGGCCAGTTCGCCCAGCTGCTCAATGGCGGCGGTCTGCGCGCCCTTGAAACGGTGCCACTCGGCATCGGGATCGGTCACGGTATAGCGGGGGATCTCGGTTTTGGTGCGGTGATAGAAATAGAGCGGGCCAACGCCAACGCCGGAAGATACGCCCTTGCCCTGAATACTGATCATAACAAGCGTCCTTTCTTTGGTGTTCAATGGGATCCTGACTGGTTATTTTATACAACCAAATGCAGCAGAAAACAAAATGCGGCTGCCTGCCCCAGCGCCGGGTAAGGGCCTTGCTGGGGCAGGTGCCGCAAACAAAAGGATTCAATTACAAATGCTCTTTGAAGAAAGCTTCCAGTGCCGGTGCTGCGGTATCCTCGTCCTCGCCTTCCACAGTAACGGTAACGGTATCGCCGCACTTAACGCCCATACCCATCAAAGCCATCAGTTTCAGCGCGTTGCTGGATTTATCGCCCTTGATGACGGTAACAGTGCTCTTATACTTTTTGACCTCTTTGACCAGCAAACCGGCCGGACGGGCATGGATGCCAACTGCTTCCTGAATGGTATAATCAAACTGCTTCATAGATGCGTCTTCCTCTCTGTTCCACAGCTTTTCAACAAGCCTGTGGAGAATTTAACAATTTGATTATACCAGCAATGTTGAGCAAAGTCAATGCAAACACTGCATTTCACCCTGTCGTTTTTTGTAAACTTTCACAAAATCAACAAAATGTTTTTAACAATATTGTGGATTCACTCGGTTTCAGTTTTCCTGCCTGGTCAGGAAGGCACGCAGGGTATCCTCCGGCCGGGGGGTATGGTTTGCATAGCGCTGGCGCAGCTCCGCTGCAGCGGTGGACATAATGTAAGGGTGACCTACCAAATCCAGCATGGCAACATCATTATAGTTATCGCCAAAGGCCATCACATCCGCCGGGTCAATGCCCAGCACACGGCAGATGCTCTGTACGCCAATCCCCTTGTTGGCCACGGTGGTATCGATCCACTTGGGTCCCGCCACGGCGCAGTTGGCCTGCTGCCATTTGGGCACAAAGCGCTCCACAAACGGCTCCACGCCGTCCACCACATAGACGGACACCTTGACGATATCCTCCGGGATCTGGGCGGGGTCTGTGATGACCGTATAATTGTTGCCAATGAACTTGATGCGGTCCACCACGCCGTGCCCGCGCTCCATCAGGTAGGACATGTTTTCGCCGGAAAGCATCACTTCGCCTAAGTCCTCGGTGTTGTTCCAGAAATCCCAGGCGATTTCTTCTGCCAGGGCGCGGGGCATCGGCGTTTTGGCGATTACTTTGCCACCGCGGTAGACAACCGCGCCGTTCTCGCACAGGTAGATGCAATCGTCTGCCACAGGGGTGAACAGTTTGCGCAGGCTGGTATACTGCCGCCCGCTGGCCGGGCAGAACAGGATACCACGGTCATGCAAAGCGCGGATCTCATCAAAAATTTCGCCCTCAATGAGCTTTTTCCCATATTGCAGCAGGGTGCCGTCCAGATCGCTGCAAACCATTTTTATCATATTTGTTTCCCCCTGATTGCTTTTCCTGAAGCAACGTAATATATTATTTAATATAGTAAAAGTATAACAAACACAGGCCTGTTTTTCAATTTAACTAACAGTGCCCGGCGGTAGAATTATTCCGGGCAGGGAGGTAAAATTATGGCAGTTATCACAGTATACGGCAAAACGCCGGATGTTGGCAGTGCAGCCTTTGTGGCCCCCAACGCCACCCTGGCCGGGGATGTTGTGCTGGCCGCTGGCAGCAGCGTGTGGTACGGCGCGGTGGTGCGCGGAGATACCGGCGCCATCCGCATTGGCAAAAACAGCAATATCCAGGACAACGCCGTGCTGCACACCGGGCCAAACCTGGGGGTAACGATCGGCAAAAATGTATCCATCGGCCACAGTGCAGTGGTGCATGGCTGTACGGTGGGGGACGGCGCTTTGATCGGTATGCACGCCACGGTGATGAACGGCGCCGTGGTTGGCAAAAATGCCGTGGTGGCCGCCGGGGCGCTGGTGCTGGAAAACACCGTGGTCCCGGACGGCATGGTGGCCATGGGTGTGCCCGCCAAGGTGCGTGAAGCCGCCAGCCCCGCCCTGGTGGAAGCCAACCGAAAAAATGCCGAAGGGTATGTGGCGGAAGCCACCGCCCATGCGGAGGCGAATAAGTAAGTCCTTACGAGTATGTTCGCTCTTTGATTTTATTTTGCAGGGGACGATGCTCGGCATCGTCCCGCAGACGCGCCTTGCCGGATATCTTACCCCGTCACCCACAAGGCAGCGGGCGTATAATGTGCGCCCCTACGAATAAAATCTCATCACATTATTAGAATCTGTGGCGTACAGTCAAACATTTGCCTTTCTCCCCCGGCGGGATGATGGCCCCACCACCACGCATTTTCCATCAAATTTTGCTTTTTTCTCCCCTTACCGGCCAAAAATCCGGTATCAGGCGTTGCAATCCCTTAAAAATCATAGTAAAATAAAAAGGTATGTCTTGTAACCTTTCTTGTAATAGTTCAGGTGCCGCCTGAAAACCAGAGTGATAGAGGAGTGTTCCCCATGTGACGGAAGCAGACAACCGTAAAAAGTCACATTGCAATGGAATAAAGGAGTATTGACTTTCATGGCAACTTTGCGTGAAGAAATCGAGCGCCGCCGGACGTTTGCGATCATTTCGCACCCGGACGCCGGCAAAACCACATTGACCGAAAAGCTGCTGCTGTACGGGGGAGCCATCCAGACCGCCGGTTCCGTCAAGGGCAAGCAGAGCGCCAAACATGCCGTTTCTGACTGGATGGATATTGAAAAACAGCGCGGTATCTCTGTTACCTCCTCTGTTTTACAGTTCAACTATCAGGGCAAGTGCATCCACATTCTGGATACCCCCGGCCACCAGGACTTCTCCGAGGATACCTACCGCACCTTGATGGCGGCGGATTCCGCCGTCATGGTCATCGACGCCGCCAAGGGCGTTGAGGCCCAGACCATCAAGCTGTTCAAGGTCTGCACCCTGCGCCATATCCCCATTTTCACCTTCATCAACAAGATGGACCGCGAAGCCCGCGACCCGTTTGAACTGATGGAAAACATTGAGACGATCCTGGGCATCAAAACCTACCCGATGAACTGGCCCATCGGCTGCGGCAAAGAGTTCAAGGGCGTGTTTGACCGCGGCACCCGCAAGGTGCTGGCTTTTGAAAGCGATGGCCGCGCCAACGGCGTGAAGATGGTGGACGAGATCACCGCCGAGCTGGGCGCACCCGAAATGGACGAATTGATCGGCGCGGCCAACCACCAGAAGCTGGCTGACGACATTGAGCTGCTGGATGGCGCCGCCGAAGAGTTTGACCTGGACGCTGTGCAGCACGGCCAGCTGAGCCCCGTATTCTTTGGCTCCGCGCTGACCAACTTTGGCGTGGAACCTTTCCTGAAAGAGTTCCTGCGCCTGACCCCGCCGCCACTGCCCCGCAAAGATGCCCCCACCGGCGATGTGGTGGATCCCTGCAGCGAGCAGTTCAGCGGCTTTGTGTTCAAAATCCAGGCCAACATGAACAAGAATCACCGCGACCGCATTGCGTTTTTGCGCATCTGCTCCGGCAAGTTTGAGCGCGGCATGGAAGCATTCCATGTGCAGGAGGGCAAGAACATCAAGCTTGCTACCGGCACCAGCCTGATGGCTGACGACCGCGCCATCGTGGACGAAGCCTATGCCGGCGATATCATCGGTCTGTTTGATCCGGGCATCTTCTCCATTGGTGATACGCTGTGCACCGGCAAGCAGCATGTGCAGTTTGCGGGCATCCCCACCTTTGCACCGGAACATTTTGCCCGCGTGACCCAGGTGGACACGATGAAGCGCAAGCAGTTTGTGAAAGGCATGGAGCAGATCGCACAGGAAGGCGCGATCCAGATTTTCCGCGACCTTGGCTCCGGTATGGAGGAAGTTATCGTCGGCGTGGTCGGCGTGCTGCAGTTGGAAGTGCTGGAATACCGCCTGCGCAACGAATATAACGTTGACATCCGTATGCAGACCCTGCCGTATGAGCACCTGCGCTGGATCATGAACGACCCGGACGAGCTGGACCCCAAAACGCTGGACCTGACCAGCGACACCCGCTGCATCGAGGACCTGAAGGGCAACCACCTGCTGCTGTTCGGCAGCCCGTGGAGCATCAACTGGGCCGAGCAGCACAACGAACAGCTGAAGCTTTCCGAGTTCGGCAACCTGACGTTCTGATTTTGTTTTGTAATTATGAAAAAAGGCATTGCGGGCCGCGCGTCTGCAATGCCTTTTTTGCATCTTGCGGTTGCACATGGGGGCCAAAACGGGTATACTGAGAGAGTATAACTTTGTCCTTTTGCAGAAAGGAGGCAGTCCGGATGAAGGCTGACCGCTATTTGTTTGATGGTTCCCACCCATGCGCGCTGCGCAAGCTGCCCTGCGACAGCAACGATGACCATGTAAAGAAAGAAGATATCCTGGCCCAAACTGCTGAAAACCTGGAAAAGATGGCCGCCCTGCAGGACGCCTTTTACGCCGATGGGCGCGAGGGCCTTGTGATTATTCTGCAGGCGCTGGATGCCGCCGGGAAGGACAGCACCGTAAAGCATGTAATGGGCGGCCTGAACCCCCAGGGTGTACAGGTAACCAGCTTCAAGCAGCCCACCAGCGAGGAACTGCACCACGACTTTTTGTGGCGGGTGAACAAAGTTCTGCCGCCCCGCGGCAGCATTGCCATTTTCAACCGCAGCTATTACGAGGACGTTCTGGTGGTGCAGGTTCACGACCTGCAAAAGACCTACCAGATGGCCCCGCGCGTGCTGGAAGACAGCAAGAAGGACTTTTTTGAAAAGCGCTACCGCCAGATCCGCAGCTATGAAGAATACCTGTACGAGAACAGCTACCGCGTGGTCAAAATCTTTCTGCACGTTTCCAAGGACGAACAGAAAAAGCGCTTTTTAGAGCGCATTGACCGCCCGGAAAAGAACTGGAAGTTCTCCTGCTCCGACCTGAAAGAGCGGATGCGTTTTGACGAATATCTGGATACCTTTGATGAAGTCATCACCGCAACCGCTACCAAGCACAGCCCGTGGTATGCCATCCCGGCTGACCAGAAATGGTACACCCGCTACCTGGTCAGCGAGATTGTACTGGATGCTTTGCAGAAGAGCTGCCACGAATACCCGGTGCTTTCGGACGATGCAAAGGCCGAACTGCTGAACTGCAAGGCAGCGCTGGAACAGGAATAATGCCAAACGCTGCCGGGTGGATGTTCCCCCGGCAAGCCGCAAAAGGAGGGGCGCACTTTGCCGCCGATCCGCGTATTACAAATCATGCCCGCCATGGACGCCGGCGGCATGGAAACCTTTGTCATGAATGTCTACCGTGCCGTGGACCGCAGCCAGGTACAGTTTGACTTTTTGTACCACTATGATAAGCCCTGCTTTTATGATGCTGAAATTGAAGCCCTGGGCGGGCACATTACCAAGCTGACGGTGCGGCAGGACAATAATATCCCGAAATACCTGCATGACCTGCGCGCCTTTTTTACCGCGCACCCGGAATACAAGGTCATCCACGGGCATTACAGCGGCTTTGGCATGTTTTATAATGCCGTGGCCCGCCGCTGTGGGGTGCCGGTGCGGGCAGGCCACAGCCACAACACTGCCTATGAGCACAACCTGGTGGGCCAGCTGGACCGGCTGATGAGTTCCCGCTTTGACCACGACCTGACCCACCGCTTTGCCTGCAGCCAGCGCGCCGGGGAGATGCTGTACGGCAAACACCCGTTCACCGTGCTGCCCAACGGCATTATGACCGATGTGTTCGCCCTCCACGATCCCGCCGCCCGCGCCTTCCTGCGCGCTGAGCTTGGCGTGCAGGAAGGCGAAATTCTGTTTGGCCATGTGGGCCGTTTTTGTGAGCAGAAAAACCATGCCGGGCTGCTGCGCATTTTTGCCAGGGTCAGCCGCCGCATGCCCAACGCCCGGCTGGTGCTGATCGGCACCGGCGAGCTGGTTGATTCCACCCGTTCCCTTGCCCAGGAGCTTAACCTGAGCGACCGGGTAATTTTTGCCGGGGTGCGCAAGGATATGGCCGCGCTGTACCACGCCATGGATGTATTTTTGCTGCCCAGTTTGTTTGAGGGGCTGCCCGTTGTGCTGGTGGAAGCCCAGGCCGCCGGCCTGCCCTGCTTTGTGGCCGATACGGTGGACCCCGGCGCGGCGTTTGCCGGCAACATCCACTACCTGCCCTTGCAGAATGAATCCGCCTGGGCTGATTCCATTGCCGCGGCGGATCTGACCCGTGACCCCAACGCCCAGGCCAAAGCCATTGCCGCCGGATTTGATGTACACACCAGCGCGGGCATCCTGCAAAAATTTTACCTGGAGCAGACGCAGAAATATACAAAGGAGGTGCAGCCATGAGTGAAACCGAGCCCCAGTTCAAAGGCCCTGCCATTGCCGTGGTGGTGCCGGTACATAACGGCGCTGCGTTTTTGCAGCAGTGTCTGGCATCCCTGGCTGCGCAGACCTTTGGCGATTTCGCCTGTTTTGTGGTGGATGACGGTTCCACCGATGAAAGCGCCGAGCTTGCCGCCGCGTGGGAAAGCCGGGACGCCCGGTTTGTTGTGATCCACCAGCGCCAGAGCGGTGTTGCCGCCGCCCGCGCTGCCGGGGTGCGCGCGGGGCTGAACCTGAACGCCCGGTGGTTTGCCTTTTGTGATGCGGACGACTGCTACCACAAGCAGTTTTTGGATGCGCTGTACCGCGCTGCCCAAACCACCCGCTGCCAGATTGCCTGCTGCCGGTATGACTGCTTTACCGAGGATATTCCTCCGGAAAGCCCGCCGCCCAGCCAGACCACGGTGTTTCAGCCGCCCGCCCATCTGGATGCCCTGCTGCATGACCACCGGGTGGACTTTGGGCTGTGGAACAAGCTGTACGCCCACGAGCTGATCACCGCCGAGATCATGGACAACGGCCTTGCCTACAACGAAGACCTTGTGGCCAACTGGCAGATTTTCAGCGTGGCAGACGGCTGTGCCTATGTGGATTTTGCAGGCTACCATTACCGGCAGCACGCGGCTTCGGCCAGCCACCGTGCCCTGCCGCCGGAAAGCATTGACCAGCAGCGCCAGGCCGCCGTGTTCATCCGCGAGCATGCCAGCCCGGCCATCCAGCAGAGCGCCAACGCCTTTTATTACGAAAAGCTGGTCTACCTTGCCAGCATGATTTTGCGGCGGGACGATGCCGCCGCCTACCGCGTGCAGATCAACGAGCTGGGGGTGGGCATCCGCGCCGGGCTGCAGGACCCTAAC
>JABLTO010036495.1_pt1 | contig 10628 bp, 8 predicted proteins | sample 7160091 | NCBI WGS metagenome assembly JABLTO01 (sample SAMN14651225, study PRJNA627086) | human gut metagenome | isolation source: feces | host: Homo sapiens
ATGGGATTAAATTTTTTAACCCAGATTTCAAAGGAACAGATGAAGAAGCATTGAGATGGATTGTTGATAATCAATTAGCGCCATCAGTTTTGGGACGAAGTGTTTTTTGTGAAAAAGTATTACTTAATGCAACTAAAATAGGTGCTAAACAATACCTTGTATTCGCATCAGGTTATGATACATATGCTTATAGAAATAATATAACTGATTTAAAAGTTTTTGAAATTGATAAAAGTAGTATGATAGAAGATAAGATAAAAAGATTGAATTCTAGTAAAATAGATTATTCGGGTGTTAATTTTATTAAATGTGATTTTCAAAATAAAAATTGGATTCAAAATATTAGTAATAGTAATTATGATGAAAAACAAATTTCATTTTGTAGTTTACTAGGAATTTGTTATTATTTAACTAAAGAAGAATTTCTAAATATGATTAAAAACATTTCTAATATTTTAGTTGATGGTAGTAGTATTATTTTTGATTATCCAACCTATGAAAATGATAGTCAAACTAAAAAAATAGCAGAACTTGCAAAAGAAGCAAATGAAGAGATGAAAGCAAAATATTCATATAAAGAAATAGAAAATATTTTATCAGAAAATGATTTTTTGATTTATGAACATTTAAATGATTTAGAAATGACTAATAATTATTTTGAAAATTATAATGTTTTAAATCCGAATAATAAAATAACAGCTCCAAAAGGTGTAGCTTACTGTCTTGCTGTAAAAAAACATTAGTAGAAAAAAAGTAAACTTTATAGTACAATGGTATTGATTAATAAAATAAGAAAGAAGATGGAAATTTTGAAAGAGATTGTAAATAAATTAATTGAAAAACATATGACTATTTCTACAATGGAATCTTGTACAGGTGGTTTTGTTGTTAATGCTATAACTAATATAGAAGGGGCTAGTGAAGTCTTAAAATATAGTGCGATAACTTACTCAAATGAATTTAAAGAGAAAATGGATGTTGATAAAAAAATAATAGATAAATATAGTGTTTATAGTAAAGAAGTAGCAAATGAAATGAGTAAAAAAATAAGTGCTTTTACAAACTCAGATTATTCTATAGGGGTAACCGGAAAACTATATAGATTAGATGTTAACAATATAAGTGGAGAAGATAATAAAGTTTATTTTAGTATTTATGATAAAAACAATGATAAAATCTATTCCTATGAATTATATGTTGATAAGAAAAATAGAATTGAAAATAAAGAACAAGTATTAGAAAAAATAATAAAAGAGTTAAAAAAAATAATATAAAGCTTAATTATATTTAAAAAATAATTAAAAAAGTTTCTTGATTAACTTTTTTTTTTTAACTTTTTAGTTTATACTATATATGTAAAGATAGGGGTGGCATTGTGATATTAAGAAAACCATTTGCATTTTTTATTAAACATTTTAGATTTATCCATCTGATTCTTGCTATATGTGCTGTTTATTTAATTACAAAAACTAATGCAATTCTTAGTTTTTATTTAGAATACATGGATATAATGTCAATTTCACCTGGTACTTCAGTTTCAACTGATTTGTTTAATAGTATGTTATGGATTAGTACTATTGTTATTATTTTAGGTAGCATTTTAATCGCATTTCTTATGAAATTTAAGAAAAAGCCAATTCGTTTTTATAAAATTAATATTATAGTTTATATTGTATTGATTTTAATATATATATTCGCACATAGTACTATTAAAAGTTTAGAAATAGGACTAGTTGATATTAGAACTTTAAAAATGGTTCAAGATTTTCTTGTTATTGCTATGCTTCTTCAAGTACCAAGTACAATATCACTAGTAATAAGAGCCTTAGGGTTTGACATTAAAAAATTCGATTTTGAAAGGGATTTAGAAGAACTAGAAATCACTTCTGAGGACAATGAAGAAATAGAAGTTAACTTAGAGTTTGATTTTGATAAATTTAAAAGAAATATAAGAAAACAAATTCGTCATTTTAAGTATGTATACTTTGAGAATAAAACTATAATTAATGTTATATTTACAATTTCTTTAGTTATTATAGGTATAATAGTTTATTTAAATATAGGTGTTTATAATCGAGCATATCATGAAAATCAAAGATTTAATGTTACAAACTATCAAATTAGTGTTAATGATTCATATCAAGTTAAAACTGATTATAATGGAAACTCAATAGAGAATAAAGCTTCTTTTATTGTTGTAAGTTTAAAATTGAAAAGTAATTATTTAGATAAGACAAAATTTGAGACGGCACGAATAGCTCTTGAAATAAATAAACATTTATTTTATCCACAAAAAGATTATAAAACGGAATTTAGTGATTTAGGGACACTTTATACTAATCAAAATATTACAAAAGATGATAATAATTATATAGTTGTTTTTGAAATACCAAGTACTTATCAAAACAAGAAAATGAAATTAAAATATTTTGATTACAATGATAAAGAAGTAACTATTAATATAAAACCAAATAGTTTTAAAGACTCAAAATTATATAATTACAATTTAGGTGATACTATTAAACTTAATGATAGTATTTTAGGAAATACAACTTTAAAAATTGATTCATTAGAAGTAAATGATTATTTTAAAAGTAATTATAAACTATGTATAGATGGTAATTGTATTGATTCATATGAATATTTAGTTCCAACTTATACGGGTAATGAAGATAAGGCTTTAATTAAGGTTACAGGAAATATTAATTGGGATGAAAATAAAAAAATAAGTGAAATTGATAATTTATATAAATTTATTGAAATTTATGGGAAAGTTTCTTATATCCTAAATGGAGAAGAAAAAGATGTGAATATTAATTTAAAACAAGTAAAACCTAATAAGGTAAGTGATGATAATACTTATTACATAGAGGTAAATAAGGAAGTAAAAGATGCAAGTAAAATTTATCTTAGTTTTGTAATACGTGATAAAGAATATAAATATGCTGTTAAATAATGTCAAATTTATAAAATTTTTGTTTGTGAATTTTATTAGATGATGTTATAATGATACTAGTACTATTATAGGAGGGAATATATGAAGAAAAAAGCATTTATAATGATGTCATTTATATGTTTATTAGTATTTCCTTTTAGTATTAAAGCTTTTTGTTATAGCAAGGATAAAATTAAGTTTCAAAAATTAGCTGAAAATATTGATTATACTTATGTTTTTGATGAAAATACTAAAACATTTAATATTATTTTTACTAATCTTCAAACTAGTCTTTCTCTTAATGGAGTAGTTTATCCTGATCAGGAGACGACTCTTACTGGTTTTATACCTGGCAATAGTTATAACTTTGTGGTTAAGACAAATGATAGTTCTTGTTATGATGAAACAATTAAAACTATATATGTTAATTTACCTATTTATAATGCAAATTATAGTGATCCTTTATGTCAAGGATTACATGATTATGATATTTGTCAAAAATGGGGAAAGTATATTAGTAATAGAAGTGAGTTTGAAAAACAAGTTCAAAAAATAAATAGTAGTACAAAAGAAGATAATAGTGAAGAAGAAACACAAAAAGAGTATAAAGGAATATTTGATTATTTAGCCAATATTTTTGTTAATTCATATTATGTTGTTTTACCAATTATAATTGTAATTTGTTTATTTGGTATTTATAGATTGAATAAAAAGGAAAAATTGTTTTAGGAGGTAGAAAAAGTAAATGAAAAAAATGTCTAAAATAACTATATTCTTATTTATGATATTAAGTTTTCTATTTGTTGGAAATGTTAAAGCGGATGATATTACTGCAACTGTAAATGCGGAAGCCGGTATTGGTGGAAAAGAAAATTGTGATCCATGGTCACATGTATGTATAATAAATTTAGCTGCCATAAGAATTTCAATATATGAAAATAGCACTTTGACTGCTTATGATATATATGATTCTGGCGCTTATGGAAAGAAGACTACACCTGATGGAATCCTTAGAAGTTTGAAAACTCCTAAAACTAATATTTTGTCTAGAACGAAAAAAAAGTATAATGTCAGTTCAAGTAATATAAAGGTTGCACCTATTTATGGTGATGAATTTAGTAAAACTTTTACGAGTACAGCTAAGCAAAAGAAATATTATAAAAATATTGTTAAAGAATTTAAAAAAAGCAATAGTTCTGTTCGTAAAAGGTTATTGGAAATAATGGGAATTGATGAAAACTATATCGCAAATCACAAAAAAGCTAAAATTATAATAGAACCATTATTTAGAGTTAGAATGCAAAGTGTTGAAAATGCGTTGGCTGTTTATCGAAATTCTAAAACTCCTCAAAAATGGAATTATTATATTGGAACTGCTACAAATGTTGCTGAAAAAGTAATTGCATATGGTAATGAACATGGTTGTAGTGGAACTTATATGGCAGCCTTTTGTGACAGAAAAAAACCTCATGTTCAAAGAATGGGAGAAAGTCTTACTTTAAGTAAAAAGGAAATTGGAATAAAAAAACCAACTCAAAAGTTGAAAAAGAATAGTTCAATGAAATTGTTAAAGGATTATGGTATGGGCTATGGTGTAGGAATAGTTAAATTAAAACTTGGTGATGACCCAGATGATAAGCAATATAATTATAAGCATTATTGTTATTCACTTGAAACAACAAAGGTTTGTTCAACTGATTCTAACACAGCAATTGATTTAACTGATGTAATAGAAGAAGAAGCGTATGATTATGGAAAAGTATCAATCAACGAAAATGTAGGTAATGATTTAAGATCAAATGGAAGCGCATATTATGAACATGGCGTTTGTGAAAAACAAGGTAAGTCATCTTCAGAATATGGAGAACGTGTTACGAAAATAAATGAATATTGTTCATTGTATTGTACTAGAACAATCAATGTAACGTTACCCAGTAAAGTTTTGGTCGGTCAAAATCCAAGCTCATCTGGATTAGGTAATAGTAATAATTCTAGTGATTATAATGACCAAATGTCTATATTTGTGGATGCTGACTATAATTGTAAAATGGATTTTAATTATTTTTATGATGATTATTGGAATAGTGATAGTAAAATTGAAAAAATGAGTGATAATCCAATTTATAACGCTTTAAAAGATATGTTTGCACCTATAAAGACTGGAATAGGGTTTGAACGTTATACTTGGGCTGAAGCTAATACAGCTAACTTTTTAAACGCCTATGTAATTAATAAAACTCAGGAAAATAACACTAATTATATTAATGCGTCTGCTGATATACGAAGTAAGATTATTGAATGTACAAATTATACTGTTGATTCTGCATCAATTGCCCAAACAATCAACTTAGGAGTTAAATATAATAATGAAACAGTAGAACTTAAGAGAGATTCATTATCAGATGAATGCGTGAATTGTGAAGGACAAAATGATTCATATATATATAAAGAACCTAATGGTGTAAGAAATCCGGAATGGACAAGACTACAAACTGAATATATTAATTATGCTGGTGGTGAAGAAAGTAATTGGAAATATAGTGGTTATGGTGGAACTTTCTTACTTTTAAATCATGAAAAGAAATTGCTTGCACGACCTGAAATAAATATTAGTTTTTCTGGGTATTATACACCAAAATATAAATATAGATATGATTTGAATACTTCAAAAACCCCAACAAAAGTTGAATGGGATAACAGTTATACAGTTACTGATAATGACGAAACAAATTCAGATAAAAACAAAACTTGCTTTAGTAATCCAGAAGTGAAAGATGTTGATATTTCTGAATCTAATGGTGGAAATGTAGATGTAAATGGAATGAATGCAGATCAAGAAATAGATATCACAGCAGATGGAATTTGTGATGATACATTTAGCTCTAAGATTTATTATAATAAAGATGCTAAATGTGCATGTCCTTCTGAAACTTTAAATGCAGGAGTAAATGCATATTATTGGGCAGCTAATAATGAACTTTCAGGTGATATGAAAGAAAAATTTGATAATGGATTAAATTGTGCCTCTGCAACTGCGTTAGTATGTAATAATACGGAACTATCAAAAACAAAGCCTCAAAAATATGAACCAATTATATCTGAATCTGGCGATGGATTTGTTGATAGTTGTCTAGCAGCAGGACAACCACTTAGTTATTGTAAACGTGAGTCACATCAATATTATTGTGTTGATAATACTGGGGATACAATTTCATGTACAAAAACCTATTATGAAACTAGAGCAAACGGTGGCTCTGAAGCTGATGCTATAGCCGCATGTAAGAAACAATGTACATGTGATGGAAAAGGAAATAAAAAATTTGTTTATCGTACTGTAAAACTTGGAATTCAAAATGAAGCGTTCCCAGGTTTAAAAGGAACCGGAAGAAAACCAGGATCAAATTGGAATGATCCAAATACAATAAAAACAGTTATAACGGATACAAGCAATACTTATGATAAAAAGGATCCAATGTATAAAATTGTATTAAATTATGAAAGTATAGAAAAAGTTCGTAACTATAACGACAATAATTCATATGATGATTTTAACATGAATTGTGATTCTAATGGTGCAAGTTGCGTTAGCAGATTTTTAAATGACAAAGTAAGCGTTGAAGGTAAATGTGCAAATGTTAGCAATAGTGCTGGTAGTTTTTATGGGGCAGGCTGTGTTAATTATAATGCGAGAGGAGAATAATAAATGAAAGAGTCATATTGGATAATTTTAATTATACTTTTAGGTACTATATGCGTTGCATTTATTAACTTTTTTCAATTATATACAAATACTGATGAACAAAATTATATGTTACTTAAAGAAATTACAGAAGCCTCCATGTATGATGCTGTAGATATGGATGCTTATAAATTATACGGAACAGTTCGAATAAATAGAGAAAAATTTGTAGAAAATTTCGTTAGAAGATTTTCAGAAAGTGTATCTTTGGGAAATACATATGTTATTGAAATATATGATATTAATGAAACACCACCTAAAGTTAGTTTAAAAGTCTCAACAAAATTAAGATCAAGCGTGACAGGTGAGGGTCAAATTATTGATTTTGATATTGAGAATAGATTAGATGCGATATTAGAAACAACTTATTAATTAGAAAGGAAGAGAAAAATGAATAATTTTATGATTTCGCTAAAAAGATTTTTTAAAAACAAAAATACAGTTACAATTTTAGGAGTTTTAGCTGTAATATTAATTTTATTTTTTGGTTATCGTTATCAAATAAATAAAATGGTAAGTCCTGTTAAGGATATTCCTATTTCTACTAAGACAATTCAACCAAGAACAGAAATAACTAAGGATATGATTGAATATGTGGACATTGCTCCAGTAGTATTACAAAAAGGTAATATAATTCAATCATCAAGTGCAATTATAGGAAAATATAGTAATTATAACACTGTAATTCCAAAAGGAAGTTTCTTTTACAAAGATACAGTAATTGATGAAGCAAAACTTCCAGATTCAGCTTTTGTAAATTTGAAAAAAGGAGAAATTCCTTATAACTTCCCAGTAGATATGGACTCTACATATGGAAATTCAATATTCCCAGAAAATTATATTGATATTTACATGAAAGCTAATAATGAAGAAGGAAAATTAATGGTTGGAAAATTAATTGAAAACGTTAAAGTTTTAGCTGTTAAAGATTCTTCAGGTAAACATGTTTTCGAAAATACAGAAGAAGATAGACAACCAGCATATTTAATATTTGGTGTTAAGTCTGAAATTAATATTTTACTTAGAAAAGCAAGTTATATGGGAAATTACTCAGTAGAATTATTCCCAGTACCACATGGAGTAGAAGTAAAGGCAAAAGAAGGAGAAACAATGGTTACATCTCAAACATTAAAAGACTTTATAAATGCTAATACTGTTCCAAATGATGAAATCGAAGATGCAACAAAAGAAGAAACAAAAAAAACAACAGATACAACAACAACAGATAAAACAACTAAAACAACAAAAACTACTAAGAAATCGAGTTAATTATAGTGAATGATAATTTATTTTCACAAATCGATTTTGGAGCACTAAAAGAATATCTTGAAAACGATGACGTTACAGATATTTCTTATAGTAATAATGGACAACTCTGGATAAAAACTTTATCAAAAGGATTATTCAGAGTTGAAAATCCAAATATTAATAATGCATTTATTGAAAAGTTAGCTTTTCAATGCTCTAATGTTATGGGTAAGAGTTTTAATATGGCACATCCTTTTCTAGATGCAGAAGGAGCTGAACTACGTCTTAACTTCGTTCATGATTCTATAGCTAAAAATGGAATTGCAGTAGTTATTCGTAAAACTCCAGCTAAAATTCGTCTTGAAAAAGATAAATTATTAAGAGAAAAATATATTGATTTAGATATACATGATTTTTTAATAAAATGTGTTCATGGTCATTGTAATATAATTGTCTCAGGAGAAACTGGCTCAGGTAAAACAGAATTTGTTAAATACTTAGCTGCACATACAAAAGAAGATGAAAAAATAATCACGATTGAAGATACATTAGAACTTCATCTTGATAGAATTTTCCCACATAGAGATATTGTTGCAATGAAAACAAATAATATAGCTTCATATTCCGATGTTTTAGTCACTTGTATGAGACAGAATCCTAAATGGATTTTACTATCGGAGGTACGTAGTGCTGAAGCAGTAATGGCTGTTAGAAACTCAATTTCTTCTGGTCATTATATTTTATCGACAATTCATGCTGATAAAGCTTCATCAATACCTAACCGTATGTATAGTTTGCTTGAAACTAATCAAGACATAAATCAATTCTTGAAATCAATTTATAGATATATTCAATTAGGTGTATACATCCGTGGATTTCAAGATAAAGCAACTAAACACTTTGTGCGTGAAATAGCTGAAGTAACAGAGTTTTATGTAACAGAAGATAATGAAGCAAAATATAATACAATTTATCGTAAATCAACGTCTGGAAAAGTAACAAGAAAACATCCATCAAAATATCTTGTTGATTATTTGGATGCACAAGGTGTTACTTTAAATCAAAATGAAATACAAGATTCTGAAACAGTTGTTAGTAGGGATTTTAGTGTATTTGCTGAAGAAGATAAAGAAAAAATGCAAGCACAAAATAATCAACAAATAAACCAAAATCCTGGTATGAATCAGGTTAGACCAAATGTTATAAATAACAATCAAACACCTAATGTAAATCAAGGTAGACCAAACGTTGTACAAAGAGTTGTTAATCAAAATGTTAGAGTTGTTCCAACTAATCAAGTTAGACAAGCTCAACCAAGGATAACACCAACTAGTGTTATTAAAGCACAACCTGGTGTTGTTCAATCTCAAAATCAAGTAGTTACTAATCAACCAAATATAAATGCTTCAAGTATAAATCAAAATAAAATTGAAAATCTTGAAAGCATGTTTGAATAAAGGAGGTATAAAATGGAATTTATTATTTTTCTCCTTGCTGCATTTGTAATCGTTTTTGTCATTGCTTATAGAAATAGTGCAGGACAAAATATATATTTATATGTTTCAAAAACAGCAGGAAATTTATATGATAAATATGCACCATATTCTTTTAAAGAAGTAAGACAAAAAGTAAAAGATTTAGGACAAGAGTATACAAAAAGACAATATACAATCCAAATAGCTGTCTTTTCTATTGCAACAGCAATTATCACATATTTGTATTTTTATAACTTAATTGTATCAATTATATATGTCTTAATTGCAGTAGCAACAATTCCATATTTGACTTATTTAAGATGTAAAAGAATATATAGCGAATTTATATTTGAACAAATTCAAGTATATACTACAAATACAATAATGGAATTTGCGACAACTCAATCATTTGTTAAAGCATTAGAAGGTGTGTATGAATCTGATGTTTTGGAAGACCCAGTAAAAAGTGATGTCAAAACGATGATAGATTTAGCTTATGAAAATGGTACAATTGAAGATTCAATTAAATATATGAATGACAGATATGATTATTTTATTGTAAGAAATATGCATCAATTATTTTTACAAATAACAAACGAAGGCTCTAAAAATGCAGGTGATGCATTGGACAATATGTCTATGGATATTGATATGCTTGTTGAAAGTGTATATCGTGATAGAATAGATAGAGCAAGCTATCATAAAAAGTTTTTACAATTTGGTATAGTTTTATATATGATGGTTATGTTAGTACAACTTATTTTAGGAGTTGAATCCTATATTTCAATGCTTGATATTTGGTATGTGCAATTGTTGCTTCATGGAGTAATAATTGTTAATACGTTTTTCCTTCTTGATGGAGAAAAATATTATAATGAGAATGTGGGGGCTGAATAATGGAATTTTTATTAATAGCAGTTATTGTATTATTCGTTTTAGAATATACGAAGCGAATTGATTCAAAAAAATTTATTTCAGATGTCGAACCATATTTTTCTTTCTTAATGGAAGATGATTATAAATTTCTTTTATCTATCAGATATGGTGGAGATGAAGATTTAGATGTGAATTATCTATTCAATAAACGTGTAACTCAAGGAATACTTACAATTGTTTGTTTAGTGTTTTTATTCTTATTATCAAATTTTAGTTTTATAAATGTTTTAATATCATTTATATTAGGCTTTTTAGTATTTAAAATGCCATATATAAAATTAAATAGTTATTATAA
>JABLTO010025277.1_pt1 | contig 10625 bp, 5 predicted proteins | sample 7160091 | NCBI WGS metagenome assembly JABLTO01 (sample SAMN14651225, study PRJNA627086) | human gut metagenome | isolation source: feces | host: Homo sapiens
ATAAGAAGCTGTAATCATAACGACGGAAGCGCAGCAGTAGCGCAAACTTCTCTCCCCCACCGCCTGCGGGCGGAGCCCCCTCACAGAGGGGGCCAAGCCTCCTTGCCTCCCTCAGCGGGGGGAGGTGGCGCGCAGCGCCGGAGGGAGAGAGCTTGCCGCTGCCACCCGATTTTCCGAGTAATGTAACACATTTAGGAGTTCAACATGGAAAAAAGCTATTCTGCCAGCTACGCCGCTGCAGGCGTGGATATTACCGCCGGGTACCGCTCTGTTGAGCTGATGAAGCAGTATGTGGCCCGCACGATGACCGAGAGCTGCATCGGCGGTCTGGGCGGCTTCGGCGGCCTGTTTGAGCTGGACTGCACCGGCATGGAGCATCCCGTTCTGATTTCCGGCACTGACGGCGTCGGCACCAAGCTGCGCATCGCCATGCTGCTGGACAAGCACGACACCATCGGCATCGACTGCGTGGCCATGTGCGTCAACGACGTCATCTGCGCCGGTGCCAAGCCGCTGGTTTTCCTCGACTACATCGCCTGCGGCAAGAACATCCCGGAGAAGATCGCCGAGATCGTCAAGGGCGTGGCCGAGGGCTGCGTCCAGGCGGGCTGCTCCCTCGTGGGCGGCGAGACCGCCGAGCACCCCGGCATGATGCCCGAGGATGAGTACGACCTGGCCGGCTTCACCGTCGGCGTCGTGGACAAGGCAAAGATTTTGGACAACTCCACGATGCAGCCGGGCGATGTCATCATCGCACTGCCCTCCACGGGCGTACACTCCAACGGTTTCTCGCTGGTGCGCAAAATTTTTGACATTGACAACAACCCCGATGTGCTGAAAAAGACATTCGATGGCATGGACAAGCCCCTGGGCGAGGCCCTGCTGGCCCCCACGAAGATCTACGTCAAGCCCGTGCTGGCTGTCATGGACGAGATCACGGTCAAGGGCGTGTCCCACATCACCGGCGGCGGCTTCTATGAGAATATTCCCCGCAGCCTGAAGAAGGGCTGTGCGGCCCGCATCGCCAAGGCCGATGTGCGCATCCCTGCCCTGTTCGACGTCATGCAGCGCGAGGGCGGCATCTCCGAGCACGATATGTTCAACACCTTCAACATGGGCGTCGGCATGGTGCTGACCGTCGCGCCCGAGGATGCGGACAAGGCCATTGCCATTCTGAAGGCCCACGGCGAGGACGCCTACCGTCTGGGCACCATCGTCGAGAGCGACGGGGTCGAGCTGGTATGAAGCGTGTAGCGGTACTGGTATCGGGCGGCGGCACGAATTTACAGGCCCTGCTGGAAAGCGAGCGCCGCGGCGAGAACCCGAACGGCAAAATCGAGCTGGTCGTTGCCAGCAAGCCCGGCGTCTACGCGCTGGAGCGCGCCGCCAATTTCGGTGTGGAATCCGCTGTTGTCAGCCGCAGGGACTACGCTGACAGCGCAGCGTTTGACGCCGCCCTGCTGGACACCCTGCAGAAGCACCGTATTGACGTGGTCGTGCTGGCAGGCTTTTTGAGCGTGCTGGGCGAAAAGGTCATTGCGGCCTACCGCAATAAAATCATCAATGTTCATCCCAGCCTGATCCCCAGCTTCTGCGGCCCCGGCTTCTACGGACTGCGCGTGCACGAGGCTGCGCTGGCCCGCGGCGTGAAGCTGACCGGCGCTACCGTCCACCTTGTAAACGAGGAATGTGACGGCGGGCCCATTCTGCTGCAGAAGGCCGTGGCCGTGGAGCCCGGCGACACCCCCGAGACGCTGCAGAAGCGCGTCATGGTCGAGGCCGAGTGGCAGCTGCTGCCCAAGGCATTGGCGATGGTGTGCAGTGACGAGGTGTAAAATCGCAACAATGGCAAAGTTCTCTCCCCCCACCGCCTGCGGGCGGAGCCCCCTCGCAGAGGGGGCCAAGGCTTCCAGGCTCCCTCTGCGAGGGAGCTGTCCGCGCAGCGGACTGAGGGAGAGAGCCTTGCCACCACATCCCGTTTTATGTTTTTGTATACACCAAAACGAGGTCAATTATGAAAAAAAACATCTACAAATATCTTGCCGGGAATGACTACCCCGGGCGCGGCATTGTGCTGGGCAAAAGCCCCGACGGGCAGAAGGCGTTCGTCGCCTACTGGATCATGGGCCGCAGCGCCAACAGCCGCAACCGTGTGTTTGAGCCTATCGACGGCGGCATCCGCACGGTGGCCGCTGACCCGGCCAAGCTCGAGGACCCGCACCTCATCATCTACAACGCTGTGCTGACCCTGCGGGAGACCACCGTGGTCACGAACGGCGACCAGACCGATACGATTGCCCGGTTCATGAACGGCAACCTTTTCCCCGGCTACAGCTTTGAGGCTGCGCTGGCGACCCGCACCTATGAGGACGACGCGCCGAACTTTACCCCGCGCATCTCCGGCGTTGTCGATATGCGCCGCGGCGGCTACAAGCTGTCCATCGTCAAGTCCGACGAGGGCAACGCCGAGAGCGTGCAGCGCCAGACCTTCGACTACCCGCAGCCCGTGGCCGGTGAGGGACACTTCATCAGCACTTACGTCAAGAACGGTGCGCCGATCCCCAGCTTTGCGGGTGAGCCGCTGCGCGTCGCCATCGACACGAACGACGCGGACAAGTTTGCCGACAAGCTGTGGGCGAGCCTGAACGAGGACAACAAGGTCAGCCTATTTGTCCGCAGCATCGAGCTGGAAACTGGCGAGTACGAGGACATTATCCTGAATAAATACACCGCTGTGGAGGGTTAATATGAACGAATTTCAGCTGAAATACGGCACGAACCCCAACCAGAAGCCCGCCCGCATCTACATGGCGGACGGCAGTGACCTGCCTGTGCAGATTTTGAACGGACGCCCGGGCTACATCAACTTTCTGGATGCGTTCAACTCCTGGCAGCTCGTGCGCGATTTGAAGAAGGCACTCGGCCAGCCCGCTGCCGCCAGCTTCAAGCACGTCTCCCCCGCCGGTGCGGCCATCGGTCTGCCGCTGGATGAGACCCTGCGCGCCATGTACCACATTGCGCCGGAGACCGAGCTTTCCCCGCTGGCCTGCGCCTACGCCCGTGCCCGCGGTGCGGACCGTATGTCCAGCTTCGGCGACTGGATCGCGCTGTCCGATGTCTGCGACCTGAGCACCGCGAAGCTGATCCAGCACGAGGTCTCCGACGGCATCATTGCGCCCGGCTACGACGCCGACGCGCTGGAGGTGCTGAAATCCAAGAAGAAGGGCGGCTACGCCATCGTCCAGATCGACGCCGACTACGAGCCGAAGCCGCTGGAGACCCGCACGGTCTTTGGCGTGACCTTCGAGCAGGGCCGTCAGGACCTGGACATTTCCAATGAGACGATGCTGCAGAACGTTGTGACCGAGAATAAGGTCATCAGCGACGAGCAGCGCCGCGACCTCATCATCAGCCTGATCGTGCTGAAGTACACCCAGTCCAACAGCGTCTGCTACGTGCAGGACGGCCAGACCATCGGCGTCGGTGCGGGCCAGCAGAGCCGCGTGCACTGCACCCGTCTGGCAGGCCAGAAGGCCGACAACTGGCAGCTGCGCCACATGCCGAAGGTGCTGGACCTGCCGTTCCGCGCTGACATTGCCAAGCCGAACCGCGACAACGCGATCGATGTTTACATCGGCGACACGCCGGAGGATGTCATCGGCGACGATGTCTGGGCCGAGACCTTCACCGAGCAGCCGGCCCCGCTGACCGCCGAGGAAAAGCGCGCCTGGCTGGATGCCGTGACCGGTGTGAGCCTGGGCAGTGATGCCTTCTTCCCGTTCGGCGATAACATCGAGCGCGCGCGCCGCAGCGGCGTGACCGCCATTGTGCAGCCGGGCGGCTCCATCCGCGACGCACAGGTGATCGACACCTGCAACAAGTACGGCATTGCGATGGCGTTCTGCGGCATCCGGCTGTTCCATCATTAAACGCAAAAACAACTCGCCTGCGGCGATTTTTCGTCGCGGGCTGTTGTGCTGTCAAGGAGGACGCTTATGAAAATTCTGGTTGTCGGCGGCGGCGGGCGTGAGCACGCCATCATCCGCGCGCTGAAAAAAAGCCCCCGCTGCTCCGAGATCTGGTGTGCGCCCGGCAACGGCGGCATCAGCTATGACGCCCACTGCAAGGCCATCCCGGCCACCGACGTGGACGCCATGGTCAAATTTGCCAAGAAAGAAGCCTTTGACTATGTCGTCGTCGCCCAGGACGACCCGCTGGCGCTGGGCATGGTCGATGCGCTGGCCGCTGTCGGCATCCCGGCATTCGGTCCCGACAAGGCCGCGGCCCGCATTGAGGCCAGCAAGGTGTTCAGCAAGGACCTGATGAAGAAATACGGCATCCCTACGGCCAAATATGAGACGTTCGACGACCCCGAGAAGGTCATGGACTACATCAAAGCCGAGGGCAAATACCCCGTCGTCATCAAGGCGGACGGTCTGGCGCTGGGCAAGGGCGTGCTGATCTGCCAGAATGAGCAGGAGGCCGCCGACGGCGTCAAGGAGATCATGCTGGACAAAAAGTTCGGCGCGTCCGGCAACCATGTGGTCGTCGAGGAGTTCCTGACCGGCCCCGAGGTCAGCGTGCTGTCCTTCTGCGACGGCAAGACTGTCAAGCCGATGGTCTCGAGCATGGACCACAAGCGTGCTCTCGACCACGACGAGGGCCTGAACACCGGCGGCATGGGCACCGTGGCCCCGAACCCCTACTACACGCCCGCAGTCGCCGAGCGCTGCATGCAGGAGATTTTCCTGCCCACGGTTGCGGCCATGCAGGCCGAGGGCTGCCCCTTCAAGGGATGCCTGTATTTCGGCCTGATGCTGACCCCCGACGGCCCGAAGGTCATCGAGTACAACTGCCGCTTCGGTGACCCCGAGACGCAGGTCGTGCTGCCCCTGCTGGAAAGCGACCTGCTGACCGTGATGGAGGCCACAACGAACGGCACGCTGGACAAGACCGATGTCAAATTCAGCGACGGCGCGGCGGCTTGTGTCATCTTAGCCAGCGGCGGCTATCCCCTCGCCTACGAGAAGGGCAAGGAAATCACCGGCCTGACCGCGGGCCAGCTGGACGCCGCCGATGTGACGGTCTACCACGCCGGCACGGCCATCAAGGACGGCAGGCTCGTCACGAACGGCGGGCGCGTGCTGGGCGTGACCGCCACGGCCAACACCCTGCCCGAGGCGCTGAAAAAGGCGTATGCTGCCACGGAGAGCATCCATTTTGACAAGCTGCACAAGCGCAGTGACATTGGGGCAAGAGCGCTGGCAGCGATGCAGTAAAAAGGCTTTCCCCTCGGGGGAATCTGTCACCGAAGGTGACTGATGAGGGCAAACTTCCCGCAGCGATCCGTCAACGGGATACAGCGGTACACTTTCCCCTCATCCGCCCTCGGACGGGGCCTCGGCCACCTTTTTCCCCCAGGGGGAAGGCTTTCCGTCCGTCACTTCCTGCAAATTTAACTCTCAGGAGGAAATACAATGGTATATCGCATTTATGTTGAGAAAAAGCCCGGCTTTGACGGCGAGGCACAGGGGCTTCTGCATGAGCTGGTCGATCTGGTCGGCATCCAGAATCTGACCGGTCTGCGCCTTTTGAACCGCTATGACGTCGAGGGCATCGACGCAGTGCTGTTCCAGCAGGCTGTGCCCACCGTGTTCAGTGAGCCGCCTGTTGACGTGACCTACGACAAGCTGCCCGACGCCAAGACCGTTTTTGCCGTCGAGTACCTGCCCGGCCAGTTTGACCAGCGCGCCGACTCTGCCAGCGAGTGCATCCAGCTGCTGAGCCAGGGCGAGCGCCCCGCAGTGCGCTCCGCCCGCGTCTATCTGCTGGACGGCGACCTGACCGACGCCGACCTGGCCGCCATCAAGAAGTACGTCATCAACCCCGTCGAGGCCCGCGAGGCAAGCCTTGACGAGCGCAGCACCCTGAAAATGGAGTTTGCCATCCCGACGGAGGTCGAGACACTGACCGGCTTCACCGCGCTGGACGACGACGCGCTGGAAGTATTCCGCAATGAGAAGGGCTTGGCGATGGACCATGCGGACATCGTGTTCTGCCAGAACTACTTCAAATCTGAGCACCGCGACCCGACCATCACCGAGATCCGTCTGATCGACACCTACTGGTCCGACCACTGCCGCCACACGACGTTCGGCACGATCCTGGACGACGTGAAGATCGACGATGAGCTGGTGCAGGCCGCATTTGACCGCTACATGGCACTGCGCGCCGAGACGGGCCGCGACAGGAAAAACCGCACCCTGATGGACTGCGCGACCATCGGTGCCAAGGCGCTGAAGCAGCGCGGCATTCTGAAGAACCTTGACGAGAGCGAGGAGATCAACGCCTGCACCGTCAAGATCAAGTGTGACGTGGACGGTGAGCAGCAGGACTGGCTGTTCCTGTTCAAGAACGAGACCCACAACCACCCCACCGAGATCGAGCCCTTCGGCGGCGCGGCGACCTGCATTGGCGGTGCCATCCGTGACCCGCTGTCCGGACGCAGCTACGTCTATCAGGCCATGCGCGTGACCGGTGCGGCTGACCCGCTGAAGCCTGTTTCCGAGACAATGCCCGGCAAGCTGCCCCAGCGCAAGCTGGTCACGACGGCTGCCGCGGGCTATTCCAGCTACGGCAACCAGATCGGCCTTGCCACCGGTCAGGTCGCAGAGCTGTACCACCCCGGCTACGCCGCCAAGCGCATGGAAATCGGCGCAGTTGTCGGCGCGACGCCTGCCAGCCATGTCCGCCGCGAGGAGCCCGCCCCGGGTGATGTCGTCATCCTGCTGGGCGGACGCACGGGCCGCGACGGTGTCGGCGGTGCCACCGGTTCCTCCAAGGCGCACAAGCTGACAAGCCTTGAGACCTGCGGTGCCGAGGTGCAGAAGGGCAACGCGCCCATCGAGCGCAAGCTGCAGCGCCTGTTCCGCCGCGAGGACGCCTGCCGCCTTATCAAGCGCTGCAACGACTTCGGCGCAGGCGGTGTGTCTGTCGCCATCGGTGAGCTGGCTGACGGCCTGCACATCGACCTGAACAAGGTCACCCGCAAGTACGAGGGTCTGGACGGCACCGAGCTGGCCATTTCGGAGAGCCAGGAGCGCATGGCCGTGGCCGTTGCTCCCGAGGACGCCGAGACCTTTATGAAGTACGCCGCCGAGGAAAACCTCGAGGCGACTATCGTTGCCACCGTCACCGAGGAAAAGCGGATGCGCGAGGTCTGGAACGGCAAGACCATCGTTGACCTCTCCCGCGAGTTCCTGAACTCCAACGGTGCCGAGCGCCACGCTGATGCGCACATCCTGCCGGGCCATGTCTGGCAGCCCCAGTTTGCCGGTGCAACGTTTGAGCAGAAGCTGGAATCCATGGTCAGCGACCTGAACGTCTGCAGCCAAAAGGGCCTGGGCGAGCGGTTCGACTCCACCATCGGCGCAGCCACCGTGCTGATGCCCTACGGCGGCAAGTACCAGCTGACCCCGACGATGGCCATGGCCGCCAAGCTGCCCGTGGACGGCGAGACGACGACCTGCTCCGGCATGGCGTGGGGCTTCAACCCCTATCTGACCGAGGCTGACCCCTACCGCGGCGCGTATATGGCCGTGGTCGAGAGCGTGACCAAGCTGGTCTGCGCGGGCTTCCACCACGAGGATATGTACCTGACGTTCCAGGAATATTTTGAGCATATGAACGATAAGCCCGAGCGCTGGGGCAAGCCGCTGGCCGCCCTGCTCGGTGCGCTGGATGCCCAGATGGGTCTGGGCATTGCGTCCATCGGCGGCAAGGACTCGATGTCCGGCAGCTTTGAGGGACTGGACGTGCCCCCGACGCTCGTCAGCTTTGCAACGGCCATCGGCAACACCCGCGACGTGCAGAGCCCCGAGTTCAAGAAGGCCAACAGCTCCGTTGTCATCCTGCGCCCCAACTACAAGAACGGTCTGCCCGAGATCGGCAGCCTGATTTCCATTTACAAGACCGTCGAGCAGATGATCGACGAGGGCAAGGTGCTTGCTGCCGCCACGCCGGGCTACGGCGGTGTGGCCGAGGCACTGTTCAAGATGTGCGTCGGCAACCATGTGGGTCTGCAGCTGTCCAATGACATCGACCTGAACGATCTGTTCAAGCCCGCCTACGGCGCGGTCATTCTGGAGCTGCTCGATGCCTCCGCCGGTGAGTTCCTCGGCTTCACCACCGTGGACTACACGCTGGAGGCCGAGGGCAAGGCCATTGACCTGGCCCGTCTGCAGGAGCTGTGGGAGCAAAAGCTCGAGCCGGTATTCCCCTACCGCAAGGCCGGTGAGTTCGTCCCCGCGCTGGAGCATGACTGCCCCGCCAACAAGCGCGTGGCTCCCTCTGTGCGCCTGGCGACGCCGCGGGTCGTCATCCCCGTATTCCCCGGCACGAACTGCGAGTACGACACGGCCCGCGCGTTCCGCCGCGCAGGCGGCGACCCGCATGTTCTGGTGCTGAAAAACCTGACCCCCGCCAACGTGGCCGAGAGCTGTGAGGCGCTGGTGAAGGAGCTGGACGAGGCGCAGATCCTGATGCTGCCGGGCGGCTTCTCCGGCGGCGACGAGCCGGACGGCAGCGCCAAGTTCATTGCGGCGTTCTTCCGCAATCCGTCGGTGGCCGACGCAGTCAACCGTCTGCTGAACCAGCGCGACGGTCTGGCTCTGGGCATCTGCAACGGCTTCCAGGCACTCATCAAGCTGGGCCTGGTCCCCTACGGCGAGATCCGTCCCATCACCGAAAGCGACCCGACGCTGACGTTTAATACGATCCACCGCCACCAGTCCATGCTGGTGCGTACCCGCGTGGCCAGCAACAAGAGCCCCTGGCTGAGCAAATGCGACATCAACGACGAGCACCTGATCGCCATCAGCCACGGCGAGGGCCGCTTTGTCTGCAACGAGCAGCTGCTGAACCAGCTCATCGACAACGGCCAGATTGCGACCCAGTACGTTGACCTGCTTTGCCGCCCGACGATGGACATGCGCTACAATCCGAATGGCTCCGTGCTGGCAATCGAGGGCATCACGAGCCCGGATGGCCGTGTCTTTGGCAAGATGGGCCACAGCGAGCGCAGCGGCGAGCAGCTCTATAAGAACGTCACCGGTGACAAATACCAGCCGATCTTTGAGGGCGGCGTGAATTATTTCAAGCTTTGATATTTCGGGAAGTTTCTGCTATACTGGAACTATCAGCTTAAAAGATTGTGAGGATTTGACCCAATGGCACAACACGACAAATATATTTCGCCGTTCTCTACCCGCTATGCGTCGGATGAGATGCAGTACATCTTCTCTGACGACAACAAGTTCCGCACCTGGCGCCGACTGTGGATCGCGCTGGCTAAGGCCGAGCAGAAGCAGGGCTTGGCCATCACCGATGAGCAGATTGCCGAGTTGGAGGCGCACAAGGACGACATCAACTATGAGGACGCCATCGCGCGCGAGAAGCTCGTCCGCCATGACGTGATGAGCCACGTCTACGCCTACGGCCTGCAGTGCCCCAAGGCAAAGGGCATCATCCATCTGGGCGCGACCAGCTGCTATGTCGGTGACAACACCGACGTCATCATCATGCGCGAGGGCCTGCAGCTCGTGCGCAAGAAGGTCATCGGCGTGCTGGCAAATCTGGCCAAGTTCGCCGACGAGTACAAGGCCATGCCCTGCCTGGCCTACACCCACTGCCAGCCCGCGCAGCTGACCACCGTCGGCAAGCGCGCCACACTCTGGATGAACGAGCTGTACATGGATCTGGAGGGGCTTGACCACCAGATCTCCCAGCTGGCGCTGCGCGGCGTTAAGGGCACCACCGGCACCCAGGCCAGCTTTGTGGAGCTGTTCAACGGCGACTCCGCCAAGATCAAGGCCGTCGAGGCCGACGTCTGCGCCCAGATGGACTTTACCAAGGTCGTGCCGGTCTGCGGCCAGACCTACAGCCGCAAGGTGGACTACAATGTGCTGTCCGCCGTGGCGGGCATCGGCCAGTCCGCCATGAAGATGGCGACGGACATCCGCCTGCTGGCGAACTTCAAGGAGATGGAGGAGCCGTTTGAGAAGAACCAGATCGGTTCCTCCGCTATGCCCTACAAGCGCAACCCCATGCGCTGCGAGCGCATCTGCGCGCTGAGCCGCTACCTGATGGTGGACGTGCTGAACCCCGCCATCACTGCCGGTACCCAGTGGTTTGAGCGCACGCTGGACGACTCCGCCAACAAGCGCATTGCGATGGCCGAGGGCTTCCTGGCTGCTGACGCCATCCTGAACATCCTGCTGAACGTCTCCGACGGGCTGGTCGTCTACCCGAAGGTCGTCCGTGCCCGCGTCATGGCCGAGCTGCCGTTCATGGCAAGCGAGAACATCATGATGAAGGCCGTCAAGAAGGGCGGTGACCGTCAGGAGCTGCACGAGCGTCTGCGCGAGCACGCCGTGGCCGCCGCTGCCGTTGTCAAGCAGGAGGGCAAGCCGAACGACATGATTGCCCGCGTCGAGGCTGACCCCGCGTTCGGCCTGACCCGCGAAGAAATCGAGGCCGAGCTCTCCCCCGAAGCCTTTACGGGCCGCAGCGCCGAGCAGGTCACCGAGTTCCTGCGCGACGTCATCCAGCCCGTGCTGGACGCCAAC
>JABLTO010164354.1_pt1 | contig 10617 bp, 13 predicted proteins | sample 7160091 | NCBI WGS metagenome assembly JABLTO01 (sample SAMN14651225, study PRJNA627086) | human gut metagenome | isolation source: feces | host: Homo sapiens
AATTTGTCTGATATAACAAATTCTCGTGATATTGCAATTTTATGTATATATTTTTGTCCGCGTCAGATGGTAATTCACGATGCTCCCATCGGGCTGCTCCCGGCTAGCAGCGATGCTGCTGAAGGTCTCGCCCACCGCACGGAACCCGCGCTGCACGATCTCCGCATGCAGGTCGTCCAGCGAGTCCCACCCAAAGGACCCGCGATAATCCTTTTTCCAAATGGTAGTCAGATAGTCTCCGCCGCACACCACCTCCACATGCTTTGTGCGCTTCAGCCCCAGCCTGCGGGCGGCATCGGCCTCAATCATAAGGCCGTAGTCGTACTCGTTGCGTCCCACCCGAAACTGCTCCATCACCCGCCGGGGCAGGCGGCTCACCCAGCGGGTCGCAGGCATACATTCCAGCCATTCAGCCTTTTCCTGCTGCAATTCTTTATCCCGGTCTGCTGCTTCTTCCTGTGAGAAGGTCAGTCGCCACATTTCCGGGAAATTCTGCACCCAGATGCGCCCGGCATTCTGTTCCAGTGTGCGGTACTGCTCCCGCGTGTGTTCCAAAAAACGGATGGCCAGTTCGTCCAGCACCTGCCTGCGCCGCAGCTGGGCGATCTGATGGTTGAACATGGCATCGCTCTGCTCCACCGTGGGTGCGCCGATCAGCTCCCGGCATTCTTCCAGCGAGAGCTCTGCCGCCCGCAGTTCCCTGCACAGGTTGAACCGCCGGGTATCAGTGACTGTATAATAACGGTAGCCGGTATCCTCGTTGACCTCGGGGTGGATCAGGCCCATTTTTTCATAGTAGCGCAAAGTATGGGTTGTGACACCAAGCAGAGATGCCATCTCACTGATGGTATAGCGCATAACAGTAAGCTCCTTTCCGGGCAGCAGAACCTTAGAGCTGCTCGAATGTTATTTTTCTATCCATCCTTATTATATCGTATCCGCGCACCGTTTCAAGTAAAAAACTTTGCCGTTCTCCGCCGGAAAATACCGGGCAGCAAAAGCAGGGCGTTGACTTGGATGCCGTGACCGGCAGAGAGTAGGACTGCGTTTTAACAGAATAAATCCAACATCTTAAACCTGCTGCATAAACAAAAATCCGCCGAGGACACCTCCCCAATGGGAAGAGTCCTCGGCGGTATTCGTTTATCGGGTATGCTGCGGTCGGAGATTGCTCTTGTCCTCCGCAAAAAACAGCTCCACATTTTTCTGTGCTTTCATCAATTGTTGCATCTCATTCCGTACTTTGCGGTAGGCATCATATTGATGCCGTTTGATTCTTACGCCTGTTCGTATAAAAATAGGAGCTGTCACATTGCAACAGCTCCTTCTTTGTTTAAACTCAGTGGGTGGTGCCCATGTTCACAGCGATGTCGCTGTCACTTTCCACAATGGCTTCCACAGCCTTTTCCAGACCGCGTGCGATCTGGTGCAGATCCATGCTGGGGGTGCCCAGCGGCTTATTCACGACCTGCTCCATGGCGTAAGGCACATGGATGAAGCCGCCGCGCACGCCGGGGAACTTCTTGTCGATGAGGTACAGCAGGGTGTACATCAGGTAGTTGCACACATAGGAGCCTGCAGTGTAGGACAGGGCAGCCGGAATGCCGGCATCCTTCATCTTCTGCACCATGGCCTTCACAGGCAAGGAAGTGAAGTATGCGGTCTCGCCGTCCTCGCGGATGGTCACATCCACGGGCTGGTAACCGGCGTTATCCGGGATGCGGCCATCCATGATATTGATGCCCACCTTCTCCGGGGTGATGGCGGAACGGCCACCTGCCTGACCGATGCAGATGACCACATCGGGCTTCGAGGCGTTCATGGCAGCTTCCAGCACTTCACCGGCGCGGCCAAACTCGGTAGGAACTTCCTGCTTGATGATCTGGGCACCGGCAATGGTGTCGGGCAGCAGCTTCACAGCTTCAAAAGCAGGGTTGACGGACTCGCCGCCAAAGGGATCAAAACCAGTAATCAGGATTTTCATAATGAATTACCTTCTTTCTCAGATATAAATGGATGGCTCCAGAACGGTCAGTTGTCCGTGATCCATGATCATGCGGTTGTCCACATAGATGTTGGGGGCATGGGTGACCAGATCGAAGTGTCCGGTAGCATCCTGCACACCGCCAAGGGCGATGTTGCGTCCAAAACCAATGTGGAAGGTGCCGTAGGTGGATTCATCCTCAATATAGCAGTTGCCGTCGCAGTGGGCGTGGGTGTTCAGCCCGATGCCGAACTCTGCGGCCACCACCATATCTTCAGGGTCCTTGAAACGTTGCAGAAACTGTTTGAGCCGTCTGCCGCTCTCGTTATCCTCAATGTCCACGATCTTGCCGTGCTGCAGCTCCACCCGCACCGGGCTGGATACCACGCCGATGTAACCCATGGAACCATCCAGGATCAGGGTGCCGCTGGTCTCGGTCTCCACCGGGGCCACATACACCTCCACGCTGGAGGATGCCAGACCGTTGCCGTCGCGGCAGCAGCCGTTGAAGAAACCGGGAGTGCGCCCTTCAATGGTAAAATCCAGATCCGTGCCAAGGTCGGTTGTCACATGGATCTTACTGGCATTCTGGTAGCAGTTCATAATGATGCTGGCCATAATGCGGCTTTTGGGCAGGCTCATGTTCAAAAAGTCGTAACTCAGCAGCGACTGGCCGTTGTTTGTGCTCAGCGGCAACGAGAGAAACCTGTGCCGCCGCTGCACCACCCGCTTGACCGCCCGCGTAGTGATCAGCGAATATTCCGTTGCACCGATCACGGCATCGTAGGGGTCAAAAGCGTCCTCGCGGTCATCAAAGTACTGGCCCACCTGTTCATGCAGGTCGTCCAGCAACAAAACCTCAGCGGTGGCCCCCACCGCTTTGGCAGCTGTCTGCATGGCATGCACTTCTGCGGCATAATTCAGGCTGGATACGATCAAAAGACGTTCTCTTGTACGGAGCCGGACCCAGTCTTTGACAATAATGTTGGCACCGTGCTGAATTGCTTGTTCCATTCAATCACTCGATCTAATTTTAAAAACTACAGGTTACAGCGGGACAGCCGATCACTTCAGCATGATCATCACAACGATCTGGACGACCAGCATGATGATCGCAACAGGCACCTGATTTTTGATAACGCCCATGGGCTTCTTCATGTCCAGCAGAGCGACAGGCACGGTGTTAAAGTTTGCAGCCATCGGGGTGCACAGGGTGCCGCAGAAGCCGCAGGTCAGGGCCAGCATACCAATAACGGTGGGGTTTGCACCGTGTGCCAGAACGAACGGATAGCCAATGCCCACGGTCATAACAGTGATGGCAGCGTAGGCGTTGCCCATGATCATAGTGAACAGCATCATGCCAATGGCGTACACCACAATACCGGCGTTCACATTACCCTCCGGGACGATGTGGCTGACGATGTCAGAAATCACGTCGCCGACACCAGCCTTGGTGAAGATGGTGCCCAGACACGCCAGCAGCATGGGCAGCATGGACAAGGGACCGACGGTGGACAGCATCCGTTCGGAATCGTTCAGGAAGGTGGAGGGCTTGTTCTCCTTGTTCATGATCATCAGCAGGATGATGGATACCAGCACGCCGATGGCAACGCCGTTCAGAGCAGACAGGCCGATGCCCAGACCGGTGATGGCGCAGATAACAGCCATCACGCCGATGCTCAGGGTAGGAGCAAAGATCTTCATGCCGATCTTCTCATAGGCAGCCTCGGTCTCAGCCTTGGTAGCAGCAGAGACGGCCCCCTTCTTCACCTTCTTGAAGATGGCGGGCAGGCACATGACAACGACCAGAATACCGCTTACCAGAGCGGGCAGCCAGCGGCCCAGTGCGATCACAACGCCCAGAACAGCCCAGAAAATAAAGGTGCCCACAGGCTCAGAGTTCTCTTTGTCCTTCAGGTTCTTCACGCCACAGTTGATGCACAGCAGGCCGATAATGATGTAGATGACTTCCATTACCTTATTGGCGAGGGTGACATCAGCACTTGTAAAAAAGCTCATTCTTCTGTCCTCCCTTATTTATAGTACTTCTGAACCATCTTGCGGTCCTTGATGATGTAGAACACGATCGCAACGGTGGTAGCAATGATGCACACCGGCACTTCAATGGCAGCCAGCGGGGCCAGTTCCACTTCAATGCCCAAGCCGGCCAGAGTGCTCTGCACCAGCAGTGCGCCGGAGCCGCCCACAAACAGTACCTGACCAAAGAACCATGTCACGTTCTCCATGCCGGAAGCCATGCCCTTCAGCTCCTCAACATGATCCTCGTTCGGTTCATAGCCCCGCGCCACAATGGCGCCTTCCGCCATAGGCATGATCACCGGTCGGACAAAGCCGGCCACGCCGCCAAAGCCCACATTGAAGGCGGCAAAGACCGCACGCATAACACCGTAAATGCCAATGACCAGACCGGAGGTCGCGCCCTTGAACTTGCCGATCAGAGCCGCAGCTGCCTCACGCAGGCCGTTGCGCTCCAGAGTGCCAGTGACCAGCATGATAATAATAAAAATTGCCATGCTGCGGTTGGCCACAAAGGTGCTACCAAGGGTCTCCAGCAGGGTGACAGGACCCAGACCGCCCACGATCGCAGTCACAACGGCTGCAGCCAGAATGACGAGAATGGAGTCCAGCTTCAGCGCAAAGCCGACGATGACGATGACAATGCCAAGTAATTTGAGTAGTTCCATAATTTCCTTCCTTTACAGAATTATATTTTCCCGGCGAAGAACGCCGAAAATACATGGATGTGTCTGATTTATGCGTTGACGAATGCCGCCAGCAGCACCGAGAAGCCCAGCGCCGTGAGCCACAGCGGCACAAGACGGCGGCGCAGATGGGCGGAAATATCGCATTTTTCCAGCACGCCGGAAGCCTTCATGGGCACTACGGTAGTGGTTTCAGGTACAGCGACCTCGCTGCCGTAGGGGTTTGTAGAGGTGAATTCACCCTTGCCAGTTTCGCCCGGACAAGTATACACGCCAAAATAGGAGGTAAGGATGCCGCCCTTTCCGGCTGCTGCCTTGCTCACGCGCACGCGCTCCACGGTGAATGCTTCCGCTTTGCGTTCTTCCACCAGCAGGTTTACCCGCATCATGTTCACAAGGTTCAGCACCGACGAAACGGCAATGAGCACATCAAAAATTAAAACTAGAATGAGCAGTGGATGCATAAGCGCTGCCTCCAAATCAGAACGAATGCAGCGCCACTCCACTTCGGATACAACTCTGCATCTTTATAGATTGTATTATTATATCATAACCGTGACGGAAAAGTAAATAAAAACGCTTACATTGTGGGGAAGTTGTATACAGATTGAACAGGGGCTGTTGCACAAGCTACAACAAAAAGACCCGAGTTATTTGGCCAAAAGGTAACAGTCTTCTCGACGCTATTCGTTTATCGGGTCTGCGTTTTCTCGGTGGTGTTCTTTTCCTCCGCAAAAAATCGTTCTACATTTTTCTGCGCCCGGACCAGTTCCTGCATCTCGTCCCGTGCTTTGCGGTAGTCCGGGTAGGCTGCTTTCTTCTTGGTCAGCAGCTCTGCGAACTCCGCATCCAACTCCTTGACCTTCGGCAGCTTTTGCAATCCGGCCTCGTCAAAGGCAGCCTTCGCCGCCTTATGCAGAGTGATTTCCTCCCGGTGGGCTTCCAGAAAGGCTTTGCTGTACCCTACTTTGCGGTAGGCAGCATAGGCTGGGCGGGTCTTGGCATAGTTGATGATGTGGGTTTTCAGGACGGCGATTTCGGCCAACCTCGTTTCCGCCGCCTTGATGGAATCGCCCATGGCATGATAGCGTTCCGTTGCCGCCGCTGCACGCTCCCGCAGTTCCTCGGCACTGCTGATCTTCTGCTCCTGCAAGAACAGCAGCGTCTTGGACATCTCCTTCAGGTTGAACTTGGTCGCCCACCTTTTGTAGCCGACACTTTTGCCCTCTGCCATTTTTCCCTGAATGTCCACCAGCAACTGGAAGGGCTGCTCTTTTGGTTGCTTTTTCTGGTACGGCTGGTGCTTCGCCTTTCCCTCCAGCACCGCCTTGATTTCATCCTCACTGTACCCGGTGCCCAGCGTTCGGAACCGAATAAAGCGTTTCTGCCCCTTGCCTTTTACCGCCGTGTGCTTGCCACGCTTGACTTCAAAACCCTGCTGCTCCAGCTTTTGCAAAAATGCTTCGTAATCCTCCGGCTTCTCCGCAAGGATTGTGTCGATGATTCCACACAGGCGGTCACGGTTGCTCTCCTTGGGCGGATAAAGAACACGCTTCTGTATATCGTACGCTTTCCAGCTCATTGCAGATTTCATCCAGCTGAAGATACTGCTTCCATGCTGCTTCGCCCACCATTTTCCGGTGTGCGTCTTCCGCTGCCAGTTTTTTCTGCAGGAGTTCGTGATACCGTGCATTGCTTCCCAATTCATCCCGAAAAAGCGTTGCCTCACGGTCATTGAAATAATCCAGCATTTTATCTTTATCCATCGTTTCCTCCATTACAGTTCCGTAAGCCATTCGCTGAATCGCTCGACGGCATCCACAATCGCCGTTCCTGCCACGATGAGCAAAAAGCACCCGAACTCTGCCACAAAAAGGATCAGAAACTGCGTCCATTCCCTACAATAAAGAGTATAAAGTCCGCAGCCAAAAATATACAGCATCGGCAGCGCAAGCACAAATGCCGACAGATTCAATGTCAATTTCAGCATCAGCGCAAGGAAAGCCGTAAGCAGCGAAAACGGAAGAATAACCATCTTAAAAATGAACCTCATATCGAGCACCTGCCTTTCGCCCTTATTATAGAGGTATCTCCGCATCCATTGCAAGGATGTCAATCGATATGTAATCCGCAGCTCCTCTCTGCGGAAAAAAGTTAAAGTTCAGACAGTTTGGAAAGAATCTGTTTTCCGATGCCAATCAGCTCGTCCAGCCGATGCCGCAAATCATCAATGTCTGCAGCATAAAGCTGATTGCTTTCATTCACACGTTTTGCCACCTGATTCAGATTGTTGCTGCAATTCTGAAGCAGGTACGACATCCGGCGCAGCTGCGGCAGGTCAAGGTTCAGACAATAACCATCCAATGCCATTTTGCGGATATACGCACTCAGACTGCGGATGCCCATGCCATACATCTTTTCGTAAATCCGATTCTTTTCGGTTTTTGTGATGCGCAGGATCAGAATCTCGTCCCTCTTTTCTCTCATCGGGCATCACCATCCCGGTCCGAGTAGCTGCGGAACGGCTTGACCGGTTCCTCCTTATCCGACTTTTCGTTCAGGGCGGCCAGCACGGAAGGGCGCGCAGATTCCTCATCCGGCGTTTCTTCCATCTCCGGCTCGTGATGTTTTTCGTCCACATCCAGCTGTGCATTCAGTTCAGCCAGCCGTACAGATTTTTGTGCCAGTTCTTCTTCCTGCGGAAAGGGCTTTTCCACTTCTGCCTGCGCTGCCGTCTGTTGCTGCAGCAGATTCTCCAGTCGGGTGATATTGCCGTGCGGGTCGGCACCAAGTGCCACCGGATAAATCGCCTTGCCTTTCAGCACCGCCTGCTGCTCGTTCCGGACCGGCTCATAGCGCACCGAAAGCTCAAAGCCGCGGTACTCGTCCAGCACAACAGGCTCTGTGTCGGGAAGTTCTTTTGCCGCCAGAATCAACCGTTCACCGGCAGTCTTTTTGTCATCGAACATCATGCCCTTGATGGTCATCCCGCAGAAGTTTTCCTTGTCCTGCGGATGGGCCGCAGCCGTTTCCGCATCGGTTTTCAGTGCGGAAATATGCGCTCTCTGCTGCTGAATATCTGCCGGGAACTGCGTCAGCAATTTGTCTTCCAGACGATATTTCTGGCTCTGATGGTCAGCTTTCAGAACTTTCAGCTTAGCCACCTGCACATCAAGGTCCATCTTTTCCTTAATCAGCGGGTTTCCGGCACACAGCGCCTTGACTTCGGCGTAAGAGAGCGCCTGCTCATCCACATCATCGCAGGAACGTACCGGGGATTTGCTGGTCATAATCTGCGAGATAAATCGCTGTTTATTTTCCAGTGTCTGCCAAAGGTACGCGTCAAAAGTTCCTTCCGTGACGTAGTTGAACACCTTCACCTCTTTGTTGCGGTTTCCCTGCCGGATGATACGACCGTTGCGCTGAGTCATATCACTGGGTTTCCAGCCGACATCCAGATGATGAACCGCCACAAGCCAGTCCTGCACATTGGTGCCTGCACCCATTTTTGCAGTGCTGCCCAGCAGAATCCGCACATCGCCGGAGCGCACTTTGGAGAACAGTGCCGCCTTTTTTGCTTCAGTGTCCGCCGAATGGATAAAGGCCACCTCACTTTCCGGCACGCCTGCGGCCAGCAGCTTTGTTTTGATGTCATCATAAACATTGAACTGCCCATCGTTTTTCGGGGTAGAAAGATCACAGAACAGCAGCTGTGTCAGTTTCTGCTCCCTGCCGTCCTCCCAGATTTGCAGCACATTCTGCACACAGGCGTTCAGTTTGCTGGCAGGGTCATCGGGCAGCAGCGGATTCATCAGCCTCTGGTCAAGGCCGATTTTCCGGCCGTCGTTTGTGATGCAGAGCATGTTATCCTCGGACGCATCCACAGTACCGGAATGCACCTTGGCTGCACGCTCACTCAGATTCTGCACCATTTCTTTCTGGATTTCAGACGGCTTTACAACCACCGTTTCAAACTTTGCTTCCGGCACCGGCAAATGCAGCTGGTCTCTGGTCTTGATATCGGCCACTTCCTTGAACATGGACATCAGTTCCGGGAGGTTAAAAAACTTGGGAAACCGGGTGCGAGCACGATAGCCGGTTCCCTCGGGCTAGACTTCGTCAAGAGGTTTTCGGTAATTTCCGCTGAAGATGGCCAGAGCGTGAGCGGAGGCCATTTTAAATCGTTCAGTTCAAAAAAGGAGAAGATATAAAATGGTATCTGTTGCGATCGACGGGCCTGCCGGAGCAGGCAAATCCACGCTGGCACGCCGCCTTGCGGCGGAGATGGGCTACATCTATGTGGACACCGGTGCCATGTTCCGCACCATCGGCCTGTATGCCCTGCGTGCTGACAAGGACCCCAAGGATAACGAGGCTGTCAACGCCCTGCTGCCGGAGATCGAGCTGCACTTTGCTTTCATCGACGGCGAGCAGCATGTTTATTTAAAGGAAGAGGACGTGAGCACCGCCATCCGCACCGAAGAGGTGGGCATGGCAGCTTCTGCCGTGGGCGCAAACCCGGCCGTGCGGGCCTTCCTGCTGGGCATGCAGCGGGACATGGCCAAAAAGCAGGATGTGCTGATGGACGGCCGCGACATCGGTACCGTGGTGCTGCCGGATGCCACTGTCAAAATTTTCCTCACTGCCAGCCCGGAGGCCCGCGCTGCCCGCCGGTGGAAGGAGTATCAGGCAAAGGGCGTCAACACCCCTTATGAAGAGGTGCTGGCCGACGTGAAGCAGCGGGACTATCAGGACACCCACCGCGCCGCGGCTCCCCTGAAACAGGCCGAGGACGCCGTGCTGCTGGATACCTCGGAGCTGGATTTTGAACAGAGCCTTGCCGCCATGAAGGAGATCATTGCGGCAAAGCTGAACGGATAAAACGGGAAAAGAACGAAATGCTGCTATATTATATTCTGATACCTTTTGCCTGGCTGCTGTGGCACATCGGGTTCCGCATCCGGGTGGAAGGGCGCGAAAACCTGAAAAAGGTGCAGACCCAAGGTTATATCCTGGCGCCCACCCATGTTTCCGCCATCGACCCGGTGTTCATCGTCATTACCCGGTGGGGCAGGCGGATGGTGGTGTTCGCCAAAAAGGAGCTGTTCGAGATCAACGCCTTTCTGACGTGGTTCTTCCGCTGCTGCGGCGGTGTGTGTGTGCGCGGCACCAAGGACGAGATGGCGGTCATCTCCCAGACGGTGGAGGCCTGCAAGCAGGGCAAGACCCTGCTCATCTTCCCGGAGGGCACCCGCGAAAAGGACGGCAAACTTCTGCCCCCCAAGAGCGGACTGTTCGTCATTGCCGCCGAGGCGGGGGTGGACGTTGTGCCCTGCCGCATCCTGTACGACACTCCGGACGGGAAGATGCACCTGTTCTGCAGGGTGCGGGTGATCTACGGTGAACCCATGCCCGCCGCGCAGTTTGCCATGGAGGGCCGCCGCGACACGAAAAAACTGCGTGCCAACAAGCAGGCGCTGCTGGATGCGTGGGAGAAGATGGGACGGTGAGGAGAACGTAATGGAAATCAAAGTTGCAAAGACCGCGGGGTTCTGCTTTGGCGTGAACCGTGCCGTGGAGCTGACCTACGGCCTGCTGGCCGAAGGGCGCAGGGTGGCCACCCTCGGCCCGCTGATCCACAACCCGCAGGCTGTGGCCGACATGCAGGCAAAGGGGGCCTTTGTGGCCGACAGCGTGCCTCAGGTGCCGGATGGCTATGAGGTGGTCATCCGCAGCCACGGGGTGCCCCGCAGCGTCTACGACGAGCTGGAGGCGCGCGGCATCGCGTACCACGATGCCACCTGCCCCTTTGTGCAGAAGATCCAGCGCATTGCCGCACAGGCCGAAAAAGAGGGTGCCGTGCTGCTGGGGGCGGGCGATAAGACCCACCCGGAGGTGCAGGGCATCGTG
>JABLTO010190488.1_pt1 | contig 10616 bp, 6 predicted proteins | sample 7160091 | NCBI WGS metagenome assembly JABLTO01 (sample SAMN14651225, study PRJNA627086) | human gut metagenome | isolation source: feces | host: Homo sapiens
ACAGACCAGTGCAAGGAAATGAACGGTACATGGCCTGCAATCTACGTTCAGAAGGCTATGGCACTCGGCGTATTTGAAGACGTAGCAAACGGCGGCGCTAACGGAGCAACAAGAGGCGACATCGCTATCATGCTCTACAATGCTATCGAACTCGCTGAAGTTTATGCAGATGCAGATGGTACTACTCACTACAAGACTGGTAACAATGCAACATACTTCAACGGCATAGCAGTAAACGGCGTTACAATGCTCGGTACACTCAACAAGAATGGTTCTCAGCAGTATGATGTAATTACAAGCACAGATGCTGATACAGCATTAACTGACATCAGACCATATGTAGGTGCAGCAGCTAAGGTTACAAGAGATAAGAACGGTGATGTTCTTGCTGTTGGTGATATTAAGACTGTATTCCTTACTGGTGATGTTTCTAGTGACGCTAAGAAGTTTAGCGTTGGCGATAAGGATTATGAAATCTCAAGCGCAAAGTTTGTAGATATAGATGCTGGAACTGGTGGAGCAACTGGTTCAGGTATTGCATTAAAGATTACAAATGGTAAGAGCTCAACAGCAAATGTATCATCACTTACTGCAGATGCTAAGGGTGTAACAATTGCAGCTAAAGTATCAGGTATAACAATAAAAGAAATTTACTCAGTAGCTACTTGGAATGCTCAGAGAGCTGAACAGGTTAGCGACAGCGATGTTAGCCAGATTACAAGAAATAAGAAGTTACTTAGCAAGGACTTTGACAAAGATGACGATGGCAACATTGATACAGCATCATTTATCCTGAATGGCGTATCTGCTTTAAGCGATATTAAGGAAGACAATATCGTTTATGTATATACTGAAGGTACTGAAGCTAATGGAAAGATTAGAAGAGTTGATGTTGGTACAAAGGTAGTTACAGGTGAAATTACAAAGAAAACTGCTAGCAAAGTAACAATCGATGGAACAGCATATAAGTTCTCTTCAAAGCAGGGTAGCGCTGATATTACAGACTGGTCTGCTGGAGATTCTGTAAAGGCTTATCTTGATTATGACGGTAAGATTTATGCAGTTGAGTTCCTTGAAAGTACTGCAGGTAACTATGCTGTAGTATTTGATAGAACTGCTAATGAGCCATCAGATAGTGCAATTGCAAGTGATGCTAAAATCCAGCTCGTAACTGGAGATGGTAGCGTTAAGGTATTTAACGTAAATGGCGAAAAGTATAGCAAGAACGTTACTGACAATAAATCAACTGAATGGAATTCTATAACTAAGGGTGCTATCGTTAAGTATGAACTTAACAGCGATAATAAGATCACAAAGATTTATCGTGCAGATGGTAATGTATACAACACAGGTAAGCATGAAGCAGCTAATAAGGTTAAGACAACTGACTTATTTAATTCTGCAACAGGAACTGGTAGAAACATTACAGTAACAAAGGCTGCAATAACTAAGTCAGGTTATGTAAACGGTATTGCTATAGCTGATAATGCTACTATATTTACACTTAAGGCATCTAACGACGCAGTATTTAATTTTGCTGATTCAGATGATGCTAGTGTAACTACACTTGCACGCATAAAAGATACAACTCCAAAGGCTATGTCTGCCGTTATTAACGATAAGGGCAAGATTGTTGCAATGGTAGTATCAAATGAAGTTTCTTCAGATGATCTTTATGGTATCGTTACTTCTACTTATAAGTTAAAGGACGATAATGGTGCTGACTTCTACATCGGAACTGAAAAGATGACTGATAAAATTACTGATTCAGAATATGATATTTCAGTAGGTGATGGAGTTACTACAGGTGCCCTTTATAAGATTAAGGAAACTACAGCTGGTAAGTATAATATGACAACAGTTGGAGCAATTGCTTCTACAGCTGCAGTAACTGCTGCTGATGGAAAAACTACAAGCGGTGCAGTTAAGATTGAAAATGGCTATATCGTTGCTGGTGATGTTCCTCTGAATACTACAGATGGTTCAACTAGACTCAGCTTAGCTTCAAATGCTGTAATCTATATCTATGATAAATCTGATGATGCTTATTCAATTGGTTCTAAGTCAGATTTAACTGATGATGATATTCAGTACACTTACTTCTATAAGACTGATGGCGTAAACGATGACAATTACGGTCTCGTTACTTATGTAGTAGCTTACAGAAAGTAATCACATCTTATAGATCAAATTAATAAAAACTATATTTTCCCGCAGGTATAACTATCTGCGGGAAAATTTCTAATTAGATAATTTAATTTTAAATTTAATACTAAATTGATCCTAAATATTTTATTTTCCTACGATAAAACTTCCCAAAGGTACCTCCCCCATGAACACCACAGATAAGAAAAAACTGAATATCGAGATGAGCAGGGCTGTGGCTTTGCGGGTGGCGTTTTTGCTGGTGATGGATGTCTGTGTGATCGCTGTGGCTAAGTTTATGGCGGTGTTCATACGGTTCGAGTTCAGCTTCAGTCAGATACCGATGCATTTCTTTCAGGCGTTTCAGCGGGAGATTGTTCCGGCTATCGTGCTTACGGTGGTCGTGTTTGCTGTTTTCAGGCTGTATACGAGTCTTTGGGAATACGCGGGCGTATCGGAATGCGTGAATATATTTGCTGCGGTATTTATTGCTGTTGCGCTGAATATCGTTATGAACAAGGTATGTGGGATATGGATGTTCAGGAGCTATTATGTGATGTCGTTCATGCTGATGTTTTTTGGGGCGTTCGGCGTGAGGTTCTTTTACAGGTTCCTGAGATGGATGAAGGGTCAGAGTGATGCCTGGGACGGCAGAGGAAGGACCGTGCGGACCATGATAGTCGGCGCGGGGGATTCCGGGTCTATGATATTGCGTGAGTTGCGCGAGAGGCGTGATTCGGGGAGGAACGTTGTCTGCATAGTCGATGACGATCCTAAAAAGCAGGGGCGATATATGCGCGGCGTGCAGATATGCGGCGGCCATGAGCATATACCGGAGCTCGTAGAGCAGTTCGACGTGGACGAGATAATACTCGCCGTACCGTCTGCGTCAGAAAAAGTAAAGAGCGAGATAGTTTCTACAGCGGCCGACACAGGATGCAGCATAAAGATGGTCCCGAGTGTCGAAAAGCTGCTCGATTCTAAGGATCTTCTGGGACAGCTGAGGGCTGTCAATGTTGAAGACCTTTTAGGGCGTGAGCCTATAGATATAAACATTGAAGAGATAATGAGCTACGTCAGCGGAAAGGTCGTGCTCGTGACAGGCGGAGGCGGCTCTATAGGGAGCGAGCTGTGCAGGCAGATAGTCACGCATGACCCAAAGAAGCTGATAGTAGTCGATATATATGAAAACAATGCCTATGACCTTCAGCAGGAGCTGAAGATGAAGCATCCTGACGCGGACGTAGAGTTCCTGATCGCGTCTGTCAGGGATGTCGAAAGGCTTAGAGATATATTTGATGTATACAGGCCGGAGCTAGTATATCACGCGGCGGCCCACAAGCACGTGCCGCTCATGGAGGACAGCCCGAACGAAGCAATAAAGAACAACGTTTTCGGAACGCTCAACACAGCCGTCATATCGGCTGAGTATGGCGTAAGGCGGTTCGTCCTGATATCTACAGATAAGGCTGTCAATCCTACGAATATAATGGGCGCATCGAAACGAATATGCGAGATGATCATCCAGTCTATGAATAGACCGGAGTTCATCGCGTCAGTGAAACGCAGTCTCCCATATCTGGATGAAACTGTAAGCACGAATATACCCGCAGACCTGTCGGCGGACACCGCCGATGAAGCCGCAGATGCGGATAAAAAGCAGTCCGCAGCGCGCGCTGCAGTAAACGAAAAATCTCATACAGAGTACGTAGCCGTAAGGTTCGGAAACGTCCTCGCAAGCAACGGTTCAGTCGTAAAGCTGTTTGAAAAGCAGATAGCTGCAGGCGGACCGGTGACGGTCACTCACCCTGATATCGTCAGGTATTTCATGACCATCCCTGAAGCGGTCGCATTAGTGCTGCAGGCAGGGGCTTACGCAAACGGCGGTGAGATATTCGTGTTCGACATGGGTGCGCCTGTAAAGATAGACGACCTCGCCCGCAGGATGATACGTATGGCAGGCTGCGAGCCGGACGTGGATATAAAGATAAAGTACACAGGCCTGCGCCCCGGAGAAAAGCTCTACGAAGAGCTCCTGATGGCCGAGGAAGGCATGAAGGACACACCAAATAAGCTGATACACATAGGCCGCCCGATAGAGCTCGATACCGGCCTCCTTGCAGAGCAGCTCGGAGAGCTGCACTACGCATGCGAAGCGAATTCGAGCAGGATAGCCGAGCTGGTGGCTGTGGTCGTGCCTACGTATAAACTTCAAAAGTGATGTATTAATATAAAAATGTCAAAGAAAAATATTGCTGTAACGGCAGGCATGATATCCCTGCTGACTATGATATCGAAATGCATAGGCTTCGTTCGTGAGATGGTCATGGCCGGATGCTACGGTACGAGCCGGATATCCGATATATACGTACTTTCGAACACGATACCGACCGGCGTACTTGAATCGCTGTTTCTGGCAGTGGCGACTGCATACATGCCGCTGCTTGCAGAAAATGACAGAAAAGGTAATGCAGACAGGTTCACGAGGCAGGTCATCACCATAATGAACATGATCGCTGCAGTGTCCGTCCTGCTCGGCTGCCTGTGTTCAGGATGGCTCGTAAGGATGTTCGGTTACAGCGGCGACGCTGCCCGGATCGCAGAGTTCTTCTGCAGGGTGTCGTTCTGTTTCGTGATGTTCTCATCAGTCATACAGATACAGACGTCGTATCTGCAGTACAAGGGCGTGTTCCTGCCGCAGATCATAGCCGGCTACACTATGAGCATGAGCATCATAGTATTTATCATATTAAGTAAAACAGTAAGCATATACCTGCTGCCGTTCGGATACCTCGTCGGGTACTTCCTTCAGATGGTACTGCAGCGGCAGTTTATGAAGCGCGTCGGATACAAGCACAGGATAGATGTGCATTTCAGCCAGACAGCGCGTGATATAGCAAGGTTCGCGCCGATGGTGTTCGTCGGCGGAATGGTCTCGTATATAAATCAGTTCATAGATAAGATGTTTGCGACGTCGCTCTCCGAGGGCAGCGTGTCATCGCTCAACTATGCAGTGCTCGTGCAGACCATGATAATATCAGTGACCGGTACCGTCATAACGACGCTCATATACCCGGAGCTGACCCGCGCCGCGGCCGGTGGCGAGCTCAAGGCGTTTGAAAATATGCTGAAACGCGGCATCTCGCTCATCATCATCATAACGGTGCCGTTCGCGTTCGGGATCATGGCGTTCCATAACGAGGTCGTACAGGTCATTTTTGAACGCGGAGCGTTCGGGAGCGCGTCTACTGACATGACATCTTCGGCATTCCTGTGCTACGGCGTCGGGATCGTATTTTCTGCGCTCAATGCGCTCATCGTGCAGGCGTATTACTCGCTGAAGGACATGAAAACGTCCGTATGGTGCGGGATACTCGGCGTGGCGGTGAATATATCCATGGACTGGCTGCTTATAAAGTTCATGGGAAATGCCGGTCTCGCCCTTGCGAGCAGCCTGGCTGCTCTTGTAAATACTGTCACATTGATACTGCTTTTCAGGAAGAAGTATGCTGGCATAAGGATGTTCGAGTCCGCGAAAAAGGTCGTTGCAGTGACGGCTGCCGCAGGCATCGCGGTCATCTCGGCGAGGGTCGTATACTCAGCGCTTGCGTATGCGGTGTGGATGCCGCGCCTGTGCTACCTTTTACTGGCAGTGGCTTCGGCAGGCATCATATACTGCGCCCTGCTCTGGAAGATGGGGATAGAAGAAGCAGAAATGGTAAAAAAGATGTTCCGGCGGTGACGCCGGCAGGTCTTTGATATAGATATTTATTGCAGTTTACGGAGGAAGGACCAATGAAAAAAAGTAAAGCAAACAGCAGCGGCCCGGCCGCTGAACAGGGATACTGGCTCCGCATGAGCCATGCGCCTGAGGCCGGCGAGAGCTCTAATGTCGCGTCTATGCTGCCGGTGATGCTGTTCGGCGCGCTGGTGATACTTATAGTCCATGCGTTCACCTACACGCGCGATATCAGCGATTTCTACTGGATGACGGGAGAGGCGGAGCAGAACGACTTTTTCAGCTACGGAAAGATGATCGCCATACTCATACTTGCCGCAGTCGTGCTTTTTATAGCGCTTTATCGTGTGATGACGGCTACGCTCGCAGTAAAAAAGAGCTGGGTGTACGTGCCTATGGGCGTGTATGCGGTCATGACGCTGATATCTTATGTGGCTAGCGACCATAAGGATTTCTCGCTGCTCGGATATATAGACAGGTTCGAGGGGACGCTCGTCATACTCGCCTATCTCCTGATGCTTTTTTACATAATAAATGCAGTTAATTCGGAGCGGAACGTGAAGATGGTCATAGGAGCTGTAGGCGTGTCTATGGCTGTCCTTTGCGCGCTGGGCCTCTCTCAGGCTCTCGGACATGACTTCTTCCGCACTGAGATCGGCAAAAGGCTCATGACTCCGCGCTCATGGTGGGGAGAGCTCGACTCACTTGATTTTACGTTCGAGCATAATGAGATATATCAGACTGTTTACAATATCAACTATGTATCGTTTTATCTTGCGCTCATCATACCTGTTTTTGCGCTGGTCATGATATACGCGCTAAACAATTTCAGACACTCTAAAAAGACGGCGGCCGCAGGCATGCTGCTCGTCATACTCATGGCCGGGCTCGTTTTCAACCTCGGCGGGTCTAAGTCTATGGGCGGCGTAGTCGGCCTTGCGGCTGCATTCGTTGCGGCGCTCATACTTTTAAACAAAAGGCTGATACAGTGGTGGCGCTCCGTTGCCGTGCTGCTCGTCATAGTCGTCGCTATGTTTGCTGCGACTAACAGCTACTGGCTGCCGGAGATCGAGGAACTGTTTTCTCATGATGATAATACTGCTGTGGTCGAAAGTTCTGCTTCTGCTGATGGTGAAGCTGCGGAAGGCAGCGTATCGGATGTTAAGGCGGCTGATGCTGCAGACAGCGGTGACGGACAGGAGACTAACGGCGCCGGTACGGTATTCTGCAATATAGATTACTTCGTGACTGACGGAAATGTCATAACTACATCGTTCAATAACGATGAACTTGATATAAACGTGATCATGGATGAGACGGGAAACAACCTTAAGACGCTCGTGCTGACTGACAGTGACGGGAATGAGCTCAAGACATACGGCATCGCGGAAGCTGACGGTTCGGAGTACTATGCGATAGATGATGAACGCTATCATGATTATGTGAGCTTCTACCTCACTCAGGACGATGATCTGAACCTTTATCTGATACTTACGACGTGCGACCGTGAGTGGCCGTTCGTGATAAGCGGCGGCGAAGTCTTTTATCGTAACGGTCAGGGCAATCTGGTCACGCTTAACAAGGTACCTGCGTACGGATTTAAAAATAACCAGGGGTTCGGCTCCGGCAGAGGATATATATGGTCAAGGACTCTCGGCATGCTCAAGAGCGATGTCCTTATCGGCGACGGCGCGGATACGTATTGTATAAACTTCCCTCAGAACGATTACGCCGGAAAGTATGACTCGCCTTCGTTCCACGACCAGGTGGATATAACGGTCGATAAGCCGCATAACATGTATATGGGTATGTTCCAGGGCACCGGCGGTATAGCTGCCGCAGCGTTCGTGATCATGCTCCTGATGTATATACTGCAGACTGTAAAGGTGCTGAAAGGCATCGAGTACAGGAGCTTCAGCGAGTACGCCGCAGCAGGGATATTCATAGGCGTCATAGGCTTTGCAGTAGCAGGGCTCATGAATGACTCATCCGTATCCGTCATGCCGCTGTTCTATACGATGCTCGGAACTGGTATCGCCTTGAACTTTATCCTGAAGCGTAAAGCGCAGGAAGTGTCTGATGCAGCTGCGCAGTAACGTGATGGCGGATATCATAAAGCAGGAGGCGCGTCGATATGTATGAAAGATATATAAAAAGAGCGATAGATTTTGTAATGGCGCTTTGCGGACTCATCATACTGGCCATACCGATGGCGGTCATAGCGGCCGTCGTAAAGACCGGAAGCCCGGGGCCTGTATTTTTCAGACAGAAAAGGACAGGCCGGGGAAAAGCGGAGTTCGAGATGCTGAAGTTCAGGACCATGCGGACAGATGCGCCAAAGGATATGCCGACGCATCTTCTGGAGGATCCGGACAAATGGATCACGCCTTCGGGAAGGTTCCTGAGAAAGACATCGCTCGATGAGCTGCCGCAGATATTCAATATACTTAAAGGCGACATGGCAGTGATAGGGCCGCGCCCGGCGCTGTGGAACCAGTACGACCTGACAGCAGCGCGCGACTCGTATACAAAAAAAGGAAATACCGTCAACGACCTCCGCCCTGGCCTAACCGGCCTCGCCCAGGTAAACGGCCGCGACGAACTGCCGATCGCCCAGAAAGCCGCATATGACGGTGAATACCTTAAAAATATAACTTTCCTGTACGACTGCAGGATATTTATAAAAACTATCGTATCCGTTTTGAAGCATGATGGCGTGGTGGAAGGGAAGCAGGGTTGATATGAAGAAGGTATTGTTTGTTGCAACTGTTGTAAAAATGCATATTATGGTATTTCATATCCCATATCTCAAGATGTTTAAGGAAATGGGCTGGGAAACTGCAGTTGCAGCCAGGAATGACTATGATGATCCTGATGAATGTGCGATCCCGTATTGCGATACATACTATGATATCCCATTTGAACGCAAGCCAATTAAATTGAGTAATCTTAAGGCATACAGGAGCTTGAAAGATATTATAGACAAAGGCGATTACGATATCATCCATTGTCATACTCCTGTCGGCGCGATGCTGACACGTCTGGCAGCAAAGACAGCTCGGAAGCATGGAACTAAAGTATTCTATACAGCACATGGTTTTCATTTTTATAAGGGTGCCCCTGCTATAAATTGGCTGCTGTATTATCCGGTAGAAAAATGGTTGTCACTTTATACGGATGTACTCATAACGATAAATAATGAGGACTATGAGAGGGCTAAAACATTCAACGCAGGAAAAGTTTGTTATGTACCTGGCGTTGGTATAGACTTGAATAAATTTAATGTCGGACATATAGACAAGGCTAAAAAGCGCCGTGAGATCGGCGTTAGTACAGATGATTTTGTTTTGCTTTCTGTTGGGGAATTGTCACATCGAAAAAATCATGAAGTCGTTATTCGTGCTATGTCTGTTTTGAAAAATAATGACAAGTTGAATAAACTTGAATATGTGATTTGTGGTCGAGGCAATTATGAAACTGAATTAAGGAAGATAGCACAAGATCTGAATGTAATAGAGCATGTTCATTTTCTGGGTTTTAGAGCAGATATTGCAGAGATTTGTAATTGCGCAGACTTGTTTATATTTATGTCACATCAAGAGGGTCTGCCTGTTGCTTTGATGGAAGCTATGGCTTGTGGTCTTCCCGCTGTATGTTCAGATATTAGAGGAAATACTGATTTGATAGAAGATCAAAAGACAGGTTTGATTGCTGATAATACTCCTGAGGCTGTTGCGAAGGCTATTGAAACGATGTGTTTGGATTCAAATCTTAGAAGAAGATTATCCTTAGGTGCACTTGAAAAGATCAAGCAGTTTGATTTAAGCAGCATAGAGAATACAATGAAGCATATTTATATTGAAATAGCGGAAAATAAATGATCTGCTCTCGAATATGATGAATTATTTAATAAATTGATTGTTTGATAAGAAGAATCCTTAAAGATGATTATAGTTTAAATAAAATTTTACAAAATTATCGTAATGTATATTGAACGGTGCATGTAATGAGTAAAAAAATTAAGGTACTGCATATATTATGCAGCAATCAGTATTCAGGAGCAGAAAATGTAATTTGTCAAATAATTGGATTATTTAATAACGACACAGACTTTGAATTTGTATATGCAAGTCCGGATGGTCCTATTAGAGAGACTTTATATGAGCAAAACATTAAATTTGCCGCTATGAGTAAGGCAACTATAGGGGAATTCAAACGAGTGATTGATATTGAAAATCCGGATATCATACATGCCCATGATATGAGAGCCAGTTTCTTGGCTGCGCTTGTATGCGGAAAAATTCCATTGATTTCACATATTCATAATAATAATTTTGATTCCCAAAAGATTTCTGCAAAAGCAATTCTATATAAATATGCCTCTAATAAGGCGAAACATATTTTTTGGGTCTCAAAATCTTCTTTTACCGGATACAGATTTCATAAAAATCTGGAAGAAAAAAGCACTATATTATGTAATGTGATCAATCCGGGAGAACTTATTAGAAAAGCTGAAAAAGCTGAAAAAAAGATTTCATATGACGTTGTATATATTGGACGTTTAACTTATCAGAAAAATCCGCAAAGATTAATAAATGTATTATCAATAGTTGCTGAAAACTATCCACAAGTAAAGTGTGCAATTGCTTCATAGAAGTGATCTGGAAAGCGTGAGCTTTCGTAAGGAAATAAATATATTAGATTACATTTATGTATTATTTTTACTGGTAAA
>JABLTO010150038.1_pt1 | contig 10607 bp, 5 predicted proteins | sample 7160091 | NCBI WGS metagenome assembly JABLTO01 (sample SAMN14651225, study PRJNA627086) | human gut metagenome | isolation source: feces | host: Homo sapiens
GCTTCGCAAACGCGAACTTGTCGGGGCAAGGCCCCTCCATCTTGCTGCGCAAGACCGTTCTGTCGCTTAAAAGCCCCACTGGGGCTTTCATTGCTGCGCTACGCTTCGCAAACGCGAACTTTTGAAAGCACGCCACTTTTGGCAGCTTGCAAGAAAAAGAAAGGGGAACTTTGGCAAAAAGAGAGAGGGCCGGACGGTGCCAGCCCTCTTGACAAGTGCCTATTCAAAAGGCAGTTGGTCAGAGTGATTCTTAAAATGAATCACTCCGGTTCCGGTTTCTATTGCGGTTTTATGCAGAAACACTGCATTTGTTAGCCTGCTGTTTTTATGTAACTCAGAATTTGATAAACATCCTCGCTTTTTAGAGGATTCAGATGTGCCAGATTGTTTCGCATCTTACGGAAAAAATCAAGTGTATGGTATTCGTTGTTGCTGGTCTTGATCTGCTCATGCAAAACCCAGTAATACAAAATACCAAGTTCAACATCCTGCGGAGTCGAGAGATCCTCTCCAAGACGATTTGAGACAGGAAGCAGGGCTTCAATTTCCTGGAAATGCAGTTGAATAAAATCGGAACGATAACGTTCGATGATGGGAAATAGTTGCTTCAACTGCGCTTCCCATAAACTATGCGACAACTGAACGTCATCCGCTACCGCCCCAAAAGACTTTCCATTCGAGCGAAGGCCAGATTTAATCAGAGAACAATACCGTTCGATTGGACTCCGAAAGAAATCCTTCCAGTCCATCAGACAGACAGCGCATAGCTCGATGTCTGTCTGACACAGTGTTGAAACAACTTCGGTCAGATAGGGACGAAGGGCCTGGGGCATATCGGTCTCAGCTCCGGCCAGTGCGCAGAAAGTGAAGCTGTCATAGGATGTGACTCTCTGTGCAAAGTCAAAAGAAACAAAGAGTTCAGAGTCGACACGCCATGCAATCGGAGATGCAGTTTCAAGGATAAACCCTGCATAGGCCTCCCCAGGCTGAACTGCCGCTGTGTATTCGGCAATAAACTTTTCCCAGGCTTTCAGACGCTCCTCAGAGATTCCTTTTACCCAGAGATAACGCTGGTTCAGCACGATATCGCTGTTCCTGGCAAGAAACTGCGCATAGGAACAGGTGGGGCGGTAGCTAGCCTTCTTTCCTTTTTTGCAATAGCTTTCAAACAGATACTGTCCGATATCCCCATCCGGGCAGGAAATAATGTCCAACCTGTTTTCGCTATTCCGGTTTTGCAGGCCCACTTCGATTTCTGCCTGAAACGTACCACACCACGGTGTCCACTCCGGAAGATAGAGAAGCACGGCCTTGCCAAAGGCTACGTGGTCTGCAATCTGTTCTATGAAATCACGTGCGGATGCGATTTGTTTCCACCAAAGCTCATTCATGCTGAGACTCCTCCTCTATCTTGTCGCAGACCTCCTCCTCGCTCCCCATCATCTGGCAGAAGTTGTACCGTGCAAACCGGTAGTTACTTGCCGTTACAGACTGCAGAACGTTTAACTCACGCATTTCTTCCATCAGCGCATGAATCGATTCCTCCGAAAGATTCGACAGCTTTTTGATTCCGAACTCCCTTGCATGAGACTGGATATCTTTTGCTGAGAACATACTGCTTTCCTCGCTGAAATGGTAGTGGTATGCTCCTAGCAATGCAATCAAATAATAATAATCATCCTGATCCACTTTCAGAGTGATTATGAATTTTTCACGAATCTGCTGAAGCAGCGTTTCATCCGACAGTGTCTTTTTGACGTGATTCTCACTGATGATATAAGGCGGTGTTTCGCTCTCTTCGTAGTCTGCATAATCGTGCTGCAACGCCTCAATCAGTTTAGAACAATACAGCTGAATCAGTCCAGGAAAGTAATTGGTCGTCCCAAAGATTGTAGAGATCAACGTTTCCGTGGCAGAGTCAGATGCGAAACGGAAACCAAGATACCACAGCGGTGTTTCCAGCAGCTCTCTTGCCTCGGCCGCTTTGAATGGCGTGACAGTCAGCGAACTCAGGTGTGTCAGAACGCTGTTATTGCCCAGCGCAACGTTCTGCTTGAACCGTACAACATTGCGCAAGCCGGCAACCACGAACTTGAACCGCCCCGTTCCGATACTTTGAATATCCTTCAATGCATCAAAGGGGCTATAGTTGACCGCTTCACAGCTTTCAATAAATACGTCTGCTTCATCCATCATCAGCAACAGATAAGGGATGTAGTCCTTTTCATCCCGTAGACGATTCCGGATGCTCCGGGAAAGTTTGTTCCAATCATCGGTGACATCTTTTTCAGACAGGATATCCTCATCGTACAAGGTCTCCGAAACCTTCTGTGCGACTTCCCGATAATTCAGGCCCTTGATATCGACCAGAACCGCACGGTTGCCGTTTTCGTCGTAGTTGATATCCTTCCGAGCCATCCGCAAAAGGGCTGATTTGCCTAGCTGACGACCGCCATAAACGATGTTCGCGCCAGAAGACGACTCAATCTTTTCCAGTTCAAACCGACGTCCCATGAAAAGCTCCGGCGGCATCACGTTGGTCGAGTCCGAGATATACGGCTGGTTGGAAGCATAGGGCATGATGACCGCCATCAGTGTCCGATTGATCGAAGTCTCCGAATAATGATTCGCCAGATACGAGATCACGATACGGTCAACCACCGCAAAAGTTTTCCCACTTCCCATCTTTTTGGTGAGCCGTGCCAGCAGGCGGCGGTCTGCCATAGTGAGTGCGCAATCCACCAGAAGCAGTGTGTTTCGTGCATTGCCGATGCGTTCAATGCGCTCCATCAGGTCGTTGGCACCGAATCTTCCGAAGAGGTACACGACCCGAAATCCGGCTGTTTCTGCCTCGGAGCCAAAGATATAGATGGGATGGGTGTAATTGGATTTTCTGCCGTTGACAGGCGACTTGAGTCTGACCGTAAAAGTGTTCTTTTCCGCAGCATTATTCTGCTGCTCAACGCTCGCAACATTGAAGCCAAGCGCTTCCAGAAGATTCCGGGCAGATTCTTCATTCACAGAGCCACCGTTTCGCGGCCAGTTGTCCACCAGACGCGCTGCACCACGCGCTTCTTTGTTGCGCACATGGCGGTACTGATTCAGCATAGACTGCAAAGGCATACCGGCATTGGAAGTACGGCTGGAATGCATCTGGTATTCAGTGATGAACTGCTGCAGGTGATCCGTATGCGGAAGCTCAATGCTCGCAGACAAATCATTGGATTTCAGTCGGTTGAGCTGATCCTCGGCAGCCGCATAATTCTGTACCTTAATCCGTGCCTTGAAGCGTTCCACGGCATTGCGGATTTCCTCCGAGCTTTCCCAGTCGGAATTTTCTGCCAGATAGGCATCCATATTTTTCGTCAGCTCGATCGAGATGGATCTTGCATCCGACCGAATCTGTTCCATGATGGCATCCAGAATCTTCCGGAAGAAACCATAGTTCTGATCGGCAAGTGCACGGTCATACCAGTCTGAGACGACTTTGATGTATGCTTCCTTCCGGCTGTCCTCCCGGATTTGTCCGTAGCTCTGTGCAAGTTCGAGTTCTTCAACGAATGCTTTCTTTTTCAGCACGACATCATTAGCGGCGCAACTCAGACCTTTCTGGAAATTATCCTGTACTGTTTCCAGAACTGCTCCAGTACGGGAGAGAATGTCCATGATCAGACTTCCGCTTCCGTAATCGTCTTCACCATCAAGGATTGCCTTGAGCTTTTCTTCATAACTCGGCAGCGTCAAGCGGCTGTGTGCGGCAATACGTTCAATTATGGAGAAATTTTCCACATAGGGGATCCGATTTAGGACTGGAAGCCAGGTGTCTCCGTCCAGCATCACAAGATCACCGCGCAGGAAATCTTGATAGAAATAGCGATTATTCCGGCTCACATACGAGCCATCCAGACGCGAAATCAACTCGGTCAGCGTCATTTTCAGGACGGCACTGCCTGCCCGATCAGGGTCTTCCGCGCACTCCTGCAAGGCTGCCTGCATTCCCTTTAGTAATCCGCTCCGCACTCTCTGGTAGTCAATGGAGGCCTCATCAGACTCTTTCCCAACAAAACCGTTTGTGAGATCAGCATACTCAGCCAGAACGTCAACGACCTTGAGGATCTGCTTTGTCAGGTTCGTGCGCAGCGAGCTGACCAGACCTGCCGTTTTCTTTTTCTGTTCGACATATCGCTCCGCTTCTTCCCAAAAATCATCGACCTGAGCATCTACTTTTGCCGCATCTATGTTTTCACGGCATACGGTATCGCCTTCCCGGATGTAACATTCCTTCAATCCCTCTGTAATGAAGCTGTTCAGAACCGGGTCGTTGTCCCCATCCACGATGATCTTCAGGCTTTCACCCAGAAAACCGTCTGCCTGAAAAGCAAGCTTTTTTGCCTCTATAAAGCGGAGACCTGCCTTTTTTTCTTTAACTTTCCCCAAAACATAGTTGTTGTAGTAAGATGTTGCTTCCTCCCGAAGTTCTTTCATCCGAATTTCAAAAGCCCGCTGCGTCTTTTGCCGATAATCTGCAAAATAATCAACACCATGATGGTGGACTCTCTTGAATTCCTTCAGTTGATAAAGAACATTTTTTAACGCAGGATTACTATCCAGAATGATATTTCCCTCTAATGCGGTATGCAGGCTGGGAAGGGTATAATCATATCCCCGATGGTCATAAAATACATTGCGACACGCTGCAGCTACCGCAAAGTGTTCATTCGGAGAAGAACTTTCGTTGAAATAGACATTATAGATATTGTCTGAGTTATAGCTGCAGCTATTTGCTGGGTCGTTCACTGCATACGCAAGCTGGTCATATGCAGACTTATAGAGCGAAAATTTTGCAGCCAAAGCCCTGAGATAAGCTGTTGCACAATAAAGCTGCTCCTTTTCCAGCATCTCCTTCAACACATTCATATGTTCGTCTCTCTGTGGGTCGTTTTTGACTTTCTCCACAGCTGCAGACGGAACGACCGTCTGTGTTTCAGTTCCCGGTGCAGATTTTTCAGAAATCGCAGGAGTTTCCTCTGGCAGTTCTTCTGCGACCGGTTTCTCCGCAGTAGTTTCCTGCGCGGGAACTTCTTCTGGAGCAGAGAAAGTCTCTGACAGAGGCCCTCCCTCCGAAATTAGCATCTCTTCTGTCTGTACGACAGAATCGTCTTCCACCGTGTTCGTCTTAGCAGAAGTTCCCTCTGGTACTTCAGGATCCGTCGGCGCAAGTTCCGAGAGGTCTACGACAGTGTCATCTGCATAACGATAACAGGTTTTTGTTTCGTAGTCATAGTAGCAGAGCATGGTCCCACTCATGGCATCGTGGATGTTTTTGTCGAAAAATTCAGCCATCTGGTGTGCATGCTCCTTGTTCATTCCCAAAACGATGAACGCAACATCATCCTCAAATGCCTCGGGGCTATCATCCCAAAACAAACCTTTTCTTACAGATTCAAAAGATTCTATCGTTTTGCCAATGATCCCTGCAAAGGAGCAACCAATGTCATTTTCCGAATAGCGAATGTGAAGATAGAAGGTATCTGTCGCAACACTTTCATTCACGCTGAATTCTGTGCCGCCAATCTGAACACCCAGCTTAAACGCGTGGACAAGAAGTACGCGTGCTAATGCACTGGAGGCGGCATCTTCAATCTTTTCTGCTTGCTTTCCTTGCGCTTTTTTCATCTTCAGCAACTGTGCGGATTTCTGCGTTGTGAAGATTTTACTTCCCCGGTCAGTAAGTGCATAGAAGCATGGATACCCCTTGACTTCATATTTTTGCAGATAGCCCAGATTAAACAGCGATTCACAGGCGGACATATAGTTTCCTGCTCCTCCGCTCATTTTTAAGAGCATCTCTGAATCCACATAGTCCATTTTCCATGCGGTGACCAATGTATAAGCATTATCTGAGAAATCACCTCGGCGGGTGATTTCACTTTCAAATTTTTTTGCAGAAAAAACCATTTTTGCTTTTGGATTCAGCTCAACATTCAGGGATGCGTCCGATACAAGATATAAATAGGTCTGCGGGTCATCAATCCCCAGCTTATGCCAGCGTTCCGCCTCAGAATCATCTGCGTCTTTTCCCTGCGAAACAACTACGGCTTCCGCCTCAACAGTCTTTGCAACAGGCGTAGCTGCAGGGACAGGCTCTTTCAGCGCAGAGATGGCTTCTGTCGACTCGGGCAGGAAATATTGATTTCTGGAAAGTCCGGTATAAACTTTTCTGGAATAATAGGACGGAACGGCATCCAACAACTCCCAGCCTTCATCCGTATCATAGTCCGAGCATGCCAACGCTTTCAGGAATGCGGCAGGTCCAGCGGTCTTTTCCTCAAAGGCCGAAACATCTTCCTTCTGAACAGGGGAAAGCGTGTCGATGCTCTGCATCAGTCCCTGCGCTTCTTTCTGATAGGGTGCTAGAGCGGTCGCATACATTTCGGCAAGAGATTGCACCGACACAAATTTCTCCAGCGTTTTGCGCATTTCATCCAGCTGCTTTCGGTACTCGAGGAATTTGCTATTCTTTACTGCTTCCACATAGGCATCGGCCGGGCTGCCTTCCTGTGGCATTTCCTCTGCGGGAATGCGATGCGCTGCAGCCTGGCAGACATCCATGTACTGCTCCCGGAGTTTATCCACTGTTGCGTTGATTTGGCTCATTGCAGGAGTACCGGGGACTCGTCCTTCTGAGATCAGAGTGAGGATGCTCTGAAGCTGTTGCTTTGAATCATCCGCTGTCGCATGAAAACTTTGGACGAGCTCGTCAATTTTTACATCCATAGTAGGCATCTTCTCCTTTTTTAATTTTGAGGATTGAGTGTTTTGATATTCTTTTATTCTTTCAAGACCGGTCAAAACCTTCTTACAGTCCGTTACGGATAACGATTCTTGATTGCTGAGCCGATCAAGCATATCCGAAATTTGGTTTTCCAAATCTGAAAATGGTTCATGAATTTCCATCTGCGTTCTCCAAAACGTAAAAACTTATTTTTTCATTTTTGGGGCAAAGTTTTTCCCACTGCATCCGCTCCTCGTATGATACAATCAGAATTTTCAATTCTGCAATCCCGGCATTTTCACAGAGCGAGCCCAGAAGTTTTTTATAAGACGCTGTGTCCTCTGTATCCCAAACGCCAGAAATAGTATAACAGGCATGCGATACGTTGTTGACTGCACAGCCAAAGAGGAGGCGGCTACATTCAGGAAATGCAAACGTAATATATTCCGATGGTTCACTTGACTGCAAATAATAGTCACGGATTCGTTTTTCGCTTTCGATTGTCTGCATATACAGATTCAAATCGTGCGATGCCTGATCAATTTCTTCCGAAGATGGTAGCTGTTCTGCTCGAAGTTGCTGCTGAATGTGTTCGAGTTCCGGGTGAAGAATCTGAGAAATCTTCAGACGGGGCGAACGGAGATTTAATGTGCTGAAATCATACGTCATAGTAGTACAGAACCTCCGTTGCACGCGTACAGGAAACGACCTTCTGGTTCGTTGTCATCCTCTCAGGATATACACAAACCGTTGAAAATTCCAAACCTTTTGCCGCAAAGACGGAATAGCAGGCTGGTTTTTTCCCCGTTGCTTTTTCGGCATTTGTGTCCAGATACTCAAAATATGTTTCAGTTTTTCCGGAAAGGTTGCAGAATTTTCGGAAGGACTCATAGTCACGGACTATGAAAACAGTTTTCGTATTTTGAAGTGCCTGTGCGAGTTGCGATGCGCCAGAAATCAATACGGGATACCGTTCATGTTGAGGCTTGCCAAGATATTTCATTTTGGACTGGAACTCTTTATTACAGAAATCCGCAATAGCTGCTGGATTTCTGTAATTGCAGTCAAGATAATAAATTTTCTCAATACCCGTATCATCCGCCCAATTATTTATTCCACAAGCGGTATGCAACACCTGTTGTGTATCGCCAAAGATATTAAACCGGGCTTTTGGATATAATTGATGCAAGAAATTATAATCGGCTTTATGAAGATCTTGCCCTTCGTCGATACAGAACAGCCGGTATTCCGGCAGTTTTACCTCTATGTGGAGTGCAGTATAGATTTTCAAGTAGAATAGCAAGTCGGATTTGTAAAGAATACGAGTTTCCCGCTGATGCTTTTCGTCCAGTTGTTCCACGTCAAGCATATGAACGTGATAGCGTTCTTTCAAGGGGAGCAACACGTTCCAGATCTCCTGTTCAAAAACAGTGCTTTCCAAACGGCTAAGCACATATTTAGAATGCTCCATTTCAGATTTGAAGAGAACTTGACGGGAATGTTGACCCTCAAGTTCCTGCGCCCGCTGTCGAAGCCATTCAGATGTGGTACGGATTTGTCCGGTCAAATCATTGATATTATCAATAATCTTCGCTTTTCGTGCCTCGACCGTTTCCCAACGCTTCTGATACCGTGTAAGAGTCTGTTCGATGGTCTCATTATCAGTGAGCCTTACAAGTTCCTGAGCGGCGTCCTCGACCTTTTTCAGTAAAAACGCAAGGTATTCCTCATCGGCACGGCAGGCTTCACCAGAAGTGATGCTCCTGAGAAAATACAGCTGTTGCGCATAAAGGAACGGAACATCTGGGTCAAATTGGCCGGATTCGATCCATTCACGTAGCACTTGCAGATCGGTTTTTGCGTTCTGAATTTTCTGCTCGTGTTGTTTTTTCCACTCGTCAAGTTCATTCTGGGTCTGTTCTGTTTTTTCTTTGCAGGCTAAAAGCGCATGTTCGCTGGCATCAATACCTTCAGCTTCAGAAATCTGCTTGTCCAGTGACTTCTGCAGATTGACCATTCGCTTCTGAAGCACCTCATACTCTGCCTTTTTTTGAGCATACTCGGAATCCTGCAACAGCGAGGTATCTTTGGAATTCGCAACAGAGATTTCCTCATCGAGCTTTTCGAGAACAGATTGAACTGTTTTGGCTGTGACAGTTTCGGGAATAGGAGTGTTAAGTGTCCTGCAGGCGGTCGCTATATATGCCTGAATGGATTGGTTTATTTTGGATTCGATTGTTTTAATCGTTTCCTCTGAATAGACCTTTTGCAGATATTCGTCCGGGAGATATTCTTCGGAAAGCTCAAAATGATACTGTCTGTTGCGAAAACGAGAGTCATACCGAAGCAACAAAGTCTGGTATAACTCCGAAATTGAACAATTTGCGACATTTGAAATATTATACCGATGCATCAAGTCTGCTGAAAACAGTTGGAATAGTTTGGTTGGTGTTATCAGAAGGACATGTTCCCAACCGCCATCTGAAAGCTCTCCCCGCAGATAGAATAACCGATGGAGCAAGCACTGCGACTTGCCAGAACCGGCACAGCCTTGAACAACAAAGCTGGCAGAAGAATCTGATGCAATAATTGCAAACTGCTCCTGCTGAAGTGTAGCAATAATATTCTGTAATTTGGGATCAGAACGGTTAGCCTGCAACTTCTGTTCCAAAAGTTCGTCTGCATCAATCAAGATTTGTGATTCGGCAGATGGTACAGGAAACAGTTGTGTAGCACTTACAAGTTGCCGACTTTTAATTTCATCGTCACAAATTTTGACTGGCACAATAGACACCAATGTTCCATCTCTTTGTTGATACGACTGTGGCGATCCGTTCCTTGATTGGTAGCACCGAAACAACTGCTCCCACATCGGAGTTTCAGCATTCTTCTTAAAAGGCACCAGAAACTTATCGGCATCTACCGGAAGCATTTGGTCTAGTGATGGGACATCCGAAAGAAAATAATGTTCTGCCTCCTTGCTATCGGACATGATCAGTTCAACATGCGAAAAATAAGGTCTGGCATAAAGACTTTGGACGCGGCGATTTACAGCGTTTAGATTTTTATATGCGCCACCACGTTCCCGATAAGGAACAAACGAATCTTGTGCTTCGTATGCACCTCTACGAACTTCGGCGCATTTGTCAGAGACGTTTTCCTTAGCGGCTTGAATTTCCTCGTCTAGAGCATGATAAACAGTATCTTTGTATCGAGTTTCTTCTTGGAGAAGGGCATTATGAAAGCTGGAGCGCATGACATACCTCTGAGAACAATAAAATTACATTTATTATACAACATATATGCTGAAAACAAAAGAGAAGATATGAAAAGTGTCTAAAATCAGAAAGCCGGTTTGATATTCTTTTTTTGATGCTTTTTACCGCATAACAGCAAAGATGCCCACCAACTTATGAAAATCCATAAATCGATGGACATCAGGTTCTTTAGAGGATGGGCTTAATCTTCCAGTCTACCATGGTCACAGCCAAGTGAGAGGTAATGCTCTATCTCACCACCCAGCACAAGTTGGGCATACTCCAGCGGCTTATTGTATAGCAGCCAGTCCAGCTCTGCCCGCTGCGTCGGAGTATTGCCGTACTCGTCCTCGATGGCGGTGCAGTCGATGGCAACGGTGGTGCCATCCTCGAACCGGGCTTCCACCCAGTTGGTGTCCATGTTATAGTGGCAGAAAAGCAGTTTCATCATAGTAGTATCCTCCTAGACTTGATTTTGGTGTGCGGCCACTCAAACCAATGCCGTCAAGCCGGTGGGGGAGAGGGTGATTTTATTTGTCGGAGAGTAAGTGCACGGTTTCTGCACGGATTTTGCA